>WNFO01004293.1_pt1 | contig 12268 bp, 19 predicted proteins | sample 5400251 | NCBI WGS metagenome assembly WNFO01 (sample SAMN13153354, study PRJNA577476) | soil metagenome | isolation source: 100 cm saprolite under Madrone tree | place: USA:California | collected 2016-06-14
GATCGAGGAGAAGTTGACGTACAGCCCGATCAAGGCCGACCGATGGGCGAGCGGGCGAGTTCTCCGAGTCTGTATCTTCTTGACGAGTTGACGAAAAGAAAGACGGGCTCCTGGGGACGATTTCGAGGAAGCTGGAACTGATGGCACATACAGTAATCCCGAGCAACTGCCATCAATGCTTGAATCTGCTGCACACCGCCCCTCGGACGTGGGTCAACGTAGCTGGTCACTGGCGAGACATAGTGGAAGTCGGCTGAGAAGACACGGCGGTGCCCCACGAATGAGAAGAAGCAGAGGCTTACGGTGCTTGATGGGAACGAGAGGGATAAGGAGTTCACTGAACTTAGTGATTCACAAGGCATCTCGAAGCCCTGTCTCGTGTGCACTCCCTCACATCCTCTGCTCGGTCGCCTTATTTGAGGAGTGTGTTGGTGGACCTTGGGAGAAAGTTTCAGAGAACGATATGTCGACCCGCAGAAGCTGATCAAGACCATCAGCTGCTACAATCACTGATATACTAATTGGGACATTTCCTGACGTACCTGATAAGATTTTGAGGTTGTATGGCCCTGATACTGTAACGTGTTGATATGTCAGCGCATGTCAGCCTGCAGGAGCCAATCATCTTCTATAAGACCATCCATCGGTTGCCGACATGTGCCTGTGTGCCCAACCGCTAATCGAGGATTGATTCACACGATCAACAATGCATGATACGTTTTAATCTGTCATTGTACAGTAAACAAAAGAATACCAATCTAATACAATTTTTTGTACTTTTTCTGTCGGCAGTGCACCTCATTCAAACTTCAAACTCCAAATTCGCCGTGTACAGCTCCAGTTCACCCAAGAACGTCTCAAGAGTGTCCTCGGCCTTAAGAGTGTCCTTGGCTTTGACTTTGAGGTCGCCACCAGGGGTAACGAACACAAACCGCCAACTTGTCTTTGGTGGGAGCATCCTCAGTAGCCCAAACAGGTAGTCCTTTATGCCTTCCTTGATATCGTGTTTGTTTCCCATGGTCAACTGGAAAATGTACAGTGTCTGGCCGAGCATGAAGAAGGAATTGAAAGCGACCTGATTTCTTGCTCTTGGCACATACAAGCGGTTATGCTCGATCGATTCTGGCATACGCCCGTATATGACTGGATTGTTAACAGGAAAGGTTACGGGATTCCCCGTCTGCTCGACGCCTTCAGTTTCCCAATGGAAATACATTTTCTGCTTGCCCTCCTTTCTCATCGGCTTCAATTTGAGTTCAATACCCTCCTGAAGTCGCCTGTGGCCCAGTGGTTCGTACAAAAGGCCAGCTGCCGCCCTCATCGGAGGAACGGATGCGAAGTTACGATACAAGTTGATCTGCTCGAGGCGTTGCAGTGTACCAATAGTGGTCATTAGACGCGTCTCGACATTCGCTGAAATCGGTGCTAGATGTGCAATTTTAAGGTCTTCTACCTTATTGCGCCTAACGATAAAAAGGGTGTGTGATTCTGCATCCAAGTCCAGGCCAAGTTCCTTTCCTTTCTCGACAAAGTGTTGGAGCCTGTCTGCTGTGAGATGCAAAACTGTGTTGTTAAGATGTCTTTCATATTGGTGGAGTAACTTTGGAGATCTGACGAAGTCGATGCAAATTCTCGCAGTCGGACCATAACTATTGAACGCATCCTTGGCGCGGTTCGTCTGTTCTTCTGAAAAGCCATGAATTTCGGCACTGTGGGCAATCAAATGGTGAACAAGGGCATGCGGTAAGGAAAAGAGAGCAAGCTCACGCTCGGAGTATTTCTCCTAGATACCACGGGTTCATGACAACCAGTACACAATTCGTAGTCTTGCTCATAGGCTTCCATCGATCTTCCCTCGGGGAGGTGGTGAACATAACATAGAGGTTTGTGAGTAAACCAGCGAGTTTACTGGAAACACTGGTTTCATCATCCGCATCGACGAAGGCCCATAGGTATGGAGCAAAATGACGACATTCGACGGTATTGATGTGTTATTTAAACACTCCATCTTCGACAAATAAGATACAATTGCTACCTTGATACCATATAAACGGCTTTTGTTCTCCGAGACGACGACGCATGGCATAAAAGACCCAATAGGATTTGCCTTTTTATGCAAATGGTTGGTTATTGGAGGGAGGGAGAAGCTACCAAGGAAGGAACACACCGACTCCCGGTTGTCCTGTTATTACGACAGAGCGCGCCTTCCTTCTCGCAGAAGTCGGACCCTCCGCATGTCGTTTAACGCAGTAGTCGTAGATCCGTTTATAATCTTGACGGACCCACAACTCTGCACACGTGAGCTCGATGCCAAGATCGAGCGCGTAACAGTCTTCACCAATGTCGTTCTCCACGTCGTCCTTCACGGCAGGATGTAATTCGTGCCATTTGCGTGATTCATCTTCAATCTTTTCCCCCCAGAATTTCGAACGTAGTTGGGAAAGGTCATCGTCGTCCCTAAGCTTAGACCACGAGTCTAAATCACCACGCTTGCTGATAACAGAGGCAAGTGTTGGGGAAGCGTCAGCCATTAAGATGTCAGCCATTGAAATGGACGTGGGGGTGTGGAGAAAAACGGCCTGGTTTCCATTTCGGAAGCTGGCTGGCTTTTATACAAGCCGGCCACAGGGCAGCAACAACTTGGTCACGCCACTTGACGTGACCTATGTGACCCGATTGACGCGACCCGGGTCAGCTTGACTTATACATCACTCTCCATACACGAACACAATACGTCGACCATTATCCCTCTTGCACCAGACCACGAAGCGTACACGGTGTGTCTATTTCTGGCGAATATGTATATACATATACAGCAATAACAATGTGGGATTTGAAATGCAGAAATGCGTGGAAGAGTGGAAATGCCGTAGGAGATGCTTTAGCCAGAGATGAAGCGAACTGCTGATAGACAACAAAAAAGCAGCGGATGGGAACTGCAAAGTGCAAATATTGAAAAGGGTTGTTGAGGAAGGTAAATTGTACGTAGAACAGAAGCGGGACACGCGATGCAAGGGAGGGAGATACTCACTTGTCCATAAGGGCAACCCATGCATCGATGACAAAAAAACCAATTTACCCCCATAATCGTCCGCCCTCTATCCTATCCCACTTCGGCATACATGAATACCCATCATAATCTATATAACAGACATCAGTGACTGATACCGCGAGCGGCGGTCTATTTGCAAATTTACCAAAGCTGTGTGATGGGTCACAACTACAACGACCTTGCTTCCATAGGTTCTCTTCTGCAGGACAATGTGTATATGGAGAATGTTCGTATCCAATCTCGCGGAAAAACTGGATCTGGTCCTTGTCTGCGAAGAGCGCCGCGGCAATCGAATGAACGGGCGCGTCACCCCAGCGCTATTTGCATGATGATCGGACGTATGTCTTAATTCGTATCAAGGAGCAAAGGAGATGGTGAAGGACGTTACCTCGTAATAAAAGCCACCATGGCGGTCGAGGTAGTTGAAGAATGCCGTGTAAGCCTCGCCGCGCCAAAAGTCCATATCGGCGATCTCAAAATTGCTCCAAACTACAGGAGGATGTTTTTTTTTTGTCAGAAATTGGAAGGTGACACAGACGTACAGTGGCAGAGGTTGTAGTTGACACCGCCATTATCAGATAGGAAGTTCATCGCGTTGTTCGGCGCGAGGTATTCGGGGTGTTCAGCTATGAAATCTGCAAGGGAGGGAGGTCGTAGGTCAGCGTGCTCTGTTAGGAATAGACGAGCAAGGGGTCGGTTTACATAGCACAGTCGACCATAGCGACTCGATCGTACGTTGAAACTCGTACATCGTGATGGTGAACCCTGAGTCCAGTCAAGTTGAACAGTGTATCTCAAGGGGCAAGGCATGAGAAAGCACGAACCATATGTCTTGTTGTTCTCGTGCATGTAGACAAATGGGTCAAAATTGATGTCACAGTGGAAGTGTACGCCCGGCCTGAACGAGGTCCGATGAACAGGGGTAAATAATAGCTCGAAGGGGGAAGCACGCACTCGACACGCCAATAATACCGGAAATTTTGTAACAATGGGTGGTGATAGAAGAACTAGGTGGCCTCGTCAGGTCTAGTGGTGAACGAAAGAGGGCTGATGCGAACCCCAGAGTTAAACCTGCACATATTGCGATACCTGTATGGAGCGCCCGTCGTCACAACAGACACGAGACAGGAAATGGGGAAAGCCGTACGATAAACTGCCACCATATATGACGCCCTCTTCCTCCATCTTATTTCTCTCCTCCTCTGCCCTGGTCTCGTTGATCCACGAAGGTTGATACCAATGCTCCTCGGGAATCTGCCCAAAATGCACGGAACCCGAGGTGACAATCGACAAGCGACTATAGGTATGTGCGTGTGCGAATACGTCAGGAACATAGAAAGCACCACTTTGGAGAAGAAAGAACGGGCGATAGGGGCGTACCGCTTAAAGTCGTCCGAGAATGGCTGCTCGTTCAGAATGACCCATGGGTAGCGATGCTTGTGATTGAACCTGTCTTCCATCTCGCGTACGGCACGCACCGCATCGTCAACGTCCGAGTTGCGCGCGAGCATGAGGAAGGTCGCATTAGCGCGGCCGCGCTGAAGTAGCTGATCTGATATTGTCATGCTGGTGTTTACCCCATAGACTTGGAGGTCATCGTAGTATGATTCGGGTACAGTGTGAGGGGAGCCTGTGTGAGGAAATATGAGAGAGCTGACAGGGTTGTAGGAGTGCGGCGTTAAGACGGAAAGGGACAGGAGGGCGATCTGTCAGGTCGTTATTTACATTGTACGTGGCAGGCGTAGAGAAACATACGGATAATAATACAGTGATGAAAATGGGACGCGAGACTCTTGTTCTTGTTATTAGTGACATTATGAGTGTGGGCTAACTGGAGTAGAACGAATGAAACAGTATTAGTAGAGGCTCCACTCCTCATCTTATATAAGCACATACCGTGCTTTCGTGCAGCCGAAAGGCAGACAGGGAGAGGGGAAGTTTTCAATTGGGGAAATGGTCGTTGTTGCAGTCAAAATTTTCGGTCTCCAATCACGTTTCCGGAGTATTTTACCCGAAGCGCAGTCGTCGTTCCGCAGCGATGCCAACTGATGAAGACAAGTCGCTAAGGAGAAAGGCGGTGCGGACCGATGGTCGTACGAGATGGGGTTCGCGAAGCGTCGAATAATCACAAAAATTTCGGGATTGGCCGTCTTACCTATACAGGATGGTTGTGAAGATATAGAAAGGAGATCAAGGATGGTGGTAGACGGCAAGAACGATGGGACCCTCTGGCTTGCATCTTGATTCTTGGCCGAGTTGGCGCGTCCGCGCACTGAGTGGCGCAGGAGTGGAGCGCCAGCATGGAAGTGCTGATGTAACACAATCGCCAAGGCGCCTTTAACAACCCAAATCAAGGATAGGAAGGCAAACGCCACGCGGCTAAAGAGTGAGTAGTTCTGCCTCGTAACGAGGTTGCTAGTAAGTCCACTTTTTTGATTCTATGTCATTCATAACCTCCTCCTTATAGAGAAAATATTGTGTGCTTTGCTACCAAATACTACTCTGTGCCGCGCCATGTCCGTAATACACCGGCAAGGAATGGAGAGTTGGCAGCTTGATCCAATCTCCTTTGAACCCAAACTCGACTATGACAACTATTCAATCTGGTCATTCAAGATTGAGGTAATACTGAAGTCTCGCGGACTGTGGCATCTAGTCAACGGCACCGAAGCGGCGCCGACGGCTGAAGAGCCCGCAGCGTTCGAACGTTGGGAGATGCGCGATGCCTGCGCCCGGCTGCAGTTCCTGGTCAACATCCGGGACAGATGGGTTTGGATATTCCAGCAAGCCACGTCTGCGAAGGAAATATGGACCGCGCTTCAAGAGCACTTCCGACCCGAATCCCAATTCAAGAAATCGCTCGCCATGCGCCGGTTCGCGTCTACGAAGCTCCCCGAAGAAGGCGGGGACGTCCCCGCACACGTACAGCAGATGGGGGAGCTTTGGCAGGATGTCGTCGCGTCAAAGGCGTACTCGTCCCGAGACGCGGACGCGTTCTTCGTCACGACACTCTTGGATTCTTTACCCTCGTCGTGGTCCGTATTCGTCGAAGCGTGGAAGGTGATGCCGGACCCTTCGAAGGTGTCCCGCTCCACGGTCATTGGACACATTCTTGATCTCGATGCATGGAACCGCGGCCGCGCAGACGCTCACGGTGCGCACGCGGCGGGGATGGCGGAGCCGCGTAGGCGTCGACCAAGTGGAAAGACGATAACATAGGCGTACAGTACTGGAGTATAGTATGGCCCCTCCTCCATTCAAGTTTGTAACCTTGTCTACATGATCTCCTGTCCCTAATCCGGACGGAGAAACGACTGGGTCCAGAGTGCGATTCCGAGCTCGATCTTCACAAGAAATCCTTTACTGTATACATACTTTACACGTTGATTAACTTCACTATACAATCGCTAAGCTCTCAGATGCTATCAAGATGATAACAAAAAGGGTATGAGCCTTCCTCCGAGCCCAAAGCGTGTCAGAACGTGTCCTAAAGACGCACATTACGATTGCCCAGACGGCACTGCGGGCGTGTCTTCAAGTTCGCCCTCACGCGCACCCAAACTGCCAAGCAGATCCGTGCGACCAAACATCCTCGCGCTCGCGATCGCGTTCGGTTCTCCCGCCCGAGGATCAGCACCGGCCTCGATAAGCACTCGCACAACTTCATCCTCGCGCTTGAACACGGCGCCTGCGATTGGCGCCTGTCCGCGATCGTTTAGCCTGTTCGGGTCCGCTCCGCGCTGAATGAGGCCGCGCACGAGTTCGGCATGGCCTGCATACGCCGCGAGCATCAAAAGCGTGTTGCCTGTCGATTTTCGTTTTAGAAAAGAATGTGATTTGGGTTTAGCGAGATGATGTTTGTTTGTGTGATGTGCGATGCGGAACCGATAATGTGGTATGGTGATGAGACGTTAACTTGAACTAAACGTGCCTTTTTGGTTAGTGAGATTGGGAGGAAGCCCTGCGTCGATTGCGGCTAGGAGCAACTCGGCATTGCCTTCGCGCGCAGCATCGAACATGCGATGCGCAAAGTCGATTGCCTCTTGAGGAAGTCCTGATTCTGTGCGTGTATCTGTACCTAGGTCCTGTCAGGGGTGTTGATTGAAGCTAATTGAAATACTGTGCTCAGTGCTAACCGTGGTCGCCGACTGCATCTAAGCCTGTTTGCGTGGGTGCTGGCGCGGGAAAAGTTGTCCAATCAGCCAACCAATCAGGCAACTCGAAATTACCAAATCATGGGACCATCTTGCCGGTCTTCTCACACACTCCTCCCTCATCACCAGCAGGGGAAGGGAATTCCACGTAGCAGTTCGTACAACATACCATTGGTACAACATACCATTGTACGTATTACGCAGCCCGCCCATCATTGCCGGGATCACCGATCACCCCTGACTCCATGTGTATTGCCAAGGATTCTGTCAACTCTTGGTAGTGGCCTTAGTAGCAGAGTTCGCACTCAGCGTTTTGGCCCCTAATTCTTGATCCGGGATGGCGAAAACACCGGATGTTACTCCTTTATAAGATGCCAGTCCACCGCCTCGAATACCTAGCCTGAGATGTCTGGTCTCACCGAGTTCAAGCAGTCTTTCAAAGGGGATATCGTGACTCCCGACGATCAGGGATACACCCAGGCTATAGCTCGGTGGGCCACCAACGCGGAGCGCAATGCTCGTGTTGTGGCTTTCGTGAAAGATACTGATGACGTTGCGCTTGCGCTGAAGTACGCTCGAACGAACAACCTCCCTGTTGCGATTCGCTGCGGTGGCCATAGCACCTCTGGTGCCTCTTCTGCCGAAGACGGCCTCGTAATCGACCTTTCTCGTCATTTCGACTACACCGTTGTCGACCCGGAGAAGCGCATCGCGCGCGTGGGAGGGGGCTCTTTGTGGAGTACCGTCGAAAACGAAGCTATTAAGCATGGATTGGCCAGTGTAGCTGGCACCGTCAGTCATGTACGCCGGTTCAATGCGACCGCATTCCATGCGGTACTGACTAAGATACAGACAGGGGTCTCTGGGTACGCCCCGTAGTTTACGAGGATGACCATTATGACCTATGATATTCAAAGCCTCCTACTTGGGGGAGGTTTCGGCTTTCTCACAGGTCAGCATGGCCTCGTTATCGACAATCTTCTCCAGGTATGTCCTTCTCTCCCACCTGACCGTGTTGTGGTACCTTGACAAGTTACATGTAGGCTACTATTGTTACCGCAAATGGGACCGCTCTCACAGTCAGCGAGTCTGAAAATGCGGACTTATTCTGGGCCATCCGTGGAGGAGGTTCGAATTTTGGTGTCTGCACCGAATTTGTCCTCAAACTACACCCGCAACGCGTTACTGTCTTCGCCGGCATTGTCGTCTTCCCACCAACCGTATTGGATGACTTGATGAAGGTACTAAGTGAATGGTTGAAAATGATCAAGGATAACGAAGGAATGCTCCAAATCCTTGGTAGAGACCCATCCGGCAATGTCAGTGTTGGGTATCTCATCGACAACAGCGCAGAGCAGCTCACGATTTCTTTTCCAGGATTGTATCATGCTTTCGTTATTTTATAATGGGTCCGAGGAAGAAGGGCGCAAGAACTTCCAGAAATTTTATGACCTCAGTGAGTGAGCCGTTGGAGATGTCATAGTGGTTATTAACTTCATGTGGTCAGAACCCATCGTCGACGGGGCTCGCGAAACCCCATTTGAATCATTGAACACACTAGCGGTTCGCCATCATTTATTTTCCCAGACATTTCTCCTCATTATATCTGACATGGGGTATAGAACGAGATGTTTGGTCATGGGAGCAATTACTACCTGAAGAGCGTTTTTCAATCCGGTTCCCGACCAGACATCGTCAAGAGCGTCTTCAAGAGAGTATGCGAGCTCAATGTGGCACCCGGGAATGAAATCGAACACAACTACTTATTCGAATATACTTCTCACCGCGCTTTGCTCAAAGTCCCCGTGGACGCTACCGCCTTTCTCCGCAACGATCGCGGCACGACGGCATGCGTACTGAAATGGGCTCAGAAATCACCGAGCATCGAGGACGCTGCAAGGCGCGCTGCACGAGAACTCACGAACATCATCACAGAGGCCGAAGCTCAAGTATCAGGCGAGAATAACAGCGGATATGGGAATCTCAGTCAGTACCATCTCATCTTCTTGTGTTTCAAGGTAGGTAATTGAGCAAACTTTAACGACGTACTGCCACTAGGCTCCGAGCCCCCAATTCAGAAAACTGTCAACGGGGTCCAAGTGCTCGACGATTCAAACTCACGGGTGTTGTTCGGACCTAACTACACCCGTCTACAGCGCCTGAAAGCACAGTACGATCCTGAGAACGTGTTCTCAAAATGGTTCCCTATTGTTCCGGACGCTGATGCCCGACTCGGTCCGAGTCATCATCTTTGAGAGGATTTGTTGTAAGAATGAACGGATTTCGTGTAGTGGACTGTATTCGTTTTGCTTTTTTTGTGTAATATCGGACAAAAGAATACATCTTTGCTGGCATGGGGTACAACTGGGATTTTTTTTTTCACGCTCACAGTGTTCTGGTTCGTTGGCAACTCGTGGTAGTGCTTCATTACTGCGATTCACAGCACACTACTAGTATGTGACAAAACGTAGTGAATTCGGTTTGTGCATCGGCTCGGTAGCTCGTTACTCGATAGGTTGGTGAATTGTCGTGTTGAACTTCGACGGCTAAGCGCTAAGCCATCGGCGATGACTCGGAGCGCTGAAGCGGCCTGAGCCACATGTGAGACCGAGTCAGGTATCTGCGTTCAGAATGATCGCGAAACATTCGAGAACACTTTTCTCGGGATCGTAATGTGCTTTCAGGCGCCTATCATTGGTCAGTTCTTTCTCATGTTTCGGGTAGTGTTTTCCCACCCAAATTTGAAAAGGTTTTTGAAAATTCAGGGTCCCAGGCTTTGTTCCAGGTTCCAAAAACCCAACGAAAATTAAAGTTTTCATCAATGTGGATGCGCAAAGTCGATACCGTACGTGTAGATCTAGGTTCTGTCAGGGGTTTGATTGGAGGTTGCTAATACGTAATCCAACCTTGGCACAGCGTTTGACCCCTAAGTTTAACACCGGATATAAGACAACACCGTGCCAGCCCGCCGTCAATTCCCGCCTAGGATGTCTGGTCTCACCGAGTTCAAGCAGTCCTTCAAAGGGGATATTGTGACCCCCGGTAACGAGGGATACAGCCAGGCTATAGCTCGGTGGGCCACCAATGCGGAGCGCAATGCTCGTGTTGTTGCCTTCGTGAAAGACACAGACGACATCGCGCTCGCGCTGAAGTACGCTCGGACTAACAACCTCCAGGTCGCCATTCGCTGCGGCGGCCATAGCACCTCTGGTGCCTCCTCTGCAGAAGACGGCCTTGTCATTGACCTTTCTCGCTATTTTGACTATGTGGTTGTCGACCCGGAGAAGCGCACCGCCCGCGTGGGGGGAGGTTCTCTGTGGCAAGCTGTCGAAACTGAAGCTATTAAGCATGGATTGGCCAGTGTAGCGGGGAAAGTCAGTCATGTACGTTTTTGGGTTCATTACGACTTGTATTTCTTGCGGTACTAACCGGTCTGAGGACACAGACAGGGGTTTCTGGGTATGCCCCATAGCTTACAGGATGACTGCCATGACTTATGACATTCTAGCCTAATACTTGGAGGAGGCTTCGGCTTTCTCACAGGTCAGCATGGCATGGTCATCGACAACCTTCTCCAGGTATGTCCTTCTCTCGCCACGGACCACGTTATCATATCTTAATGACAAGTCGTATGTAGGCTAGTATTGTTACCGCGAATGGGACTGCTCTCACAGTCAGCGAGTCTGAAAATGCGGACTTATTCTGGGCCATCCGCGGAGGGGGTTCAAATTTTGGCGTCTGCACCGAATTTGTCCTCAGATTACACCCACAGCGCCTTACTGTCTTCGCTGGCATCGTCATCTTCTCACCAGCTGTGTTGGATGACTTGACAAAGATACTAAGTGAATGGTGGAAAACGATCAAGGATAACGAAGGGCTGCTCCAAGTCTTTGGTAAAGATCCAGCTGGCAATGTAAGTGATGGAGAGTATATCATCGACGCGCAGAGCAGCTCACAATATCTTTTTTCAGGATTGCATCATGCTTGGCATGTTTTATAATGGATCAGAGGAAGAAGGGCGCAAGAACTTTCAAAAATTTTATGACCTCAGTGAGTAAGACGGTGGAGATCATGTCATAGTGGCAGTCAACTCATGTAATCAGAGCCCATCCACGACGGGGCTCGCGACATCCCGTTTGAATCGTTGAACACACTAGCGGTTCGCCGCCTCTTTTCCATCTTTCCCGGACATTTCTCCTCATTATATTGCATGTGTATAGAATGAGATGTTTGGTCACGGGAGCAATTACTACCTGAAGAGCGTTTTCCAGTCTGGTCCCCGACCCGACATCGCCAAGAGTGTCTTCAAGAGAGTATGCGAGCTTAATGCGGTACCTGGGAACGAAATCGAACATAGCTACTTATTCGAATATACTTCTCACCGCACTTTGCTCAAGCTCCCTGTGGATGCTACCGCCTTTCTCCGCAGTGACCGCCTCACGACGGTGTGCTCACTCAAATGGACTCGGAAATCACCGAGCATCGAGGACGCTGCAAGGCGGGCTGGACGAGAACTCACGAATATCGTCGCAGAGGCCGAAGCTCAAGTATCAGGCGAGAATAACAGCGGATATGGGAATCTCAGTCAGTGTCATCTCATTTTCTTCTGTTTCAAAGGGCAAACTTTAACGGCGTACTGCTACTAGGCTCTGAGCCCCCAATTCAGAAAACTGTCAACGGGGTCCAAGTACTCGATGATTCAAGTTCGCGTGTGTTGTTTGGATCGAACTACACCCGTCTACAACGCCTGAAAGCACAGTACGATCCCGAGAACGTGTTCTCGAAATGGTTCCCTATCGTTCCGAACGCTGATGTCTGACTCTGCCCCGGGAGGATTTCATTGTTGAATATGCAGATCTCGTCAAGTGGATTGTTTTTGTTTTACGTAGTGTTGGACGAGGGAAAAAATACATCTCTGTTGGCATGGAGTTGTGGGGTTCTGTTTTTACTCATGTTCACAGTGCTCTGGTTCATCAGGAAAAGGGAGAAGTGAGCACGAGGATGGGTGGAATTAGCTTACATAAACTGTGCCGGTCTTTTGCCTTGCCGCTCGGCCACTCGG
>WNFO01009003.1_pt1 | contig 12268 bp, 7 predicted proteins | sample 5400251 | NCBI WGS metagenome assembly WNFO01 (sample SAMN13153354, study PRJNA577476) | soil metagenome | isolation source: 100 cm saprolite under Madrone tree | place: USA:California | collected 2016-06-14
CGCAAGGATTTCGGCTACGTGGCGGGCGTATTTTTTTCCGGCATCGGCATCGCCCCGCCGATAGAGGCCCCGGTAGTCATCGGCGATCGGCGCGACGTGGACCCAAGGCTTGCGCCCGCCACCACCGGGTCCCTTGAACTTGTGAGGGCTGATGTCGATCAGCGTGTTCGTGTGACCGTGATAAGCATGCTCGAGGACGATGATGTCCTCCTGGCGCGTGTGGGCGCGGGACAGACGCAGCGCCAGTTCGTTCGCCTCGCTGCCGGAATTGACGAAGTAGCAGACGCGCAAAGGCTCCGGCATGTATCGCGCGAGCCGCTCCGCATAGCGGTTCACGTTGTCGTGCAGGTAGCGCGTGTTGGTGTTGAGCAGCGCAAGCTGCTCTTGCGCGGCGCGCACGACGCGAGGATGGCTGTGTCCGACCAGCGGCACGTTGTTGTAAACGTCGAGATAAGCGCGGCCAGTTTCGTCGTAGAGATACTGCATCCGGCCGCGCACAATTTTGAGCGGACGATGATAGGAAATGCTGAGGTTTTTTCCGAGGAGCGATTTTCGCAACGCGAGAGTTTCGGAGGCATCCGGCTCTTTCGCGGGGAACCGCTCGGCGGGAATGCCGAGGAGCAAATTAGGATCGGGGGAAAGACTCGTCCAAACGGCGCGCTCGCGGGCATAAGCAACACCCAGAAAATTCGCGCCGCATTCGATCAAGTCCAGGATGATTTGAAAGTGGACATGCGGCGGCCATCCGCCATTTTCGAGCGATGTACCCACGCAAGCAAACTGCTGGCCCTGCGCGATGCGCTGCCCTACTTTAAGCTCACCGAGCGTGTCTTTGCTGAGATGGCCATACAATGTGAAAAATTCCTGACCATTTTCAATGGCGTGCCGCAGGATGACTAAGGGCCCGTAGTCCAATGGCGCAGTGTTGTTCGCGAGGGTGTGGACGACGCCCTCCAGCGGCGCATAGAGCCTCGTTCCAGGCTCGACGAAGAGGTCGAGGCCCAGATGGATGGTGCGGCGTTCATCGGTTGGATTGCCGCCGGCACCGAAGAGCGGTGAGGTATAGAACGGCCTCGGCTCATCGTACCGGCCCACGCCAACACGTATCCCATCGCGCTTCATGTCACCAAAAATGTTATCTGTGAACGCGCGCGCCTCGGCGTCTCGCGGATCACGCCCGAAATAGGCGCTGCCAACGCTCAGGTCAAAGACGCGGCACGGGTCAGTGCGAACGTCCACGTCGAGAATCGGAGCTGCTGTCTTGGCCTTGCTCGCCAGCCAACGCCGGAAATCTTCGCTCTGCGGCACGGGCGGCATTCCGCACGCTGAGCGAAAACAATAGTGGGCAAAGCGCGGATGAATCTGTGCCAGCCGTTCGAGGGCGTCCCAGGCAGGCGCCTCGCTGACCGTGACGTAGGGATCATCGGGTATAAGAGTTTTACGGTGAGCGGAATTTACCACGCTCACCGCAAGCCGCATGGCGATCAGGGGAAAAAGCACGGCGAGTTCCGCTTCTTCCAGCGGAAAGGCTTTGTGATATCCCGTAGCCACAGTGCTGGCAGCCTGGAGTGGATTTTTCTTTCCAAGAATCACGTATGCGGAAGCGACGGCAAGCTCAGAGACAGTAAGGCCGTAATGCATGTCACCGAAGTCGATCACGCCAGCAATCTTTCGCGGCTGCGGCCAGGGAGCGCTGACGAGTACGTTGTGATCGTTGGCGTCCCCGTAGATGACGCTGCGCCGCAGGCGGGACAGAGCGGGAACAACCTCGGCTTCGTAAAGAGAAAGAAATCGCTCGACAAGCTTGCGCCGGGAGGCATCGCCAATATGGTGCAAGTAGTCTCGAATCCAACCCGCGCGGGCCAGATCCCATTTCAATTCCCGCTCTACCGATGGATGCGAAAAATCCTGCAGCGCGGCGTCCACTTCACCGAGCAAACGGCCCAGGCTGTCCAGCAACTCAGGCTCGTGAGGCTTGCCATCGGCAAGCACGGTCCCAGGCAAGAACGTGAGGAGCCACAGCAGGCGCTCGGAACCGTCCGCTACACGGACATTCTGGAAGGCCGCCCCGCTTGGCGTGGGACAAACACGCGGCACAGCAAGGTGCGGCGCTCGGCGCGCCAGGTGCTGCAGCGCCCGGCATTGCATGTCAACGAACGACGGCTCCCTTCCGGCATGCATCACTTTGAGGACGTAACCGCGACCGTCATTCGCCGTCAGGTGAAAATTGTCATCGTACTCGCCGGGCAGAGAGGGCTACGTCCTAACCTTTAGACGATATCGCCGAAGGTCTACCTCGGGAATCGCGCAAATGCGAAATTCAGCGCTGCGTCACATTTTGGCATGGACGATCCGGTTGATCAAGGAGGGGGCGGGAAATGCGCGACGTAGACAGCCTGCATGACAGAAGCAAAGGCGTTCTTGCGCGAGTGTCTAACCCGCATTTCTCGCAAGCATTTTCCCATTTCAACGATTTTGCATGCATCGAAAGAGGCGAGTATTGGAACCGGTTGCCGAGCCGGGGCGCAGCATGCTGCGCCCGTACGACTGCTTGCGGATATGCGAACTACTCCCGATCGACAGGAGACTCGGCGCCTCCCGCGAATTTATTGTGAGAAATGCGGGCTAGACCGCGGCGCCGCCGCCCTTTCCTCGCTGGAGCGGACGCAAAGTGAAAAACTTATGCCGGCAGGGTTCGCAGCGCAGCGCGGACAGTCTGAGAATACGCCAAAGGGACGACGCCATCCCGTGGACGTGATCCGGCGGAATGCGCTGCAGGTCGAGGTTACCGCAGACGGGACAGTGTGCGTAAAACAGATGGTGAAGGGGAATTGCCCGCGCGTGAAAACGCGCCTCGCAGGACATGCAGCGCCACGGCAACACGTTCGCGGCGCTGAACAGATAGTCGAGCGCCGATTGGCGCCGTGATCGGCGGATAAGTTCGGAATGACAGGCCGGGCAGTTCATCAGCGTATAGATAGCGTATGGATAGTGAAAGAATTTTCCCGACCAGTGCCGTTCCAACTATTTAGGCCAAATGACGGTCCAACGGTCAGACCCGAAGATAAAAAAAGCATCGTCGAAAAGATTCGCTCGAACAAGTTGGAACGGCACTAGGATAGGCGACGTGCCGGCTCGCGGCAAGGACCAGTTCCGGCCCGGGCCGCGGTACAATGCAGCGTGGGAGCAGTCATGGCAGAATACACCGCTGAGCACGCCCGTGCAGGCATCCAAACAAAATTGCCGAAGCTGGAAACCTGGCCAAATCAATTCCCCAACTATGTGATTACCACGCGATTCCCCGAGTATTCCTCGGTGTGCCCCAAGACGGGCCTCCCCGACTTCGGCACGATCACGATCCAATATATGCCCAAGAAGGAATGCCTCGAGCTGAAAGCCCTGAACGCGGCGAATTTACGCCACGTGGCGGCTTGACCACCTCCATCTTCACCCGATGGCCGGGGGGTGTTACTCGCAAGACCGGCGCGAAAGGGCGCAGGAAGAAGAGCCGCTGACCGGGGATTGGACAGGCGCGAGATTGCAGGCGATAATCTCTTGGCGGTCCATCATTGAGCGTGGAACCGACGTCTTAGGAGGGGAAATGAGCATTTCTCCAAATGTTCCGAGTGCGCAAGAGTCCTATCATTACGAAAACGCGGGCACCCCTCGCTGGATCGCCGTGCTCTTCGTTGTCCTTCTTGCCGGACTGGCCGCGGTCGGCTACTTCGGATATTCCGGGCAGTCACGTCTGGAGGCGAACCTAGCCAAAGCACTAGAGCAGAACAAGGTTCTTGCCGCCCAGCTGGAACAATCCAATGCGCGCCTGGCTGATATCAAGGGCCATGTCGAAGTCACGGAACAAAAAGTCGGGATGACCCAAGCCGAGCTTGCACGCGCCAAGAGTCGCGCCGAAACGATCCTCAAAGAACAAACCGCTTCCGATCAAAAACTCACGGCGCAATTGACGCAGGTCCAGAAGGAAAGCGAAGAAAAGATCGGCGCGGTGGCGACGGAAGTGGGTGGCGCCAAGAAAGATATCGAAGCTACCAAGACCGATCTGGAAGCGACAAAGAGCAAACTCGACCGCGCCACAGGCGACCTGGGCGTCATGAGCGGCCTCATCGCTCACAATCGCGACGACCTCGACGAACTTAGGCGCCGCGGCGACCGCAACTATTACGAATTTACGCTGAAAAGAACCAAGACCCCGCAGCGGGTCGGACCGGTCCAGGTGAATCTCACCAAGACGGACCCGAAAAGATCCAAGTACACGATGACCGTTTTCGTGGATGATCGCGCCATCGAAAAGAAGGACAAGACCGCCGGTGAACCCGTGCAGTTTTATGTGAGGGGCACGCACATGGCTCCTTACGAAATGGTCGTTTTCGACGTCGGCAAGGACCAAGTAACCGGCTATCTCTCGACTCCCAAGGAGACGGGGGCTGCAAATCCGGCCGCCAGCACTGCCAAACCGCAGTCTTAAAAGAAATAAATCTGCCGCTGAAGTAGGCCCTGCTTCTCATTTTGGAAACTCCACGTGGGACAGGGCTTTTGTCCTTTCCGGCCCGGCGCTACGATTTCTTGGCGGCCTATTCTCGGCGGCTTGGTATCCGGGGGGAATCTCGATGAGAATCGCCAGCCTTCGCAAAGTTTTCCTTCTTCTTATCGTCTCGTTGTTCCTCAATTCCGGCCGGGCTTCCGCGCAGGCGCCCCTTGAGCCAGTCCAAATGCCTCCACGCACGGTCTTTTATTTCATTTGGCGCGGCGCCCCGTCTTCCAACTCCGCGAAGGCGAACGCTCTGCTTTCGTTATGGGGAGATCCCGACTTCGCGCCCACGCGCACTCTTCTGCTGGATAATCTATTGAGCGGCTCCGAAAAAGACAATTCGCGTCCGGCGCCACTCACACGAGAAGAGCTGGAGCAGTACTCAACCCTGCTCGAAAATCCATTTACCTTGGGCTACATCAGCGAGCCGGAGAAACGCACCGATGCGGCCGCCGCGGCGGAACCCTCAAAAACATCCGCGCATACCTGGACCGGCACATTCTTCGTCTACGACCGCACGGGAAAAGAAGCTCTGCTCGCAAAGGCAGTCCTGCGCCTGCGCGCCCAGGAAAAAGATGTGCCGCAGATTTCACAAATTTCCATCGGTGGCGCGCAGGCCTTGAAAGTCGAACGCAAGACCGGCATTACGTACTGGACCGAAACCGGCAAGTATGCCGTGAGCGCGAATGAACGTTCCGTACTGGAAGAAGTGCTCTCGCGACTGCAAGAAAAAGCGCCCGCGAGCTCATCTCTCGCGCAAACAGCTGCTTACAGAGAGGCAGCGCCTCTCCTCGGCGGGGGCCTTCTGGAATTTTTTGGGCGTGTGCAGGGTTTGAAGAAGCTGCCCTCAGACGCCAGCGCGTCGGGATTCCGCATTCAGCCGATTCTTGAGGCTCTGAAGATCGAGTCTGTCCATTCCTTCTGCGGCCGCGTGACGCTCGAAGGGACAAAGACTCGCGTGCAAGGCGCCGTGCTTGGCGACGCCGCTCCTGGCACGCTGTTCGATATTTGGGCCGAGGGGCAGCAGTCCCCTGCTTCCCTCTCGTTGGTGACGTCCGGCACCATTTCCTACAACGATACGCAGATCAATGCGCAAGGCGTCTACGACGCGGCAAAACGCGCATTTCGCGCTTCTTTTCCGCAGGGCCAGCAAGGCAGCGCTGATTTGCTGGAGACCCTCGCGCAGACGCGCCTGGGCATGCCCCTGCCGGAAGCGCTGGCTCTGGTCACCGGCGAATTTGCTTCCTTGCAAAGCAGCCCGGCATTGGACCCCGCCAATCAGGTCCTCTTCCTGGGCATTCGAAAGAAAACGGAAATTTTGAAACTCATCCGCACGATTTTCGGCGACCAGCTCACTTCCGAGGGCAACGAAGGCGACACAACTTATTTGAAGATCTCACTGCGCGGCGGACAGAACGATGCCGGTGTCGCGCAATGGAACTTCTATAATCTCGCGGTAACTCCGGATGCAATTCTTGGCGCCAGCCGCAGCCAAGCCCTGAAGGATCTGCTCGCCCACCGGACACTGACGCCGACCGAAGCAGGATTTTCAGTGTCGCCGCAGCTCCAAACAGCCCGCGCTCTGTTTCCTGAAAAGTTGAACGGCGTGAGCTTTTTCGATTTTCAGAAGCTAGATTGGCAAGCACTAAGAGATCGCTGGATTGCCGAAGCAAAAACCGCCGAAGCCAAGGCCCCCAAGACGGGAGCGAAAATCAGCAATCCTCATGGGCTGGACTGGCTGGAACAAATCAACACCCAGATTCTCTCTCGCCATCTGCACTTCGCCTCAAGTGCCTCGTGGAAGGATGCCAAGGGACTTCACTACGATGGGTGGCTTGAATAGCGAAGTGATGCGGCTGTTGCGTTTCGCCGGGCTGGCGCTGGCCAGTTTTTGCTTCTGCATTCAGGCAATACCTTCGCGAGCGCAATCGCAGCAAGCGTCTACGTTGCCTCAGGGGGCGATTCGCGTCAGCGTGGATCGCGTCAATGTCGGTGTGATCGTCACCGATGCCCAAGGCCACTTTGTCGAAGGTCTTCACCGGGAGGACTTTCAAGTCCTCGACAACGGTGTGGAACAGTCCGTTACCGGCTTTCTTCCGATCGAAGAGCCTGCCCAACTGGTTCTCTTGTTGGAATGCGGTCCTGCCGCTTATTTCCTGAGAAAAAGTGAGCTGCATGCCGCGGACAGTCTTCTGAACAGTCTCTCTCCCGCCGACCGCGTCGCCATTGCCAGCTATTCGAAAGAGCCAGAACTGCTCCTCGACTTCACGTCGGATAAGTCTGAAGCTCGGCTCACGCTCTACGATGTGAATTTCATGGCCGGCTTCAGTCAGCTAAATTTGTCTTCCAGCGTTGCCGCAACTCTCGACTGGCTCATGTCTGTTCCGGGGAAGAAAAGTATCGTCCTTCTCTCCACCGGCGTCGATACTTCGTCCCCGGAAAACTGGGAGATCCTCCGGAGAAAACTCAACACTTCCGACATCCGCCTTTTGGCGGTTTCGGTATCTGGTGATCTCCGCAAACCTGCTAAAGGTAGAAAACTATCCCATGATGAAAAATCTGATCGAATAGTGGTCAAACAGGTCTTTGCTCAGGCCGACCAATCGCTGCGCGCGCTTTCCGAGGCGACTGGTGGCCGCGTCTATTTCCCGAGAAACACAAAAGAGTTCGATCGCGCGTACTCTGAGATCGCTCAACTTGTTCGCCACGAGTACAGCCTCGCCTTTGTCCCGCCCTCACACGATGACAGGCTTCACTCTATTGAAGTTAAGGTGAAAGGCTCTTCGTATCGCGTGGACCATCGCCAGGCGTACCTTGCTCCTCCGCCTGATCCACAATAGGCAAAGTTGGGCGGACGTTCCTGTTTGCCCTCTTCCGCTCTTCGCGCACTAAATCACAAAGCAGGAAGCAGCTATTCAAACTCTTTCAGTGTCTTCGCCATCTCGCGCAATCTCTCGTCCACAAGCGCAAAGACGGTCGCCGGCTCGAAAGTCCCATCTCCGTTTTTCTGGCCCGCAGACCTGCCCGTCAAAATCTCGATGCCCTCTTCCACTTTTGCCACCGACCAGACATGGAATTTTCCGGCGTTCACGGCGTCCAAGACGTCGTCGCGCAGCATGAGATCCTCGACGTTCGACGCCGGCATCAAAATGCCCTGCGTCCCGGTCAGCCCTTTGATGCGGCACACATCGAAAAATCCCTCAATTTTTTCGTTAATTCCGCCGATCGCCTGGATGTCGCCCTGCTGATTCATCGATCCGGTTACCGCGATGTCCTGCCGCAGCGGAATCCCCGAAAGCGCCGACAGCAAAGCGTAAACTTCCGTCGAGCTGGCGCTATCCCCATCGACGCCCGAATACGATTGTTCGAAGCAAATGCTCGCGGCAAGCGAAAGCGGCTTATCCTGCGCAAAACGGCTGCGGAGGAATCCCGCGATGATGTGCACGCCCTTATCGTGAAAGCGCCCGCTCAGGTTTGCTTCGCGCTCGATATTGATCAATCCCGCTTTGCCGAGAGCCGCGGTCGCCGTGATGCGGACCGGTTTGCCGAACGCATATCCACCGATCTCCAGCACGCTCAAACCATTCACCTGCCCGACGTGCGTGCCCGAAAGATCGACGAGCAGCGTCTCCTCCTCGATCATCTCCCGGATGCGCGTCTCGATCAGGTTGTGCCGTTCCATCTTGGAATTCAATGCGCTTCGGACGTGGGCGGCGCGCACCACGTTCTCTCCCGCGGCCACGGCGGCATAATGCGCCTCCCTCGCCAGGTCGGCGATATCCACAAATCGCGCCGTCACTTTGTTGCGACGCCCCGCTTTGCGCACGCCGTATTCCAGCATGGCCGCAAACGCGCCTCGATCAAACGGGCACAAGCCTTCCTTTTCGGACAGCGCGCGCAAGCGTCCCGCATACTCGGCAATCACGCCGTCGCTCATCGGCATTTCTTCGTCGAACTCCACGCGCACTTTGAATATTTTCCGAAAGTCTTCTTCGTACTCGTACAGAAGTTCATACATCTGGCGGTCGCCGATCAAAATCACCTTCACATTGATCTCGATGGGCTCGGGTTTCAGCGCGCTTCCGCCAAAGGGATAAAACATTTCGAGCGGCTGAATCTCCAGTCGAGCGTGGTTCAGCGTGCGCTTCAGCGCTCGCCACACGCCCATCTCCGATAGCGCTTCCATCGAATACATGATCAGAAATCCGCCGTCAGCGCGCAGCAAGGAGCCGCCGCGCAAGTCCATGAAGTCGCTGGTCCAGCCGCCGCGCGTGTCGTAGGCGCGCTGGATGGTCCCGAACAAATTCGCGTACGTCGGCGTGGTTTCGAAAATCACCGGAGAAGCATCATCGTCGTTGTGCGCCAGAATCACGTTCACGCCGTAAACGCGAAACGGATCGCGCTCCGGACCAAGAGGCGCCTTTAGCGAGCCGTCCGGGCCCTCGCCTTCCTGCTCGGCTTCGCCTTCGCGCTCCTTGAACGGATCGAGATTATCGAGCAGGTGATGCCGCACTTCCTCCAGATACTCGGAGACGTTCGTTCCCGGATACTTTTCCTTCAGTTCTTCGATGACGCCGTCCACCAGCACCGACGCGGCTTCCTGCTCGAGGTAGCTCAGCTCGCTGGCCAGCTCGCGCGAGAGCGTCAGCGTTTTGCGGTAGACCACCGTAAACTCCTGCCGGAACTGCTCGTACTTGCGCTCAATGTCCTCCGCGACCGGCGCATCGAGCTTTCCTTCATGCACCATTTTTGAAACGTCCTCGATCGGGACCATCTGCCCTTCGAGCACGGGAAAAATTTCCGGCAACGCCACCGCGCCCACTTGCATGTGTCCCAGGGCGAACTGTTCGCGCGCAATCCGCCGCGTGAAGTCATCCATCAACTCTTTCTCGCGCACGGTGAAGCGTTCGACAATTCGCCCTTTCTGTCGCTGGAACGGCTCGCCTTCGAACACCTGCGGAATTCTCCGCCGCAGGAAATCGATGCCCGCCTGCACGTCTTTCTTGAAGGAATTGGCCTGGCCGCGCGGCAGGGAGAGCAGCCGCGGGCGGTCCGGCAGATTGAAGTTGTTGACATAGCAGCGGTCGAGCGACGGCTTGGTCTGCGGGTGTACTTCCTCAATCATCCGGGCGATCGTGCCGCCGCGGCTCGTCCCCGCCAGCCCACAGACGAACACGTTGTACCCTGGCGCGGACAGCTCCACGCCCATTTTCAGTGCGCGCAAGGCACGTTCCTGCCCGATGAAGCCTTCGCGCGGTTCGGTCTGGGCCGTTGTTTCAAACGGGATGCGCGAAGGCTCACAACGCCAGCGCAGCTTTGCCAGAGGCAATTCTAGGTGTGCCCGAGCGGGTTTGATGTCCTTGCAAATCATCCGAGCCGGGTACTCTAGCACAGGCGCGCCGAGGCGCACGTATATTTGCCTGGCGTGTTACGCAGTAGTCGAGGCCAGCTCATCGCGATGTTCCATGTAGACTCGAAACACGCCCATCGCCGCCGCGACGATGGTCGGCCCCGCTACCAATCCCAACAGTCCAAAGACCTCGATGCCGCCAAGAACACTTATAAACAGCAGTAATTCATTCAAGCGCGTGCGGTTGCGCAACAGCAAGGGCCGCAATATGTTGTCCGCCACGGTGGCAACACCGCCGCAGATCAATACCACCACCAGGCCATTGCCCCAGTGGCCGCTGAATCCCAGCCACAGCGCCCCGGGCACCCAGATCAGCGCGGAGCCCACCACGGGCACCAGTGAAAAAAACGCGATCAATACGCCCCAAAATATCGGCGTGGTAATTCCCACGAAGGCAAACGCCATTCCCCCCAAAATTCCCTGCACCGCGGCCACGAGCAGCCCAATCGCAACGCTGGCAATAATCAATTCCTTCGATTCGCCCAGCATGTCCTCCTGGATGGACTCGTCAAAAGGCAAGAGATGCCTCACCGCATGCACGATGCTCTCCCCGTCGCGAAACATGAAAAACAGCGCAAAGATCAGAATGAACAGGTCGACAAAAAACGCAAACAAGTTTTTCACGAGAACGGCAAGTTTTTCGGCGAGGAAAGAGGCTATTTTTTCCGCCCCTTGCCGCAGCGGCTCGGAGATATCCATGGATCGCCAGGCCGCAGGAAGCTGGCTGCGGAACCAGGCGACGGCGTGAGCGGGCAGCGCGTGTTTCGGATTTTGCAGCGTGCTCTGCAAACCAGCGGTGGCGTCGATCGCTTCGCGCGCCGTATACAGCAGCACTACCAGGGCAGGAACAATCAGCAACAGCGTTACTCCGAGCGTGCTGACCAGTCCCGCAGGCGTCGGGCCCAGCCGCCGCGCCAACCGCTGATGCAACGGATAAAAGAAAATCGCCAACACGGCGGACCATGCCAGGGACACCAGGAAGGGTTCCACGATCAGAAATACCAAGTATCCGAGGAGCAGCAGCGCCCCGTATGATAGTACGGTCGTTAACTGGTCACTGGTTGTCTTGTTCGCTGCAGATGGTGTATTCATGCGCGGTATATAATGACAAAGGAACAAGCGAGCGTCGACTTCGGCTGAGTCGCGGGCATGCAACTCCAGGTCGTCCAGGACAAACAGAGCAAAACAAGCATGGCCTCAAAGACCATTCCGCTTACGTCCTACCAGTTTCGTCTTCTTGCTGTACTTGCTTTGATCAATTTTGTCAACTTTGCCGACCGCCAGGTGGTGGTGCCGCTCCTGCCTCTTCTCCGCCAGCAAATGGGAGTCACGGACGCGCAACTCGGCTCGCTGCAAACCTGGCTCCTGGTGGTCTTGGCGGTTGCCAGTCTTCCATCCGGATTCCTCGCCGACCGCTTCAGCCGGACGCGCATCATCGCCGGTGGCGTCGCATTCTGGAGCCTGGCTACCATCGCGTGCGGCTTCGCTCCTACTTTCCTGCTCTTGGTCGTCTTGCGCGCTTTGATTGGCGTGGGGGAAGCGTCTTACGCCCCGGCGGCGCAGTCCATGATTTCGGATTCGTTCCCGCACGAACGCCGCGCCCTGGCCCAATCCATTTTCGCCTCCGGCATGCTCCTGGGCGGAGCCGCGGGACAAGCCTTTGGAGGCGTGGCAGGCGAGCTGCACGGATGGAAATACACCTTCATTATCGTTGGATTCGTTTGCATGATTCCCGGGCTACTGGTTCTCAAATTACAGGAACCCCCGCGCCGGCCCTGCTGCGAGGTGGTCCCTCTAAAGACATTGCTGAGCGTCCCAGCGTATGTGGCGATGATCATCGCTGGCACGTTCATTACATTCGCGAGTGTGTCGTTGCTCACTTGGGGCGTCGATTTCGCGGTGAACTATAAATCCTTCAGTATCCGTGAGGCGGCTGTGTCGCTTTCGATTGTCGCGCTGCTCTCGCTGTTGCTCGGTGTTCTAACGGGAGGCTTCGTCGCCGACCGCCTTCAGAAGAGATTCGCTTATGGCCGCATAATCGTGATTGCCGCGGCCTTCTTATGCGCTGCTCCCTTTGTTTTGCTCGCAATTCAATCGGACGAAAAATGGGTGGTCCTCGCGGCGCTCTTCATCGCGGGATATTTCATGTCCTGGTATCACGGCCCGGTGACGGCAGTTTTGCATGATCTGACGCCGCGACCGGCGCACGCCACGGCGATCGGCGTGTATATGTTCGTCACGCAACTCGTGGGAGCCTTGGGACCTCAGCTCATCGGCAAAATCTCCGATGTAAGCGACCTACAGCTTGGCCT
>WNFO01004679.1_pt1 | contig 12264 bp, 15 predicted proteins | sample 5400251 | NCBI WGS metagenome assembly WNFO01 (sample SAMN13153354, study PRJNA577476) | soil metagenome | isolation source: 100 cm saprolite under Madrone tree | place: USA:California | collected 2016-06-14
CCCAGACACGTGGAGGGTCCATGTGCCGTCAGCCTGTGGCACTGAGTGCGGAGTCGAGCGTAGGCAAGGCGGTGGCTGAAAAGATTGTGAGTTTGCAAACTTGTGATACGTTGGCCTCATTGCTGCCACATTGCCTTCCTTTTATTATGACTACGAAGTTGTCCCGATTCTATGCTCTACCCACCAGTCTTCCCCTTTTCTCTCCATGACCTCTTCGCGCATAGAATTCGACGAGCAAAGTCGTCTGGACGAACGACACGTCCAGGCTACCTTGCACGACTTACTCAAATCCTCCCTTGCCCAACTCGACGTCGGCGGTGGCGGCTCAATGGGCTCGGGACACGTAAGAACGGAGTCTGGGCCTCCACTGACGTACACGTCGTCTTCAACACCTTCATACCCTCAACGGAAACCATCGATCGCGACGCCGACGCGTCCAGTCATGGAACTCATACGCTCTACGCTCTACGCAGCACTAGCTGAGGTAGTCGCAAGCACACCATCCCTCATCCCCCTCAAATCCGATCCACCCCCCCCCCCCCCCCCCCCCCCCATATACGACCAGACGCAAGCTTAGCAACTATACGCGTTGAAGGAAGGGAGAGCACCGCTCCAGAGTCAGCGAGAGAGAGCAGTGGCTGACGTTAGTGAGCCCTTCATCCATTCATTCGAGTTTGCACTCTTCCTCATCGTCGATGTTTCGTCCTCTGCCAGTAGCCAGTAGAATCAGGCACGTGTGGAGAATACGCAGATTCCGGTAAGGAGATTAAGGTCACATCACCTGCATTTCCAGAAACACAACCAATCATACGCAAGTTTCTCATCCCTAAACAGCGGGACCACCCTTCGCATGAACGTAAAGCACAGTGACAACCCCCTGAGGTACTATCAACCACGATATGAGTGTCAACCTAGGATCATCTGCAAGTTGCCATTGTCACGTATCCGAACCTGGATGCTCCTACATACGAAGGACTTAATGACGAGTCATGTCCGGGAGTTCTGGTCGGCAGGTGAAGTTGAAAGATGGTATCACTGGCACGTGTTGACTAGAGGCGACGGAAGGCCGCCCATAACTCGATCACGAAAGGAAAGCAGGCGCAGGCACATCTTTCCAACTCAGAGTCGGTAACTCGGCAGCTGATGTCGACGTTTGCCACTCCACTTCGTGAGAGCGACAAGGCCTTGTATTGTGAATGAGGTGATCACATGTCGGGATAGAAGTCTGCACATCAAGTAATGATGCCAACCATCAAGCACAGAGAAGTCTGGAACATTCGGATCAGTGACGATCGAAAAATTCTGCTGTATCCAAAACCGCTGCGCTGGGAGTCGAGTCGCAAATCGGCCTCACAAGGGTTCGAATTTGAAGATGTAGGAAAACAAGTTTGCATACCTTCGCCACAGCCCGCTGCGTACTCGTACCGCAATTAATTACGGAGTCACTCGCCTCCGTCAAGACCAAGGGAAAGGCAAGTCACAGACACCAGTATCACCCTAATCACTGGCAGGGCCGGGGCCAAATGCCATTTCAAGGTAAACTGTAGTCTTTAACCAGAGATGTGTCAAGGGCTTGTCCTCCAAGGAGCGTCCACAGGACCAAACAGTGGGAACGAGCACTTTGATATAGTGACTCACGAGGAGCGTAAGTTGCGGCCGATGGAATGTACTCACCAAACACGTTCAGATCGAATGTAGCAGAAACAGGGAAGCACCACATGCTCAGCTGTGACTATAGAACTCGATTAAACTCTACTAGTAGTAGTAGCAATAGGCATCCGGGGAAAAATCATCATCAAACAGTGGCTGAAAGTCGAATCTGGAGCGAGCGAATAAGGTAGCGCAGTACGTGAGCTGCGAAAGCAGTGCAGTCGATGCAGGCGCGTCGGGAAATCGTGGCAGGGCCGAACGGAGCGCATCGAGTAAACGCAAAAGTAATTGTGTGGTGCACGCTGGCAGGAGCGAGTGTACCGTGTGTAGATCTTCTGGGGGAAGATCTGCACTGGCAGGTGGTCGTTCGCTGGTGTTGCGCGGAATCATGACCTAACACAACCAAACTTGCGCTGGTGTTGCGCCCTAATTTCTCATTTACCAGGAAGTGGGTTCGGCTTTGCTCAATTGGGAAAGAAACTGACCACACCAATTAGTACGTTTTGGTGTGAGTGGTACATATGACGGTCATCCGTGGTAAAGGGCGTGAGACCCGGGTCAGGTGCAAGAGGAAGCACGAAGACAGGCAAGAATATGGAAGGACCAACACCGTGCATCTATCGCTGATGGAATGTACGCACCAAACACGTTCAGATCGAATGTAGCAGAAACAGGGTAACACCTGTGACTATAGATCTCGTTTAAACTCTACTATAGACAGTGATAGTAGTAGTGATAGGCATCCGGGGAAAATGTAGTCTTGGTGATTTGGAAACATCCAAAAAGGCAGCCTGAGCATTCACAAACCCGAAGACCTTGCATTCCTCTCTATGCTTGAACACTAGTATGGTGGGACTAGGCCCAACGATTGGATGTGAAACAATCTTAGACTTGGCCGTGAATCGGACATCGAATTCGTGGCCGCCGGCTTACAGAAGGCGAAGCATGATTTTTTTTCTGAATCGAAATTCTATTCCGCATGGCGAAGCGGTGGTCACATACTCTTCCTGTTATGTATTACAGCTCCTATGTCAGACCTCACCACAAGTAGGGGAGGATATGCGAGGGGAGGCAACAGCGACAAATAGTGAGGGAAATGGCATGGGGCAGGGAACCGGCTCGCGTCAGGGTGTACGCATTGCAAGTAGGAATATATGGTTGGGGAGTGAGGGTGAGATCGGTGGGAAAATGTAGAAAACCACGCTGTTATTAGAGTAGAGGTTGTGATGGCATACTGTAGCCCCCGTATTGGTAAGCAATGGGTACAGTGTTACATTTGAGAGCCCCTCACCGCCTTTAACACCTCCTGTGCTTTTGAAGGCGGGGGAGAATGAAAGTTGGTGGAAAGAGCTGCTTCTGGTAGGCTTGGCGGCGGCGGTGTAAAGAGAGTGGGACTCCCCTGCAGCTAGGGTGTCTAGCCCTGGAGTCGTGGCAGTGGTCTTGGGTTTGGAAAGGGTGGAGGCAGCAAGTTTGGAAGAGGTAGAGGCAACACGTTTGGAAGAGGTAGAGGCAGCACGTTTGGAAGGGGCGGAGGCAGCATGTTTGGGAGGGGTGTTCTTCCAGCAGTTGACCGAGGACATGCGCCCAAACACGTAGAGGGTTCATGTGCCGTCAGGGTCCTCAAAAGAGAAAGCTAGGGAGGTAGTGGCGCCCGTGGTGGTGTAGGTGGCCGGGTCTCGAACCCATGCCATGAGGACTTCTGGGTGATGGTGAATGGGGGACGGGGTTGAGCGTAAGCTTGGGGCAGGTGGCGGTGGCTGAAAAGGTTGTGAGTTGATGGTGGATGCGTCGGCCTCATTGCTGCCACATTGTCTTCCCTTTATCAATGACTTTGAAGTTGCCCCGTTTCTGTGCTCTCTTTTCTCTCCATGACCTCCTCTTCGCCCATAATATTCGACGTCCAAAGTCGTCTGGATGAACAATCCGCCCAGGATGTCTTCCACGACTTACTCAAATCCTCCCTTGCCCAACTCGATGTCGGCGGTGGCGGCGAAATGGGCTCGGGACACGTAGAAGCGGAGTTTGAGCCTCCACCGATGTACACATCGTCTTCAGTACCTTCATACCCTCAACGGAAACCAACGATCGCCACGTCGACGAGTCCAGTAATGGAACTCATCCGCGAGACGCTCTACGCAGCACTAGCTGACGTAGTCGCAAGCACACCGTCCCTCATCCCCCTCCTCAAATCCGATCCACCCCGGGCATACTTCGACGCCGTCGCACTCGCCGTCCTCTCCGTCTCCACTTCTCCCTCCTTCCTTGCTGCCTCCTCATCCGACAACGACAATGACGAAGTCGTCCTAGGCGTGCGCGGCATCCCAATCACACTATCAGCTTGTCCCCCATACCTACGTCCATTAGTGAGCGGATTTATCGCTATAGGGTGCGATGCGGCGAATTTCAAGGAGGAGGACGACATGGAGGCTGCCCGACTTGTGCAGGAAGGCCGCAAGGGAGAGGAGGATGTGCCGCGGTTGAAGCGCGCGCGCCTCTTGTTGGAGCAGGGGGCTGGATATGATGTTGGTAGTGCGGACGGCCGTGTGGTCGCGTTTGTTGATCAAGTGAATGCGCTCGCCTTGGATATTACGCAATTGCCGCAATTCAAGAAGAGGCAGGACAAGGTCTTCAGGGTGATCAGTGGTGTTTGATTGTCGTCGTGAGGCTGAGGCGAGACGCGGCGATGCATGACTCTGGTGTATTCTTGATTGTATTCTTTGCTTGGATGTACTATCGTTGTAGCGAGTGATGTGAAATTTACATATCGTCCCAATCTCGACGGTAGTAGTACAGTAGTAAGGTGGGTGAATCGAAAGTCAAAGTCTGCCCCATTCCTCACCCGTCAAAAAAATGCGCCAGTCCACGTCCGGCGAATCTTCTAGGATAGAAAACGCGAGATCGATTACGGTACAGCAATTCTCGAAGACACGGAGCTTGTTAGGGGTGGGTCTGTCCGACTTCCGGGTATTCCAGAGATTCACTTGTAGACTGGTCCATACATCGTCATCACGGACGACCTTTACCATGAAATCCCTGCATACTTCTAAAGAATTGGTCGCGATGAAATCTGGGAGACAATGCGCAAAAGCTTCCAGAAGATCCCCATTCCGAAGATACTCCTTCCCGAACACGACATCAGCCCTGCTGTGACACTTGCGGTGGCCCGAGAACACCATTAAGAGTCGCCGTCCCCGGGCAACAGTGTCCAATATTTTGAGCAGCGGCGTGATGCGGAAGCCCCATTCACTAGCATGGACGTAAGCGCGGATATTCCCATGCAATTCGTCGAAGTCACTTTGTGCGGACGTTGGCTCCTCAGAGTGGATTGTTTCAAGTTGCATCAAGAGTATGTCAAGAACCTTCCAGCAGAAGGAGAGGGTCGGGGGTGGAGCATATTCATTTTTACGAACAGCTTGGGCGAGCGCTATTAGATTGGCGAGCGGTCCATCGTGCAGAAGGCTCTTCCACAACCTCCCGATCTCCATGGCACTTGGCGTGTGGCCACCGACAAGCTGCTGTATGGCGTTTGTATTGTCATTCGGAAAACAAAACTGGTAGAAGGGGATTAGGGACAGAGGAAACCGTGGATTCTATATTGTCCTGGTATCCGGTGGGGCGAGCTGAGACAGGAGGCTCTGGATAGCAAGTCCTCTAATGCACGCAGCACGCAGAGAGATCATTGGATCGTCTGTCACATAAAGCTTGGAAACCACCCATGAGTTCCTGGTCGTACGTACTCCGCTGTGACTGTAATTCTTCTTCATGTTTGTCTGGTACGGATGATGTTTCCTTGCACTCGCGACTGTACTGGAATATGAGCCGGAGGGCCGTGACGCAGGCGGATATGCGAGCGATACTTGCTTCGTCAGAAAGCTCCACCGTCGTTACGCACGTTATGTAGTGCTCCTTGATACGCCGTAAAATGTGGTCGGTGATTGGATATTCGCCCAATTGATCCTTTCTGGTATGAGTCGAATACATATATCCCGGAAGACCCTTCCAGAACTTGTCCATGGTCGTTGTCACTAAAGTCATTTTCGGTGAAGAGCCATTTCATGGCGTAGGGTTCAAGCTTCTCTGCCCGCTTCTCCACCTCAATCGAGAACAGTTGCGGTTTGTCGAAACGGATACCCTAGTACTCAAGCCCTATTAGCTCGAAATGATGGCCACGGATCCGTCGCAGGCACCCTGATGGGAAGCGAATGATGATACGGAGGATGATACCAGCAGCACGGAGTAGAGGGGTCATCGGCGTATTATAAGGCGAGTTACTGAATATAAGGGGAGAGACGCTGAGGATCATATAGACTATCACCAACGCAACGAGTGCGTAACGGGTGATGGTGCCAAGATGGTGATGGACGGTGCAGAAGAAGTCGGTGATGGCCCAAAAAACAGGAAGACCGATGTGTGCAAGAGCATGTGTCCCGTACATGAATGGTATCATCTGAAATTTGGCGAGGCCTTGGAGTAGATATGTTCGGACACGCCCACGCTCGTATGGAGCCGCGCGAGGATATGCGGACTTCTTGTATTTATAACACCATTGCTGGATAAGAGCGCATGACACTGCGTTCATCATGCTCAGGAAGAAGCTAAGAAACAGCACGATATTGACGCGAACGGCGCTACTTGGAGGCTGCTGACCATCGCTGGGGAGGAGAATCTTGTATATTTCGATGATAAATGATGCGACGATGGAAGAGAACGAAGTATTCTGTAAGGCAATGGTAAGAAACCCCGATTTAAACTCGAAATCAGCGATCCATATCGCCTCTCACCAGGAGAACCATTGAGCTTGCATTACCCATTAGGGTTTCGACGAGGTTCTTGTCATAAATCTCTGCCTCGGATCCGTACAGGTTCCAGTATGTCGCGGATACGTCACCGTGTTTCGGGGCATATTTAGGAGCTTTAATCATTCCGAGTCAGAAAAAGAGATATTTTAGCGAGTCAATACGTACTATCGGAATTATTTTCTACAGCTCCGTTTTGGTCCCAAGAATTTGAAGTTGGGCGCCGTATCTTCCGTCTTGCAATCCGAGCTCAGATATGCAGAACATGAGATGTATGCGGAAAGCATACAGAGATATGGCACTAACCTGCCCTACGAGCTTGAGTCTCCACGTCTAGGAATCTTGATATTGTGTCGGGGATGGAGGGTACATTTACCTTTACCAACAGAGAGACCGATCATATTCGAGGCGGAGCCTGAGGTCCTTCGGAATTGATCGCGTGTGCACGAGGCCAGATACGGCAATGACGATCTTGATGCCGTTGACGCTGTGCATTCCGCTCCTTGTGGAGATAGATGGACCATTTGTGAAAATGTGGAGGGAGCCAGGGAATGCGTGGAAGGAAAGTAACTGCGGGCATCACTAGAGATTTCTTGGCCTGTATTCATGGACCCCGCTCGGATTACGAGCTGCCAATGAACTATTGACAGGCGACGATTCAATGTTCAATGACGACCTGAGAGATGAGATGAAACAAGGGGAAAGCGACGCTCACGACTTGTGGACAGCAGGTCCACAACGCGAGTGCCGAGATAACGAGACGACAAGAAACGCACATGAGAGAAAGGGAGAAAAAGAAAACATTGGGATTTACATGCACACAGAGATGCCAATGCCATCCTCGACAAGTGAGGAGGCTGCTTATATACATATAAGTCCCTGCTGAGTATTGAGTCCGGAGGTAAGGAAGTAGCAGCATTGTCGGGGTATAGGCATCGTCATTGTGCTGGATGTACAGGAAAGTGTCAAAAAAATGTCAGTGAAAAGAAGAGAAAGAGCTAAGGAATGTATTGTAGGCGTACAGCGCTGCACAGCAGCGGCTAAGTGTTGATCGACGTTGATCGTCGTTGTCTAAAGCACAATGTGAAAAGAGAGAGAACAAGAGGGAAAGGAGGGGTGGAAGGCTGTGAGAGCGAGAGGTGGCGTGATTCGTTCGCGAAGTGTCTTGCACTTGGTAGTTGAGGGGAGGCGATGAACAAGGAGAAAGAGGAAAAAGAGGAAGACGTGTTCAAAGTTGATGTCGAACGCGTGGCTGACGGGCGCTCCGACGTGGCCGTAATCGTTCCGTTCCGGGCGTGGCTCCGAAGCTGCCCATGCTTGCTAGGCTATGATGCAGGCGGTCAAAGTTATTCGTGTACGGTGGGGGGAGAAAAATTATTATTTATTAATTTATTTCAAGAACGGTAAAAAAGAGAAGAATGAGCACTTCATACTGTATGTGTGTATGTGTATGCCACTTGACTCACTGTATCCAAGTCTCCGTCTAGTAAACAAACGAAAATAATGAGGTTACTTCACCTGTTGTCGTACTTTCACGCTGCAATTTGGAACTCTCAACCGGCCGAGACATTCCGTGCTCTGACAATATTTGCAAGTTCGTGGTTTCCTCCGAGTCAGCTCAGGGTTTGTTGGTGTGCTTAGAACATAGTAGACATGGGTAGTACAAGTCTGACTGACTAGCAGGCGCACTGATGCGGTGAGAAGTACGGTTACGTACCCGTTAATTTGCTAACAGGCAATCGTTTTTTGGTGAACACTCCCAGTTGCAGGGACCTTATTTAACAAGGCGATTCATGGTGGATACATGATGAGTCCCGATTCATTGGAACACAACATGACGTTTAAATTCGAAGGGCCACAATCACAATTCATGATGTGGTACAAGAGCAGCTAATAGTATAAGCAAAACATCTGGTGAGACGGTATAGCACAGAGACGGACTTGGATACAATTAGTACAAGTCGGAGATCACTTTCGGAAAAGTCCCACAAGGCCTTTACCGGAGCCTTGACGGTATGAGCGGTACCTCTGACCTGATTGGCAATCGTCGACGCAAGGGTGTTATCAATTGGCTCAACAGGTGCCCTTTCCCCTCTCTCTGCAGCCCGCAGGTGAGGGATTGTTAATTGCGCGGCCTTCTTGCTGAGGATGGTAAAGCTATTAAAATCCATGAGTCACTAATCGCAGAGAGTGAAGGTTGATACTGACTGGTCCTTTCCATGGAAGACCCCAAGTTGAGTACAAATTTTTGGGTCCCATTGAGCACTATAGACATTGATCACGCAGTCCGTGGCCCCGTGAGGGACGGTCAACGGCCAGGTGGCGCTGTACTCGAATCAACTTAATGCCGATAAAGTATGACTTTGTCTTGACTTACGCAAATAAGGGCATCGGACTCGGAATGGGGCATTGGCCCGCCCAAGTGAAGTACTTAACTTTACGGTTCACCCGCGTCCTTTTATTAAATTGAGCCACGGTGCTGGGCTTCATGTCATTGAGGGCATCCGCCACTATACCAGCAATGTTGACAAGAGCATTGAGGAAAGCTGAAATTGTGTCACGGAACAGGTCCCATACGAGATAGAGGATGGCGACACGAACCGGTCGTCTCGAGAGCCTTGATGCCAAAATGAGGAGTTCCCTTTGTGAGCAACATCAGAGTGGAATAAACCTGGTGTTGAAATGCGCCTCACAAAAGTAGTCACGGTTTTCACCGTGAACTTGAGCTTGCGGGTTCCTGATCTAGCGGCGATATCTCGAGCATTTAATCCGCCCTACAAAATGTCAGTTCACTACTATACCGACGACCGGAAATGTAAGTGAACAAACCATAGAATGGGCGATCAGATGAACAGTTCTGCTAGAAAATTTCGCAGTAATATCACGTATAGCTGAATTCGTCCGCTCTTCGATAGATTTGAGCGGTGGCATCTGTAGCTTCAAGATATCCGACTTTGGCACACCAGCCTCTTTGTGCAAGACCTCCTCAATGGACTCCAGAGATCCGCTCAGAGCCGGGATATCGGCAAAACCGTGCATGAGGACATATGCGTAGGTGGTTTCGCTAGATTTTTTTCCTGGAAGAGGTATGCAGAGAAACGAACGCATTGGATGGAGTGAACAGAGTAAAGTGAAGGTCGGACTATAGGCTGTAGCGAAGGTGGGATGATTGATGACTGGCAACCAACAACTTATATGTCCAGGCCATGGCGAAGGTCGGGAACATCCGATCCATTCCAGGTCAGAAAAGGGTCCTTCAGCATGAGGCTGGACGCCACTCACATTTGGCGCCATATATTTCAATATCGAATCACGCGGAGTCCCTTGATAGGCATCTCGAAGCCTAGGCTGTCTTCGAGATCTAGACGATACACAGAAATGGCTAGCGTTGATTTTTCTGCACCTCGAAGGATTCACATCTATCACCTCCTGGGAGGGAATACTAACAGTATCAGTGTGAAGGCCTGTGAGACGTGACAGACCTAACAGAACACCAGGATATGGGCATATGCTGTGAAAACGGCTGAATCAATTTTTGGTCGTTTTCGTTGGTGGGTGTGCCCCATCCGTCAGCAGTTCATCTCGAAGAGCTGCCAGGCCCAGTTCCCCCCCCCAGACCGACACTTCCATAAGATAGAATGCAGGCACCAAACACGTTCAGATCGAATGTAGCAGAAACAGGAGGATACCACATGCTCAGCCGTGGCTGTAGAACTCGATTAAACTCTACTAGTAGTGTGATATTAAAACGCATCCGGGGAAAATGCAGTCTTGGTGAATCGGAAACATCCCGAGAAGGCAGCCTGAGCGTTCACAAACCCGAAGACCGTGCCAAATAATGCCGTAACTGTGCCAGCCCTCGAATTAATGATTTCGACTAGCCTCTTCAAATGGCGAGATTTCCTGGTAGATAGAGCGCCAGCAGCGTATCTTGTCGAGCAACAGATATCAGACTGTAACGCCGTGGAGTGGTGTGAGTGAGTTGCGTAGGGGCGGCGACGAGTGGCGGCGACGAGAACACGGCCCGCGGATTGCGGATTGCGGATTGCCTGAATGGGGAGCATTTGTGTAACTAATAGACTTAACTGCCTCCAAGTCTTTGTTTTACCGTAGGTCGATTCCCCACCTGAAATAGAACTTGGCAACTACCTGTGCGGTAGTTATACAGACGTCCAAGGGAAAATGAGATTCAGAAATGTATATCGACAACTTTAGAGTAGCGAAATCGTGGGCCGACGGAGCCGTCACTGGACCAGCCCTCAAATTACACCCGACCTTGAGCAAAACTGTGCTTATATTACAGTTCGGACGTAGGGGGCAGCGGAGGTAATGCCTCTTCCTTGCTCTCGGTCTCATTGACCCACACGTTCATCTTTTTTGCCATTTCCTGCAATGCCTCGCTGAGCGGCACATCCCCAACGCTAGAGTAACCAATACACGCCCTCGATCAATCCCTTCCTCACAAATGGCGCCAACAACTGCCAAAACGGCGTCGCGGCTCCCCGTGCCTCCACCCGAGGTGCCTTAAGTAGCGTACCAAAGACTTTGCCAGAGAAGCATCAAGAGCATTCGCAAGGTCACCCAGCAAAGCGGCCAGTGCCAGGAGACTGAGGCCATTGAGTGCTGCGAGGAGCGAATTGGCAAGTTTCATAATTGAGGGACATACCACCAGCGCCTGCGGAGGCATAAACACGCCACCTGTCGTCCCCGCAGCCCACAGGTGTCCGCACGCTGTGTTCCTACAACAACCCAGCCCGTCTCCAGAGTAGGCGCAAACTCCGCGACCGCCCCTGAGAGCTCGCCCGATAAGCGTGCGCGAACCGCGTCTTCAAAAAGTGGCAGAAGGAGCGTGCGAAAGTCGATTCCGAGGCGAGCGAATGAGGTAGCGCAGTAGATGAGCTACGAAAGCAGTGCCGTCAATGCAGGCGCGTCGGGAAATCGTGGCAGGGCAGAACGGAGCGCATGGGTAAGCGCGAAAGTAATTGTGTGGTGCACGCTGGCAGGAGCGGGCGTAACGTGTGTAGATCTTCTGGGAGAAGATCTGCAGGTGGTCGTTTGCTGGTGTGTTGCGCGGAATCATGCATCATGGCCTAACACAACCAAACTTACGCTGGTGTTGCGCCCAATTTCTCGATTCCCAGGAAGTGGGTTCAGCTTTGCTTAATTGGGAAAGAAACTGACGTTACTGACCGCATTACTGTAGTACGTTAAAATACTACGTTTTTGGTGTCTTTTGGGGTGAGCTTTGAGCGCCGTTGTCGTCATGGCCAGATCATCGTTCAATAAACCATTAATCTCTTCCGGAGTGAGTGGGACCATGTGACAATCATACGTGGTAAAGGGCATGAGACCCGGGCCAGGAGAAGGTAAGAGGAAGCATGAGGACAGGCAAAACGCTCTCCAGAATGAAAAGGATCCACACTTCTTCCGCCACCTGATTACGAGACCAAAGGAACCTTCAATTTTAGGTAAGCAAATCCACGGCTACTATTGGCCAACACCGTGTTCAATTTTGCCCGGTAGTCTTAATTTTTTTTTAGAACCCCCCTTGGTTCAATTGGGCTTCTACACTGATGGAATGCACGCCCCAAAACACGTTCAGATCGAATGTAGCAGAAGCAGGAACACACCTGTGACTGTAGAAGTCGATTAAACTCCACTATAGGCAGTAATACTAGGCATGTTGGATTTCCGGGGCTATCATGTGCAAACGCGACTGCCATAGCACCTCGCATTGTCCGATCGCTCACATGTCTTGTGTCTCATTTATGTCTCATTTATATCTTAGTGACCTTCTGATCTTATTGATACAGTTATA
>WNFO01004635.1_pt1 | contig 12247 bp, 12 predicted proteins | sample 5400251 | NCBI WGS metagenome assembly WNFO01 (sample SAMN13153354, study PRJNA577476) | soil metagenome | isolation source: 100 cm saprolite under Madrone tree | place: USA:California | collected 2016-06-14
CCACGAGCCGGACTCACGCGGCCCGCCGGTCGAGCGGGGCCAGCCGCAGAAAGGCGCGGAGGGACCGCTCCAGGGCCGGCGCCGGTAGCTTCCGCACGATGAGGACCAGGCGGCTCCGACGGTCGGCCGTCGGCCACCGCTCAAGGAAGGTCGGCGGGTGCACGAGGTGTTGGACGCCGTGGATCACGACGGGAGCCGAGACGCCGCGGACCCGCACGATTCCCTTCACCCGCAGGATGTCTTCGCCGTGGGCGTGGAGCAGCATTGTCAGCCAGGTGCCGAACGCCGGCCAGTCGAGCGGGAGATCGACAATCAGGCTGACCGCCGAGATGTCGCGCGCGTGCCGATCGAGCGTCTGCCCGTCGTCGTCCGGCCGGGAGTCCCGGATCCGGGCGTGGGCGTGCGACCAGCGCGGCGCCTCGTCGCCCCCGCTCGGCGAGTCCGACATCTCCCCCGCGAAGAGCCTGTCGGGCGCGAGGGCGGCGGTCGGGGTTTCGATGAGCGGCGCCGTGGGATTGTAGCGGACGACCGCCGCGCGGACCCTGTCGATGCCGGCCCGATCGACGAGGTCGGTCTTCGTCAGCACCAGCCGATCAGCGACCGCCACCTGCTTCACCGACTCGAGGTGCTGGGCCAGCTGACGGGCTCCGTTGACCGCATCGACGGTCGTCACGACGCTGCCAAGCCGAAAATGATGTCGGAGCACCGGGTCCGCCATCAGCGTGAAGAGAAGGGGGGCCGGATCGGCGAGGCCCGTCGTCTCGATGACGAGCCGGTCGAACGGCGGCACCCGCCCCCGTTCGCGCTTCTCGTAGAGGTCGCGGAGCGCCGCCCCGAGCTCGCTTCGAAGGGTGCAGCAGACGCAGCCGGTTTGGAGCACGACCGTGTCTGGATCGACCCGCTGGAGCAGCAGATGATCCAGGGCGATTTCGCCAAACTCGTTGACCACGACGGCCGTGTTGGCGAACGCCGGGGACGCCAGCGCTTGCCGCAGGAGCGTGGTCTTCCCGCTGCCGAGGAAGCCCGTGATGACGTGGACCGGAATCAGGTCCGGCGCATCAGGTCCCACGGCGAGGCTCCACCCCGAGGTCACCCTCCCGCTCCACCCGGGCGAGCAGGGCGGGATCCAACGGATCGCAACGGCACTGCCCGAGACGCTCGGCCGTGCTCCACAGAGTCGCCAGATGCGGCACCACTTCAGACTGTCCCGTGCGATTGCTCAGCACGAAGAGGTGCGCGTTCCAGTCCCGAACCTCGAGCCCATACTGGCACAAGATCCGGTTGGCGAGGGCGACCTGCGCCTGCCGGCGCTGACGCCATGACGCGGCCCCCTCGGCCTCGGGGTCGCGCCGCTCGGGCCCGTCAGCCCAATGTCGCTCCTGCACGAGCGCGCCGCAAAACGCACACATGGCGCCGGGGCTCAGCTCATTTCCGGCGGGGGCTGCGCCGCGCAAAGTCGTCGGCGATCTGGTCAAACGTCGCAAAGCGCACGCCCGGGTGCCGAATGATGTGATGGTAGAGGCGCTCCAGCATCATGAGCACCTGGGGCCGACCCGACACGTCCGGATGGATCGTCAGCGGGAAGACCGCGTAGTCGTATTCCCGGTAGACCCAGTCGAACTGGTCTCGCCAGATTTCCTCGAGATCGCGCGGGTTCACAAAGCCATGGCTGTTGGGCGCGGCCTTGATGAACATCATCGGCGGGAGGTCATCGAGGTACCAGCTCGCGGGGATCTCGATCAGATTCGTTTCGTCACCGCGCACGAGCGGCTTCATCCACGCGCTCGGTTGCTTCGAGTAATCGATCTTGGTCCACCGATCCCCCACCCGGACGTAATGGGGCTCAAAGTCACGGTGCATCAGGCTGTGATCGTACTTGAACCCCCGTTGAAGCAGGAGCTCGTTCGTGACGGGACTGAACTCCCACCACGGCGCGACGTACCCGGTCGGGCGGCGCCCGGTCAACTTCTGCACGAGTTCGATACACTTGTCGAGGACGGCCTCCTCCTGCACACGCGTCATCGCGATCGGGTTCTCGTGAGAGTAGCCGTGGATGCCGATCTCATGGCCCGCCGCCACCACCTTATCGATCTGTTCCGGGAAGGTCTCGATCGAGTGGCCCGGCACGAACCAGGTCGTCTTGATGCCGAACCGGTCAAACAGCCGCACCAGCCGCGGCGTGCCCACCTCCCCCGAAAACATTCCCCGCGAGATGTCCAGGGGCGAGTCGGCGCCGCCGTAGGAACCGAGCCAGCCCGCGACCGCGTCGACGTCGACACCAAACGCACACCAGATCTCCTTTGCCATCGGTCGCTCCTCCTGGATAGCGGTGAACGCCCTCGGCCTCGCTCACACGCTCCGAGACCCGTCCTCACGGCCCCGGAGGGGCGCCGGCCGAGCGCCCGTGGGGGGGTTGCCTCGAATCTCCCGTCAGCAGATGCACATCCTCGGTGGCCCATCGGGCGAGGACCGCGTCACCGATGTCGAGCGGCGTGGCGAAGAACACGTGGTCGGCGAGATGGGCCACGAATTGCTCACTCCGGGGCACGTCAATCGTCACCTTCACGTAGGAGCCTTGGTACTCGATGGCATGGACGGCGCCGGAGACAACATTCGTCGCGTCGCGTGGCGGCCGAGCCGGCGCGTGCAGTTTTTCGACCTCGACCCGATCGCGTCGGACACAGCACGCGATCTCCTGGCCCTCGGCCGGCGCCGTGGATTTCACGGGCGTCGCGAACCGGGCCCCGGTCCCGTCGATGAGGGTCGCCGCGCCGCCCTCCACGGAGACGACCGTTCCGGTGAGGACGTTCTGCCCGCCCATGAACCGAGCGACGTAGGCGTTCGCCGGCAGCGTGTAGATCTCGTGGGCCGACGCCGCCTGCTCGATCCGGCCCTGATCCATCACCACCACGAGGTCGGCGACGGCGATCGCCTCGAGCTGGGTATGAGTGACATGGACGAAGGTGATCCCGAGCTCCCGCTGGATCCGGCGCAGTTCTCCGCGCATCTGCAGGCGAAGGAACTCGTCCAGGGCCGACAGCGGCTCGTCGAGCAGCAGGACGCGCGGCTTGGTGATCAGCGCGCGCGATAGGGCGACCCGCTGCTGCTGGCCGCCAGACAGCTGCGCCGGCATGCGCTCTGCAAACTGACGATCCAGCTGCACCTGGGCGAGTACCTCACGGGCCCGCGCGTGACGTTCCGCCTTTCCGACGCCGCGCACCTTGAGGTTGAACGCGACGTTGTCGAGGGCGTTCAGATGGGGGAAGAGGGCATAATTTTGGAACATCATGGCCGTGCCGCGCCGCACCGGAGGCTGGCCCGCGACGGATTCCCCGCCAATCCGGATGTCCCCCGCCGTCGGCGCCTCGTGCCCCGCGATCATGCGGAGGATGGTCGTCTTGCCGCAGCCGCTGGGGCCGAGCAGGCAGCAATAGGCCCCGTGGGGGATCGTCAGCGAGATGTCGTCGACGGCGAGCGTCTGATCAAACCGCTTCGTCACGTTTCGCAGTTCAATTTCCCCGGCCTGCGCCATCCTCACTCGTCTCCCGGTCCGGCGCCGACCCGCGCCGAGGCCACCGGCGGCGCCGCCCCCGTCCGTCCTTCCCGCCGGTCCGTGCGGTCGCGCTCGCGCCGGGCCCGCCGACGTTGGATCAGCGCAATGGACGTCAGCGCGAGAGTAATGACGACGAACGACACCGCCGTCGTCAGCGTCCCCAAGGCGTACAGCGCGGGCGACGTCACGTCCGTCGTCATCGCCCAGATCTCGAGCGGGAGCGTGTTCCGGCTCCCGATGGGGATCAGCGTGCGCGGGAACTCGTCGTACGACAGCGTGAATCCGAACAGCGCCACACCGATGATCCCTGGCAAGAGAATCGGCAGCACGACATGCCAGAGCGTCTGCCACTGACTCGCCCCGAGATCCCGCGCCGCCTCCTCATACGCCCGGTTGAACCGGCTGAACACCGCGAACATGATCAACAGCCCGAACGGCAGCGTCCAGGTCAGCTGCGCGCCCAGCGCCGAGGAGAACCACGCCGGCGGGACGTGCGCGAATTGAAACATCAGGCCGACTCCCAGTCCCAGCAGGAGCCCCGGCATGATGAGGCTGGCGATGGCCATATAGAAGACGGCCGTGGCTCCCCGAAACCGGTAGCGAAAGGCCAGCCCGGCCATGATCGAGATCACCACGGTGATCACGAGGACGAGCGCGGCGAGCGTGATTGACCGGCCGAACGACCCGACAAAATCCCCGGACCGCTGCTGGGCCACGAGGGCCGCGAACCAGTGGAACGACACGCCATTCATCGGGAAGGTGAGTCCGCCGTTCGGGCCCTGGAAGGACAGGATGAAGATCGCGGACATAGGGCCGTAGAGGAACAGCACAAAGAGGGTAAAGAACGCCGCCAGCGCATAGAAGGTCCACGGACGGCCGTTCGACGAGCCGGTGACCATCGCAGACCGCTAGCCGGACAGCTCTCGGCGAACGTCGACGACGCGCATGATGACCGCCACCATGAGCGTCACGATGACCAAGAGGCACACCGCGTTGGCGGCGGCGGGCGGATATTGGAGAATGGCGATCTCGTTCGACATCGCGGCGACGACCGAGGCGCTCTGTCCCCCGCTCATCACCTTCACCACGAAGAAGTCGCCCATCACGAGCGCGATGACGAAGATGGAGCCGAGCGCGATGCCGGTCTTCGAGAGCGGGATCACGATGTCGGTGATGATGCGGAAGCGGCTGGCACCACCATCGGCCGCCGCCTCGATCACCGCCCGGTCGATGCGGGCCATCGAGTTGAAGATCGGGACGATCATGAAGAGGGAGAACAGGTGAACGTAGGCGATCACCACGGAGAAGTCGGAGAAGAGAAGAAACTCCACCGGGCGGTGGGTGAGGCCGAGCGCCATCAGCGACTGGTTGAAGAGGCCATTGCGTCCCAGAAACGGGATCCACGAGATCATTCGGATGACGTTGGATGTCCAGAAGGGCACCGTACAGAGCAGAAAGAGTGCGATCTGCCAGAGGACGGTCCGCACGTGGAAGACGAGAAAGTAGGAAACCGTAAAGCCGATCACGAGCGTGATGGCCCAGACAATCAGCGCGTACTTGATGGTCTTCGCATAGAGCACGTAGGTCAGGGATGATCCAAACAGCTCGCCGTAGTTGGTGAGGACGAAGGTGGGAATGATGTCGAACTTGTCGAGGTCGAAGAAGCTCACGACCACGACTAAGAGCAGGGGGATCCCGAAAAAGACGACCAGGACGAGCGCCAGCGGCGCCACCAGCAGGTAGGGGGCGCTCGTGAGGCGAGACGGCGTGGTCTGGGGCGCTCGCATGGCTCGCAAGGGGCGACCGGCGGGGTGGCTGGCCACCCCGCCGGGTCCGTCCCGCCTACACTACGCGGCGATGAACTCGTTCCACTTGCGGATCATGTAACGGTTCTCGTCCATCAAGGTATTCCAACAGGCCACCTTGCCCATCCGTTCCCAGAAGCCGCCGCCGTCGCGCTTCTGGCCCGCCTTCTCCATCAAGTTGCCGTACGGATCCTTAATGTCGCTCTTGGCCGGCTTGCCCTCGTACCAATAGCCCCACTCGTCCTCGGTCATGAATTTCCGAGCGGTCTCGGGAACCGAGCTGTAGTACCCCTGCTTGGCGATGAACCCCCCCTGCCAGCCCGACTGATACCAGTTCAGGTACTCGTAGGCCGCATCAAGCTTGAGTCCGGTCAGGTGCCGCATTGGTGCGATGCAGCTCGCCCACGCCCGGTAGCCTTCTTTGAGCGGCACATAGTAGCAGGGGATGCCGCGGGACCGCACGGCGGTCACGGCCGGCGACCACATCGACTGGATGACCACCTCCCCGGCCGCCATCAAATTGACCGACTCGTCAAAGGTCGTCCAGAACGCCCGGAACTGCCGGGACTTCTTCGCGTCGATCAGGATTTTGGTCGTCTTGTCGATTTCTTCCTTGGTCATGTTGCCCTTGTCGCCGTACTTGATCTCGCCGCGCGACTCGATCGCCATCGCCGCGTCCATGATGCCAATGGATGGCACGTCAACGATCGCGGCGCGCCCCTTGAACTCTGGATTCAGGAGCTCGGACCAGTGTTCGATCGACCGCTTCACCAGGTCAGGCCGCATGCCCAGGGTATCCGCGTTGTAGACAGTCGGAATGGCCGTGGCCCACTGGGTCGGCCCTTTGGCAAAGTGGATCGACTCCGGGCCATCGACATACTGCACCTTGAAGGGCAGCGTGCCCTCCCGCGAGACCTTGCGCCCGTCGGGGTATTCTCCCTTGGTGAAGATCGGGACCACCTTGTCCCACCACTTGTACTTCTTGAGGTCAATCGAGTGGAGCACACCGCGGGGCATGAGCTGGTAGAGAAAGAAGTACTCCATGTCGGCGATGTCGACCGAATTCGGCTGCGTGACGAAGCGGTTCAGCAGCGCGTCGTGCGCCCCCGTCTGCATTTCCACCTGAAACCCGAGATCCTTGGTGGCCTGCCTGCCGATGTCGATGATCGCCGAATACGACCCTCCCGCCTGCACCAGCTTGATGTCCTTGATGTTCTGGGCCCAGATGGTCGGAACCCCCAGTCCCCGGGATCCGGCCACTGCCGCCGCCGTCGCCACGGCGCCTTTCAGAACCTGGCGTCGTGTCATCTTGCGTGGTCCCGTAGCTCTTTTCGACATGGAAGCCTCCTTTCGTTTCGTGAAATTCGAGGCGGCTCTGCCTCAGTGGAGCCTAGTGCACCCTCGGACGTCCCGCGTGGCGACGGTGCCACCGCTGTTTCCGGCCGCCGACGGAGCGCCTGGTCGCCATGGGACGGTCAGCCGCCACGCGCCCGGTAGAGCGCTCGACTGTAGGTTCTGCCAGTCAGTTTGTCAATATATCCCATATGTCCCTGCGGGCCCCAGCAGGTCGCCCGGCAATCGCGCGGCTCAGGCGCGGGCCGATACGAGACGGTGGACGGCAAGACCAGTCGAGCTGAGTCAGGGCCGCATCCAAGAGGGCACCAAGAGGGCCCCGCGTTGACAATCGGCGCGCGGCGCCGTTATTCTCCGCCATCGCCGTGGCCCTACCCCGACTGCGCTTCCGGAGCGGCATCGACAACGCGGCCCGTTCACCGACGTCCGCGCCATACACGACTGGCCCGGACGCGAGCATTCCGACCAAGACCTCATCCACGCCCCAGGCCCCAGGCGACCGGTCCTGGGCCTGGCCCGCACGAAAGTGGCCCGCCGGTCCGGTAGCGCGCCTCCGGGACGGCCCGGCGCCCGGCGCGCCTCGAGGGCCTCGGGCCTCGTGACCCCCGCGCGCTGCCGCCGAACCGACGTCGATTTCCCGGAACCGGTTGCCGAATGAAGCCGCCTGCCTTCGAGTACGCCAGGGTGGGGACGACCGAGGAGGCAGTGGCGGAACTGGCCCGCGCCGGCGAGGACGCCAAGCTCCTCGCCGGCGGGCAGAGCCTGATGCCGATCCTCAACATGCGGCTCGCCATGCCGCGGCGGCTGATCGACCTCAATCGGGTCAGCGAGCTCGCGTACATCAGGGAGCGCGAGGACGGCGTCGCCATCGGCGCGATGACGCGACAGCGGGCCGTGGAGAAGAGCACGCTTGTCGCGCGCCAGGTTCCGCTCCTGGCCGACGCGATGCCCTGGGTCGGCCACTTCCAGATCAGGAACCGGGGGACGATCGGCGGGAGCCTCGCTCACGCCGACCCGGCCGCCGAGCTGCCCGCCGTCGCCGTCTGCCTGGACGCACGCGTCACCGTGCGCGGTCCCGAGGGCAGCCGGACGCTGACATCGGAGCAACTCTACCGGAGTTATTTCACGACCACTCTCGCGTCGACGGAGATTCTGACCGAGATCTGGTTTCCCACCGCACCCACGCGTACTGGCCACGCGTGGCTCGAGTTCGCGCGGCGCCACGGCGACTACGCGCTCGTCGGCGTCGCCGCGGCGGTCACGCTCCGAGACGACTCGATCGCCGAGGCACGGCTCGCCCTCACCGGCGTCGGCGGTCGCCCGACGCGCGCCCGAGACGCCGAGCGGCGGCTCGTGGGGCGCCGCGGCAGCGACGCGGTGCTCGAGGATGCCGCCGAGGCGGTGAGACAGACGATCCAGCCCGCGAGCGACATCCATGGGACGGCCGAGTACCGACGGCGTCTCGCGGGCACCCTCACCGTGCGTGCGCTCCGGCTCGCCATCGAACGCGCCGACCAGGCACCGTCCGGGACGACGTGACCCCGCCCGAGATTGCGATTACGGTCCACGTCAACGGCCGCGACTACGCCGAGCGCGTGCCGCCGCGCCTGCTCCTCTCCGACTTCCTCCGCCACCACCTCGGCCTGACCGGCACGCACGTCGGCTGCGAGCACGGGGTCTGCGGGGCCTGCACGGTGCTGCTCGATGGCGCCGCGGTACGGTCGTGCCTGTTGCTCGCGGTGCAGACCGACGGTGCGCAGATCACGACGGTCGAGGGGCTCGCCGGCGACGGGGAGCGACTCCATCCCCTGCAGGAAGCGTTCCGCGAGATGCACGGGCTCCAGTGTGGGTTCTGCACGCCGGGCTTCCTCCTGACTGCGGTGGAACTGCTTCGCGACACGCCCCACCCCGACGACGCGACGATCCGCCGGGAGCTGGCCGGCAATCTCTGCCGGTGTACCGGCTACCAGAACATCGTGCGCGCGGTGCAGCGGGCGGCCGAGCTGATGGGCCGGCGATGACCACCCGCGCGATCGGCGCCCGGATCCCCCGGAACGAGGACCCGCGGCTCCTCCGCGGCCACGGCTGCTTCGTGGACGACGTGAACCCCGCCGGCGGGCTCCACGGCGCGGTGCTCAGGAGTCCCCATGCCCACGCGCGCATCGTCTCGATCGACACCTCGCGGGCGCGCGCGCTGCGCGGCGTGGAGCTGGTCCTGACCGCCGCCGACCTCGGCGAGGTGAACCAGCCGACGCCGCTGCTCATCCCCCACCCCCATCTCACCTATCCGCGAACGCCCCGACCCCTCGCTGCCGACGAAGTACGCTTCGTCGGCGAGCCCGTCGCTTTCGTGGTGGCCTGTGACCGCTATGTCGCCGAGGACGCCTTGGCCGCCATCGACGTGACGTGGGAGCCCCTGCCCGTCGTCGCCTCGGTCGAGGCTGCCCTCGCCGAGGGAGCGCCGCTCGTGCACGCCGATGTCCCCGGCAACCGGGCGGCCCGCATGGTCCAGCAAGTCGGCGACCCCGCCGGCGCCTTGGCGAGCGCCGCGCGCGTGCTCCGTGAACGGCTCTACATCGAGCGGAGCTGCGGGAGCCCGATCGAGGCGCGGGGGGTCTCGGCCGAGTACGACCGCCGTGCGGGAACGCTGCGGGTGTGGGTGTCCACACAGGCGCCGCTGCCCATCAAGAACGGCCTCGCCCGGATATTCGGGCTCCCCGAGTTCAAGGTGGACGTCATCGCCCCCGACGTCGGCGGTGGCTTCGGGACCAAGATCATGCTGTTTTACCCGGAGGAGATCCTGGTGCCCTTCGCGGCGATCCGGCTCGGCCGGCCCGTCAAGTGGACGGAGGACCGCCGCGAGCACCTGATCGCCGCCACCCACGAGCGCGGCCAGCGCCACGACGTGGAGGTCGCCGTGGACGAAGACGGCCGGATCCTTGCCATCCGCGACCGCTTCGTCCACGACGCTGGCGCCTACACGCCCTATGGCATCGTCGTCCCGATCATCACGTCGACCCAGCTCCCCGGCCCCTACAGGTTCCGGAACTACGCGGTGGAGTTCGACGTCGTCTACACGAACACGGCGATGGTGACGCCCTACCGCGGGGCCGGGCGGCCCCACGGGGCCTTCGTCATGGAGCGTGTCATCGGTCTGATCGCGCGCGAGCTCTCGCTAGAGCCGGCCGAGGTGCGACGGCGCAACTTCATCCAGCCGCACGAGTTCCCCTGGGACGTGGGGCTGACGTTCCAGGACGGCGGCCCCACCCGCTACGACAGCGGCAACTATCCCCTCGGCCTCGAGCTGGCTCTCGAGCGCATCGGCGCCGACGACTTCCGCCGCCGCCAAGCGGACGCTCGACTCGAGCGGCGGTACCTCGGCCTCGGGATCGGCTGCTACGTGGAAGGCACGGGCATCGGGCCGTACGAGGGAGCCCATGTCCGCGTCGAGCCGAGCGGCAAGGTCTACGTGGCGACCGGCCTCACCACCCAGGGCCAGGGTCACCAAACGACGTTCGCCCAAATCGCCGCCGACGCGCTCGGGTGCGACCCCGCCGACGTCACGGTCGTCACCGGCGACACCCGCAAGTTCAACTGGGGCGCCGGCACCTTCGCCAGCCGCGGCCTCGTCACGGGCGGCAACGCGATCGGGATCGCCGCGCGGAAGGTCCGGGAGAAGGCGCTCCGGATCGCGGCGGGGCTCCTCGAGGTCTCGCCAGACGACCTGGAGCTCGCGGGCGGCGCCGTGCGCGTCCGTGGAGCGCCCGACACGGCGCTGGCGCTCGGGGCGCTGGCGACGGTCGCAAATCCGATTCGCTACGCCTACGGCAAGGAGGCCTCGGAGGCGGCGCTGCGGCTCGTCAAGCCGCGGGAGGGCGCCGTCCTCGCGCCTGGCGAGGAGCCCGGCCTCGAGGCCTATGGATACTACGCGCCGCCCCAGGCGACGTTCGCGAGCGGCTGTCACGCGGCGATCGTGGAGGTCGACATCGCGACCGGCGACGTGAAGATCCTCAGGTACGTGGTCCAGCACGATTGCGGCACGGTGGTGAATCCGACCGTCGTCGAGGGGCAGATTCACGGGGGCGTGGCCCAGGGGATCGGCGGCGCGCTCTACGAGCGGATCGTCTATGACGACCAGGGCCAACCCCTCGCCGCGACCTTTATGGACTTCCTGCTGCCAACGACGATGGAGATCCCCGAGATCGAGATCATCCACACGGAGACCCCGTCGCCCCTCAACCCGCTCGGCATCAAGGGCGTGGGCGAGGCGGGCGCGATCCCGGTGCCCGCGCTGATCGCGGAGGCGGTGGACGACGCGCTCGCTCCCTTCGGCGTGCGCGTGCGCGAGATGCCGCTCAACCCGAGCCGCGTGCTCGAGCTAGTGGCCGAGGGGCGGGAGCGGGACCGCGGCGCCGGGTGAACCGCTCGGCGTCTGCGGAGCAGATCGAAGCGGGGCGTTGACCGGGAGGTTCGGGCCCGAATACCCTACTATCGGCACGGGAGAGCGAGGGCGGCCGGGCTTTCGCCGCTCGAGCTGCCGCCGGCCGGGCCGCGGTGAGCGGCGCGTATCCGGGTCGCCGACCTGCGTCTCTGCCAATCGCGTTGCCGGCCGAGAGCGAGGAACCGGAGCGCAGGAGATCGACTATGTTCTGCCAGGCGTTCAAGGTGGGGATGCGGGCTCCCGACGACGTCAGCGAGGCCACACGGCTGCTCGACAGCGGCGCCTTTAAGGCCGAGCACGTGGCCGCGATCCTCGGCAAGACCGAGGGCAATGGCGCCGTCAATGACTATACGCGGGCGTTGGCGACGTTGTCGTTTCAGCTGCTCCTCGCGAGCCGCGCGAATCGGAAGACCGAGGAGATCGCTAGACGCGTGCCGGTCATCTGGTCGGGCGGCACCGAGGGGCTCATGAGCCCCCACGCCACGATCCTCACGCGCGAGCCTGATCGGGAAACGAAGTCGAGGGAAAAGCGCTTCACGGTGGGCACCGCGTACACCCGCGATCTCCTGCCCGAGGAGTTCGGCACCCCGGTCCATGCTCAGGTCGCGGCCGAGGGCGTGCGAGCCGCCATCTCGGACGCCGGGATCGAGTCGGCAGACGACATTCACTTCGTCCAGATCAAGACCGGTGCGCTCACGACCGAGCGGATCGCGGAAGCTCGGAAGCGAGGGCGCTCCGTAACTCCACGCGTTCCACGAGCAACCTCGTGATCGCCCACGCGGTCATGAAGGACGCGATCGACGCCGTCGCGGTGCGCGAGGCGCTCCGGCGGGCCGGGCTATCCGTCGAGTGCGAACTGGCGGAGAATGACCGCGCGCGATTGGTGAACGTCTTCGCCAAGTGCGAGCCCGACCTGTCAGGCGCGACCCGCGGGCGGCGGCACGTCATGTTCGAGGACGGCGACATCAACTACACGCGCCACATCCGTGGCGTCGTGAACGCCGTGGTAGCGTCAGTGACGGGCGACACGATGTGCTACGTTTCCGCCGGCGCCGAGCATCAGGGGCCTCCCGGCGGCGGCGTGGTCGCCGTCCT
>WNFO01004312.1_pt1 | contig 12244 bp, 11 predicted proteins | sample 5400251 | NCBI WGS metagenome assembly WNFO01 (sample SAMN13153354, study PRJNA577476) | soil metagenome | isolation source: 100 cm saprolite under Madrone tree | place: USA:California | collected 2016-06-14
CGCTCCAGATACGCCCCTTCACCTCGGGGTCAAATTCAATCCAGTACGTGGTGTTCATCCATTCCTTCGGCACACCACGAGTGGAACTAATCCAGGACTGCCCGCCATCTTCGCTGCGGAAAAGGCCAATATCGGTCGTGGAGATGAACTGCCGGTTGTGATCGAAGGGATCAAAGTGGTAGCCGTAAGTGGTCGTTACATCTAGACCCGCGGTGACCCACCCGTTTTCGCCGGATTTTCGTGAGTATACGGCCACCCAACTTGCGCCTCCGTCCCTCGAGCGCATTGCTCTTCCCAAATCCGTCCCGTAGCTTATGTTGGCATCCTGCTCCGCCACGGCAAGCGCCAAGGGATTTTCGCCCCAATCCGATCCAAACCGTTCGGTGATCCATGCGTCGTGTATATTCTTGGCGGGCTTGGCGGCCGGATTGCTGTCCTCTTTCCAAACCGGTTGCCAAGTGCGTCCCGCATTCGTAGTCTTGGCAACCCCTAGCCATTTGCTCCCACCCTCTTCCAGTTCTCTATAGGAAACATAGGCCGTGTCCGGATTGCGCAGGCTGGTTGCGATCGCCCTCATTTTTCCGCCACCTGGACCCAAGCTGGCCTTTCGCCAAGTTGTTCCTTCGTCATCCGACGCGAAGGCGGATTCGTCGCCGATAATATAAATGAGAGGCTTGCCATCCTTCCTGAATCCCGCAGAGATATCCGTGAAGGTGTTTGCGGAGGGCCCGGAAATCTTCTGCATGCCGGAAGAGGTTTTCTTTTCAACGAAATGGGAGCCTGCAATGAGAAGCACGCGAGCGTCGCTTGGTGAATAAGGATTGACCCACAGCTTGTTAGCCATTCCTGGCAGCTCTTCCTCTTTTGCCCAATTTTGGCCCCCATCACGCGAGATAAAGAGCGCAAACGTCCCTTTCCTTCTGTCGCCTGCAACTACATAAAAGATCTTGGAACCGGAGGGATCGATAGCCATTGCCGTGATGTCGCCCAGCGGATCCGGCTCCACAATTAGATCTTCGTCCGAGTGATCCGAGCTCATTTTGATGCCCTTCACAGAGGAAGGCTGTGGATAAATCAAGCTCCAGGTCTCGCCCTGGTCCTGGCTGCGCCACAAACCGCTAGATTGCGCATAAATTACTTTCTGATCCAGCGGATCGAAAACAAAGAACCGGACAACGCCGCGTAGATTAAACATGCGCCAAGACTTGCCGGCATCGTGGGTGATATAGGACCCGGTCATGTCGCAACTCACCAAGACGGTATTTGGGTCGTGAGGACTGATAGTTGGATGGAACATTGCCCCGCCACCGCCGGGGCCAATAATCTTGAAATCACCTGGACGGGAGTAGACCCCGGCCAGCATCAGCGCGGCGGTTACGGCAAGTCGAAGGAGGAAAAAGATCATCTATTTCTTTTCTTTACTTTCGTTACCATTTGTTTCGCTTTCTTTTTGGCAGAAAGTTCCGTCTTTGTCAACCTCCCTTAAGCATTGCTAGATCTTGACCCGCAGGAGCTGGGCTGCATTCTCATAGTAGACTTTCTTGAGTATTCCGTCGGGTAAACCCAGACCGTAAATCCGCCAACGCCCCTGAGGAGGCACGGGCGCAGGTGCATAATCAAAATATTCGTCTTCGGTTTCAAGAAAGCGGTAGTAGATCTCGTAAAGCTCATCATCGAAGACTTGCTGAGGCGTGTCCGTTCCATGGGGAACGGCATCCGTTCCAAAAAGAATTCGCTCCTGATATCTCTCGAAGAACTTTCTGGCCATTCGCGGCTGGCGTCCTAGCTCCCCGATCCGCGCACCGAGTTCCACGTGCATATTGGGGAAGCGGTCCATGCATTCGCCCACGTAAGGAAGATTCTCGGCGTTATTGCCCACGTGTAGCACGATGAACTGGGTCTTGGGGTGGCGAGCCAGGACGCGGTTACGTGCCTCGAGCAGTTCCGCGTTACTGGGAAAATCGCGCCCGTAAAACGACCAATCTGGGTGGTTATTCAATTCCTCGAAGCGCTCATTGAAACGATCGGTGGGAAGGAAGAAAGCCTCCGGATCCGAAACGTGAATCGCTACCGGCATGTCCAGCGATCCGCATGCTTCCCACATGGCATCGAAACGTCGATCATCAATTTCTACCAATGGGCCTTTCGAGATTCCCTCACGCAAATAAAGACCCAGCGTCTTGAGAATCTTTAGTCCGCGCGCGCCTGCCGCGTGTGCCCGAACAATCTCATCGGCCTGAAACTGGCTGTATCCCGGTTGATTTGTGCGTTCCCACCACGGTTCCGTGAACGTTACGAATCGTTCTGGATAGGGCTGCTGAAACTTTCGAATCGCTTCCTCCAGTCCTTTTCCAGCCCCACCGGTCAGGTTTACCATCGCCCGGATGTTCTTTCGGTCCATCAGTGGTAGCAACGCCTCCACCGGCGCGAAATACTTCATCGCCTCGCCTATCCCAACTCCGTTGTCTGACCTGGCGGTAACAGAGAGATGCGTATGAATATCTATGACTGGATAGCGCGGGCGGGGCACCTTCGTCTCAGGGACGTGTAACATGCTGCGCGGTTGGAAGTCCGAGAGTTGCAGCGGCTTCCCCGCGCTCTCCAGCTCGGAGGGAGGCGAAGTTATCGAGGTCGTCGGTAATCTGCCTGCCACGAAAAGCATCCCCATGCTTTCCAACCAGCGTCTCCGGCCTGTTCTATTCATGAACTCTCCAATCTCATTCGATCGCGCCGCCATGCATTTCCTTTCTCGTTCGACTTCTTCTATATCGTTTACTTTTGCTTGTCAAAGTGGGATAAAGCTCCGGGTTCAGCGCCCGCTTAAGGCGAACGCAGATGTCGACGAGACAAGTCGCCCTCGAGCAGATCGGATCACTAAAGACCCGAGGAAGTTACTGATGGTCCTTTGGAAAATCGGAGTTTTGATTGATACTCTCGCCGGGGCTGCTATCACTTTGCTTCCCTTTTCGTGCACGGGCCAGATCGCTGCCATACCGCAACAATCGGATGCCAGCGATGTACAACTCCAGGCAAAACGTTCTACAGTGGATTTCCTGCCGGGTGGCGATCTCTCCAAGCCTTCATGGAAGCTTGCCAAGTCAGCGGAATTTGACCATGACGCTTCGGGCAAGTCCCACTACCCGGAGCTTTCGACACGCGTCGCATCCGTTTGGACCGAAACATATATCTACTTCTTCTTTTGGTGTCGCTACGATTCACTGAATGTCTATGAAGGGGAGGACCCGGCGGTAGAGCGATGGCAACTTTGGGATCGCGACGTAGTGGAAGTTTTCCTGAACCCTCAGCCAGAGCGAGTGAACCACTACTATGAGTTTGAGGTAGCCCCCAATAACCAGTGGGTGGATCTCGAAATCGATAAGGCCAAAGAGACCTTCAATGATGTGTCTTGGAATTCGGGCTTTGCGCATGCGGCCCGCATCGACGCCAAGAATCATATTTGGACGGCCGAAATGCGCATACCGGTCTCGTCCATGAATGTTGGCGCGATACATCCGGGCGCTAAATGGCGGGTGAATTTCTTTCGAGCGGCAGGAAAGGGCGGCGACGAACACCGTACGTTTCTTGCATGGAGCATCATTCCCGAAGGGAAAACGTTTCACGTGCCAACCCGGTTTGGGATCTTGCAGCTTGTGAATTAGTGGAGACGCGCTGAGAATCGACTGATGGCGGTGTGGGCCCGAGGCGTCGAAAAAAACATTTGCCTAATGAATATAGGCTCCCGATGGCAGCAGATATTGTATTGGCCAGATCTCCCGTTTCTGCTCTACGATTTCAGACCATTTCAAGACTTTCGCGTCTGTCCGAGGCAAGAGCTCGATGCCGGGTAGCGTCTCCGCAACGGCGCTCGCGACCGTGTATGCATCGCCTGGAGCAGTTATAGCGACTACTTTTGCACCGAGCTTCTCGCGCGCGAATCGGCTGGCGATTTCTGAGTCCTCAATCATTTGCAAAAAATACGGCCTGCCGATCAGGAGAGAGTTGTAAACATGATTTGCCAACACGCCCGAAAGGGCATAGACGTACGCATGATCAAAATCCAAAGCACCTAATGCCGGGTCATCCGGGGAAACCGCCGTGTACGGCATACGAGTCTCGCCGAGGCCGCGGAAATCAAACGAGACAATATCGTAGCCCTCATCGACATACTTTTTGATTTCAGGCCAGTCTTCCGCGGTCGCTTTGCCGCCTTCGCGGAACCACAACAGAAACGTTCGTTTGTCTGCAGCAGACTTGTGAATGTGCAGCAGCGGCATTTCAAGCAGCTTGCTGTGGCGCAGCATATAGCGGTCAATCGACACGCCGTCCGATCTTGAGCTCCCCATGGCTTCCCAAGTAATCTGCCCTTGCCCGGGCGGGACGCCGGCATGTTCGTTTACATGCCAATCTTTCACTCCGCTGTATTTGCCACCGTAATATTCCTTCGCGAGGCTGCGACCCGGTCCGGTCTTGCGCTCGCCGTAATACTCTCGAATCACCAGCATCAAAGATCTTGCGTCGCTGTAATCGAGCATGACCTGCCCTGTTCGAGTGCATTGCAAGGCCTTATCCGTCAGTTCCTTTACGGGGGGAAGTCCGTGTCGAACCGGCATCTGATTGAAATGGTCGAGAAAGTCCAGCGCGGCTTCCTGATTCTCCGGCGAGAATTGATGCGCGTGATAGCCTTGGACCAGCGCAATTCGGTCTCCGCGGTCGAAACGTTCATACAGCTTTCGCACTTCGCGGACGGTCTTACGCGTGCCTTCAATGGGGAAAAAATCGAGTACCGCGGCAGCCACCAATACGGGCCTGGGATACATCAGTAGCAGCAACCCGGGATGGTCCACACCATTTGAAATCATGCCAAACAAATCCTGCTCGGGATCGCTGTCAGGGTCGGCAAAAATGCGGTTAGAAATCCTCATCGGCAATGCGCTGATATAACAAGAAGGCACGGCCACTTTAATGCGCTCATCCAGAGCGGCGATCAGAGCAGCTTGAAAGCCGCCGCCGCTCGTCCCGGTGATGCTGATTCGCTCGCCGTCAACTTCAGGGCGGGTGAGCAGATAATCGACCGCGCGAATGCCATCCCAGATCTCCCATCTGGCAAGATTCGCTCCCGCCAGATAGGCCAGGTTTCCCATCACTGCATGTTCGCCGCAAATCAGGTTATAGCGGCTCTTGCCTGCAGTCGCATCCCAGAACTGGCTGCGTTCACCCTGCCCAACAGGATCCCAGGAGATCACCATATACCCTCGCCCCGCCAACCTTTGACTCAGCGATTGATAGTGGAATTTTCCATCGGGAGCGTGCCCTGCCGGCACCAGCACGGCAGGATGCTTCTTGGAGTGATCATCCGGCACGTAAACGAGCGCAGTGACATAGACGCCTGGCAAACTTTGAAAGATCAATTTTTCGACAGAGAAACCGTCCATCTGAATCCTGCCGGCGACGCGCGCATGCAGATCCGTTTTTGTCGCCGGCAAGCCACCGATCATTTGCAAGAGCTTTTGCCGCAGTTCGTCCTGCGTTTTTAACAATTCTCTCTGGTCATGGATGGAATCCCATACTCTTTGGCGATCGTCATCTTCGCGCCACGCTTGCTCCGCCTGATACTGGAGGAAAGGAGTTATGCGTGGTCCCGGGGACAACAACTGTTCACGGATACGGAAAGATTGCGGCGGCGGATCGTCCGCGGCTGGCGCGCACAAGGTGATCGCTCCGGCCAGCACGGCCATGATACATGGCCGCATCATCCTTCCTCTTTGCAACTCTCTTGTGTATTCAAGTAATCGCACTCTTCCGCAATCGCACCGAAGCGTGAAATAGCTCACCGCGCTTTTACCGTAAGCGAACCCATGTTATACCAGCCGTCGTCTTGCCGGCCCTCAATGCCGAACCGGATCGCCGGCTGCCCGCTCCATGGATCTAGCATCGCGACGCGAAAATTGTAGGTGCCCTCGGCCAGATTTTCCGGAACATACAGCGTGCCGTCGAACACCGCGTCTCCGGGAAGCCATTTCCGAACGTCCACGGAAACTCGAATGATGGTCGCGGTCTTGGAAGATCGCAGCTCAACGGCCAGCGAGTATTCTCTGTAAATGGGAGCGACTCCCGAGTTCAGCCACCACATATGAATCGGCATCATCGACCCGGCGTTAACCGTCTTGGGGTATTCCAATCGCCGCAAAATAAAACGGTACCCCATCTTCTTCTGAAAGCTTTCGAATTGATTTCTCCATTCAGACGGAATCGGCGCGGACTTTATGTTCACGGAGCTCACATGCCAGCGCAGTGCCTGCTCCAATATATAGTCAAGGTCGTAGCCCTTCTCCTTCCAACCCGCAACCGTGAAGCAAGTCTCCAGCGAGACCGGACTGCGCTGCCAAACATCCTGAATGCCGGCGCGCACCACCTGCTGGGGATAGACTTCAAGCATTTCCGCCGGAAAATATTCATTGTCCGAGTTTGTCCGCATGTCTCCCAGACAATCCAGCCTCCATCCCGCGCCATGTTCTGTGCCATACGCGAGCGCCTGTTGCTCATCAAAGTTCATCAGCAACGGCGTGCGCCGAAAGGCATTCAGCCAAATATCGATAAGCTCTTTTTGATTGGAAAATGGCGGCATGTAGGGGCTCCAGCCCTCTCCCCAATAGCCCACGGAAGAAATGTCCACGCTATCCAGATAGGGGTTCCCGTCGTATCGTTTTCCCGCCTCGGCGACGAGCTCGCCCCAGTACTTCAAATACAGAGGATCGCTAAAATCCGGCTGCCAGATTTCTCCGTCCTTGTCCGTCGGTTTGTTGGCACGCCGGGCACCCGAGTTCCGATACCAAGCGGGGAGTGGATCCTGGTTCGAATATGGCATTAGGCGAATGGCGAGAGTTTGTCCATGCGCTCGAGCTTCTTCCAATGCGAGATCTACAATCTCCCAATGAAACTTGCCAGGCTCCGTCTCAAGGACGTTCCAATACCAGCGGCAATACGCGATGGAAGTCTCCGGAAAATCCGGCTTCGTTGGCGCTTGCGGCAGCTTCGTGACAGGCCCGACTTCGGACCATTTCAATGGAGAATTCGTCGCTTGGCCGTTAAACCTCTGAAAAGTCGTAATGCCCATTCCAGGATTTACCAGTACGTCGTGAATTTCCTCAGGTCGGACGACGACGATGTTCGATTGTGCAATTCCTTGATGTCCCGTTGCCAGCGTCAGGAGAATCCAGAAGCAACAATTTCTGGCGATCACGATCGACCGTGCGCTGCAGTGCGCGCGAAACCTCATTCCGATCCGTGATCGAAACATCTAGGATTCTCCGTTCCCGGACTGTGATTGAACTCTGCTTCGACTGATGGACCATTCCTTCAAATTAGGAATTGCTCTGCTCTGCTAATCCGGAAGCGCAAATGCCACCAGAGTATCGGATACTTTCCCTCTAAAATATCCGCCTCCTCCAGATGCAATCACCACGAACTGCTTGCCGGTCTTCTTGCCCATGTAAGTTATAGGAGTGGCGTGAGCGCTTGCTTCAAGGGTAGCAACCCACAGTTGCTCTCCGGTCTTCGCATCGAATCCTCGGAAACGCCCGTCTATCGTCGCCCCAATAAATACCACTCCGCCGGCCGTCACGATCGAGCCGCCAAGGTTAGGCGTTCCAGTGGTCGTCTTCAGCTCATCTACAATTCCAAGCGGTACTTTCCAGGCGATCTCTCCCGTATTCACGTCCACGGCGTTGAGCGTTCCCCAAGGCGGCTTCTGGCATGGCCATTGGTGCTCGTCCCAGAACCGCGCGTATTCGCCATCTTTGGACGCTCGCCGGTATTGCTCCGGTGCGTCAGCGGCCTGCGGTTCCATCTCTCCAACGGCTCCCAACTCATTTGCATTGATAAACAAATACCCGGAAGCACGATCAAAAGAAGCCCCGGACCAGTTCCCTCCCCCCAATGTGCCGGGCACCACTAAAGTCATCTTGCGACCGTACGGTGTATACATTCCGTGGCTCTCAAGCGAATGAAACAGCTGAGTGCAATATCGATTGGATTCCGGTGTCACCGTGCTGATGTCCGTTTCGCTGAACGATTGCCGGACGAGAGGTGGAGGTTTGACTGGGAAAGGCTGCGTCGGCCAGGCAGCTTCGCCGGGCACGTCGCTCTTGGGAACTGCGCGCTCGTCCACCGGAAACAACGGTTTTCCAGTGAGCCGGTCGAGGATAAATACAAATCCCATCTTGGTCACCTGCCCAACCGCAGGAACATCCCGGCCATTCCGCCGCACCGTGATCAGCACGGGCTGCGCGGGCATATCGTAATCCCAAATATCGTGGTGCACCATCTGGTAGTACCACACCAGCTTGCCGCTGGCGGCCTCGAGCGCTACCAAGCAGTTGCTGAATAAATCCAGGCCCTTGCGGTCCGCGCCGTAGAAATCGTAGGAAGCCGAACCAATCGGCAGAAAAACTAAACCGCGCTCCACGTCCACACTCATGATCGACCAGACATTCGCGCCGGTGCGCTCCTTCCACGCATCTCCGTCCCAACTCTCGTGCCCCACTTCTCCCGGTTGAGGAATCGTGTGAAATGTCCAAACGAGTTTGCCCGAGCGAACGTCAAACGCGCGCACCACGCCGCTAGGGCCTTTGGAAGGGTATTCGGGGACAGCCGCTCCAGTAATCACCAGATCTTGATAGATCGCAGGAGGCGACGTCACCGAATATTCCGCGCTAGGATAACCGTCCGCAATTCCTGCTCGCAGATTGACTACGCCGTCTTTTCCAAAATCGGGGCAAGGCTTTCCGGTTTTCGCGTCCAGCGCGATCAATCGACCGTCAAGAGTACCGTACAGAATCCGCCGGTCGTCTCCTTTCTTGCTCTGCCAGTAGGCCACTCCGCGGTGCTGGAAGAACTGCCGCGCTCCCGCGCGCCCGGCTTGCGGATCAAACTGCCAAATCTCTTGACCGCTTTCCGCATTGAGCGCAATGACACGATTTGAAGGAGTGGAAAAGTAGAGCGTGCCATCAATCACCAGCGGGGTGGATTCAAACGGCGCAACGCGATCCCGATCGGCGCCGACGCCTTTGCGGTCTGCTTCCCCCAGGTGATATGTCCACGCCCTTTTCAAGCTCGCAACGTTCTGTCGATTGATCTGTTCGAGCGGCGAGGACCGCGTTCCGCCAGCGTCACGACCATAGAATTGCCATTCTTGCGCCGAGGCTGCTGTCGAGAGCGCCAGCATAAAAAGGAGCCGAGTTACCTTACTTGAGCTCATCATCCGCGTTGCCCGCATTTTGGGGGATAAGATAGAAACCACTGAAACAGAAACCATTGAACGGCATTACGCGCCTTTTTGTACCGGCGCTGCGCGAAAGCGTACGGCGCATATTGAAAAACCGCGAAGGTGTGGAAGGAGCTGGCGCGTAAACGCCAAACTCAACAGCAAATGTGCCGCAAGTTCAATAAAATTAGCGGACGGGCCTGTAAGCCGGATTCTCCGGGCTGTATTGTAAGCAAACAACTTGTTCCGAATCAACGACGGCCGACTGTCAATGATGTCAACCGTGTCAGTCGCGGCAGGAATCTTGGCACGTTTTAGGCACATTTTTCGTGATCCTTCGAGTCCAGCAATCGCGCGCTGAGATTCTGTCACCCTCGGCAGCGAGTATGCAACCGAGAATGCAACGCGATCGAAGCGCAATCGAAGTGACGAACGTACCTGGCGAGCCGACGCCGGTGCAGAGGGTAGGTGGGATCCGTTGAGCGGGAGGCTAAGTGGGCCGTGACGCGGCGCATTCTCTAGGGAAAGTGCGGTCGGGATGGTGGTGTCGGTGGGAATGTCCCTCCGTGCATTTCTATCCATTTGTCAAAATCAGGTTCCAATTGGTCCGCTGGTTGTTTGTCCCATGCAACCTGCCCTCCCTCGCCAAAACGAGCAATGAAACGGAACAAGCGCCGTGTTCTGAGAATCGTGAAAGGCCAAGGTCGGTAATACACAATAATTGCCAAGTCAGCATGCGTCATGGGAATCGGCTTGGATGGCGCTGTCGAAGTGACAAAATCCTCTTTGCTGCACGGCACTGTATATCCTTCGGTAGGAGCCAGTTTCCCTTCAAGGGGCGCAACTGCTCTTATTATCCCTGTGTTTCTAAAGTGAACGTCGCCCTGGTCTACTCTCCACAAATAACAAGCAGCCATCACGTCGGTCACTCGCAAGTATCCATCATTCGTGATGGTAAACGTCGATGAGGTTAGCACATGGTATGAGTCTGTTGGCGGGGTGGCTGTTGTCGATAGACGTGGGAACAATTCAATCAAAGTTACTAAGCCTATTGCTGCTAGGACTAGCCCTGCTATTGTTAAGATTAGTGCATGCTTGCTGGGTTTGGCGGCCATGGGCTGGGACTGTGGCGGCGGCACTATGGGCACCCCTATTCGTTGCTTCTTTTTTCTTCTGCGCTTTGACCTTTTGGACATAGAGGGATTGTCCGCGGGGCTATAACACAACCAAGTACCGCGCAAGTAAAGGGATGCCGCGTCAGATTCCAGCCAACGCGGCCTTGGCAAAAGTTCGCAGTTGAGGTGTGCTACTGCGAGTAGCGCCCGGACGACCCTTAGGTTGGTTCAAAAACAACGCAAGAATTATTTATGAAGAAGCTGCTCATACTCCGTCGGCGTCCACGTTTGAGTTTCGGCGCAAATATAGATTCCGCTTGGAGTGCGGATCACTTGACCAACTACACAGGTGTACGGCCTATTCTGAATTTCTTGGATGGCGGCATTTTTGCCGAGGCGATAGGCGAGGAATTCGCCGCTGATCGCAATGACTGCCAGAATGAATACTTTGAATTGTGTGCTCATTTTTCAATCCTCCCGGTGTCGTCGGGTATTTGGTAAGTCTAGCACAGGCCAAAATGGGCGCTAGGGCGAAGAAACCTCACCCCGGCCCGTTATTCGAGCGGCACGCCTTGTTCCTTGGCGACTTGTTCGTACTGATTTGCAAATATCCTAACAATGGTCCTTTGCTGCACGGAAAGCTGGTCGAGCGGGGGCCATCCTCGCGAGCGGAGAAACCACCTGATGATGTTTTCTCTATAGGGGGAATGTTCATCGGGCATGGTGTACCTCCCAAGTGCCGCGAGGCTATCTCACAATTACGTACCGTGCAAGTTACGGGGATTTATTCCGGCTCTGAGACGATGAGTACTTGCGCCTCGTTCCGATGGTAGGCGTGAGATTGGTGGCAAGCTCCGCAGTACATTTCGTGGCTGGCCTCCGACGCGGTCAAAGCAGGCAAAGGTGGTATTTGGCTGTTCTTGTCATACGGACCAATTTTCGTCACCATCAGGGGAGTGTTGCAGTCTTTGGTTCTACATCTAAATCCCCAGTAGGCGTAACGCATAGCGGCACGGATTATATGCCTACGATGGTAAGCGGTCTACTTAGGGCGAGCCTCGGTAGTTGGCCGGGTGTACCACGAGCTGAATATGTGTAGAATCCCTTCCATGCGTCGCTCGCGTCAGACGCTCTTAGCCGTAGCCATCCTACTGGCTGTCCTTATCGCTGTCGCTTGCTATTGGCTGCCTCGGTTGTCTTGGATGCATTAGCCCGCATGTTCACAAGTACCAGCCAAGAGCTACCGCCCGAGCCAAATGCCGACAGCCAACGCGCACGCAGCCACTAACAATGCGATGATCCACCCATACTTTCGAAGAGAAAACTTCATTGCACCCCACTCACGATTCCGTTTCCTTCGCCCCGTCAAGGCTGTCCGGCATTAGTGCGTCGAGCTGGCGTCGGTTGTGTCTCGCCAAAAGGTCGTACACCTGCGAAATCAATGACTTCGAGTACAGCTTGATTCGGTCTTTTCCGCTAAAATTCTTGCCATGATCGTGTCGCTCCGGCATTTCCTCGGCTGGTTGGTCAGTTCGCTCAGTTGCCGGGCGGACCTCGTCCTCGAAAACTTGGCTCTCCGTCGGCAATTGCTGGCACTGCACGCGCAACGACCTCGCCGTCGATTGACTGCCCTACACAAACTGTTCTGGGTTGCGTTGAGAATGTGCTGGTCCGCGTGGAGACAGCCTCTCGTCTTGGTCACTCCTAGAACCGTCGTGAACTGGCACCGAGCGGGATTTCGTTTGTATTGGACGTGGGTCTCCAGAATCCGCCAGGTAGGAGGACGGAAGCGTGTCAGCAAAGAGGTTCGCGCCTTGATCTTCCGTATGGTGGCTGAGAATCCAACTTGGGGAGCGCCGCGCATTCA
>WNFO01022536.1_pt1 | contig 12243 bp, 15 predicted proteins | sample 5400251 | NCBI WGS metagenome assembly WNFO01 (sample SAMN13153354, study PRJNA577476) | soil metagenome | isolation source: 100 cm saprolite under Madrone tree | place: USA:California | collected 2016-06-14
CGAAATATTCAAAGAGCCTCTAAGGCCTTATCGGACCCTGTCCAACGTGCCGAACCCCCTGCCGTTTGAGCTCCAAATTCTCTTGTCTGTCCCAGACCTCTCCGCGAATCAAGTCCTCGTCTATCGAGGCGCAGATTCATCCCGTCTTCGCATAGAACCCACCCCCAAATTTATTCTCCTCGAATCCTGGTCTGTTCAGTTCTCGCCCCGGCGGGGTGAGAGCAGCGGGGACGCGGCCGACCTTGGCCTCTCTACTGTTTACAAGCATGGTATCGGGCTTTTCAGAAGCATCTACACGCTCTTACGCGTCCTCCCCACCTGGAAATTGCACAAGCGATTGCGCCGTCGTGTTGCCGTACCTTCCAACCGGAACGTCAACTTGAACATCGAGCTACGCGTACGCAGCGGCCGAGATCAGGGTGGTGTCCTTGGATTTGGTAAGCCCCCTTGACACACCTCCTCGACACAAAAACACCCTCTTATTAGCCTCATGGTTCAGACGTGTCTCCGGCGGCGCAAGCACCCCCGCTTGTCACCGAGTCACACACGTTTCCGTCGGTCCCTCACCCTTACGGGAGTATCACACTATCTGTCCGCTACCTCACCAATCCACACTTCCATTTGGACGAACTGGAATCCCTCCTCTCGTCCCGCTTCTTCTCCCTTGATGAGGGTGCCGATTTCACACCGACCCTAGTTAAGAACCAGCAGCGGGAATCTCTATCAAGTTCACCTGGGAGCCTGCCATTAAGGACTTCTTTGCCTACGTCTCCACCGACATCTACTTCGCTTGCGGATCGCCTAGCTCGACAAGCCGTTCAGCCTTCTCACACACATTCCCGTACTACGTCATTCCCGGCTTCGGCGGCCACACGTCCCCCACCATTACAAGGCAGCAGGGTCGGGGCGACTCCAGACTTGGGTGGGACTTCTGGCCAGTCCTCCGCTTCTTCGCGTTTCGAGATTCCTGCCCTCCCGGTACCGAATCCGAGACTCCGTAGGGAAAGCATGGGCTCGGTAGGTTTTCATTTCGGGGTGCGATTGGCGGCCTTCCTTATCGTTCGTCTTAGGATCTTCCATCTCTTCCCGGGCCGTTGCCAATTCGTCGCCCGCAGCTGAATCCTCTCAATCCGTTCAAGGTATCAACTCTCTCCTCCGGTTCGCCTTCGCTGCATTCTCCGTCACCCTCTTTAAGACAGGCTTCGCCACTACCCTCCCGTGGTCCCGGTCCACCGGCAGTGTCTAGTTCTCCACGGGTTCCACCATCGCCTAGCAGTTACGGTCGGCTATCATCTTCTCCGATTGCACCGTTGCGACCTTCGCCCCCATTCCAGCCTGGAAGCTTAGGTGATCGACGCTCTGTGAATTCCACAGATGGTGGCGGAAGTGGCAGTATAGGGGGTGGTGGCGGGGAGGGCCGTAGACGGTACTCGAGTAGCTTCGGTCACCGGTACAAAGATTCGCTGGGCGGCGCCAGTGAGGTGAGCGCCGGAAGTGGTGAAAGGAAGGAGAGAGAGAGCGATAAGGGCGGGGTGAGCGTTCTCAACTTCTCCGTCTCCTTTCACGTGATCATATTTGCTGACCACGAACTGCATCAGAGCCCATTGTTCTTTGGCGCGAATGCGGACGAGGAGGACCTATCTGCATTTGTTAGCGACGCAAGTCAGCCAAAACCATTAAACCGTCACTATCGCGCGCAGAACCCCGACCCCCTACGTGATCCTATCCTCGAGGGTCAAGTACCTGATCGGTTGGGACTGGCTACGACAGGGCCGCTTCTTACGAGTGAAGACGCCGTTGATGATCAGTTGCGTCGCATGAATGCCACTTTTGCGGCGTCGCTCGAGATGTTAGGCAATCCTAGACGCCGCGAGCGGACACAGTCGAGTCCAGGGCCCGGTCCCCGCGATGGGGGATTTCGGAATTTAGGTTCTCCTGGGCCCCGCGTGGAACGCATCAGTGAGATTACGGAAGAGGCGAGCGGCGGGAGTATGAGCGGAAGCGCGAGTGGGAGTGGAAACCAGAACTCGCGGGAGGACGCCGCGCGTGCGCACATGCGGAGTCTGCTGTCGCAACCGAGACCTGGCTCGCGCACGAGTAGTATCACGTCGGAGGAAGTTATTGGCAAGTTGGAGTTGGACGAGCGATGACCGAGCATGGGCGAGTAAAGGCGTTGGACAGGATAGTGACCCGTCCCCCCATTTTTACATGGCTAACCTTTTTCTTTAAACATCACATCCACCAGAGTTCTATAATATGATTGTAGTTCATACTCATATTCATCACACTGATTGATTTAACATGTTATCATTGTTGGAGTGAAGGAAAAGGATGTGTGACGGAATCTCTCTGCACAAACTTCTGTTCAAAGTGCCAGTGGGAATTGGGTCAAGACTATGGACATCTACTACTGTATCTATCTATCTACTCTAATAAGTACAGTGGCTGACACATAGAATGCTGACATGACCTAGACTATGTAGCACTACATACATTAAGATCTCACCTATGCTGCTATGGACCTATGGTGCTATGGACCACTATGTGGCTTTACATAGCACCTCATAGTGAAGTCTGATTTTGCTGATGAATGACCCTATTGACTCATGCTGATTGAGTGGTGCTTTTACAACTTTTGATCACTTTCACAACTTTTTTCAGCCTTTCACTTTTAAACAAAATGGTCAAAATCAACTTTTGACAAACAACAGGTTACTTTTGCACTTCTGGTACTTTTTCACTTGTTCAAGCTTGAGCAAGCCCAAAAAAGGTTAGCACAGGTTTACTGATGCCTGTCTTCACTGGTATGTGGAAAGCTGCTTGGATAAAAAATTCAGGAAGTGGTCTACAAGTGAGAGAGGCTTAAAAGCAATTACTGGCACACTGCACCCAAGCAGTGCTAATCGCAACTTGCCTCAGGTATATATAGGCAGAAACACCTCAATACAGTATATTATTTGGATGTCACATATTTCAGTAATTGGACAACACAATCAAGTTACTGAAATCAGGCCATACGCAATAAATGGATCATGAGAGCAGCTGGGCCAAAACTTGGAGCTTGAAGGGTCACTTAAACAATTTCTTCCTTGCTCTTCTCGCCTACAATAAGTGCTTCTTGCTCAGCGGCGGTATCTGCTCTTGAGACGGTGGTTTGCATGACAGTTCCAACTTCCCGACGCGACTTGTGCAGGAGGATCCATTTCTCGAAACCGCGGATAGCTACATCTCCGCAAAGTCGGCGGGTAATAGCATGAAGTTCATCTAGGCACTACACATGGGTGCATTATTTCAACATCGACATCGTGATTAGATATCTCTCGAGCACGCACCCGAACCAGTTGGTAAACAGCAATGACTGCTGATGCATAGAACATATGGTCAAGCGACTGCAACTCGTCTGGGCCAATATCATTGCGGCCGTCAATGTCAGGGGTGGTAGTTAACGCAAGCTGATGGTGGAAGAGGAGGCGATCCAACAACGTTTCAGGAAGCACGTTGTGTATGGGGCTGCCCGTATGAAGAGATTGCGACACCGATGTAAAGACAGAGACGACATCGGAGATCTCGAGAAGAATTAGGCTTTGGAAATAACGAAAGGGGGAATCACGTACGAAATTCGGGTCGACCACTTTCGTTTGATGTAGGAGTGATTGTCGCCATTTGACATCAAGTTTCCAAAGCGCTCCGCCAAGCTGCAGGCAGGTGTACACAATCACTGAGTCGTTATACATCTGTTCAATGTCACACACCTGAGACAATACTGCAATCATCTCCTCCTGGACCTGTATCAGCTTGATATATTCATCCTTCGGCCAACGGCCACGAATACTTCCTTCCCAGGATGCGAGCATCATCTGCTGCTTGCCCGCCTGCATTTGGGCTGTGACAGCAACAAGCCGTCGTCTGAATGGCTTGAGCCAGTTCGTGGACGTATAAGGAGTATCCTTCCTTGGGTCGTCCTCCACGATCCATGCAGACATCAACATGGTATAGGCGTGGCCAAGTTCATCAATCGTAGCGGCTGCGCGCAGACGCACAGCTTTGCGTCCAGATTTCGGAGGTAGCATCATGATGACAAAAGTAGCGGTACACCCTGTAGTATTTGATCAACAAGTAGAACGAAGGAAAAAGAAACCAAAAGTCACATACCAATCAAAATAAGAGTACATCGACGCCAAGCAGCATTTCCTCCGATACCAGGATTAGAAATTACTGGCAGGTGACCATCGATCCATGAGTATCCTATGATGAGCGCCACTGTAGCCTAGAGCAGAGTGAGGGAGGCGTAGGCCAAGCGCTATCAACTACGAACGGTGCCTAGAATCACGCCGGGCAAAAACTGCGGTGGTGCGAACAGCCTCACGAACATGACAGGGACTATGAGCACCGCATAGCTGGCGGCGAGCCCGTATGGGTTGCCGTTTCCGCTACCATTCCCTGGATCACTGGGTGAGTAACATGATATCCGAGAGATGGGGGCAAATTGTCTACCAATATACCAGATGAGTATGGCCGTCGCCAGACCCAATAGCGTGCCTCCAACTCGAATCACGAAGCTATGCCAATGTGACTAGGGAAGCGGAACACAGTGACCAATAGATACTGACTTATATATTTGATCACCTGCATATACCGTCAAGATCGTCTGTGCCATGATCAGAGCCCTGGTACGCTCTTAGCTGTCAGATTCTTAGTGAATCTAACGGACGTGGCCCACCAAATGCCCTTGTTAACGTAGTAGAAATCTACCATCTGTTAGTAACTGAACAACAGACCTCGAACATCACCCACGAGCAGAATTCTTAAATACTGCAGGAAGCCAAAGCAGAATACTAAGGAGCACATATCGGAAGACGAACTTGAAGTTATCGTGTCAATGTCTCCGATCCTCCACAGGATGAAATGATGAGACGCACCAACGCTTCGGCTGTCTTAGTCCATCGTAAGAAAAGATGTAGAAGATTCATAAACTTCTGGAACACATTCGTTGGCGGATGGCTATCCGGATCCAAATTCGCATCTGGGCGCATACCAATCAGCAGGGAGATCGATCGGCACGCAGGAGAGGTCCTCACGACGTTCTTCATACTTTACGTCTTCGTCATCCAGATATGTCTCGTTCCTCTGTTCTTCACCGAAAGTTCGCTCTTCATTTCTTCGTTGCCCTTTGAACAGCGCTTTCGCCACATTCCGCAGACTTGAAGGTCCCCATAGGCGAACTCTTTGGCGCTGTGCGCTTATCTCGGCCACCGTTTGGACAAGTAGGAGCACAACATCTCCTATTATCACCGCCGTTGAGCAGAATACATACCCGAGATATAGACCCCTGAGTGGCTTGTCCCCCCTGGGTTTCTGTCCATAGGCGTCAAGCACTAAATCGGCACCGTGCTCCTTGAAATTGTTCAGAGCTTTGCGGAGCTTGTCACTGGCCGAATCGAGATGTTCTTCCAGCGGAAGAATGGGCACAGAGCGCGAAAAGAGCCGGTCATTGTTGACTGCGGAAATTAGATCCTTAGCGGCTACCACTCCATCTATAGTGGCGACACGAAGTTCAGCAGTAGCGTCGCGAACGCGAGGGAGGATCTCAGAAAGTCTGAGGTTTAGGGCTGATTCGCGGGTTACGTCCGGAGAGAAAACGTGGTGCAGAAGGTGTGTGTCAGTGGAAACAGACGCGGGTTTGGGAACATTGGAGAACGCCTCGGGAGGGGGAGGTTGACGGTAGACGTGTTTGGAAAAACTTAACAATCCATCTATGGGGATATTAGGGCAGAGAGCTCACTTCTCAATAGAAATGCGTACTGATTCGGGAGATAACCGCAAGAAGTGGGTCTGCAAGGCGGGTCGCGTCGTCACCATTCCAGCGACCGACGCTGAATTCGCTTTTAAGGTGCACCGTCAAAGTCATTACTGAAAAGAGATGACGTGAAAAGCAGCCTAAGAAGATGACTAAATGGATAGTCACAAGTCTGAAACATCCCCGAAACGGCGCCGCGTATCTCGAGGAGCAACTTTAATTTCGAACATGTTGGGCCGAAGTCACCGGGTCGTGGAGAGAGTAGATGATCTTGCATCGAAAGCATTGTCTGAACTTTACCAAGAATTGTTGATATTAGGCCAAGGTATACGTGGTTTACGGTTTCGGGAAAGAGAGTGAAACAGCAAAGAAGTGCGATGGCGCAATAGCTTGATGCGGCGAGAAGCAAACTATTGATGATTTTGTAGTTTGGAAAAGGGTACAGAGGACCGATAGACTGGCGGGAGGTTATCATATGAGCGTTCATAGAAGTGGAAAGGGCGACATACACAGAGAATATCGACGGAAATGGTGCCAAAGATAGAGAAGAAGAGAAATGGCGGGGCATATGCGCGAACCAAGGCAAATATCACGGCGCCGAATCCCAAGAAAACCCCAAATATAACTGAGGCACTGAGGGGAAGAAGTTCAGACTGCATAACTCGCTTGTACTATCATCCACCAACCCGGCATCCAAAAATGCACCTTGAAAAACTTCAACTTTATAGAGTTGCTCAGGGTTTACTGAGCCTTGAAAGCTGTGTCGTGGGTCAGACAAAAAAAGTTCACAAGATGATTCATGAAGCGGCTGACCTATTGACGGCATTTTGCAAAGTAGCCTGGTCGACAAGGTGCGAGCGTACAGAAATAGACGCCTTCATCGCGGCAGATCCGATGCCCCAACCAACCAGTATCCCTAGTAACGATTGAAGGACAAGCTGCGTCCAAGCACGATTGGTTAAACTGGTAGCAGGACCTTTGAAAAATGAGACATACGACTATGTAAATTTGTACCGGATATCCTGGAGGGATGAGCATGGAAAGCAGTATCCCGAAATAACCACTAGAGATGGGTCGTTCCTATCAGCACGCACTGGCAGGACGACGACGAAGGAGTTAGCTTGCACGTACAGACTCCCGATGGTCCTGAGGGATTCATTGGGCAACATGAGGATGAGTGCGGCCCACGATGCGAAACATGACCGGAAGAGTAACTTTTGCGACTTCCTCTGGCGGATATTATTGATCACCCATGGTGGAAGGCGCATAAAGTCCCGGACAGCGTGTACAAGGCCTTTGGGAGGAGTAACCTTGGTAGGGTCCGTTGGTTTCTTTTCCGCTGTGGAAAGGCTCGGTGGATGAGACGAAGAAGAGCCATCATCAGGCTTGGATTCGGACATCCTGGCCCTCTCAGACTATGCCTAGCGGGTCGTCTGTGGTGTGTAGAGCAAAGGAAGGGTAGAGGTTCATTTGGGGCGAGGACTTACGGCTTTACTAATCGCCGCACCCACGTTCCCGACTCTCGACGAATGCACCCGGGCCCGGTCTCCTTTCCGAGTCCCGAGTCCCGAGTCCCCTTTCCGAGTCCTTTCCCTTTCCAGCTGTACCTTAGTGCCTGCCCTACCCTGATCCTTTCAAAATGTCTGTACCAGTAACTTGCTCATTTCTTCCTCTCGTTCACTGTCTTGTTTTGGAATTTTAAATTACCATAACCGAAAATTCCAACACAAGACAGTGACTGTAGTTGTCGAAGCGCCCCGGGTGTATCATCATGATCGCGCATCTGTCTACTTTCCGCATCACATTCGAATATCCGAGTCGATTACATGAGGTGCGAGCTTTACAATCCTGCTCATTTTTCTTCTTCGACACTGCTAGTACACTCTCGTGCTTCTCACTTTTGTACATTTAAAAGTACAACGAACCAGCACATCGACCTAAATTAAGCCTCGAGTTTCTTACGAAGTACGTTCTTGAGGGTTACGCCGTCTTCTGCGAACTTCTTGATGCCTTCATGGAGCTTGTCGAAAGCCATCTGGTCTTGAAGGAGCTCCCAGCGGAATTCTGCCTCATTATCAATATAGGTGACTTTCTCAATGCGATCGACCTGGGCAGCGGCTTGTGGGCTAAGCTTCCGCGGGACAGGATCCGTGCTGTTCCTCAGCTCCTCGAGGAGAGAGGGCGCGATAGTAAGGAAGTCAACGCCTGCTAGTGCCTTGATCTCGCCAACCTACAGGAGATACGTGGGAGATCAGTTAGATATAGTTATGGGAAAACGACTGGGTGAATCGACACCAACGTTACGGAATGATGCACCCATAACGATGGTCTTGTAACCGTGTTGCTTGTAATAATTGAAGATGCGCTTGACTGATTGGACACCCGGGTCATTGTCACCCTGGTAGTCCTTGCCTGTCGACTTCTTGTACCAGTCGAGGATCTAGTATGGTCAGGTATGTCAAATGTATTACGTAAGATGACGCAGACTATGACGCACACGGCCGACGAATGGTGAGATCAGAGTAACGCCAGCCTCGGCGCAAGCAACAGCCTGGCCGAAGCCGAAAAGAAGGGTAAGGTTACAGTGGATACCATCATCGCGCTCGAGCTCGCGCGCGGCCTGAATACCCTCCCAGGATGATGCGATCTTGATAAGCACACGCTCTTTCTTGATTCCGATAGACTCGTAAAGTGCAATAAGTTCCTTAGCCTTGGCCTTGGTTGCCTCCTTGTCAAAGGAGAGACGAGCGTCGACTTCTGTAGAGACACGGCCGGGAATGATGGCGAGAATCTCTTTACCAAACTCGACGAGCTGCAAATCCATTATAAGCGCGGATTATCAAAGAATCGCGCAGAAAACGCACAAGGCGGTCAACGGCGGCTTCTACTTGTTGATAAATACTACCACCCTTTTGCTTGCCATACGCGATTGCGACATCGATCAAGCGGGAGTAGGCGGCCTTGTTCGCCGCAGCAAGTAGCAGCGACGGATTTGTTGTTGCATCCTGTGGCTACATAAGCCCAAACCGTGATGTGAAACCGCCAGCCCTTTTGAGCTTGCCTGTGGTTTGTAGACATCAATGGCTAATTCACAGACGTTAAGTGAGCGAAGAACTCCGAGAAGCACAAAAACCAAAAACGCACATTCAAAGTCACCGGAATCTGAGACGACGACTGTTCCGGTCTGCTTAAGTTGGTCAAGGGAGGTGGGCATGTTTAAGGAGAGAGGATGATGGCTGGACGATGGGGCCCACCGTTCCATCCGCGATTGATAATATACCCCCGCCTCGGATTTATCCGACCGGATTACCGATTGGGTGTTATGACTGATACGAGTATGTGCTCCGCGCGGTACTGCTGGCAGAAGGGTCCTTTGTCCCGTTGGGCTGGTTTTTCCTAGGAACTCCGTGTCCGAGTCCTGCCTAGTTCCCAGAGAATTTCGCACCGAGTTCCTGATTAAGGCTATCCTTTCTCACGGAATCTCACCGTCCTCGCGCGTACTCTGTGAACGTTCACAGGCTGTCGTAACTTATCGAGTGCCAATGGAACAGTACCAGACGTGACTGCCCGTGCTCCTGATACCTCAACAAGCTCCGGCAGCACTGAGAAACAGCAGGCGGATACAGGAGGCTGACACCTGCTTTGTAAATTGCGGCGTGCCAGGCGTAACTCCGTGGCGCTCGAGATGTCATCCTTCGGAGGCTTCCCATCGACTCCATCGACGCCGATGTTTGGCACATCTATGTCCGGTATTTCGGGTTGAGATGTCTCAGCTTGGAAGTGTCAGTGTGAGGAACTATTGCTCGCATGGGCCTGGCGGTTCCCCTGAACCATCCTCTTCAAGGTTTCTGCGCTACTTCTGCGTAGTTGTTCACCCATGACTGCTCTTTAATCTGATGGCAACCGTGCTTCTGTAGCGCGCGTGCGGCTGAGTCCAATGCACGTCGGCTTGGCGGCTCGGTTTGGCGTCGAGTTTCTCTGGGTTGGCGAGAAATAAGCGGAAAAGGCGAGAAAAGCGAGAACTGCATTCTCGTCCACGGAAGGCGCATCGTACATGATTTGGGTATCTAGCTGGACGCGAGTCGAGAGCGGAGTTGGGAAAGGAATGAAGGAGGTTTCAAAGTTGCCGACGCGTGTCGACCGAATGGCACCGAGTACTAAAAGGGTGCTACTACGGCTAAAGACGAGCGTGCAAGTGTCGCGTTTAACAGAGCCACGACGTGCTGGTGGAGCCAGGTGGTGTCTGGTATGAAGGAAGATGTCCAAAGCAAGCGATGTGGTCTTAACAGGAAAAGGGAAAGCGTCCAACGCTAAGGGGTACCTGCAAGGGACCACGACAAGCGAAGAATGTTGCACGTCACGCTCACCGTCTAAACACCGCTACATGGTCCTAATCGAAGGAGAATCGACGCGTCGAGATGTTAATTACTGTAAGAAGAGAGAGACTAACATGTGCCAGACAACTCAAAGCGTGTAGCACTGCAGGTGTGTCGGAGCGGTCTGCTACGAGCGCAGCCAGTCTATCGACCATACACTTCGAATAAAAGGAGTAGATTCCCAGAGAGCTATGCAGGGCATACACAATAGGTTGATCGTGGTTATACATACAGATGGTTACATGTGGCTTTGTTTGCATCCAAGTGTTTGGAGGCTAAAATCAAGGTAGCGACGGCGGGATTACAGGCGGGATTACAGGCGGGACTACTGATTGTCGAGGACATTAATATTCCATCTGTACAACATACAATTGCATACATACCGACCTTTGCATCAGGAGCAGGGTCCGGAGTTTTGATCGGTTTCGAAGGGGACTGGAGTCTGGATGAGCAACGCGCGCACTCTCGAAGTTTCCCTCGTAGGCGCATCAACGCCTTTCCAAGCTCATTACACCCTTGACCGTCCCTTCCGATTCCCCAAAACACGTCATCCTAACGTTTTGTTCAGTCCATCAAGAATGGCGCAGAGACAGCACCGAGCGACGCACAGGACTGTCCTCGATGAGCTCTCGATTGCCTGTTTTGAGGAGTTTCTCTCGGAGATCCTTGTGCTGTATAAACTTTGCGTGAAGTATCATGTCCATCACCTCGACATTCACATCAAACCAGTCTGATCGCTGGCGATTGCGGTGAAATCCCGCTTCCTTGCGTGCAGCGCGGGCACTAGGCTGCGTTCGTATAAGTTCTGCTAGCGCTGGATTGGTCGTCATGAACTTGAACGCTTGGAAGACTGCTTCAAGAGGTCATCATTACAACTACATGGCATGATCTCGCTACGCACGGTGTTCGGAGGTGGCGTATATCTTTCCATCATACTCAATCGAGTGCAAAGAGAAGTTTGTAAATCTGAACACAACTCATGAGTAAGATAACGACCATTGAGGTTGTAAATACGGCCGCACTCGAAGAAAGGCTTGCCGCGGTCGTAGAAATATATAGGAGAGGTATCTAGATGCGACCTGGAGATTACTCCTTTTGTGTCAATGTGTCAATGGCAAAGTTAGGACCTTGAGATTAGACGAGAGGCGATTACCGTTACAGAGTGAACACCGAAATTGGTTACCTTCCTCGTCGTCGACGTCCATTGGTGTCGGCTCGCTGGAAGCCCCACGCTTCATTTTTCTTTCCTGACGTTCTGTCTTTGAAGAGAGGGTGAACCAGTTGAGGCCTGGAAGAAAGGACGGCATTCTCAGGCTGAACAAGACCCGAAATCTAGGTCCACGTGATTGCAATAACTGACCGCTCCAACGGCGTACACATAGGCATACTGACCATGCCCACTCTCATCCCACATTTCCTTCTCGCCCTCCCTATTTTCGGTAATGCGGAAACCGCGCACCGCACGACAAGTAGAATTTCGGAGGACCCCATCTACTTCTACGATTCCGACAAACCATACTTTGAGTTAGCGAAACTGTCATGAGCGAGTCGGTTGTCACCACTTATGCTTGGCTACTTCACCCCACATCACCAGGTTCACAAATTTTTCCAACTACGCCGTAGAATACCACGGGCAGATCTATCCAACCGCGGAACACCGTACGCTTATTACCATCGAAAGCGAGTCGGGTAACTCATCATTATGAACGTCGCCGTGATGGACAAGGTGCTGAAAAGAAAGTTTTCGCAACACCGTTCCCTCCGTCACATGCTAAGAGACACCGGCTCTCGTGAACTCATAGAGGACAGCCCAGTACGTGCTCAACTCTGAGTCCTGTCCTCCTAAGCTCAATCTGAGCGCAGATCGACTGGTTCTGGGGGATTGGGGATGATGGTCGGGGTCGTAACGAGCTCGGTAAAGCGCTTATGCGACTAAGAGAGCAATTGCAAGGTCGTCAGAGGCATTGATACTACTGGTGATGTTTTTGTCGTGTTTTGTAAAGTTTGAAATATCCCCACGTGGTGCTGTGAGACGCCACCATACCGTGAAAGCAACCCAAGGAACCCCTG
>WNFO01030764.1_pt1 | contig 12243 bp, 8 predicted proteins | sample 5400251 | NCBI WGS metagenome assembly WNFO01 (sample SAMN13153354, study PRJNA577476) | soil metagenome | isolation source: 100 cm saprolite under Madrone tree | place: USA:California | collected 2016-06-14
CGCGATACCCGCTTGGAGCGGTACCGCGAGTTCCTCGAACAGCAGGTCGCGGAACGTACCGTCAACCTCGGCAATGCCAATCGCGGCCTGCACCAGGCAATCGACGAGGCAAACCGCGCCAAGGAGGCCGCCGAGAGGGCCAGCAACGCCAAGAGCGAATTCCTGGCCCGCATGAGCCACGAAATCCGCACTCCGATGAACGGCGTCATGGGCATGTCGGAACTCCTGCAGAGCACCGATCTGACGCCGCGCCAGCGGCGCCTTTCCGAAACCATCTCCCGATCCGCCGAAGCCCTGCTGCAAATCATCAACGACATCCTGGACTTCTCCAAGATCGAAGCGGGCAAAATGGAACTCGAACGGATCGCGTTCGGTTTGCGCGAGGCGGTCGAGGAAACCATCGAAATATGCGCCGGCCGTGCGCGCGAGAAGGGGCTCGAGCTGACCTGCGTCATCGACACCGATGTGCCGGCCAAGGTGCGCAGCGATCCAATGCGGTTGCGCCAGGTGCTCATCAATCTGGTCGGCAATGCCATCAAGTTCACCGAAAACGGAGAAGTCGTCGTACGCGTCAAAGCGCTCGACGCGCCGGGGTACCTGCGATTCGAAGTCAGCGATACCGGAATCGGCATCGCCGAGCAGGCCCAAGAGGACATATTCAATGCCTTCAGTCAGGCCGATTCATTCACCACGCGCAAGTACGGCGGGACCGGACTCGGGCTCGCAATCTGCAAACAGATCCTCACCTTGATGGGCGGCGAGATCGGCCTCACCAGCACGGTCGGCGGCGGATCCACGTTTTGGTTTGAAATCCGGCTGGAACCGATCGCCGTACGCGCACTCATCGTCGACGACAACGCGAACAATCGCGAACTCCTGCGGCAGCACTTGAGTTCCTGGAATGTCGCGGCCGTCGCGGTCGACAGCGGCGCCGTGGCTCTTGCGGCGCTGAACGCCGAGGGCCCGCTAAGCTTCGACCTCGTGCTGCTGGATGACCGAATGCCCGGGCTGGATGGTATCGAAGTGGCCCGGATCCTGCGGCAGGACGTACGCTTCGCGAATCTGCGCCTCGTCATGCTGAGTTCCCAGGAGATCGCCGGCGAGAACGCGGAGCACTCAAAGCTGTTCAGCGCAGTCTTGACGAAGCCGCTGCGGCGCTCACAGCTGTTCAGCTGCTTGAGCGCCGCGATGACGTCCGCAGCCGGCTCGCCGCCCACGGTTGAGGCCGCGGGATCAATGCCGGATTCCACGCAACAGTATGCCGGCCCGCGAATCCTCCTGGTCGAGGACAATCCCATCAACCTGGAAGTGGCGGTGTGCATGCTCGAAAGTTTGGGCTGCAGCGCAACGACCGCTCATAACGGCCGGATGGCCATCGATGCGATGAACGGCGGCAGCTACGACGCCGTGTTGATGGACTGCCAGATGCCGGTGATGGATGGCCTGACCGCAACCGCGGAAATCCGCCGGCGAGAGTCGGGCACGGGCAAGCCGCGGGTTCCCATCATCGCGGTCACCGCAAATGCCATGGAAGGGGACCGGGAGCGCTGTCTTGCGGCCGGCATGGACGACTTCCTCAGCAAGCCGTTCACGCAGCAGCAGCTCGGTCTGCTGCTGAAGCGCTGGCTGGCGGCTCGACCGATGACGGATCATTCCGAGCGAAGCGACACCGTGCGCCCTCCGTTGGTCGATGCCGGCGTGCTGCGCAACATCGCCGCGCTGACGCGGCCGGCGCTCCTCAACTCGTTGATCGACCTGTATTTGAATCACAGTCCCGGCTTGATCGCGGCCGTGGAGACGGCGGCCGCCGGCATGCAGACCAAGGCGCTCGCAGAGGCCGTGCATACGCTCAAGTCCAGCACGGCGAATCTCGGCGGTGCACGGCTGGCGATGGTGGCCAGGGAGTGCGAGGTGCTGCTGCGCGAGGAGGGAATTGCGCGGGCGGGGCCGCTGATCGCGCGAATCCGCCAGGAATATAGAGAATTTTGCATTGCGCTGGCGCGCGAGCGGACGACTCATGCGGCGTAGCGACACGGGGCGTAGCGACGCCGAGACCCAAGGGGAGATTGACATGATGAGAACGCGAGACTCCACGGACAACATGACGGCGACGGTGCTCGTCGTCGACGACTGCAGACCAGTCTGGACGACGTGGACTCGGTCAATCGCGCCTATGACGCGGGGGCGACGGATTTCTCCTCGAAGGGCATCAATCCCATGCTGCTCGCGCAGCGGGTCAAGTTCCTCGTGCGCGCCAAGCAAACGCAGGACCAGCTGCGCGCCAGCGAAGCGCGCGTGAGGTATCTGGCCTACTACGATCCGTTGACCACACTGCCAAACCGGCAGCGTTTGCTGCAGATCCTGGAGCAGCACATCGCCTGGGCCGTTCTGCGGCAGCGCGGGATCGCCGTGTTGATGCTGGACGTGGACAATTTCTCGCGCATCAACGATACCCAGGGCCAGGCGGTGGGCGACTCCCTGTTGAAGGAGGTCGCCGCGCGGCTGCAATTGTGCTTGCGTGATGGCCGGCGCGGCTTCGAGCAATCTGACGACGAGGTGGCGACCGACAACATCAACGACTGGGTCGCCCGCACCGGAGCCGACGAATTCGCGTTGGCGCTGCCGGGAATATCCACGGTCGCCGAGGCGCAGGCCGTCGCCCGCCGCGTACAGGCGGCGCTGGAACGGCCATTCGCGTTCGCACAACAGGAAATGTCGCTGTCGGCCAGCGTAGGCATCAGCATCTTTCCGGCGGATGCCGGCGACGGGGAATCCCTCGTCAAGAATGCAGATGCGGCCATGCATCACGCCAAGAGAATCGGCCAGGGCGGCGTGGAAATCTTCAAGAAGTCGATCAGCACGCGCGCAGCCCGGCATCTCTCGCTGGAGGCCGACCTGCGCAAGGCATTGGAGCGTCAGGAGTTCAGCCTGAACTATCAGCCGCGCCTCGGGCTCCCGGACTTGGGTGTCGAAGCCGTGGAAGCCTTGCTGCGCTGGTCGCACCCGCAACGCGGATTGGTGCCGCCGGACGAGTTCATTCCGCTCGCCGAGCAGAGCGGCCTCATCGTCGAAATCGGCGACTGGGTGCTGCGGGAGGCCTGCGCCCAAGCGCGCCGCTGGCGCGATGCGGGCAAGCCGCAGTGGCAGGTTGCGGTAAACGTGTCCGGCGTTCAGTTTCGCGACGGCAGCCTGGTGCGCCGCGTGTCGAGCGCCATCGATGCGGCCGGCATCGATTCGCGCACGATCGAGTTGGAATTCACGGAGGGCGCGCTCATCGAGTATTCGAGTGCGGTGAACAAGGCGGTCAAATCGCTGAAGGACCTGGGCGTGGCGACGGCCCTCGACGATTTCGGAACCGGCTACAGTTCCATGTCGTACCTCCGGCATTTTCCCATCGACACGCTGAAGATCGACCGCGTCTTCGTGCGCGACATCGCCTCGAAGAGCAAGGGCAACGCGCCCCTGGTGGATGCCATCATCGCGATGGCCAAGAGCCTGGGATTGGCGACCGTTGCCGAAGGCGTGGAAACCGAGGCGCAGTGGCACTACCTCCGCGATCGCGACGCGAATCAGGTGCAGGGATTCCTGTTCTGCAAGCCGATCAGCGTGCCTGATTTGGAACGCTGGCACACCGACTGGCTGCATTCCAATCTACTGCGCACCGCGAGCGTGGCATAGGAGCCCGGTCTCGCGTCAAGGAGTCTGGTCCCGCCTGCGCCGCCAGATGGTTTCGGTTCCTTGTTCATGGCGCGCGAGAACACGCGCAATGACGAACAATAGGTCCGACAGGCGATTCAAGTACCGGAGTGCGTCGGGCGCCACTTCTTCGGCGCGCGCCAACGACCAGCTGCGGCGCTCGGCACGGCGGCACACGGCGCGGGCCACGTGGCAGGCGGCGGCGGCCGGGCCGCCGCCCGGCAGTATGAAATCCTTGAGCGGCGGAAGAGTCTCATTGAACTCGTCGAGCTTCGCTTCCAGGCGCAGGATGTAGGCGGGCGTGATGGTACGGTAACCGGGAATGCACAATTCACCGCCGAGATCGAAAAGATCATGCTGCACTTCGAGAAGGCAGTCCTTTACTCCGGCGGGCAGGTTCGGTATCGCGAGCACCACACCGACCGCACAATTCGCCTCGTCCACCGTGCCGTAGGCCTCGACTCGCAGGCTTTCCTTGGGTACCCGGGCGCCGTCGCCGAGACCGGTGCTGCCATCGTCGCCCGTACGTGTGTAAATTTTGGTAAGCCGATTGCCCATCGAACGGTCTCCACGTTGAAGTGCGACGGTAGCATAGCTTTGATAACGTGGCAGGGAGGAGCCTCAGACAGGCTCCGTGCCCCGGAGACCGCCCATGACCCTCTCGCCCGAACTACAGGCGGCGCTCGACGCCGCTGCCGAAGCAGCCTCGATCGCGCGATCGATGTACCAGCACAATGTCGAAGTGCGCTTCAAGGCCGACAAATCCCCCGTCACGGAGGCGGATATACGCTGCGAGTCCGCAATCCGCGCGATTCTCGAAGCGCGCTTCCCGGACTACGGCTTTTTCGGCGAGGAAACCATGGCCCGCGGCATGGACGCCGACAACGTGTGGTTGGTGGATCCGATTGACGGCACCAAGGCATTCGTCCGCGAATATCCGATGTTTTCCACGCAGATCGCGCTCATGCGGCGCGTTCCTCAACGGCCAGGCGCTGAGCGTCAGCGCGATCGCCGATCTGGAATCGGCGGCATTGTCCGCGGGCAACCTGAAGACCTTGGCCACCGGCAGCCGTTGGGGCCGATACGGCGGATTGGTGGCCCGCGTCGGGCGCATCCGCGGCTACGGCGATTTTCTGCACTACCACCTGCTGGCGGCGGGCAAGATCGATGCCGTGATCGAATCCGACGTCAATATTCTGGACATCGCGGCCTGTGTGGCGATCGTGTCGGAGGCCGGGGGACATTTCACGGACCTTGGCGGCGCGCCGATCACGCTCCAATCGAATTCCGTGCTTGCGACCAACGGCCGGCTCCATGCGCAGGTATTGGCCGCCCTGAGTTAGCGACGGTGCTTCCTCAGCTGCATCGCAACGCCTGCCGCCGGTTCACGCCTGGTAGAACACGCGGCGCCCCTTGGCGTCGAGTTCGTCGAAGCGGGTGTCGTAGAGCTCCGATAGATGGGCCGAGGTCAGGGTTTCCGCCACGCTGCCCCATCGCCAGTCTCCAGCCCTGCCGATGAGCAGCGCATGATCGGCGAACCGCGCCGCCAAATTCGGATCGTGCAATGTGACGATGACGGCGGCGCCCGCATCCGCGCGCGCGCGCAGCAACTGCAACGCTTCGATTTGATGGTTCGGGTCCAGCTGGTTGGTCGGCTCGTCGAGCAGGAATATTCGAGGATTTTGCGCCAGCACGGCGGCCAGAGCCGCCCGCCGCCGCTCCCCGCCCGACAACGTAAATATGTCCCGTTCTTCGTAACCCGCGAGTCCCACGGCGGCGAGCGAGTTGCCGGCGATCGCGACGTCGAGAGCCGACTCCCATTGCCAATGGCCGATGTGCGGGTGACGTCCCAACAGGACCGTGTCGAGCACCTTCGCCGGAAACGGATCCTCGACGTTCTGCGGCAACAGGGCCAGCTCGCGGGCGAGCGCGCGTCGTGTCCACCCGGCGATCGGCCGGTCATCGATCAACAGCTCGCCCGCTTGCAGAGCCCGCAGTCCCGCGAAGCTGTGCAGGGACAGGCTCTTGCCGCAGCCGTTGGGTCCGAGCACCACGAGAATCGAACCCGCCCCTACGCTAAGATTCAGGCCGCGCACCAATACGCGGGATTCGATGCCGATATCGACGTTTCGGCATTCGAGCAATGCGCGGCGCGCGTCATTCGGCATTTTGCCGCCAGCGTATCTCGAGCGCCGTAGCGGCGCCCACCACGACTTCGTCGAGGTTCGAGACTTGTTCCCATCGGTCACGGGCCAGCATGCGGCGCCCGGCCATCAACTCCGCGTACTTTTGCGGAAACAAAGGGGTTTGCCCCGGATCGCCGAAACCATCCGGGAAGCGCGGCGCGTCGTCCGCAGGGTCGTACTTGTCGGTTGCACCGACCGTGTGCAGCAGTTCATGGGCAATCACGACGTTGTTCTCGGCGGTCATCTCGGGGGCGGCGAAGGCGTACACCACGCCGATCAGTCCCTTGGTAAGCCCAAGCGAATGCGGCACCGTCCGGGTGACTGCCGGGTCATGATAAAGCACGAACATGCGTACGTCCTCCGGCTCGTGTGCATGCCGGCTGGCGCGCCACGCCCAATAACGCAGCTTCAAACTCCAAAAGCCCGTGGCGACGGAACCCGCCGACGCGGCGCGCTGCGGGGGTCGATCCTCGAGCGCGGGACGCAGCCGCGACCGGAAGGGCTCGTCCGTGCGCAGGTGATAGCGGGCCGCCCCGCGCACGAAAAAGCGGTCGATGGCCTTGAAGTCCCGCCCGTCGAGCGAAGCGACATAACGCCGGGTGACCGGGCTCTCGTCATCGGCGATTGGATAGATTGCGACGAACAGAGGTTCGCGCCACCGGGTACTCCGATAACGATCCTGCCACGTGGTGAGGGCGACCAGCACCAGAATCAACAGCAACGCCGCGACGCGCAGCGTCTTCCACCACCGTACGCGCTGGGGCGCGGGCCGGGCGCGCGTTGTCAATCGGACGGGTCGACACTGAGGGCGTCGAGCTCACCGTCAGCGGCGGAGTAGGAAACCAGCATGGGCTTGCAGCACACGGGACAGTCCTCGATATACGATTGCTCGGGCACCGATAGATCGAGAGTCAGGGAAATGGTTTCCCAGCAATGCGGGCAGGTCGCTTCATGACCTTGTAGAAGATTCATCGCCAGACTCCTTTCCTGGCCGCGCCAGCCCTGATCCCAGGATACCAAGGAACGAACCCGTACGCCCGCGCCGGGCCGTGACCGGGCCGGCCGATCACGGCCCGGGGCACCGCCTAGCGCGGCCCCGCGGCACCGCCTAGCGCGGGTGATCCAAGCGGTCTCGGAAAGTCCGTATTTCCTCAAGGATATCGCTCTGTTTGACGTCCAACCATTTGCCGCCACGGGAGTGCAGGGTGCCGACACCAGCAAGCAAGCACGATCCGGCCGCCGCGCGCCCTTCGGAGGGCAGCGCGGTTGCGCCCTCAAAAAGGCAAAAGCTGCAGGCGCTTCTCGTTACTTCCGATGATTCGCTGTGGACGCAGATCGCTGCGGTCGGCGATCACTGGGCGCCGCGGCAGGTCGACTCGGTCGATGACCTGATCGCCACGACCCCAGCGGGGGGGCCCGCGGTCGTTCTGTGGGATGCACGAGGCCAGGCAGCCGCGGCGGCCGTGCTCGCGCGCATTCAGATGCACTCGGATCGCTACGTCATCGTCGCACTCGACGCTGCCGACAACGCCGCCGCCTGGGAGACCCCGCTCGCACACCGGCAAATTGCCGCACACCTACCGTTGCCCATCGTTGTGGATGATCTGATCGGCGTGCTCGAGCGTGCCCGGGAAGAGATCAACGAGCGCGTGGCGCTCCTGGGCGATGGCAGCGGCGCGACGGAGCATCCGCCGCGCGGCCCGCGGAAGGCTGCCGCGAAGCTTGTCGCGATCGTCGCCTGCGTGCTGGGCGTCTGCGCTGCGGCGTTCATGCTTTTTCGGCACCAAGACGTCGCCGTTGCCGTCAAATCCAAACCAGCCGAGGCGTCCCCGCAATCCACTGAGGTCGCGACCGGATCGGCAGACGAGACAGCCGACCTGCTCATCGAGCGGGCTCAGCAAGCCATGCTGGACAAGCATTACCTGGATCCTGCCGAGGGCAGCGCTTTATCCCTGTACCGTAGTGTCCTTCTGCTGGATCCCTCGAGCGGAGAGGCCGCCCAGGGATTGAAGCGGCTTGCTGAAATTCTGTTCTCGAAAGTGCAATCCGCACTGGACGAACGCAAGTTCGACGTCGCCTTGCAGGATCTCGAAACCGCGCGCAGCATCAATCCCGGCGACAGCCGCCTGGCGGCGTTCGACGAGCGCCTGGCTGCTCTTAAGACTGAACTTGGGCCCGCGCAGATTCAGGCAGCTCTCAACGCGCAAAATTTCGACCGCGCCACGCAGCTGATCGATGAGGCGGCGCGGGCGCGAGTGCTGACCGGCGCAAAGCTCACTCAGCTGCGCGACGAGGTCCGACGGCGGCGCGAGCAGTCCGACACCGGCCGGCTGGTTACGCTCATCGGCGCCCGATTGCAGCAGGATCGTTTGATCGATCCGCACAACGACAGCGCCGCGTTCTATCTCGATGAGGCGCGGCAGAGCGGCGCAAGTTCCGCGGCGCTGCAGGAGCAAAACCAGGAATTCATCAAACGTTCCACGCTGGCCGCGCGCGGCGCCATCGACCAGCGGCGCTACGGCGAGGCGGACCGATACCTCACCGAGTTGAAAAACTGCGGCGCCGCGGGACCGGTCCTGGCGGCCCTGCAGCACGACCTCAATGCCGCGCGCAGCCAGACCGCACGTGAAAAATCCGATCAACAGCAGTTTCTCGATTTGGCCCGGAGTCGGCTGGCGCAGGGCAATGTCACCGAGCCCGAAAACGATAGCGCGTTCTATTCGGTGCAGCAGAAAATGATCGAGCGTTCGCGGGAGGCGCTCGAAGCGGCCGATCTCGTGAGGGCCGAGGCGGTGCTTCGGCAGGCGAAATCTCTCGGGGACTCCACCGACCTGGCCGCCCTCAATGAGCGGCTTCTGGAAGCCAAGCTGAAGGCCGACAGCGGTGCGCCGGCTTCGACAGGGAGCGTGCCGGAGGTGGCGGAGAATGCGTTAACCCGCCTCAAACCGCTGCAGCCTCGATACCCGCCCCGGGCATTGACCCGCGAACTCGAGGGCTGGGTCGAAATCGGCTATACCGTTACGCCCAAAGGGAAGGTCGTCGACGTCAAGGCGCTGCGCGCCGACCCCGTCGGCGTCTTCGAGGCTTCCGCCACGGACGCCGTGCTCCACTTGATCTATAAGCCGTTCACCAAGGATGGAACTCCCATCGCGGTGACGACCAAGATTCGCGTCGCATTTCGCCTCACCGCAAAATGACCCACCCCATAGCCACCGCTTCCGCGGATGAGGAGCGTCGCGAAAGAAGTGCTGCCGCGGCAGGCCGCGCGGCGGCCGGTCTGTGCCTCATCGTGCACGACGACATGGAAATACGCCTGCGGTTGGCCGCGCTGGTGCGCAAGGCGCTGCCCTCGCTCAATGCGGACAGCGTCGACTGTGCGGCGTTCGCGAAGATGAGCGCCGAGCGCATCGGCTCCTACGTCGCGGTTCTTTTGATCGTCGAGTTCAGCCTGCCGGCTGACGAGCCTCTGGCAAATCTGGTGCGACTGCGCAATCTGGCGCCGCTCCTTCCCATTCTGGTATTTGCCCGAGGCGGCGACGAGCGCAGCGCCGCGCGCTCGGTGAAAATGGGCGCCTCCGATTACTGGCCGATTCACGCCGTGAAAGTGGAAGAACTTGGGCTGGCCCTGAGTTCCTTGACCGTGAATTCACGCGGGGGCGGAGCGGCGGTAAAACCCAAGCCGGTCGATCGCTGGCGTCAGCCGGAAATTGCCGGATACCGGCTGATGAAAAAAATTGCGCAGTCCGCGAGCGCGAGCGTCTATCTGGCCCAAAACGACGATCTGGCTCAGCCGGTTGCGTTAAAGGTGCAGGCCATCGAGGCCGTGAAAACCGCGTCCGAGGCGGATCGTCAACGCTTTGCCAGGGAATGCGAAATTCTGTCGGCATTGAATCACCACTCCATTGCCGACGTCCTGGATTTCGGCATTACCGCCGACTATCTGTATCTCGCGCTGGAATATTTTCCATGCGGCAGCCTACGGGAGCGATTGAAGAATCCGCTTCGCGAGGCCGATGCATGCAGCTATGCGCGCCAGATGGGCGAGGCGCTGCAAATCGTTCACGCCGCGCAAATAGTGCATTGCGACCTGAAGCCGTCGAATGTCATGCTGACCGACGACAATCGGGTGGTCTTGATCGATTTCGGGTCGGCCCGCAGCCAACTCGTATCCCGCGATTTGTCCCGGTCGGACCTCGGTACCGGCACGCCTTACTATGTGTGCCCGGAGCAAATTGCGGGCCACGAGCCCGACGCGCGCGGGGACCTGTACAGCCTTGGGGTCGTGCTCTTCGAGATGTTGACGGGAACGCTGCCCTTCACGGGCAAAACGTTGGCCGACTTGTTCGACGCCCACCGGTCGGCAGCGGTCCCCCGCCTGCCGCAGCACCTGTGCCGCTACCAGCCCATCGTCGACCGCCTGCTCGCAAAAAGCCCGGATGATCGATATGGCTCCGTCGATTTCTTTCTCGAGGCCTTGAACGCCGCGTGCGGCGCGGCAGCGATTCGACCACCGGCATCCCTGGCCCAACAAGGGAGCAACTGATTCATGAATTTTCTTTCCCCGAAATCCCTGATACCGCGGATCGGCCCCGGGGGTCTCGTCGTTCTGGTCATCGTGCTCGCGTTCAGCTTCCTGGTGACCGTGCTGGTGCCGGGGCTGGAACTCGCCGGCGAGCTGGTCGATACCGCGGCCGCACTCAAACTGGTCGGCGAGCAGCAGCGCAATCCGACGATAGTCCGGGCAGCCCTCGACTCGCTCCATGACCGGCTGAACGCGCGCGCCTATATTCAGGAGTCCGCAGATCAATTGCGCGACGCGACCAAGAAGCTCGACGCCGCGCTGCCGATAATGAACGCTCCGCGCCCCGCGAACTGGTTTGCCTTGACCGGCGATACGGGCGCGACCGCGGAATCGATCGCCGGAAAGCACGCGGTGGAAATCGGCAAGCTTTGGGCGGCCGAACGCGCGGCATTGAATCCGGTGCTCGAATACACCGGCGTTCCGTACGACGACAGTGAGTCGGCCGGCACCGCCCTCAATCAAAGCGGCCGGCAATTGGAGCGAGAGGTGGCGGCCGCCATCCGCACCAGCCATCATGCATTGCCCCTGCTGGACTCCGAACTACTCGCGGTCTCCGGCGATCTGCAAACGACGAATGCCAGGGCGGCGAAGGAGCTTCGGCGCGTGATGCTGGCGGGTCTGGCCATCGCAGGCATGCTGGTGCTGCTCGTGACCATCCTTCTCAACGCCCGGCGGCGACAGGAAGAAAGCCTGCAGCTGGCCCGTCAGCAAACCACCGATATCCTCCGAACAGTCAAGGATGGATTATTTCTCCTCGATCATAACCTCGAGATCGGAACGGCCTATTCCGCTGCGCTTGAAACCCTGTTCCAGCGCAGCGACTTCGCCGGCCTTGCATTCGAATCCCTGCTCAAGAAAATCGTGTCCGAAAAAACTCTGGCCACCGCCTTGAAATTCGTCAAGGTCCTCTGGTCGGAGCGGACCAATGAAAAGCTGGTCAAGTCGATCAATCCCCTGGGTGAAGTCGAGGTACATCTCGACGCCGGCCGCGGCCGGTTCGAAACGCGCTATCTGCAGTTCGAATTCCATCGCGTGCGGGTCGACGGCAGGATAACTCAGGTACTCGTATCGGTTTCCGACGTCAGCTCGCGAGTGGCTCTTGCCCGTGAACTGCAGACCTCGCAAAGCCAAGCCCAGGCCCAGGTCGACACCCTGCTCGGCATTTTACACATCGATCCGCTGCAGCTTGCGTCGTTCCTGAACGATTCGAACGCGGCCATGAAGATGATCAACGCGGTGCTGCGCGAGCCGGCCAGGGAAGAGGGCGTGTTCCGCAAGAAGCTCGATACCCTTTTCCGGCAGGCGCACGCGGTCAAGGGTGAGGCGGCGGCCCTGGGCCTCTCGTCGATCGAGAGTCGCGCTCATTCCTTCGAGGACGACCTGAAGTCGCTCCGTGAGAAGCCCGACCTGTCGGGCAACGATTTCCTGCCGCTGGTCATCAAGCTCGATGATCTATTGACGCATCTTCAATCCGTCGGCGAGCTCGTATCGCGGCTGTCGCGCCTGCAGCCGGCCGGCATCGACCCCCCTCACACGAGCACCGACGTGATCCCGGACGGCACACGTGCGCTCGATCGGTCCGATTTCGGACTCACCACGGCGTTGCAGCAGCTTGCGGACCGCGTCGCCGGCGAGCAAAAGAAAGAGGCGGCCATCGAATGCGTGGGCTTCGACAAGGTGCCGGAACAGTACCGCCGCATCGTCAAGGACATCTCCATCCAGGCAGTTCGCAACGCCATCGTGCACGGCATCGAAGCGCCGTCCGCCAGACTGGCGGCT
>WNFO01004317.1_pt1 | contig 12240 bp, 15 predicted proteins | sample 5400251 | NCBI WGS metagenome assembly WNFO01 (sample SAMN13153354, study PRJNA577476) | soil metagenome | isolation source: 100 cm saprolite under Madrone tree | place: USA:California | collected 2016-06-14
AGGCACGGTACCCAACCCGTGCAATTTCCATTGATGCAGTGCATTCCCTTGATGCCCTGGTGATTGTGAGCCAGTTTACCGAAGTCTTGTGGGTTGCCATTCGGGCCGGAGGGGACCCGCACAATAACCGGAAACGATGGGGTATTTGGAAACAGCCTCGGGTCCTGTGCAGAGAGCGTGAAAGTTTGAGTACTCTGTCCCACATCCGTTCCGTAAAGGCCGTCGTCGAACATACCCGAGTAGTCGCCGGTAGATTGGCCTTGTGGCGAACCATTGGCGCTTTTCGCCCACTTAGGTGGGTCCACAGCTACAAGTCAGTCCTCGATGACTGCTATCGTAGGTGTGCGACTCAAGGACCTTGCCGTTGAAATCGGTGACGGCAGTGATCATGGAATTAGTGTCGTACTGAAAATTCAAGGTTGTTTGATCTGGCTTTGTAACCTGAATTAAACGGTTCTGAGCGTCATATGTGTACGTCAACGAGAGTCCGACATCGGATGTGACACCTGTAACGAGGTAGCTCGAACTGCTGGCGTACGTGAAAGTCAAATGGCGCGACACGGGATCGGTGACCGTGACAAGGCGATTCAAGCCATCGTAAGTAAGTTGGGTCGTGTTACCGTTGCGGTCGATGATTGCGGTTAGTGATCCGCTCGCGTAGTTGAAGAGTCTTCGCTCGCCATTCTTGTAAGTGACTGTCCACTGAGTTCGATTGCTGTCGACTGATAGCGAGGCTCCCCCGTTGGACGGAGCCAAGACGGGTCCTAAAAATCCACCAAACGACCAGAAACTGCCGTCGCTCCGGGCGTACTTAATGAAATTGTCGCTGCCACCAAATATTCGCTCTTCGTATGTAGATCGCCAGTTCGGGCCGAAAATTCCCACTTGAAACGCTGTCTGCGTTGTTGGCCACTGGCTGGTCCAAGTCCGATCTAGAACTAAGCCGTTCCCCAAGCCGGGGATGCGAACATCGTTCTCCTCGATGAAGGTGTCTCCCGTTGTTAAGTCTATTGGCCGACCCCCGCTTGCACATGAAGCACACCCGTTCTCCTGGGGACCCGCCGCAGGCGGGCACCTCCAGGCCCAACATGTATAGCCGGTGAACACGAATAACGGTGGCGGCTGGCAATTAAAGAGCCCCGGCTGATTGATGTCGTAGATTTCGCTGCCAGGTATAAGACAATTCGATTGCGCCGAAGCGTCTTCGCTCAGGAATGCGGAAGCGACTAGCAAGCAGAGTAGCACCATGAACCACTTTTTCATGACGACCTCCGAATTGAAAATCGAGAATCTGCAACTGACAAAGCTTGGGCGGGGAAATGAGCTTCCCCGTTTTGATTGCGTTTAGGACTCTGAAAGAACGCGGAGCGATGCCTTAGGCAGGAAGAGTCGATTATGGCCCGGTGTCTAGAATCGGGACAGATTCCCAAGACTTGACCCCACAGTAGAGGGGCTTTAAGGCGCGGGACGAACGCCCTCCACAGAAAACGAGTGCGGTCCTTCTACACGAACGTACCTAGCCTGTCGATCCTCATTGTGAGAATTCCACAGCCCATTTATACCCCACAGGGTAAGTCATCAACGTTGTCGTTGGGTTTTTACCCTTCTCGTTGAAGCGGGGGATTACGATGAATTGATGGGATAGCAGCGTTTATTAAGCCAGCCAGAATGCACGCTTGGTCGGGCGGCATTTCCTCGAAAGAAACACCCATTGCTTGGCCCTTCAGGCTATATGCCACGATAGCGTGCGATACCAATGAAACGTCACCCTTGTTGATCTCCAGCAGAATCCGCTTGCCGCGTGAGAACGGTTCTCGCGTCAAAACGCAACAACCGCCTTCACTCAAATCCGTCGTTAGGCCATCAAGCTGCGTCCCTGATTCCAAGTCCTTCGCCTTCACTGCTGCGACAAACGGGTATCGTGCGGGTCGCTTTCCCGTGGAAGCTGATTCCAATGGCACCTCGACTGGCAATCGGACACTACCAAGGATCGCCTTCGCCGGGGATAAAAAGTGCGCTTGCTTGGTATACCAATCAGGGCTGTTGTGTTCTGCGCTTGGGCATATTTTGAGCAAAACCCAGAAGTAACTCCCGGTCGGCCTGACTCATTGTGGCTAGCAGGCGGCATAGCTTGTTCAGAAAACGAGCGTCCTTTCCCGTGCTGCCCCACTCATCAGACCGCTTCTTACCGCCGTTAGATCGTAACGCAGGAGGAGGCTCCTCGCCGTCGTACAGAAGTTGATAAAGCGGCATCTCCATCGCACGCGCCCACTTTTCCAGGGTCTCGACGGCTGGAACGGTGTGGCCGTTCTCGACCCTTGAAATATAGCTACGCAGCAATCCCGTCCGTTTTTCTATTTCCAACTGGGAGAGGTTTTTCTGCTCTCGGATAGAACGTAGCCGATGCCCAATGTCCATGACTCTCCTTCGAATGTCGTCAGTTTACAAGACGCGTGAAACTACACATGCTCTTTACCTTTCTAGAATAGATGTGTTGTGCGGCCCGAAGCTCTGCATCCTGGCTAGCGACTGGAAAAGAGTCAGTCAGAGAAGTCGACATCATCGTACGCCTTCTCCCCGCGAAGAGTATCGCTACCGTTTCGCACGTCGGGTTTGTTGGTCGTGATGACGAAAGTCACTGGACAATCCGCGCTTGGATTGGAAAGGGTCACATAGTCTGCACTTTTGCATGCTTTGTTGCCGCCGGAACACTGGGTATTTAGAGTTTTACCGTCGACGGTCAGAGTAAAATTCGAAATCAATTCGGTGTCGGACATATCCACTGTGATGTTCCACTTAGCCGTTACCTGAGCGTGGTCTTTGCTCACTCCGATTTTGTAATGAAGGGACACAGTACCTCCTGGCGATGCCGAAGGATTGTACTAGCGGTCAGGTTGAGCGAGGAGTGTCACGGTCGTGATTGTCACCGATCCCAGTCGGTTATATATGTGGAGGGAGGTCGTTGCCGTTATGAAGCTGAGATTCAAACCCGGTGATACGGTTCGAGTCGTCGGCTCACGTGGTACGGCGAAAATCCGTGCGATCCCGATGTGCATGCACGGCGCACTGTTGGACAAGCACATTGACGGATTTCGTTGCTGGAATTAGGACGAGCTACGGTTGGTGAAGCGAAGCAAAAAGAAATGACCAGACGCCGGGGCCTGTGTCTTCGCCCTGGCACTGAAAGGCCAGGCTGCCCCGTCTGAACCTCCTGTTTCTGAAAAGCATTCTGATAAAGCAAAGAACCAGAAGGCCGTGGGCAAACCAAAGAATTAGTGTGGTCACAACGCGGCGTGATCCACAAGCATCTATCGGCACTGTTTTGGCCTCAGTAAGGGGTAAAAGGACATCGCTGATTGCGCAGATCGTTGAAGTGCTGCGAGAAGCGTGAGTGCTTTGCCGTAGGCTGCTATTGTTTCCGTTAGCATGTGATACGCCAGAGAATCCTTGGCAATTTCGCGTCTTCTTATTTGGGCGTCTGCCGACAATTCCAATATTCGTTCTATGGCTCTATCCACAGGACTCAATTTCTTCATCATGGACGGGTCCTTACTCGCTACTTGTCTTCACAACTTGTAGGTACTGATCCAGACGCAAGGTTCGCGCCGTTCTCACCTTAGATGGGGGCGTTGCCGCAGTGAAAATATACGGAAGGAGTGACGGAATATCCTGAATTCAATGGTAGGTATTTGCCTGATTGGGTCGCCTGGTATTGCCAGCAGGATGAAGGGCATTCAATCTAGAATTCGACCAGTGAAAAATAGACGCGCGTTTTGTGAAGCAAAACGCATGCGAATCGACAATTCGGGACGTGTTATCCTGGGCGCTCCCGTTTCCTCTTCACCCTGGAGAGGATCATGCAGAAATCAGTTTTACTTCGCGTACTACAGCAAGAAATCCGCCGCCACGACTTCAATTACTTCGTAGACCAGCCGCCGTCAATCGCGCAAGGCGGCAAAGGCGTCGTTGTACCGGGATGTCCGGCGTGTCAGAAGAGAATCAACACGATGAGCAAATTCTTAGATCATCTGGCGGAAGATGCGATGCCTACGTTGATTGAAAAATTGTCCAGAAGGGAAAACAGAATGAGTAGCAGTCTCCACGAGAAACGAGAGTAATAAAGAGTCGAGGAGAGGTCACGCAAGGTTACCCCTCCCCATTTCTGAATCTAGCGTGTCGTTTACTTGCCAGTGTGCTGTAGCCAATTCTTCAGGTGCTTGGCGCAGGCTTCGGCGCTGGACTGGAAGTTGCTGGACCCGCCTTTCTTCACGTTGTAAGCCCACACAATGGCCTTGGTTTTTGCATCGATCAATGACACGCTCGCCGTTTGCGATCCTTCGATACCCGCGCAGTACGCAAATAAGCAACGGGCGATCTTGCCCCCGGCAGATTCGGGTTTCTGTTGAACCGGAGCCGGACTCAGGATGTAATCAGCCGCCTCCGGTGCGACAACGATTTGAGCAGGAACGCTCTTCTTGGTGAAAGCACCCGCAAGGTAGGTTTCAAATCCATTTTGTGGCGCGATGTAGATTTTTGGATTGGAAATTTGCGCGTGAGCAAATGGGGCGAAAGCGAGAGCAAGAATACCGAATAGTGTGGCGCTGCCGAATAGTCTCTTCATTGGACACCCTCCGTGGTGTCCATCCAGAATCAAGACAGGACAGACCTTCGGCAATGGTACCTATGTCCAACTCGTAACCGGGTGTTCCGAGGGGATTTTTGGAACGTCCCTGATCTCCGATGTCCGCGAACAAAGGGTCGTTGGGTTGTGACGGCCTATTGGTTGCATTTTCGCACATGAACCTGCCACCGAGGAACCGGGTGGGGGGTTCGGGGTTAGTCTCTTGCGACTTTTTGGGCCATGTGCAGCAAAAGTTTCTGGTCGTCCGGTTCCATTTTCGCAAGTAGTCTGCACAGTTTGGAGAGGTAAACGGCTTGCCCACCTGCGCTTCCCCATTCATCATCCTTCGCAGGTGTTAGCTTGCGAACCGATGCTCCTACTTCGCCGTCATGAAACAGGCGGTACATTGGCACCTCTAAAGCCCGTGCCATCTTTTCGAGCGTCTCGACGGAGGGAACCGTATGGCCGTTCTCGACCCGAGAGATATAGCAACGCAATAGTCCACAACGTTTTTCGATGTCGCCTTGCGAGAGTTGTTTTGATTCGCGCAATTCTTTCAAGCGATTCCCAATCAGCATGATGGTCTCCTAACGGCATGGTACCTCAGAATCGCGCTCGACTCTTGGGAATCGGCACGGTCCAGAATGTGGTCCAGTATTGGTCGGGTTTCACGTCGCCACTCATTCATTGAGAAGCTGTCTACAAAAGACGCGGCGATCAGGGCCTAGCAAAGTAGCTCTGCGGTCGGAAACTGGCCAGGGCTTGGGTCTCATCCTCAAAGCTAGGAATAATTTCCAGCAGGTGCAGCACCCTTAACACCTCCAATACGCGGCCAGACGGACAGAGCAATCTCAGATCGCCACCCTGGTCTTTGAGGGAAACATACGTCGCGATTATGACGCCCACGCCGGAGCTATCGACCTGGATTAGGTCTGCCAGGTTCAACAACACCCTGCGCACACCGTTTGCGATCAACTTTCTTAGACGATTGCCCAGCAGTTCGCTCTCACCGTCGATGGTTGACCTGCCGCGAAGGTCCAGTATGGTGATATCGCCGGATTCTCGGATTGAGATTTGAAGGCCCACAATGGCCCTTTCTCGCTATTCAGACATTAGTCTACGAATTGGATGCTGACCCACTGCGACGGTTATTTTGCCGCATCCGATGCCCTCAATACCTGTCGTCGGTGTGTAAAAACGCTTCTCAAGCTTCTTTAACCACCTCTCGCGGATTCTTATCTTCGCCTGAAATGAAACGGGACCCAACAGCGTATATAGAAGCAGCGCCCGAGGTGTCGGCGCCAAATCCGCACAGTCAGGAGAATGAGATGAAATTCCACGCTATGGTGTCAGCAGTGGTGCTGTTCCTGGTATCCACGGCGGCTTTCGCACAGGATTCCAAACCTCCGCAGGGGTCCTCGAACAGCAAGGGAGAACAGGCTTCACAAGCCAATCCGTTCAGCACGTACAATAAAATCTTCTTTGCAAGGATGAAGACCATCCTCGTCAGTTCCGCCGAAAAAATGCCCGAAGAAAATTACAACTTCAAGCCCACTGAGACCGTCCGCAGCTACGGCCAGATTCTGGGACACCTCGCCGACGCGCAAAATAACTTTTGTTCGCTGGCCCTCGGAGAGACCAATCCCGGCCTCAAAATCGAGCAGACCAAGACCACCAAAGCCGATCTCGTCGCCGCGCTCAAAGATGCGCTCGCCTACTGTGACAAGGCTTATGACGGTATGACCGATGCGTCCGGCATACAAACCGTGAAGCTGTTCGGCATGGACATGCCCAAATTCGGCGTGCTCAACATTAACAACGCGCACGACATGGAACACTACGGCAATCTTGTCACCTACATGCGGCTCAAGAACATTGTTCCCCCAACGACCGAACAGGCCCAGGCGGCACAGCAGAAAAAGTAATCGCAGAAACAACTTGCCGAACAGCAGCGTTCTGGTGAGCCGTCTCGCGTGGCGGTGTCAGCGGGTAGCTCACGAATCGCCTCCGCGATCTGCGGGAAGCGCTTGTTGAAGTTCTTGTGGTTCCGTGAATACAGGATGGCTTCGCTGCTCGTTCTGACTCCGATAGCGCGGTAACCGTCCAACTTAACTTCGTAGGTCCAATCAGGGCCTTCGGGGAGTTCTGACACCAGAGCGCATTCCATCGGCTCTATGCACTCGGCTTTCCTCTTCGGTAGATTTTCGATGCGTGTCAAACGGCTTGCTCGGTGCGCCGGGGCATTCGCATTTCGGGGCTTTGCCAACCGCATTCCTCACACTCGTACACATAGGGTCGGGGCATCAATTCGGGATTAAACCCTACATCGAGATTGTACGAGCCGCAATTCGGGCATCGTTCCGGGGCTTTGCTTTCGTGGCGTATTACGGCGCTGCCGAACGCATCGAGGACGGTATGCGTGGCGTCGAGCACGAAGACCGCATCCTGGCGAGTGGCCGCATTCGCGTGTGTCAGCCAACCAGCTAACTCCCATGCCGATTTTGCAATCGCCTTCAAGTGGCTGCGAATGCGCTCTGCGCTCGCGCCACCCGCGATAGCATTCGCGATCAATTCAGACCATAAAACAAAGTTGCTGCGTTGCGGTGCTTCTTCGCCTTGTGGAACCATCTCGGGTTTTGCGAGTGATCGGACCAATTGAATCAAGCATTCACGACACCTCACGCCTACCGCTTGAAAGTCCTCGGCTTCTTGAGCCGTGTCGAGGGTTTCGGCGGCTTGTTCCCAACGTCGCCAAGTCGGAGTCAGTCGCTTTCTCTGTGCGTCGTTAGGAGCGCCTCGTGAGCGTGCCATGATTCGGGCAGTCACGCCGACGTGGAACGAAAGTGTGAAATCGAGACTCGGGAAGTAATGCTGAGAATAGAGGTTTGACGGCGACGTAATGACCCAATAGCGGTCTTTATTTGTATGAACATCCCAACAATCGTGATCGCTGCCCAAGATGTGTTCGGATTTAACCTTCTCCGCGTGCAGCACCTTCTCACCGCGTGCCTGAGTCTCGACGTAATCGGATACAGCGCGTTTGCTGGTTGGATTCGCAAGAGTGAAACTGCCGAGGATATGCTTCACAGGCGGAGGCGGAATCGTGCATTCGCCACGCGGACGTGCCCGACGTTTCTTTCTCTGCACCTTCGCGTTTTTCCGCTGGCGTTTCAGCGCGAAACCATCCTCGATGTCAGACATATCGGCCACGTCACGCCATCGTATCAGATGCGCGAAAATCCCTAGTCTCGAAGTTCCGACATAAAGTCATTGAGCATCGCCATTTTTGCGCCTGTATCTCCCCAGGGAGCGGTCATCTTCGAGTTGATTCCTGCGGGATATGAAGTCAATTGATGGCTAGGGCTTCCAAACCGGACAGCGTACGATTCGTCTAGATTCTTCTCCAAATAGCCCTCGACACGATGCTCCCACTCCTGTTTTTGGCGGAGTGAATCTGGATTGTTATAGTGAATGCCGTCTTGAATGGTTTTTCCTTCCTTCAAAAACTGAGCAAGTTGGGCCTTGACAACTTGCGTTGCTGGTTTTGCAGCGGTCGTAGCAGACCGGACCAGGTTCGTTCCGAGAGGCCAAATGGTGACGCGGTTCTTCCCCAAGCGTTTCGATTCATACATCGCTTTGTCTGCGCAATCGAGAATCTCTTTCGCAGACCGTGACTCCACCCGGTCACTGGCGCAGACTCCGATGCTTGTGGTGACAGTGATTTCGCCTCCGGGTTTGGCTTGCTCGACCGCGAATTTGATTCGCTCTGCTGTCGCTTGAGCCTCTTCCGTGGAAAAATCAGGAAGGCAGACTGCAAACTCATCCCCGCTACCCCATCTATAAATTATGCCCTTCCTTCCAACTACGGCTCCGATGGTGCTGTAGCTGCTAATAGACATCCCGGACAGGTGGGGTATTCTCTCAGCCCACCGCAGGAGGTTCGGGATGAGAATCTTCGACTGCTGAAAGAGTCTTACGACGAGAGAATTGGGCAAAGCCCTCAGATCGTTCGTGAAGCCATTCAACGCGCTAAAAGCCTTATCGTCTACTGGAAGGCTGAAGCGGCTCATATTGCACAACCGCCACAAGGCAACCCCGACCCTGCTCCGCTCGCTAATTCCGGCTTGCTGGATGTTTTGAGCCATGCCCGGCAAATTTCCCCGGAATGTGCAACGTTGCTGATTCAAGCAGACGCAGCGTTAAAGAATGCCAAGAGCGAACTTGAGAAAGCATACGCAACAGCGAGAAAGCAAACTTTCACGGCAACCACAGGTCGTGCGCCGGAATACCTACAACAGGCCGAGGACTTACTGAATCAAGTCTGTAAATAGTTAGACACTCACTCGAAATCTTTGGGTCGCTTCCTAATACCAGGCCCAAAATCAAAGATAACTGATGGTGTGAGCGTGGCAACGGTCGTACTGGCTGAAAACTGGTCCAAAACTTTAGCCTCAACCGGAGCGAGCATGAAAGTATGCGCTCCCAAATGCTTTTCTACCTCCGACAGCAATGGCTCGATCTCATCGACCATCGTGCTCACTTCCCAATCCTTCGCGTCAATCCGTTTCGTGGTGCAATGCTGAAGGTACTGAGAAATTCGACCGCCGCCCTGCGCATCAGTAGGTTCGTACCGTGTCCTCAGCATCCGGCCCTTTGCGTGGATTTCATTCAACGCAGCAGGCGGGGTCAAACTCATTAGCTGCCAGATGTTTGTTACATGAAGGTCGCTAGGACGCGGATTGTCGCTGCCAAGAAAATCAATCAGGTTCCTGTAGTGGAGCAGAAATGCTTCGAGATAGACCCAGGCATCTCGTTCCGTCAGTTTCATTTCAGCCAATCGCTGCGCGGCGAAACGCAGCATATCGATTTCGTAGCGAACTGTGTCGCGGTGGTCGAGTTTCTTAGGTCTGGACAGGACTAGGGGCATCGTTCTCTCCTTACATGAAGATAGCACGGTGCCTACTCTTCTACCTTCCGCCACGAAACGTAGACTGCGACGACTCGGCATTCGGAACATGACGCATTTCCATGCTACGTTTGCTCCTGCCGGGGCCGGGATTACAGCCTATTTTTCGTCGCATCCAGGCTGGCGATCTTCACTAATCCTGGTAAGTGCTTTGGAATGAACGCATGACTAATGGCCACGAATGGCTAAAACGCGGTATATACGAGAGGCAGAATCCCACCCTCTCGCCCACGGAGGCATGCCCCCGTTCTGCTTAGGAAAGCGATCGCGTCCGCTGTGCCAAAATTGGGCCAGAATGCAACCCTTTCATGCCATTGGGATCAGCTTTGAGAGAAAAGCAGATTCTCCGATTTGTTGGAAACGTTAGTAGTTGGAAGCAACAGATGGAGTTGTTGGCCTCGAGTGTCGTGCGCCAAGGCAGGCGCGGTCAACACTGCCGCGTAGCAGTTTGGGACTGAAAACTTCCGACGCCAAGGCCCTCATATCTTCTGCTTCCTTATTGGATGAATTCACCTGCACGGACCCTCTGGTCGCCATACCTGCCAAATCGCCCGCTCGTTGGAAGACCCGTCGTGGATCATACGTACGTAGTATGTACGTAATTCCTTTTTGTCTTTCCGAAGTTTTGTCTATTGCTGGACGATGTTCCGACCACAAGAAAGGTATTTCACCGTTCTCATGTCGCCTCGCGGCAGTATTTGGCCCTTCCGCATTGGCCGCTTTTCCGAGCAGAGAAGAACGGCGATCCAGTGTTGGAGATTGCGGGGCTGTGGCCCAGAAGAGCTATAGGGCCAATCCCAGCACTATGCCGCCTCGGGAAACACGCTTCCTTAAAACATCCGGTGTTTGACAGGGGGTTGAACCTTCACCGAAGCAAACCTGTCCTTCGAACAGATTCGACCTGGTGTCTTGTGCCATGGCAGATCGTTGGGCCAGTGCGACGGGAAACTATTCTTTCCGGTTTTTCTCTCCGGAACAAATCGATCGAATTCTGCGCGAAGGGGTGAAGCGTGGCCGAACTGGTTCGCACAGCGCGATCGAAAGGATTCTGAAACACGAGCCGGGCCTCGGACGAGCGGAATTATGGCGACAAATCCGCCGGCTCAAGCAACCTTCGAATGGAAAGCTCTACCAGCGGACAACATGGAGTCCAGCAGACGACCAAATCCTTAGAAAAGGTTATGAGGAAGGGTGGAAAGGGAAGCGGGAAGCGGTAGGCGAACTTCTTAGGCGGCATCCCGGCTGGCAGCCTCACTCGATTTGGGGGCGGGCCGCCAAACTTGGACTCGTTCGGAAGACCTTAAAAAAAGACCGACTGCGTTCCCGGCAACCTTGGGCCGACGATGACGACCGCATTCTGCTCACTATGGCAGGATACAAGGCCTCAAAGTTCATCGCCAAAGTCTTACACCGTTCCGAAAATGCCGTCCGTTACCGCCTCGCCGTCTTGGGCAAGAGTAGTCGCGTTCATCTAGAAGGATACGCTCGACGGACTCTCGCGCAAGAGTTGCATCTGGGCAGCCGGACAATCCAACGCCTAATTGTTCAGGGTTTGCTTGAGGTTCGGGATCCCCGCATTACGCAGAAGTCCCTGGAGCAGGCGTGCAGAATGAGGACAATTGCCGCCGTCGTTGCATGACCTGCAGCCTGAGACCAAGGGAACTGGGATGCTCCCGTGCCAAGAAGCGCCTGCCACACCGGCGACGAATTCCATACCAGTTGCGACCGGGGACCGCTCAAAGCCGCCTCGGTCCTGTCGAGCCAAGCGAATTTGGGGGGATCTGGCGAAACAACTTAACGTGGACGCCAGTGTGATCGAGCAGCTCATCTTCCGTGGCGTGCTTAAACTCTATGATCCCCGAGTCACGGAAAAGTCTCTCGCAAAGTTCTGCGCAAGGTACGGTGCTTTGATCAAATCCGATTTTCTCGACGCGGAGACATGGAATTGGCTTGTTGGCTCAATGGATCTTGCGCCAGGTGTGGGTAAGGATGAAGCAGGTAGGGTGGAGGCTTTTCGCAAGCACGCCCTGATCGTGAGGACTTGTGAACACTGTCAGAGAGCGATTCGCGGCAACGCATTCTTCAGACACAGCAAGGGGTGTCTTCAACGAAATGTTGGAAACACCGTCGGAAGCCAGAGCTGAGCTCGCTGCAAAGTATTGCTCCGGCACATGGCTAGCGGGTAGCGGTGCTTGTGGCGCATTTGTCCGCTTTGCGGGCGGCTATAATCTTTGCGTGGGCACGGATTTACTGGATCGCATCCTATGATCTCACTGAGTTTGCCGGCGTACGCGAGCAAGCAGATCGGGAGACCTCATTCGCCGGCAGTAGCCCTCGAAGTTCGGGCGCGGCCCCTTCCAACGAAGATCCTCGACAGTCTCAAATACAGGCGCGTCCAGTCGCAGGGTCGCAAGAGTGCGAAATAACAAGGCCTCGCTCCATGAGTTGAACAGCGATTCGGACAGTAATCGGGCCTTCCGGATGGACGGATGCCATTCTCGCCAATCCTTGGGTATGCCTTCAAGGTGAGGATACTGAGAAAAAGTAAGAGCCGCAGCCTTTACGCCCCATCCCGGCACACCCGGGAAGCCATCTGCGGTGTCACCGACCACAGCCAGGTAGTCCGGGATCGATTGGGGTTTCACTCCAAACT
>WNFO01018395.1_pt1 | contig 12233 bp, 10 predicted proteins | sample 5400251 | NCBI WGS metagenome assembly WNFO01 (sample SAMN13153354, study PRJNA577476) | soil metagenome | isolation source: 100 cm saprolite under Madrone tree | place: USA:California | collected 2016-06-14
GTGACCGCGTGCAACTGCAGCAGGTGATTCTGAACCTCCTCCGGAATGCTTCAGATGCGATGAATACCGTCCATGATCGCCCTCGGGAGTTGCTGATCAGGACCGAACGAGACGAAGGCGATCGGGTGCTCCTCAGCGTCAAAGATGCGGGGATCGGTTTCGATGCTCAAACTGCCGACAGGCTCTTCGAAACGTTCTACACGACTAAGCATGACGGGATGGGAGTCGGACTATACGTCAGTCGCTCCATTATCGAGCGTCATCAGGGTCGTCTATGGGCAACGCTAAATGATGGTCCGGGAGCTACCTTCTCATTTTTCATTCCTCGGGAACCCGACGGTGCGACCTGCGCCGACAGTAATCGTGAGTTGCTGACGCCTGCGGTAGCTGATACGGATGCTTGATGCTTTATGAGAAATCTATGAAAGTCACACTTTCAAGAGGTCGCGATCATCTTCGTCCGCTGCGCCGGTGTTGATGTCGGCGCCGAACCAATACCAAGGCACAATAGCGCTCTCCACTGGAGTGGCGCATCCTTGTGACATGGACTGCCGCCAAGTCGCGTTTTCATTCGCCATTCTTCGCGGACCCGAGGGTTTTGACGGCCGCCGAGAACAGTTCGCGGCATTCGGAAAGACCAGCAGCGACGGATGCGGCAAGAAATCTATGAAAGTTACACGTTCACTTGTGTCAGTAGTCGATGACGATGAGTCCGTGCGTGAGTCGCTACCCGACTTGCTGAAGGAGTTCGGATTTGCGGCCCGCGCGTTCTCATCGGCGCAAGAGTTCCTCGCGTCTGATTGCGTCGGCCAAACCAGATGTCTGATCCTCGACATTGCCATGCCCGGAATGACCGGACCCGCCCTTCAGCAGGAATTGAAGCGTCGTAGGCAAGAGATTCCAATCGTCTTCATCACCGCTCAGAGAGACGAGACTGTGCGCTCGCGAATGCTCGAACAGGGTGCGGTGGAGTGCCTGTTCAAGCCATTCAGCGACACGGCTCTGCTTCAAGCGCTCAATGTCGCACTTCGAGTGAGTTAGGCGATCTGTACGTGCTGGGCTAGGAGCATATAAAATGAATTTGGCCCGCGCACTTGGCCATGAAGTGCGGTCATCACCCATGTCGGACGGCACACCAATCGTGTTCGTGGTTGACGACGACATCTCCGTACGCGAGTCGCTGGAGTTATTGATTCGCTGCAAAGGCTGGCAGCCGGAGATATTCGCGTCCGCACAGGAATTTCTCAGCCGCCCACGAGTTCTTGTTCCGAGCTGCCTCATACTTGACGTTTCTCTTCCAGGTCTCAATGGTCTCGATCTGCAGAAACGCATCGCCAGCGATCGGATCGACATGCCGATCATCTTCATTACGGGTCACGGGGACATACCGATGTCCGTTCAGGCGATGAAGGCGGGCGCTGTCGAGTTCCTCACGAAGCCATTCGGCGATGATGTGCTGTTAAGTGCCATCCGAGCCGCCATCGAGCGTAGCCAGGCCACACTTGGTCTCGAAGCGGAGATACGGGCGCTCCGAAACTGTTACGCGTCGCTCACCACTCGAGAAAGGCAAGTCATGGCCTTGGTGGCCGCCGGCCTGTTGAATAAACAAATCGGAGGCGAGCTCAACATCAGCGAGATCACGGTAAAGGCACACCGAGGTCAGGTGATGCGAAAGATGAAGGCTGACTCTCTCGCCGACTTAGTGAATATGGCCGCAAGACTCCGCCTTGCACGTTCGCCGAAAAACTGACACTCCCTCTGCCAATGCCGCACTACGGATTACGCTACGGTTCTGCTCCCGTTACCGGGATTTCTAACGACTTAGAGGTCGTCCGCCTCTTGTAAGTCCTTTAAAGTCGTGTGTGAGCCGTTCTTTCACGGCGGTAGTCCGTACCCACAGAACGCATCGGCAATTGGTCCTCGCCGCGCGTCTCTGGTAGAGAAGGCGAGTGTTCGGAGCGGCAATAGCGCAAAGAAACAGAATTCGCTCAAGAAATGCACTCATAACCCAAAGGTCGGTGGTTCAAATCCACCCCCCGCAACCAACCTCAAGCTCAACATCCCTAATCACTTAAGGTCGATTGCGGAAACTGCAACTGAGTTGCAGTCGGTACCCTTTGGGTCCCGTTATCTAGCAACGGCCAGGGACACAGATTTCCTGATCTGTGCGCGAAGCAGGATGCCCACCACCAGACGGTTTGCGGCGCGCTTCTGCTTCGGCACGGCCCGAGTGTAAATGTTGATGGTGCTCTGGATCGTGGAGTGGCGGAGCAGTTCTTGCTGTACTTTGAGATCGACCTGCGCTCCCCTCAGCAGGGTCGAATAGGAATGTCGGCACGTGTGCCAGCCAATCTTGCCCAGCCCGGCGCGCAGCGCGGCCGGCTTCAATTGCCGGTGTAGGATACTCTCCTGCCACCGTGGCTTGCCCTCACGATTTCCGAATACCCAGTCTTCCGGACCCCGGTGCAAGCTTTGCTTCCAGTGTTCCTGCAGAATGCGAGCAAGGCGTGGGTCCACAGGCAGTGGAAGCTGCGAAGCCTCAGTTTTCGTATCTCCGACCCTGCCATGCACCACGCTCCGTTTCACCAGCAGCGTGAGGTCGTCCCAATTAAAGTCGCCCCACTGTAGGCCTACAATCTCGCTGGCGCGGAGGCCAAGACAAGCGGCAACCAGAACCATGGTTCGGTAGGGCTCCGCCAGTTGCCGAAGGAGCAGACCGATCTCCCGAGGGCTGAGGGTGCGCGGTATTGTCTTGCGGCCCGCAGACTGGCGCACCAAATCAATCGGATTGCTGTCTGTCAATTCCCAGCGCCGGGCATGCACATAGATAAGGTGAAACAGGCTCCGAATATTGGCCTTGCTCTTGGGTGCCAAGAGAAGGGAACGTAGCCACTCCTCAACATCCACCGGTTTGACTTGCTCCAGCAGATAATGCCCCCAACGAGGGAGAATCCAACGGTTCAGCGTACATAGGTGCGATTGCTGGGTCTCGTGGCGCAAAATTGGCAATTCTTGTTCCACGTAGTGATTCACGACGGCATCGATCGTGACCGGCATCGCAAACCGGTGCTTAACGTTGATCCGCAACCGCCATCGCTCGACGACCCGCAAGATATCGGTCCGGGTTGGATATTGGGCCAGTGTCCCGATCAAGCGTGACCGCCGGCAGCGTCTGTTCTCCACCGTCGTCTCGTTGAAGCGAAATTGCCACACGTCTCCACCCCGAACACGTTTTCTTTTTGTTAAACTTCCGAATTGATACCGCGCACGTATCCTCATATTTCTTCTCCATTCTTCTTTGGTACTCCAGACATACGGCGCAGGCGACGATGAGAGTCTACTCTCGCGCACTGTTTCGCCAATCCCTTCGAGGCTTCCGAGGCGGCCAGTGAGCTTGTCTGGAAATTCAGTGGAACGGGCCCGGCCCGCCCGGCTATTGAATGGGGACAAAAGGCAGTCAGCTTTGGGATCTGACTCTGCAACGATCGCCTAACCGAACCGGCAGAAGAGAATCCGGTGTACAAAGCCGAAGTTGCGGTTATGACGCGGTTAGCATATGTCTCCTACGCCGGCCGGCGCGGTGGTTAATCGCTTCGCGGGAGATTGCACAGTTCACCAGGCGTATGCTGGTCTTTTAGGACGAAGAAGAACCCCGACAGGGCTGAAGTCCTGAAGACATACCCTACTACCGACAATTGCTTGAATGTCGGGACTGACAAGGATGGCACGATGTTCACAAATAGCAACGTCATTTCCTCAGGTCCAAAGCGACTTGCCAAAAGATTCCGGCTCTGGATGATTGCGATTTGCCTGATTTTGGCGGCAGGAGGGCTTACCATCGCGGTTGCGCTTGGCATTCAGAATCATAACGACCGTATCCTGACCGCTCGAATGGCACAGAGTGAAGCAGAGCTAAAAGCGACTGGGGCCAGGATCGCGACTACTAAGGACCATGAATTAAAAACTGTGTTTGTTTACCGTGCCGGCAACCAATTGCGTAAGGGTTTGATTCGGCGCCAACGTGAAGGCGTGAGCATCCGGTTCACATCGTCGATTGAGAAAACGTCGGGATCGTAATCGTCGTCGACCCAATCGCACAGTTCGTCGTGCCGTTCGTGCGCGGGGTCTCTGAGAGCATCCAGCAGATCGTAAAATCCTCCAATGCCCCCGCAATCCTCAGGGGGACAGGCGAGTTCGCCGCCCGTGCACACCGGGTAGGCCGTGGTGGGATCGGCACACAGGCGTTTCTCCAGGACAATGGCGTGCTCCCAACTGTCGCCAAAATCGTACGTGTAGATGGCTTTGGCGCCGACCCTGCCCAACACTCTGAAGAGACGCACCGTGCGCTCATTTTCGACCGGAGGCATTCCCCTGAAGCGGTCTTCCGGATTGGGCCGCCCGAAGTGCCGGCCCCCAGCGCTGAATTCGTGCATGTGGCACTCCTGCCACCCCATCGCAGCTTGCAACACGTCGTGCAACTGCGCCAGAGTCACGTCGGCGGGCACCAACAACCGGCGCCAGATCGGCGGGCTCGTGCCCAGCAGGGCGACCTTAAGTTGATAGATTTCTGGTGGGACTGGGTTGTTTTTCGCCGACATAGTACGCCCTCCTCAAAATGTTAACCCACGCATAGTCGCTGCCGCGTGTTGCGCGCCAAAGGATAAAGGTAGATATCTTTGACCGCTTGACCGTGAGTCTTGTGCTCCCGGTCCATGCGGCCGCGTCCGGAGGTTTGCCCGACATGGATCCAGTTCGCGGCCCGGTAGCAAGTCCCCCGGAATCGCTGTGCGTCGACTAAGGTTTCCAGTAGCAACGGTCGGTATCCGTAGCGCTGCTCCCAGTCGATCGGAAGTTGGCGTGCGCTTTGTGCCAGAATCTTACTCGCCAGTCCCTGGATGTGTACCCAGGGCAGCACCAAAAACCGACTATTGTTCACGATCAACTGTAGGTTGTGCGCTCTTTGTTCCGCATTCCAGCCGATCGACTGATCGCGGGCTGCCATCTTCCAAGCGGGAGAAGACCACAGCAGACAAGCCAGCACCTGTTCTCCACTGCGTGGGGAGCGCACCAGATAACGCAGATTCGCTCCGACCGGTACCCGGTACCGCAAGTAGTGATGGCGCTCGATCAGCTCCGTCCATAATTGACTCTCCTGGCGGCGTTCGACGAGCTGCAACTCCAGGGGCTCGAACTCTCCTGCGCTGCCTTCCACTCTGGCCTGCGGCGCACTGGCCTCGCCAAGCCGGATCTGTCGTGGCCCGCGCGGCCCTGAGTTTCGCACCGCGGGTAGCCTCAGCCATCCCTGATCGCGCAGATATTCCAGCAACTGGCGGCATTCCTGGTCCTTCAGTCGTCCGTTGGCTCGCTTCCACTCCAACAGCTCGCACACCGTGCGCGCCATTTCCGTGACCGCCAAACCGGCATAGTCCCGCGCGATCTCGCGCATTAACCCCAACTCCTGCCCGGAGAAGGTGCGCCCACAGAAGCGCAAGCAGCTAGGAACACGCGCCAGGTTTTCTCCACGCCAAGCGCAAAAATCCAGTGTCATGGTTGGACCGGGACGGGGGCGCTGCCTACCTCGGCTGGCGCACCATAAAAAACCAATGACGCTAGAGGTACTGCACCCTCTGCCCTGGACGGCGATCGGCAGGGATGCGCCACCCCAGTCTCAGGCGCGGCACTCAAGCAATCTTGGGGGGATCCGCGACGGCGCGGCACCAGATCCAGGATCTGGCTCTGGTCCTTACTTACCAGTAATTCGATCAGCACCTCCAGCCGGTCCTTGCCCTGCTGCTGGGCGCTGGCCAGGATGCTACTGAGCACGGCTTGCGCGCGAGCTCCTTTCTCGGTTCGGTTCCCGCCCCAGTTCTTGCGCGCCACCACCAGCGGGCGCAAGGCACGCTCGGCGGCATTGTTGGTCGCATCCAGACCCGGACAGTAAAGAAAGGTGAACAGGTACGGCCGCTCTCGCCCCAGATGTTTCGCCAGCCGGCGGTTGGCCGAATCGCGACAGCTGCGCGCCAACAAGCGATCCAACTCGGCTTCTAACCGTCCCGTCGCTACCCACAACCCGTGGCGCGAGATCTCCTGCTTCTGATAGCGGTCCCGCAAAGCCAAACCTTTTTCCAGGATGGCTTTGACTTGGAGCGGGAAGCGGGCGGCTGCCGGAGTGGACATCTCGGCCATATCGCGGCAGCGGCGAAGCAGATGCGAGATGCAACTTTGATGTCCCGCCCGTAGAAATTTGTAGTACACCTTCCAGCCATCGTGGGTTAACCAGCCATCGTAGTCGGCCCCCAACAGCGCGGCGGCTTGGGGGAAACCCCGGCCGGGCAAGATGTCGCAGAAGGTCACCTGTTGGCTGACCGCCACCCAGAGCCAGCGTAATTGCGCAGCCACATTCCAGCCGGTCTCATCGATGCCGTTCACCATACTGCGCCGGGCGGCATCCCGCAGAGCATGCCAGGTGGCTTCTCCGCGTCGCGCCACTCGATCCACGGCCCACCCCTTATTCATCTTGACGGCCAGCGCCAGCGCGTTGGGCCCCAGCTGCACCGCCGCTGCTCCTAAGGCGTCGGAGGTCTGCCCCGGATCGCGCCCTTGCACCCGTTTATGGCACACCTGACATCGACAGATGGGGATATCGAAGCGCCGCCAGATCGTCGTGCGCACGATCTCCTGTTGATACTGCGGCTGAATGCTTTCTACTTCCAGCTTGCCTCCGCACTCACACTGAGCCGGAGGCAGCACGGCGATCACCTCATCGACCTGCTTGGGAACGGCTTTGCGATGATGCTGGCCATAGGCTGCGCCGGACTTGCGTCCCGGTGGCCGTGGATTCGCTTTCCGCCGATCTTGGGAAAAAGGAGCTGCTTGTCGTTTGCTGGCCCGCTGAGCTTCTTGCAGTTGTCGCTTCAGCCGCTCGTTCTCTTCCCGCAACCGTTCCCGTTCCCGATGCAGCCGTTCCTGCTCCTGCCGCAACTGCTCTTGTTCCCGCTCCAGTTGCTTCTCTCGCCGTCGCAATTGCTCGTTCTCTTGGCGCAGTCGCTCATTCTCCAGACGAGTGCTACGCCACTGCTGCTGCAATGACGCAATCTTCTGCTTCAATTTTTCGATGATGCCCGCTGGATTGAGGTGCTTCGGCCACGCCATGCTCTAACTCTCGCAACTTAACGTAGCCAAAGTCGTGGAATTTGTCCAGCAGATTCTTCAGACCCTCATCAGACGTGAACCGACACGGTAAACAAATACTTAAAAACTATGGAGGACTACGTCAAGACGTACGCGCAGATCGAACCCCTACTGAACGAGTATGATCAGAAGTTGCAGGAATACAGTGCGCTTTGCGATACAGCTCAGGAGAGAGAGCGCGAGCGACACGTGCTCAATGTGCAGCGCTTGCATAAGCGATCCCACCCGCAGGTGTGCCGCAATACCACGGAAATCGTCGGGCTAATCCGCCAGATCAATTCGGTCATGAAAAAGGAAGCGTCGGTAATTCACGATATGAGTTCGTTCCCCGAGCAGGAACAGGTCCAGTTCTGGCACGAGGAATTCATGCCACTGTTAGCGCAGGAACATGGTCTGCGCGAACGACTGTTACTAGAAGGCGAGAGAGTTTCCCTGCAACCGCGAATGCAATGAGACGAGATCAACGGTGCGGTTTACCGATAACTGCGGGTGTACTCGGAATGCCTGCAGTAGGGAAGACAGTTTAGGCGCCACCGTAGCCCATTCTGACAAAGCCCCTTCGTTCTATCCTCGAAAGAATTGACGTAACCTTCGTTATAGATCTAACATCCAATAGAAATGGATGTACGAGACGAGTCGAGCATGGCTTGGCTCCTGCTGACGTTTACCCTGCCTACCAAGCGGGCTAGTCAGCGGGTGGAGGTCTGGCGAAAACTGCAACGCTACGGAACCGTCCCGCTCGGTAATTCCGGATACCTACTGCCCGGCAATCCGATGAACGAAGAACGCTTTCAGTGGCTGGCCACATCGATTCGCAAGTACGGGGGAGATGCTTCCATTGTTCACGTGCAGGAGATCGACAATATTTCGACCCCGCAATTGATCGGCCGTTTTGCCGAGGCCCGTTCGCGGGAATATCAGGAGTTGATCCGCCAACTGCAAGAGTTTTCTGATATGCCGCGGCCGAAGCGGGCCGTCGGTCGTCTCAGCCGGCTGCGCAGCCGTTTTCAAGAGATTGTTGAGGTGGATTTCTTCGACAGTCCTCTGCAGAAGCGCGTCGGGGAACTGCTGGCGAAGGCCGACGCCTCGCGCGTAACGACAAGCATGGCAGAGACACGAAAGATCAAGTCGCAAGATTACAAAAACAGAGTGTGGGTTACCAGGCCGAGGCCAGGGGTGGACCGATGCGCATCCGCCTGGCTGATTCGACGCTTCATCGATTCAAAGGCACGGTTTACCTTCGCGCCTGAAGAACAAGTGCCAAGGGAATCCGTACCGTTCGATATGTTTCACGAGAGCGGTTTTGGGCACCGTGGCGACGACTGCACTTTCGAGACGTTACAGAAGGAGTTTAGGATTCGCGACCGAAGAGTGAAGGTGATTGCCGAGATTATTCACGACGCGGACCTTGCGGACGACAAATTCGGGCGCAAAGAGGGTTATGGGATCGACGAAGTGCTCAAGGGTTGGGCGCGACAGAGAATCTCGGACCAAGACCTCCTTGATCGGGGAATGGAGTTGATCGAGGGGCTCTATCATTCCCCGCGTAAAAGAGCGTCGTAGCAACCGAAGTCTTTAAAATAGGAGCAGATCATCGTGTTAGAGAATCACCGGGCTGGACTGAGAGGCATTACGGTCACCCTCGTTCTCCTGATAAGCGTCGGCCAGGCCACCCTCGCGCAATCCCGCGTAGACGAGAAAAAGATACTTACGCTCGAAGAGGCGGTTGACTTCGCATTGAAGAATTATCCGGCGGTGCGTGTTGCGCTGGAGCGTGTCACGGCGGCTCGGGCGGGCGTTGGTTTGGCGCGCACGAGCTATCTCCCTCGGGCAGACATGGTTTGGCAGACAAATCGTGCGACCGATAACAACATCACGGGCCTGCTGCTTCCGCAATCCATTATCGCTCCGATTTCCGGGCCCGTCCCGATATCGACCTCGAATCGAAGCGCCTGGGGAAGTGCGGCGGGACTCCTGTTCTCCTGGGAACCCGTCGATTTTGGGTACCGAGGAGCAAAGGTAGATGCCGCGCGCGCCATTCGGAATCAAGCGATTGCGGAAGCGTCTCTAACCCGCCTCGATGTGGCGGTCGCCACATTGAACGCTTACCTTACCGTCTTGGCTGCCCAGCGAACCGTGCGCGCAGCCGAGGCGGATGTGGAACGGCGAGACACGTTCGACAAGGCTGTCCGGGTGCTGGTCGATAATCAGCTTCGCGCGGGAGCGGATGCTTCCCGTGCGGATGCAGAGTTGGCTCGCGCCAGGGTCAATTTAGCCCGTGCCCAGCAACAAGAGACAATCAGCAAGGCCGCATTAGCCGATATTCTCGGACTGCCAGAGGTCTCCCTGGAAGTTCGAGAGAGCGTTCTCATCGGGCCACCTCCCGACGGATCTCCACAGGCCACGCCGCTTAGCAACAATCCGATCGCGCAGGTGCAGCACGCGCGTGTGGAAGAGACCCAGGCGCAGGTCCATATCGTGGACCGTTCGTACTATCCGAAGTTTTACCTTCAATCGTCGGTGTATGGACGCGGCAGCGGCTGGGACCCTACGGGCAAATTCGAAGGAGGAACGGCCGGCCTGGGCCCAGATCGTTCGAACTGGGCAGTTGGCTTGACTGTGACATTTCCAGTATTCGACATCTTCGCGATCCGCTCTCGAAAGGCTGTTGAATCGGCAAATGAACGTGCCGAAGCCGCTCGCTACGATCAAGCCCTGCAAGACCTGACGGGGCAATTGCGGAAAGCCCAAGCTTCTCTTGAAGGGGCGCGCCGCATCGCCGAGAACACACCGACGGAACTCGAGGCAGCCCGCACAACCGAGAACCAAGAACGGGCACGTTACCAAGCTGGGCTGGCAACGCTGGTGGATGTCTCAGACGCCCAAAGTCTGCTCGTGCAAGCAGAAACCGACGACGCTCTTGCGAGGCTCGCGGTTTGGCAGAACTTAGCTTCGGTCGCAGCATCCCACGGTGATCTCGGGCCGTTCCTGCAGCTTGTACACGATAAAACCCAGGGAGGGCCATAAGTATGTGGCTCCTCCGCGCGGCCCTTCGACGCCCCCTTACGGTCATTGTGTTCGTGATCGCACTAGCTCTTTGCTCGATCCTCGCTCTTGTGCGCATGCCGGTCGACATCTTCCCAAACCTGAACCTCCCTGTGATTTATGTGGCGCAGCCGTTCGGTGGCATGTCCCCGGCACAGATGGAAGGCTACCTCGTCTACTACTACGAATATCATTTCCTCTACATCACCGGCATTGAGTCCGTCGAATCTAAATCTATTCAAAACGTGGGGCTGGTGAAGCTGACGTTTCAACCTGGCACCGACATGAGCCAGGCGGCTGCACAGACGGTGGGGTACGTGGATCGCGCCCGCGCATTCATGCCGCCAGGAACGGTCGCGCCCTTCGTCCTGCGCTTCGACGCCGGGAGTGTTCCGGTAGGCTATCTCGTATTCTCGAGTCCGACCCGCACGGTGGGAGAGATCCAGGATGTCGCGCTCAACCGTGTGCGGCCGCTGTTTGCCACTCTGCCCGGGGTCTCCGCGCCACCTCCCTTTGGCGGAGCGGCCAGAACCATTGTGGTCAGCGTCGACCCGGATCGTCTGCGTGCATACCGCATGGCACCGGAGGAAGTTGTTCAAGCTCTTGGCGCTGGCAATGTTATCGTGCCCGCCGGGAATGTGCGAACCGGCGATCTGTTGCGGTTGGCTCCGATCAACTCCGTCGTTTCCAGTATCAAGGACCTGCAAACTCTGCCTATCCGGACCGGCGCAGGTCCCACCGTGTTTCTGCGCGACATCGGCACGGTCGAGGACTCCAGTGACATCGTCACCGGTTACGCCGAGGTGAACGGACGTCGCACCGTATATATACCTGTGACCAAACGGGCAGATGCCTCGACTCTCGCCGTCGTCAACGAGGTGAAGGCGAATCTGGCGCAATTCCAGTCCGTTGTTCCTTTCGACGTCAAGATCGACTACGAGTTTGATCAATCTTCGTACGTACGAAACGCTCTGCTTTCGGTTGTAAAAGAAGGATTGCTCGGGGCGCTGCTTACCGGGCTGATGGTCTTGCTGTTCTTGCGGGACTGGCGGAGTGCTCTCATTGTGGTCGCGACGATCCCGTTTGCGCTGCTTGCCGCCGTCGTGGCGCTGTGGGGCGCAGGGCAGACCATCAACATAATGACGCTGGGCGGACTGGCGTTGGCCGTGGGGATTCTTGTCGATGAATCCACGGTTGTGATGGAAAACATCCACAGTCACCTTGATCAAGGGCGAGGACGCGCCCTTGCTGTTCTCGAAGCCAGCAAAGAGGTGCAGATTCCGCGATTGCTCGCGATGCTCTGCGTCCTCGCTGTGTTTGTTCCATCGTTCTTCATGGTAGGGGTTGCGCGTTCCCTCTTTGTTCCGCTCTCTCTCGCGGTGGGATTCGCCATGGCCGCGTCTTATTTGCTATCGAGCTCTCTTGTGCCGGTTCTATCGACATGGATTCTTCGCGATGTTCGTGATGAGCACCAGAAGAAGAGTTCCTCGTTGCTCGACCGGTTGCGACGAAAGCTCGGCTACATTCTGGAAAAGTTAGCTAGGAATCGAAGACTCGTCGTTTCGATTTATGTGTTGGCCGCTTTGCTGGTCATTGGGTTTGTGGGTCCGCACATCGGACGGGAGATCTTTCCACGTGTCTCCTCTAGCCAATTGTTATTGCGTTTCCGCGCACCGATCGGAACTCGCGTGGAAGCAACGGAACGCCTGTCGCTCGAGGTTCTGCGCTCGATCGAAAGAGCCGCCGGACCGGGAAACGTGACGATCACGTTGGGGTATGTCGGCGCCCCGCCGCCAAACTATCCCATCAATACGATTTACTTGTGGACGAGCGGACAGCACGAAGCGGTTTTACGCGTGGCTTTCAACCCCAAATCGGGTATCCGCGTGGACCAATTCGAAGAGCGCCTGAGAAAGAGTTTGCCGGGTGAATTTCCAGGATGCCAATTCTCGTTTGAAGCCGCGGACCTCGTCACGCAGATCATGAATTTTGGAGCT
>WNFO01004325.1_pt1 | contig 12231 bp, 9 predicted proteins | sample 5400251 | NCBI WGS metagenome assembly WNFO01 (sample SAMN13153354, study PRJNA577476) | soil metagenome | isolation source: 100 cm saprolite under Madrone tree | place: USA:California | collected 2016-06-14
GTACTCCGGAAAAGGTCTGCTGCGTTTGCTGCGTTTAGTGGACGGTGATGGAGACGGTGGCGCTGGTACGGCCGTAGGCGTTGGTGGCGTAAAGCGTGTAGATGGTGGACTGCGCGGGCGCGACGGTGATGCTGGTGCTTCGGACGGCGCCGGCATCTGGGGAAACAATCACATAAGAAACGCCGCTTACCAGCCAGGACAAAGTGACCGGCGTGCCGGCGGAAATGGAATTCGTGCTCGCCGTGAAGGAAGTGATTTGCGGCACCGCTCCGCTGGGAACATTGTTTTGAGTGTACAGCGGCGTCATCTGAATGACTTCGAAGTCGGAAGTGTTCACCTGCCCAAGAGCGTGGAGGTCATTGTTATCCCAGCGGTCATCGGGCGCGCCGCTGAGATACAGATTCGAACCGTTGTCGGCCATGATCATGCCGTATTTTTTTAGCGCGTTCAAGATCACCTGGTTCATTGCCGAATACGCGGAGACGTCAAAGTTGGACTTCAGACGCATGCGCATTCCCATGGGAGCAGCGGTTGCGTTGCTGGAGTTCGCGGCCCAGTGCGAAGCGGGAGGAATGAATGCGGCACGGCTTTGTTGCAGCGTGAAACGCAGGGCGTGGGAAATCTTTCCAGCAACGACTTCGTCGTATCGCGCGAGTCCGGGAAAGATCGGAAGTCCGGCGGCATCGGCGCTAGTCCAAGTGTAGGGACGCTGTTCGTTCGAAATAAGATCCCAAACTGCTGCCGAGCCAACGTTCCAGGAATTTCCGGAGATATAAGAACTGTAGAGTTCGTAGAGGAAGCAATTCGAATTGTCGAGAACCAGGACATGACGGTCGCCCGTGCCAGGATTGGGGTAGCCTTCGATCGGCGCCGTGACTGGAACAGGCATGGGCCCGGGATCGCTTTCACTGCCGTAGGCGGTGAAATTGACCGTGACCGGCGGTTGCTGCGCGCCAACGATCAGGTAGGGAATACCGATCGTCGAGCCCTGATACTGGCCCGCCCCAAAGTCCGCGTGGATGCCAATGCCGCTGCCGATGAAATTGATCACTGCCGTGGAATTGGGATCCACGGGCGCGGAAGAAATATCGGTGTTCCAGAGACTGTCGGCAGCAAAGGGCACGAAGCCTCCGAGACTCGCGCCTTGACCGATCGACATGCTGCCACAGTTGGAAGGTTGCGATGAGCCGGTGACTTGAAGATCGATACTGGAAGAGGAACTGCTTCCGGGAGAAGGGTTGGCCACACTGATGGCGTAGGATCCCGCGGAGGAAGCCGCGCCTACGGCCGTAAGCTGGGTGGTAGAAACGAAGGTCGTTTGGAGTGGGGTCGCGCCAAAGAGCACCTGAGCGCCACTTACAAATTTGCTGCCGGTGACCACGAGAGAGAAATTTCCCGTGCCTACGCTTGCGGGATTGATGCCGGTAAGACCCGGTGTCGGATTCAAAAGCGTGACGCTACTCGATCCGCTAGCCGAGGCGTCCGCGGCGCTGGTGCCTCGGATGGTGATGGTATTGGGATTTGGAAGGGCAGCTGGCGCCGTGTAGTTTCCGCTGGTGTCAATTGTTCCGCTTGTGGTGGTGCCGCCAGTAGTGCCGTTGACGGACCAGCTGACCGCAGTGTTGGTCGTACCGGACACAGCAACAGAGAATGGAAAGGTGTCACCAGCGCGAATATTGGCCGTAGGGGGCGACACAACTACACTGACCGAAGACGGCGGCAGTGAAGGAGGCTGGTTGGTGCTGCGGGCAGTTCCCGCACAGCCGGCAACGGATATGGCCAGCAACACGATACTGAGATGGAGTAATTTGCGCATCCCGAGGACATGCACTGAGAGCCACTCAATGCTGTTTGTAGCTTGAGGGAGTGTGATGTCCCGGGGTACTGGACGAAAGGGCAGAAGTAGGCCGATGTCCCCCATAGCCGATGTCACCGTTCAATTCTCCGAGCACGGTCCCGCTGCGGCGGAGAATGTCAGGTTGGCAGTATGCCGCAGGTCGACTTTCTTGGGCACTTCAGTTGGTGGGGACACCGAGCTGCCAGAACAGGAAGCTGAGAATGTCAGTATTTTCCTCGATCTGCTTGTTGATGGGTCTTCCCCCGGAGTGGCCGGACTTCGTGTCGTAGAGCAGCAGAATCGGGCGACTCGAAGCGGTGGCGGCTTGCAGCTGCGCGGTCATTTTTCGCGCGTGTAAGGGCGCCACGCGGGTGTCGCCATCTCCGGTGACGAACAGCGCCGACGGGTACTTTCGGCCACCTACGACGCGATGGTAAGGAGAATATTCGTACAGATATCCGAATTGATCGAGATTTTCAGCGGTGCCATACTCGGGAACCCAGTACGGTCCATCGAAGAATTTTTGATAGCGCAGCATATCCAGGAGAGGATACCCACAGACGACAGCCTGGAACAAGTCAGGGCGTTGCGTCATCGCCGCTCCGACCAGCAATCCGCCATTGCTGGTGCCATCGATCGCCAAGTTGGAGGAAGTTGTGTATTTCTTGGCAATCAGGTATTCGGCCGCGGCGATAAAATCATCAAAAACAGTCTGCTTTTTCCCGAGCATCCCCGCGCGATGCCAATCCTCGCCGAATTCTCCACCGCCGCGAAGATTCGCGTCGGCAAGAATTCCGCCGTGCTCGGCCCAAACAAGCGCGAGCGGCCAGTAATTTGGCGTTTCACTGACGTCGAACCCGCCGTAGCCGGTCAACAAAACGGGATTCGAACCTTCCATCTTCAAACCCTTCTTGTGGAACAAAAACATAGGCACGAGCGTTTTGTCCTTGGATTGGTACCAAACCTGTTGAATCTCGAAGGCGGCGGGATCAAATGGCACCTTGCCTTTGGCCCACACTTCGGATTTCGCGCGCTTCACGTCGTACCGGAATATGGATGGTGCGTAGTCATAGGATGCGAAGGAAACAAAGAGCTCAGGGCTTTCCCAACGCCCCGTGGAGGTTCCGACCGAGCCGAGCGCCGGCAGAGCGATAGAACTTTCCGGTTTGCCATGGCCATCGAAGACCTTCAGCTCGGAGGTGGCATTACGCGTGTATTGTCCAATCAGCTTTCCGCCGGCGGCGGCGATGGATTCCAAGTGCACGTCGCTGGCGGGAACAACTTCACGCCAGTGTTCGCGCTGCGGGGTCGCCAAGGTTGTCGAAAAAACGTGCCACTGGGGAGCTTTCCAATTCGTCAGGATGAAAAAACCATCCCCCGCAAAGGTCGGGTAAAAGACTGCCGTCTGGTCATTGACCGCGGCCACCACCGGGCCGTTCTCTTTCACGTTCTGAACATAAATCTCCGTTTTTTCCGATCCGGAACCGTAGATGACTAGATAGACGAGATAGGTGCCGTCCTCCGACAATTGCAACGTAAGAATCTTCTCTCTCCCCAGAGTGTTTCCGTAAATGAGTTTGTCGTTTGTGCCGTCGCTGCCCATCAGGTGGTAGAAGGCGCGAGGCCCATCAGGAGTCACCCGCGAATAGTAAACGCCCTTATTGTCGGGTGTGGGCTCCAGGCCGAAATACTGTGCCTTGGGAAAGGCATCGGGGAGAGTTATTTTTGCTTCAACGTCCAGTACCCGGGGTGTGATTTCGTCCTGCCCTCCGTCTCGCCGACCGTAGAAAACGAATCTGCCGTCGCGGCTCACATTTTCAAAGGTGACAGTGGCGGAGTGATCGGAGCTCCAGGGCAGGGGATCGATCAAAATCTCGTCGGCGGCGTTCAAACCGCGGCGAACACAAAGAAAAGAGAGGTCCTGGCCTGCCAGGCGTTTGCGGAAGAAATAGCGCCCGCCTCGTTCCACCGGCGCTTCGAAGGAATCGTTATGAAGGAGATCGGTAATCCGTTTAGTTAGTTCCGCGCGGCCCGGGAGCTTGGAAAGCGCACTTTCCGTGCACTTTTGCTCGGCATCAATCCATGCCCGGGTCTCGGGGCTGTTTTGATCTTCCAGCCAGCGGTAGGGGTCAGCCACAATGGTGGTGCCATAGGTGTCCTTTGCCGAATCGATTCGCGCCGCGGGCGGACACTTTGCGGCCGGCGCAGGTTCCTGCGCGCGGGCGAGATCCGCGGTCTGCAGACTCATAGGCACAAGCAGGACTCCTTGGAGCATCCATCGAAGTGCTCCGATAAGACTCCACCGACCGCGAACAACATGGGTCGACCGCGTCTGCACGATTCCTCCTTTCTTCCGGAAGGAGGGATAATATCACCGAATCTCAGGGAGAACTGAGGCTCTTCAATAGTAGAATCGGCCGCAGCGATCTTGAGTGGGACAATTTGGTGATCTCCAGGTAAGAATGGCAGCCAGTGGCATTCAACCCGCAGGTGAGATTGCGTTTCTGCGCGAATCCAAGCTGCGTGTCCTGTTGCTATCCCTTGCACTCCTTATCCCGTGCGTGTGGCACAGGCGCATCGAAGCCGGTGATCTGCCGAGCCATGTCTATAACGCGTGGCTTGCGCAATTGATTGAAAAGGGGCAAGCGTCGGGGGTCTACATTGCCAAGCAGTGGAACAATGTTTTGTTCGATGTGGCGTTGCTGCGAGTGGCGAATCTTGTGGGCATTGCGACAGCGCAGACAAGTGTTGTTTCTGTGTGTGTGTTGATTTTCTTTTGGGGAGTGTTCGCCTTGGTCGCGGTGGTAACGGAGCGCCCGCCGTGGTTTCTCGCGCCCTGTATCGCCACGCTGGCTTATGGCTATTCCTTCAACATGGGTTTCATGAACTATTATTTGTCGGTCGGGCTGGCTTGCTTCGGGTTGGCGATTCTCCGGCGTGCGCAACGAATCGATTGGATCGCCGCCGCGGCGTTCGCGCTGCTGGCGATGCTTGCTCACCCGATCGGTTTTCTGTGGCTAGTTGGCACGTTCGCCTACATCAAGATCAGAGCGAAACTGTCGGGGTGGTGGAAATTGACGCTACCGCTGGCAGTGGCTGGCGGATTCGTTGCGGTGCGCTGGTATGTTGCGCGCCGGGCGTCGCTGCTCGGAGATTGGGATCGCGGACCGTTCTATCTGTATAACGGCGCAGATCAGCTGGGGCTCTTCGGAACGCGGTACTTTTGGCTGGCGGCAGCGGCGCTTTTCTTCGGGATTGTTTGCGCAGCGAACGAACTGTATTCGCGGAGGAAGGAAATCGATTGGTGGCCACAATTCGAATTGCCGCTCGAATTGTACGCGGTGACGTTTTGCGCTACGGCGCTTGTGCCTGAGAATTTGCGCCCGTCTCCAGAGGGAGGATGGATCGGGTTGCTGGCATCCCGGCTGACGACGATTTCGGCTATTTTCGGTCTTTGCCTGCTGGGAGGCATCAAGCCGCGAAAATGGCACTTGGCAGGGTTCGGAATTTGCGCCGGTGTTTTCTTCGTGTTTCTGTACCAGGATACAGGATGGCTGAACCGGCTGGAAGAGCACTCCGAGGAGTTGGTGAGGAAGCTGGCGCCGGGGACGCGGGTCATTGTCACGATTGAAGCGCCGGAGGGTTCACGGATGGAATTTGCGGGGCATGCCGCCGAGCGCGCTTGCATCGAACACTGCTTCAGTTACGGGAATTACGAACCGTCGTCGCGGCAGTTTCGGGTGCGCGTGCGGGAGGGGAGCCCGGTGGTGACTTCATCAGCCGATGATGCGCAGGACATGGCGTCGGGGCAGTACCAGGTGCAGGACGGGGACTTGCCGATTAAGCAGATTTATCAATGCGATGCTAGCGACCTAACGAAGCTGTGCATCCGGGACCTGGAAGCCGGGGAGATCAACGGGCGGATTGGATACAAACCACCGGTCCAGTGAATCCCATTGGGGCGGGAGCGTTGGACAACAGCCCAGCCAGGGAACTCGGAGATGCCTAGCACGGACCACTTGGTCGATCCGCCGTTCCAGTTTCCTGCGTCGCGGAGCTCTGCGGGTTCGGTACTTGATATGGCGTTGTGCCGGCTAGGCTGGCTGCACACTCCACGAGTATCTGCGGAATTGCTGGAAGCGTGGACGGCAGGGTGGGAATCGACTGCTCAGGCCTCGTGAAGTTAAAGGCGCTCGTGAGATCGCCAACGGTGACCCGCCGCCATGCGCTAAGGTTGGGCACTTCCGCACCAAAACGTTTCTCGAGGAATCGCAGTACTGAGGTGTGATCGAACAGAGCCGACGATACAAATCCACCCCGGCTGAACGGAGAGATCACCAACATGGGCACACGGAAACCCAACCCGATAGGGCCGAGAATGGGAGGAGTGCCGACCACCGTGGGGTCCGGGACCGCGGGGGCAGTAATGTATTCGTCCGGTGTGCCTGGAGGCGCCGTGACCGGCGCGACGTGGTCAAAGAAGCCGCCATTCTCGTCGTAAGTGGCGAATAGCACCGTCTTTGCCCACAGCGCTGGATTGCCAGTCAAAGCGCTGATAATCGCGGACAGCGTGTTCTCTCCAAAGAGTGAGGGCGCAGGCGGGTGATCGGAGTCAACGATGGAGGCCAGCACCCAGGAGACTTGTGGCAGGTTTCCCGACAGCGCGTCGGTCAGAAAATCAACTGGAAACTGGGGCCCGAACGCGTTCTGGTAGAGCGGCGATGCGGGGTCCTGGAAATTCTTGAAGTACGACAGAACATTGTTCGAGAAAATGTTCAAGATATTCTGGTCAGGGGACGAGTAAACCTTCCACGAAATTCCGCGAGCCTGAAGTTGTTCGGGCATGGTCGTATAGGTAAGTTTCCCTAAGAACGACGAGCGATTTGCGATCAGCGTTTGAAGTAAGGGTCCGCCATGCTGTCCAGCCGGGTCAATGGAAGCCGCCATGGTGTAGAGACGGTTCGGATCCGTGGGGCCGATCACCGAGCAGAAATAGTTGTCGCATATCGTGAAGGCGTCAGCCACGGCGTAGTAAAAAGGAAGGTCCGCGCGGGTGTAATAACCCATGGTGAGGACGGCATCGTCGGTATTGATCGGCAGGCGAGAGGTCACAAAGCCATCCATTGCGCCGCTGTCCCAGCTCTGGTGCTGTGGCACCCAGTCGTGCGTGATGTCGTGGGTGCATGCTGCGTTCGTCTTGGAAGTGTCGAGATGGAATGGCAGCAACACGCCGGCCGGCGGGTTGGTGCTATTTGCCGGGTCAGGTTGCTGGAATGCCGGACTTTGGTCGGAGAATCCACGCACGCCGCGGTAGCTTCCGAAATAATGGTCGAAGGAACGATTTTCCTGGATGAAGATGACCACGTGCTCAATGTCAGTCAATTTGGAGCAAACGGATGGAGCGGGAACGGGGGAAGTATCGCCACCGCCGCATCCAGGCAGAAGCGCGGCCGCGATCTCTGCTGTAGCCGTAGCGGCACCAATCCTCAATAGTTCTCGACGGGTAACATTCCTGGACAGCATGGAGAGCTTTTTACCCCTCCTTTCACTGCGTTGCCCCGGCAAAGCTGACCCTCCCGAGCAGCTTCCCATGTCAGGGTTAGATGTTCGGCCGACCGGCGGCGCTTGCCCGCCTCGCGTCATCAGCAGGCGGGCGCGACTCTCGTGGACCCTGGGAGGGCGAGACGATCATCGTCGAGAGGACCAGCTTCCGCGATACGATTGCACGGTCGTGATTGGCGGTAGGACGGGTCCGACCAGATCGAACGGCGCAACCTAGCGCATCTTCATAAGCCCTAGAGCGGACTGCAAAATAAAACGCAGGGCAAAACGATGACGGTGCGTGTTTTCGGCGATGGATCACTTAGGCCAGCGTTGTCGGTCACCGTGAGAGTCGCAACGAATGTTCCAGGCGTCGAGTAAGTCACATTGCCGGGCGCAGCCACATTACTAGACCCGGGGTTGCCGCCAGGGAATGACCAGGAATATCCAGTGACTGTTCCATCGGGGTCCGTACCCGACCCAGAGAAGAATACGGACCGACCGGCGAAGATGATCACATAGCCCGAGGGACTGTCGATCGATCCCGTGGGCGGTACATCTGCTGGACCAAGTGACCCGAGCGCCTGAACTAAGTCCAACCTGCCGTTGCCCATATCGGAGCCTAAGGGCACGGCATGAGCCACAGCGGCGGCCGCTTGAGACTCATTGGTATTCGCTTGCTTGTTCAGCAGCAGGGAGGAACCGCCGGAAACAAACGGCGCGCTAAACGAAGTTCCCCATCCCGCGGCGTAGGTGCCAAAGGGATAGGTTGTGACAATGGCCTCGCCCGGAGCGGCAACCCACACAATCTCATCGCCATAGTTGGAAAACGAAGACCGCGTATCTTGGTCGCTCGTCGACGCAACTCCCATCACATCGGTTTGCCACTCGGCAGGGTAAACATTAAACGGCGGAGCTGATTGGCCTTCGTTCCCGGCCGACGCCGCGCAAATGACGTTGTTCTGTTTAGCGTAGTCCAGCGCCTTCCTCAGTTCCCGCGACCTCGTTTGGGTGTCAAAGCTCATGTTGATGACGTTGGCGTTGTTCTGCACCGCGTAATAGATGGCCTGCAGAATATCGGAGAGAGACCCTGTGCCGTCCGATTTGAAGGTCTTCAAGGGCAAGAGCTGCGCTGTCGGAGCGACTAGGTGGATCACGCCCATTACCATGGTACCGTGGCCGAACGCGGCGTACTGGTCGTTGCCATCTAACACAGCAGCCGTGGATTGATCCAGTACAGCGGCAGTGGATTGATTGACTTGGGCCGAGGAGCAACTCGAGCAGGGTGGAGGCGGACACGAAGTGAAAGGGCAGGACGAAGAGGAAATATCTGTTAATTCTGAACCACCCGGCTGATTGCGCGTAAAGTCATAGCCTGGCAAAAGAACACTCTGTAGCGCGGGATGTGTGGGATCCACGCCGGTGTCAATATCCGCGACAATTCCGGCGCCACTGACTCCAAACTGGCTTTGCGCATCCGGGACCCTGACTTTCTGTGCGGCGGGTTGGTTCCGATAGCTATTCCACACGTTTCCGCCGGAGTTGGGATAAGGCACCCCAGTTCTGTCGGACATCAGGTCTGCCGGCAATGGCGAGGGGAGCACGTTCAGTGCGCCAACCGGAAATAAGTTGAGCAACTGGTCCACTTCGGCACGTACAATTTCCAGCGGGTTGCCCGGGAGATCTAGCAAATCGCCTAAGCTAAGCGGACTGGTGATCAGGAAAAGTTGCCCCAAGGGATCGCCAAGCCCCCGCACCACAGTGCAGAGGGGGGGCAATAGGGGAGGGTTGCACACCGTTTGAAGTGTCTGGAGATCGAGTGTCGTGCGGACGATGAACCGGTTGTCGGCGGAGGCTCCGGAGGGCCAGAGTCCACCGAGCAGCAGGAGCACAGAGAGCGCTTTGAACTTCATAGCTTACCGTCCCTTCTTCCTCTTCGCTTCCCCTTGGGATGCATGTCTTTCTGAGCCTCAGAGTCAGCAGGTGTCTCAGGAGCTTTCGATTCTTCTGTGGTCCCACCCGTGACGCTCTTCGAGTCGGGCAAACCGAACGATACCCAGTAGTTTTGCCTAGCTCCTATCTCCAGCGAGACGCCCGACTCAAAATTGAATTCAAAGCGAAACTCGCCCCACTCGTTCGTCTTAGCCATGCCCATCAACCCCTCATGGCCTTGAAGCACTATGGGGACGCTGCTTAGGTGCGGCTCGGGCTTGGCGGTGTCCAAGACCTGACCGACCAGGGTGATGCGCTGCGAATCTTTGTGCCCTTCGAGGGAAAGATCGGCCACTAGACGGTCGGATTCATAAAGGAGTCGGCGAACTGCAGGTTGTGAGGATCGGGCGCCGGCGCGCGACGGTCGGAGAAAGCTATCAAAGACCAGTGGCGCGTTACGTGTGACCTGTGGGGTCGTGGACATCCGGCGGAGCAGGGAATCCAGGCTCGGCCACAGCTCTTGTAAGAGGATATCTTGGGGAACCCGCGGAAGGAAATAGGCGTCCAACACTTGGAGGAGGTCTGGGTCTCTCTCTTCACCTACGAGAACAATGGTGCGTCCTCGCAGATACGGAACCATCTTGTGGAAGGCAGCCACGACCCGAGCGGGCGGAGAATCTGCCTGCTGCGGATCCAGGATCGCGGCATCCGGTCTTCCCTGCTCAAGCAGCGTGAGCGCCTCTTTGAGGGTCGGAGCGACGAGATACTGATACCCCATACTCCCGAGCAAAACGCGCACGTTGTCGCGCACCAGCGCATTTGCGCCGAGCATCAACACTTTGGGCTGGCTTTGGGCGATTTTCACAGCCATCTACTTCGCGATAGCCCCTTTCGAGGCTAGCACCCTCCGGGCCACCACATAAGAACATACAAGGCTGGCCCGTCAATGCAGGAAACACCCCATTCGACGTCGGGGCAACACCCTAATCGGAATTCAAAAGATTCTTCGGAGAACCGCGGACCTAGCCTGCCAAACGCATTTTCCGGCCGCTTGCCAGGAGTTTCCGGCTCGTCGCCCGAGGAACTCGAATGCCTAGTAGTCGCCCCGCAGGCGGATTTCTGTTTGCTTGCTGAGTGTCCGAAGGTGGTTAGATTAGAAAGAGAGGCTGCTGCCGAGTCGGCGCTGATGAATAGTTTCGCGACCGCGAGTTTGAGGTCCCGCATGAGGTGAAAGAATTGGTAAGAGAGTCGAGTTGGACATCGGGCCAAGGCTGACTCTACTCGTCTTCCACGCAACTCCTGCCGACCGAAACGGTATGTCAAGTGGCACCTGCCTTCTGGCTCTAACACGTTTCCCGCCCCAGGATCTTCCCCGGTATCGATAGCGCGTGCATTCCCGTATCTGGTTCATTTGCGTAGACTTCCGAATGGCAACTGTTGTTGCTAGTTCTCCCGACGTTCAATTGGGGTGTTTCCCTGATTGTCCGTTCGTTCGACATGGACGTAGCCTCATTTGTTGGGAGCGTAGCTAGAGCGTGCCTTCCCCGTTCGGGGCACTCTCTTGCTAGCGCAACACGCTGCGGCCACCGAGTTCGTTTGGCCAAGACCGTCACTTCGATTTGCGAGATTCTCGCGGTTGCCGAACGGTGGCGACATCGGAGGCTGCTTAGAGGGATTTTTGGTTTAAGGCGGAATGCGAGATCAAACTCGCTTTATCCCTTGTTCGGACGCATTTTCGGAGGCAACTCGGCCGGCATCCGATTTAGGCACCGACAGCGAGCAGGTGCAAGATGTATATCCCGACCGGCCGATATGAAAAGCGCGCTGCCAAGGCAGTGGCGGTAGAGGTTTTGCACCTCGACGAATCGCGACTTAATTGGACGGCGGTAACTGAAAACGTGAGCCCTCGAGGCGCGCGCATCGTGACCGAATACAATTGCGCTCCGGGGAAGCGCGTGCTGGTCACTGCTTCAGACCAAGGTGTCAAGTCGCTGGCGCGCGTGATTTACTGCCAACCCCTAGACAGGACAAGATTTGCTCTCGGCCTCCACCTTGTAGTGCGTGTCGAGGAGTGGGGCTAACCGGCTGGCGAATGGCCTTTTGTCCCGCGATCTCCCTGTAGTAACTAGATGGCCGAGCAGGCTCGACGTCGACCGTACACACGCTCCTCGAAGGATCGCAGGGCGGAGACAAATTGGCTCTTGCATCAGGCCAATACCTGCTAGAATTGGCTGAAGGTGAGAGACAATGCTTCCACTCCATCTCCAGCCGCAGAGCCACGTTCCGCTCTACATCCAACTTCGCGATCAATTGCGGGCCCTCGTCCACGCCGGAGATTTGCGCCCGGGTGACCGCATTCCCGCCAGCCGTGAACTCGCGACCATGCTCGGCGTTCATCGCACCACGGTAGCCAATGCCTACGCCGAGCTGGAATCGGAAGGTCTCATCCAGGGGCACGTGGGACGCGGTACGTTCATTAAGGGAAACGGTAACGGCCTGAAGATCACCCCGCCAGCACCTCCAGTTCTGAATGGAAACGGGGGCATCCGGTGGGAATTGCTCTTTGCCGATGAACGCGGCGAAGAAATCCTCAGCCGTCTAACCGCCAATGTTCCGGAAGATGCACTCTCTTTTGTGATGGCCCGCCCGGCAGAGGAGTTCTTTCCCATCGAAGAGCTCCAGACTTGCGTGAACGCCGTGCTTCGCCGCGAAGGGACGGAAGTGTTGAATCTTGGTCCGTCCGATGGCTATCCGCCTTTAAAAGCGGCACTGCTCGAGATGTTGCACCGCGACGGTATTGCGGCCAAGGATGAAAATCTGCTCGTTACCGATGGCTGCCAGCAGTCCTTCGATCTGATCAGCAAAGCCTTTGTGCGTCCGGGCGATTCCGTGATTATGGAAAACCCGACGTATCCGGGAGC
>WNFO01004326.1_pt1 | contig 12230 bp, 12 predicted proteins | sample 5400251 | NCBI WGS metagenome assembly WNFO01 (sample SAMN13153354, study PRJNA577476) | soil metagenome | isolation source: 100 cm saprolite under Madrone tree | place: USA:California | collected 2016-06-14
TCCACTTCAAGTTCGAATTCGAACGGCTCACCCTCTCGTCCCGCATCCGTGCAAGGCGACGTGAATTCTCCGCGCCGATCACTTTCTCGGATGTCCGATGTCGGCGGGGCCCGTCCCGCGAGCTTGCAGGCGCCCTCCATGCCGCCGCGACAAAACCGTAGTGCGATGCTGCGAGTGGCCAAGATGGCCAACGGAGCATAAGGGGACGTGCGTAGACACCACACCTCTCAAGATGTGTGCGCATGCGTGTTAGTACTCATTTCTATCCTACTTATCTAGCGCTGGCGCTGTTCCTTTCCTCCTGAATAGCGTACCATATAGGAATCGTGCTTACTTCAAATCTAAGTCTGTTGACGTTCTTTAGTTATTTATGTGTTTTTTTTTTCGACCCCATTTATGTTCACCCTAACCGCACAGGTCGCGACTCAGATACCATGCTCCCCTTGTATATGCAGGATGAAATGTAACGTAGTCTTTGCTGTGGGTCACAGAAGCGAGCATCAGAACGCAAAGTAAGGACTGTGACCGCGGACGCGGACGGCGACGACAGTCATAATCACATACGTTATGGTTAAGGTCAGAAGAAATTGAATGCTCAGAGTCAATCGTAGTCAAAGAATAGAGAATAAACGGGGAGCGTTTAATTGTAGTGTCGGGCAGGACACCCGCAGACATCCTGTACCAGAGACATTTACTTTTATCCTGAAGGTTTGAAGGGGACACTATGAGCGAAGAGCGGGGCCGGCCGATGAGATACGTAACGGTCGATTCTCTTGTGTCGCTTAAATATGATCCCTTTGCAGGGAAGGCTACGGATATCGAGGGTCCAGATGTGGGCGTGTTCCAGAAAAATTCATAAGCGATGGGAGGATGCGACCCTCAAGCTTCGACAGTTCACAATCTTCATGGGACTGTGCATCGTCTTCCGAGTCCGAAATTTTGTTATTACAGAACCGAACGGAAACATTGCAGACACGTCGTGATGACATTAATCTCTGTCACGTAAGTGGTGAATGCAGGGAGTGCAAAATCAAAGATCCCCGAATAGGCGTTTCCTGTTGAGACGGCCACGAAAGGATCAGTCAAAGGCGTACCTCACAATTTACGAACGACGACTCACAGCGGTTCTGGCGCCTCGCTGAATATCGTTGGCCCACCGACCATCTCTCTGGTCCACACGTCACGAATGAACCATCCTACGTGGCCCACAGCACACCCGACGAGATCGCTTGCCGCAGCACGCCACGTGCCCGTAAGCACCCAGGAGAATGCGACGAGGGCAAAGGGAAGGTAAGGAGCTGTGATGGTGAGCAGGCCGAAAAGTGAGATGGGCGTCGAGGGGTGCCGACGGGACCAGAAGTAGATGGGCACGTAGGCGAGCGGGGAGGAGAGAAAGGGGAGGTTGAAGAGTGGAGATAGGCCCTGCGATAAATGAAAAGAGTTGTGGGTAAGGATGCAATGGTTTATGAGGAAGTGAGGGGTAGGGGGGGAAGGAGGAAGCCCGTACCAGGAGCATGAGAGATGATAGAAAGAGGAGCCAGAAGTAGTCCGCTTTACGATTCGCGAATGAGGACTCTTCGAGCATGCGGCTGTAGCGCATGCTGACACGAGTGATACGATCGTCAGCAGAGAGGTTTTGCCTTTACATTTGAAGGTCAAAGAAAGGACTCACAAGAAGAACAGGTGGAAGACAAAGTCCAACGATATCGAACCAAAGTAGAAGAATGTGGTGAACGCCCGCCATGGCTATCACCCACAGTAAGTAAGTAAGAAATATAGATACTAGAGCGGGTGGGTGGAAATCTGAGAGTCCCCCGTTTCTTACTTGAGCGTTCCGGAATGCAGCTTTAAAGCTGAAGTAAAGTTGTAATGGCGTTACCAATTGACATTGCTACAGTTACACGGCACGGGGATGGGGATGGTTTGGTTAGTTATGATCTTAAATTTCGGATTTTGTCGGGGACGTACAACTGCCACACTTGTGAGGACGGAAAGAGCAAGCCAGGTCCGTGTCACGGGAGGAATTTGCGTGAACCAAGCTTCCAGGCCGACTACAGGCATTTTGTTTGGATAAGTCGCTCCCGGTCTTTGTTCAGCTGAGTCGTAAGTTAGTCGTGGGGACGGGGACGTGGCCGGGTTAACCGGTCCGGTGAACGACCCGGCGAGTGTATTGTATTGATCGATATACATTGTTGAAATTGTTGGGTAGAGGACCAGACGAAGAATGTGAACTGGTAGACGTAGATGAGGTGAAGAGGCTAAGCAGCTTCAGCTGCAGATGAGCACAACTACACCAAGTAAGTATAGAGCCTTTTGAGCCCCATACTCGCTTGGTGTAGTGGTGCTCATCTGCAGTCGAGCTGCTTAGCGTTATCACCTTGTCTTTGTCATTCACATCTTTTAAGCTTTACTTACTTACTTGGTGTAGTTGCGTCCTCAGTCGAAGCAGCCTTCTGACACATGATGTGTTCACTACAGTGAGATTTTTCTGATACAAAAGTACACAATGTACACACAGGTCGTAGGTGCTGTACAAGCTAGTAAGACCGAAATATCTATAAAACAACACCACGGAATGGGAATAATTAAAGTACATATGCGTTGTGCAGGGTGAACAGTTACATGAGAGATGCCATTGAAAAAATCAAGCCCTCAAGTGAATCGCATGATGCGCAGCATCATCTGTCGTCAACGGCGCCATCCTCCGCCTATGAGACCCTCTCAACCGCCTCGTCTCCTTGTCTGCCGCCGGGTCATCCTGCAATTCGAATGCATCATGTGGCCGAAGTGAACGCTCCAGAAGATTTATATACGACACCAAATCGACATCGATATGTTTGAACGTGGCTGGCGACAGTCCTGCACACCAGACGTCGAACGCCGTGAAGGGATCAGGATGATGATGCTCGCGCTCACGTGCCTTGGGAAAGTCTACGCCAGCATCGCGGGCAGCGAGGGCAAAAACGATGCGTATGACCGGTCTCGGTTCCACTTTCGGGTCCAAATGAGGAGGGAATAGGCCCAACTTGGTCGGATTCAGGCCGTCGAACAACGACTTGTCCATCGTGTTGAATTTCTCGTCGTTCTTCACCTGGACAAATATGGCCGTCACGGAGTAAGGAGAAAGAGCTTTTTTCGTGTGACAAATCGGTATAACAATATCCACGCCTTCTTGATTATTTGAACACAACATCATCGCCCCACGCGTGATAAACTTCCAGAGATGTTCGGCAGAAAACATCGCGTGTTTCTCCACTTTGATGACGTGGTTAAACCAGATGCCGTAGTCCTTGAACGTCGCCAGGAAATTGTGCTTCTGTCCATGGCGGTAGCATATCGGGAAAGACTCTTTGAGGATTTGGTACTCGCGCGGCGGGAGTAGTTCCGCCATAAAGCCATCAACGGAAACCCATCGCCTGCCCGACAACGCCGCTCGTGCGGCGTCACATGCTCGCATAATGAGAAGAGCTGCAACGAGCTCCCCACGGCGACCACGATCCACGCAGTTAAGGTCCGAGTGGTTTGCCAAGTGACGCACCGGGTTTGACTGGGTTGCTTCCATAAGCTCATAGGCGGCCTCGGCTAGAAGCGGCTCTGACCCTGCAAGGGTGACTAATGTGTCCCTTCCAGCAGTCACTGCGAGGCACAGTCGCATATGACGTTCAACTTGTGTGCGGGCTACGTCGCCAGCTGATCCATCCATGTTGAAGTCGAGCGCAAAGCGCACAGAGAGGCAGGCTAGAGTACCCGACCGATCGTTCTCAGCAAGCGAGCTCGGACCATCCAGCAACTTCGCCTTCGCGAGGTCCATGAGCTCTATGGTGCTTCTGTACCGCGAGTCCGTGGCGTCATAAAGGGACGCGAACCTGGTCGAGGTGGGAAGTAAGCTGCTCGCTAAAGGGATAGCCGAAGAGGACATACAGTGGTCGACCGAGATGGCACATCCAGTCCATTTCCACCACGCGATCCAACATGATCTCATCTTTCGGCGCATCGTACGCAAGGTCGTCAAAGCTGATCTCAGTAATCGGATCCAAGGTACTCAAGCTGGAATTTTGGATGCGCCTCGAGGGGTCGGAACGTATCTCCGGGGAGAATAAGTGAAACCGACCCGCCGTCGAAAGGAAGAGCGAGAAGATGGCTTGGTTGGATGTCTGCCGAAGAATACGACGCAATTCCGAAAATAGATTCCACTTGGTTATCGTATTCGTTATCCGAGGGTTATCCGTGAGGACGTGGGCCTCGTCAAACGCAAAAATGACAAGCGGTCGTCGCGGCCGCCCTTTATCGCGATTCAGCAAATTGCGTGGGTCTACAAATTCAGTGAGGAGCTTTCCCGCATCCTCCACCCCCTTCCCATCTTTAGAAACATATGGGTGATATTCCTCCGGCTCATTCAGGTCATTACCAGTAGTTTGTTGAATGCCTTCCATGAACTTTGATAACCTGTCATCCTCACCAGAATGAGAAAAGCCACGAAAACTTACCTCATCCGCCGACTGGATTACTTTCTTGTAGAGACCTTTGCGATAAGCATTTTGGCCTTGGAACGACAGACCTTCTGTCATGCGGAGGCGAAAGGCAGATGCTAGCTTCGCTTGGCGAAATTCGACATCATACTCGGTCTCGGGTATTTTATACTTCTCATTGTTGCTGTCGACGGCATCGAGGGCGGTACGGGTGACGGTTAACAGGGCATAAACGAAACCATGCAGTTTCCTCCGAATCGTATCCTGAGTTTCATCGCTTATCTCCTCGTCAGAAAGAAGCCATGAACGAAGATTGACGTCAGGAGGAGGGTACCCTATTTGAACCAGACTATGAGCATGCAAAAACTTGAACGGAGAAGCAGAACGGATCACCTGAGCTTTCGTCTAAACGGAGACACATGGGCACTGTTATAATTTTCGTCGCAAGTTGATCGACCATCCGAGATTTTCCTGTGCCAGATGAATTGACGATGGTGGCCTGTCTTGAATAAGGATTTCTCTGCTTATCGAGGTAACTCGAGAGTGTCGTGAGAAGCAAGTCTGCCGCATTGCCCTCGAACTTTCGTTGCCAGGCGAGTTCGGTAGCTGTTATCAGACATGATTGAAGAAGTGTAGGGCGGCTTTGCAGTCATTTCGTACCTTTGTCTGAGTCCTTGTTGGTCTTGAGTAGTGGACCAACATGCAGCGCCGGAATTTTCTTCCAAAAGACCTCTAGACGGATAACACGATCAGATCGCTTGAAGCCTAAGGAAGAGAACAATATACCATCTTCAAATAGGTCCTCCCAGGCTTTGCTTCCTTGCTCATCGCTGTTTGCGGCCATAGCTCTCAGCGAGTCGATAAATATTTGCTCTCCTTTCTTCTTGACATTGTCAGAAAATTCGTCCTTATTTGCCAGATGATCTTTCAGGTTTGGATCGCGCTCGAGAACTCCTTGGACGGAAAACCAAACAAGTCCCAGCATCGCATCGTCGTCGTCGTCTTCCTCCTCCTCCTCGGGGAATTTACTAATAATTCTTCTTAGAGATCTGACCGCTTTATCAATAGCCCGCTGCGGAATGTTTGCTAGCCGTGTTCTTGAGGGAGTACCTCCCTGGGGCGTGGATGGATCTACACGATAAGCGTCTTGAACCTGCCGGGCGCCCTGCCGCGTTCGTCGAGGGTTGGAGCCAGAGGCCATGATTGTAGAGAGTTGAGAGGGAGAAGTGAGAGTGATGTAGTGGGCGTTCTGAAGGGAATTGGCGACAATACTCGCTGCTTATATGCATCAAGGGCATGTGGAACAGTCAGTGTATTATGGCCGCTTGCCAGAACCACTGCGGGCAGTTACAATGTAGTCCAGTTGCTCTTGACCGACCAATCGGATTGCAGTATTTAGCCGACATCGATGGCGATGTGGCGGGCATTTATCGAAACACTGGCACGTGACACCGTCTGATGCCGCCACATTCATCGATTCGTCCTAATCGAATACTCCTCTTACCGATGATCCAAAAAGAGGGAAAACGAGTTCAACAAGTTATCCCTTTTGGCGGAGTACCTTTTAATTCGGACTAAGATCTCGAACTGAGGTAGTGTATCGATACGACCCTCTGGTTCTCGAATATCTCATCTAGGCGGACAGTTACACGAGGATTGCCATCGAAAAATCAAGCAGTTGAATCCGAATCCCTCAAGTGAATCGCATGATGCGCGGCATCATCTGTGGTCAACGGTGCCATCCTCCGCCTGAGAGTCCCTCTCGAGTGCTTCGTCTCCTCGTATACTTCAGGGTCATCCTGCAATTCAAATGCATCATGTGGTCGAAGCGAACGCTCCAGATGAATTCGATACCACGCCTCGTCATCGTCGACATGCTTGAATGACTCGTTCGACAATCCTACACACCAGACGTCGAACGCAGTGAAGAGATCATCATAATGATGCTCGCGCTGACGTGCATCAGGAAAGTCTGCGCCAGCAACACAGGAAGCGAGGGCTAAAACGATGCGTATGATCGGTTTCGGATCCACCTTGGGGGGAACAGACCCAACTGGATTGGATCTATGGAGCCGAACGACGTCTTTTTGAACTCGTGCTGGTACTCCTCTGCGTTCTTCACCTGGACTAATATGGCCGTCACAGAGTCGCGAGTGAGTGGTTGTGTGTGACAAATCGGTCTGACAATGTCGATGCCTTTTTGATTATTTGAACACAAGATCGATGCCCCGCGCATGATAAACTTCCAGAGGTGGTTGGCAGAGAACATCTTGTCTTTCTCCACCTTAATGACATGGTTAAACCAAATGCCGTAGTCCTTAAATGTCGTCGCAAATTTGTGCTTCTCTCTAGCACAGCAGAAGTTCGGGGAAGAGTCAATTATAGCAGAAGTAGATTATGGCTCTTCAGGCCTCAGTTCTCGTGCATGCTGAGCGCACGTTTACTGAGTGAGCAAACTACCCTCATCTGCTCGACCAGGCACATGTTCTAGATGACGTTCCAAGTTGTCCTTGTTTCTCACATTATCATCAACTCAACGTATGATCTCACGATTAAGGACTGCCTGAGAAAAGTGTTCATTCGATTAGCGACAACATAATGACATAACTATAAGAGTCCAAGCGGAAATAGGACGACAAATCACAAAACAGCAGAAACCGGACAAGAAGCTCGCAGAAAGCCTCGGACGTGCACGATCAACCGAATCTTTGCCGCTCAATAAATGACTTTTGCCTCCCATCTCGAGACACACGCCTACATAGCGAATTAATCAACCTGCTCACGAAAGCTCCTACCCACAACTCACCAATAATGATCCATAACATCACTCTGACCGAGCTTCCGAAGGAAGTTCTCGTCATGTGTAATGATGATAAGCTGGAAATGAGCGTGGTTCTTTCGTTCGTTGATGATACTACAACTGTAGATTAGCTTAGATTATAAGGGAATTGAAACCCGACCAACTCGATAAGACTCGTTGCAAGTGCTTCAATGTTCTCCATGTCGAGGGCATTCGTCGGCTCATCGAGTGCCAGTATCCCACAATTTTGTCCGAAGGATTCAGAAAGAGCAAGTCGGATAATGATAGATGCCAGCATTTTCTGTCCTGCTGAGCAACGTCCTCGCATGTCCATCTCCACCTGGTCTTTTGTCATCACGACCTGAAAACCAGTGTCACCGGCGTTGAAGGAACGTTCACGATGAGTCCGATGGTCGTTGTCGTAAACACGCACCCTGTAATTATACGATCGCTTCGTGGCGCCGCCTTCGCTATCATATCGGATCCGAATTCCATCAATGTCTTCGGAAATTGTCGAGTCAGATCGTACAATCCACGCGACGCGAGAACGTCTGCGTACCTGTGCCTTGATATGTTTTATTCCAAAGGTGACGCATTGTGTCATTCACTTCCTCCATCTTCAGAGAGTGATATTTCATTATGGCGCTATACGTTGCAGCGATGACGGTCAGCACTCCACACAGGACTAGGAGATAAACTTACTTGTCCAATGCCTTTCCATATTTTTCGAGGTCATTGTTAGCCATGTCGGACAACTTATCAAAATTGTATTGGATCAGACAGTTTATGGCGTGATAGTCGAGAATCTTACCTTGACCCTCACTAGTTGGTCCGTATACTGCTTAGTGATGTCTTTATACTCTGCATAATCTCCCTCAAGTCTTTGCAATTGGGCTCTCAACGAAGTCAGTTCACCCCCAATGTGAGCACTCTAAAGGATATTGTAAGAAAGAACACAGCGGAAAGCTAGGATAGTTACCCTCTGCTGCATTTCGTTCTCCCTATCTTTCTCCGGCTGATACTTCTCCTCAAAGTTACGCTTCGCTTTGCTAGCGCCTTCTATGTCACAGGAGTCTATCTCCTTCTGAGTTGCTTGAATACTACTTTGCAACTTTCGAAGTCGGCGGTTTTCACGGAGGTTGGACAATGCCGCTCCTCCCTCGTTGATCTCTTTGTCCAATTTCGCGACTGCTTTGCGGATCTGTTCGACCTCAAGCCCGTGGTCCTGTATTTTCGCCTCATATTGATTGATAGCGTTGGCGCAATCTTGAAGCCTTTTGCTGCGCTTATCTCGGACATACCTGAGATTCCAGTCATTAAGGACTACTTACGAAGTCCGAGGCACTCACCGTTCGATGCGCTTGTTGGCGCCCTCAAGTTTATCAGCGCTCCGGCTGAGTTCCTGAGCCGATTGTTGCGCCTCAGATAGCTTGGTATTGAGTTCGGTCTGCGTAGTCTGATGCTCTCGATCAAGAAGATCGATAGGTCCCTGGCCTTCTACTATTTGCGCATCCAGGTCCTGCTGATGATCAATCTCAATGTAGGGAAGAAAGCGTTATATCAATACCTTCAGCTGACCAGACAGAGATGCCATTTCCTGTTGCATGGCTTCAACGCTTCTCTGAAGGGCCTCCTTTTCTCTGACTTTACTGCGAAGGTCAGTTTCCTGTAATTGGAGCTTATGAAGTTCATCCCCGTGCGTTCGCAGAATATTATTCCGGCGCTCGCGATCACTCTGAAGGGTCTGCTTCTCTTTTTCAGTATTGCGTCTTGAAAAAGTCAGTGGAACGGCAACATACATGGATGAAGGGTACTCACAAGGCTGCCGAAAGATCATCTAGTTCTTGCTGAACATCGTCAGCTGTTTTCTTGGACCCCGTAGCAGCCAGGGAGTTCTCGACGTTCGATATCTCTTTCCGAAGATCTTTACAATCACTGTGAAGCCTCGAAACATTAACTGCATGTTGTCGTAGAGATACAAGTTCCTTCAACTCTCTCTTGAGTACTTGTAGTTTGTCGTTTGCCTGCCACATACATGTCAGATATATTAACCGCAAATATGTTAGATGCGATACTTTTTCGGCAACCTCAGTTAATGAGGGTAGCAATTCATCCTGGGCGTGGATTTGCTTTTCGAGAGATGGGATGTCTTCGTCTTTCAGACGATGAACGGAACTTTCGCAGGATATCAGCTCTCGATAATCTCTGAGAAGCGATTCCCAATATTTCAAGTCGTTCTCGAATTCACGTCGAGCAGTTGGAGAAGTTTCCTTTATCTTATCGTTGAGCTGTGAGCAATGAGCTTAGCACAAGACCTGCGCGAATAGGGTGCACGATCACACACATAGCTCTCGAAAGGTTTCAGTTCTTCATCTGTCATGTGCCGATTGCAGACTTGACAAAGGTGATTGGTTCTGCCATACGACCGTAGCTTCTGATAAAGTTCTGCACTCTCGGAACTCTTAGAGAGCGATCTGCCAACACGAGATCAGACGTCGCATCCGAATGTCAGCAGGAATACTAACTCTCGCAGGAAGTTGATCTCCGCGGTTGCGTCTTTGATGGCAGACTCCACCGTTGTAAATTCACCGAGTCCATCCTTCAACTTCTTCTCTAACCCTGTCTCGAGTGAGATAAGATCACGCTGAACGAGGGATTGTTGTACCTTTCAGGTCTTCCCGTTTCGTTTTGAGTTGACTCTTCAAAGATGATGAGTTTGCCTCCGCTTCATGAAGCTTCCGGTCAGCGAGGCTACATTCCACCTCAACGTCGGCATGGGCTTTCTCGGTTTTCCTGCACACGGTAAGTAGAAATAGGCACCGTTCGAGTTGACTACGAACGTGATTGTTGCATTGACGTCGGTTTCCATTGTCTCGGCGCTCGCCTCTGCTCCTACTAGTTTGGAAAATTTTGCATTCGAAATCTGCAAACTGATAGGGGTAAGGTAAAGGCTACGCAGATCTCCACGAACTTACATATTCCTCATCTCCCTCTCCTTGGAAGTTAAGTCTCTTTGGTGTAGCGTCAACTTGGCTCGCGCGTCTGATTGTAAACTGAGCGTCCTGATTTCAAGCGTAAGGCTGTCTCGCTGATCCTCCATCGCGCGAATTCTGGTGTTTAAATCTGCTATGCGATCATCGTGTTTTGCGGCTATGAGGTCTTCTTTTAGCTTCTGGATGCGAGCGTTCTTCCCCTCAATATCCGAAAGAATATTCTGTAGGTCACTGTCTAGCAACTCCGCCGCCTCTACTTTGCTCTCAGTAGATAGGGTGTCTGACTGGAGCTTTGCCTAGGCTACCAGTAAGAAGTGTTTGTTCAATGAGGTGAGGCATGCATACAATTCTGGTGCGGTTGGTTGCTCGCTGCTGTTTGTATCTTTCCAAAGTGGCATGCAATTGCCGAGACCGTTCGTTGTAAGTGGCATTGCTCTGCTGAATTTCGCCCTGGGGTATTAAGACGTAAGCGCGAGATACGGTTCAGAATGGTCTACCAAGTGTACCTGTACGCATTCAACTCCAGCCGTTTGCTGAGTCAGTAAAGCGCCTAACTTCGTTGTGAAGTCTGTAACTTGGTCACGTTCGAGAGGAGAGAGGTCGAAGCCCCGGATACTGTATTGTGTAGATATCTCGTGGATCAGAGCTTCACGTTCTAGTACCCGTTCCTCTTGAGCCTGAAATATTCAATTGTGACGTCCTGTCGAAAAAAAGGGCCAATTTACCTTGGCTTCCGCATTCAGTTGACCGTGTTCCTCATTAAGCTCTACATGTTTCCTTCGAGCGGCAGCGAGTTCATCCTCTTTATCCTGCTCACTCGCCTCCTCGCGCCGCCGAACATTCCTTTTTTCAACAATGTCAACATTGAAGTTTTTGATGCGCTCCTCCAGTTGCTCGTCAGTGTCTCATGATGATCAGAGAAATCAGCGCCCAAATCGACAGTTCCAGGAAACGAGTAGCGTACCAGGAATCTCCTGCACATTTGGACGTAACTCAGCAAGTTCCTCCCGATACTTCTGCTTTTCTTTCTCCAGGCTCTCAACTTTGATGTATATCTCCCGAAACTTAGTTGCGCCTTCCTCGAACTTCCGGTTGGACCGCGCCAAAGCTTCATACATTTTCTTAGCTTCCTGATAGTCCACCTCCTTTTTTGCTATGGCGGCGTTCATGTCAGAGACTTGGGTCCTAAGTTTGTCCGCATGCCCCTTTTCACGAGCCACAGATTCAAGGCGTTCTTTCTCGGTCTTCAGTTCAGCGACGCGTTCCTTTCGGAGAGCCTTGATTGAGTCAACTGCCTTTGTATACCTGGAGTATCTCAGACGTTACAGTAGTGAAAAAGGTAGGTGTACCCCCACTTTGTTGCCTCGAATATATCGTCAAATTTCTTCTTCAGAATCGAAGCTTCAGCCAGCGGCCAGTAAGAATCTTCTTGATGACAGAAAATGACATTCTCGAGAACGGCTTTCGAGACGCCCAAAAGTTTAGGTATTTCCGTGTCCAACACGGCGCATTTTGTCGAGATGACCCGACGCTGCATATGCAGAGGTCAGGGGTACGGTCACGGTGTCTCTACATCCAAACGACGTACTTTTCCAGAAGGGTTGTCCCCCTCTTCATTAGCGAGGATGCTTTCCAATGTTTTCATGGTCATACCACCCGTCTTCTTCATCGTTACAGACAGGTTACGAGTGGCGAGCATGCGTCGGCCATTTGCAGCATAAAAGCGTAGCTTCACTTGTGCCTTCACTTCTTTTTCGTTTGCCATCTTGGGATCATGGATGAAGGCTCCGCCTCGCGTCCCGGGGGGCTGATCACCTGTTGTTGCATATTTCAAACACTCAATTATAGTGGTCTTTCCGCTACCATTGTGGCCGACAATGACTGTAACGGGGCCATGGAATTCTATGATTGAGATGCTTTTGTCGTCGAACGAGCGAATTCCACGAATAGCAAGCTTGCCCAACGTTG
>WNFO01011876.1_pt1 | contig 12230 bp, 10 predicted proteins | sample 5400251 | NCBI WGS metagenome assembly WNFO01 (sample SAMN13153354, study PRJNA577476) | soil metagenome | isolation source: 100 cm saprolite under Madrone tree | place: USA:California | collected 2016-06-14
GCGCTGGCCGCGACCGTCCGGCCGATCAACGAAGTCCGGGTCGACACGATGCCTCTCAAAGATGGGTGCGGCAAAGGCAGTCGGCGAGTGCACTGAAGAACAAAAAGGCCCGCCTTGCAGGGCGGTTTTGTCTGCTGCCGAGCACCGTTCGGCAAAATTGGTTGCGGGGGCTCACAACCACCTCATACCGAACGCGCTCAACACGGTTCGCAATGGTAGTGCTTCAATTTCGACCAGTCATCATCCAGCTTGTTGAACCTTCCCCGGCAAATCCAGACCGTCTGGCCGGTCTCAAGGGGAAGTGCCCAGGGGTTATCGGTCCTGCCCGCTGCCTCGACGGAGGCGTAGAGCTTGAGCAAGTCTTCGCGGCGGCCGCCTAGGTGTATGACTACGCCTTCGGCATGTCCACGCGGACCCCAGAGGTAATAGTTGTTGTGCGCGCCAATTGAGGGGGGCAGGCCCCAAGGCTTCGCAAAGATGTCGACTGCGGCCGCCTCCCCGTAGTTGTTCGCGAAAAATACCGCATCCGCTCGTTCTTCTGGCGACAGCGATTGATAGCCACGGCCGACCAAGGCAGCGAGTTCGCGCCAGCCAGACATTTCAGCATAGGGTTGTGGCAGACGGCCGAGCGCCAGCTTTTTGTCGGTGCCTTCCGGAGCAACACCGAGAAAGTCTTGATACGCAGCGAAACGCTCAATGGGAAGTAGGGGAACGGCGAATGGGAGCAGTGGCAAGCTAAACAAAACAACGCCGACAAGCAGCCCCGCGCGCAGGCGTCGGGACGTGAGCCACGCATCCAATGCCACGGCTCCGCCGGCGAAGAGAACGGGATAGGCGCCGCTTGGATAATAGGATTTGGCGTGGAGCGCGATCATCGCCACAAGCAGAAGCAAGTACGCGATAACGATGGCGCGAAGGTCCGCGAACCGACCCCAAAACGCGAACGCTGCGAGGCCAGCGAGCCAGATTGGTGCAGTAATCGGGTTGAGGTCGCGCATCTGGATCAACACAAAAGTCCAGGGCGCATATACGACATTCTTGCTTTCAACCACGGCTGCAGCGAATTCGAGAAACGGCCATCCATGAGCCCATTGCCAAAACAAGTTGGGCAGCACGATGAGGGTGGCGGCTACCGCAGCGACATAGGGGCTTGGGCGGGCAAGACGGCCGCGTGCCGATGTCAGTAGTAGGCCAATCAGGAGGGCAACCACCCAGATCGCAATGGTGTATTTGACCATAAACGCCAGACCAATCACCAAGCCCATCGGGAGCCACCAGCGTTCATTGTTGTCGCGGATGATGCCGATGAGTGCATAGGCACAGAACAACCAAGCGATCGGTTGAAGCGAGTCCGTGTAAAAAATCGTCCCGAAAGCAAGCAGGAGCGGACAAAAGAATGCCGCCATACCGGCGAGCAGTTGAGCCCAATTGCCGCCACCGAGCTTGCGAGCCGTCTCAGCCGTGAGCGCAACCGTGCCCGCATGAGCCAGCGCCGGGATCAGACGAAACATCGTCAGCGAGTTGGGAAACAGGGCGTGCATAAGTGAGGCGAGCAGCGGGACCAAAGGCGGCTGGTCGACGTAGCCCCAGTCCGGGCGTTGACCGCAGACGATGAAATAGAGCTCGTCGCGGTGGTAGCCATATTCGCCATTCGCCCACAAATGCAGCGCGGCTGTGAGAAGAGCGAGCCATATGGCAGGACGGGACAGCAGAATGCTCTCCTAATGTGATCCCCAGAGCAATTGCCATTCTAACTTCCAGAACGCAAAGCTACCAAGCGTGAGGGGGCGTCGAGCTCGTGATCAGATTCAAGACCGCGAAGTCGCTCGGCATCGAAATACCCATCGCGCTGCTCGCGCGGCGGATGAGGTGATCGAATAGAGAGGCGGTTTGTTGCTGTGCATGAGGCCGCAAGTGGTACTTCGCGTCATTTCGCTGTGCTGCGGAATTTGGTCGCTATCGGGGCATAACGGACTCTGGCAAGCCGACCGCAGATTTATAGGTTCATGGCCTAGGTCTGGCTTTTATCGGCTCACTTTGCAGAAGGTTTGAAACAAGTTGCCGCAGGCGCGTCGGCCATCCTCATTGCGCCAACGCGAGTGTGAAACCTGAAACGCCAAGCGACAGATTGATGCCTACCGAGCCCTCGACGGAGAGCGGCTGCAAGGCGATCGATCGTCCTGATCCGCCGAACAGCATGTTGGCGCCGACGCCGACGCCAACACCCACCGAACCGCTGGCTCCGACATAGGTGCCGGCGAGCGCGCCAAGCGCGGGACCTGCCGTCGGCGCGAAGGCGCAGCAGGCAAAATCATGGGAGTTGCGTGCCGCAACGAGCTTGGCGCGGCTCTGGCGCGATCAAGGCGAGCGCAACAAAGGTCGCGAGCTTCTCTCGCCGATCTTCGGCTGGTTCAAGGAAGGCTTTGATACGCGCGATGTGCAGGAGACGAAAGCCTTGCTCGATGAACTGCTATAGCCCGTAAGATTTCGCTCGATTTGATTACGGCAAACTGCTGCGCAGGAAGGAACGCCAATGAAAGTGCGAGCGTCGGTGGAATGTCGAGACCGAGCTAGTGGATATTCGGTTGGTCTATCAAGCCGCCGGCCAAGCCGAAGCCCGCCGCGACCTGAACGTGGCACGTTTCTTCGATCTAATGCTCCCAATCCCCTTCAAGCCTCTGCTCAAATATTTGCGCCGGGGCTCCCTGGTGAACTTCGGCAAACTCCTTGAGGGGAAGCGAGTTGGTCACACCCACAACATTAGAATTAACGGTCTCTAAGGCCAGCATCTGACCTGACTCCAGATCATGAATTAAGCCAGCATTCGCCACGCTCCCGGCTACGCAACCATTGGTGAGACAAATGACATAGGGAATTTGCATGGTCGCGCCCCGGTCAACAGTCAATTTGATGCCAGGCTGCAAGAATGATCCGGGGGGCACGAAAATCTGCAGACGAGCAACAGGGTCGCCCTCTCGTTCGACCAGATCGACTCTGATTGCGATTTGACCTGTGTCCCATTTACCGTTCATGGTCGTGCGACAAACCATTTTCGACCCGGCCTCTTGGGTGGCCTTGAAACATAGCTTGCGCCACGGCGCGTACGTTAGCTGGCGATCTGGCTGTCGTCCCCGGGTAGCGATCTCTGCCTCAGAAAAATTATCGGTCGCCGGTACATCACCAAATGGCACCAGTTGTTGCGCGTCGACCCTCATCACTGTGGTCGCCATGAACACCACAAGTGATCCAGTTGCCAGGAATCGATACCGGGCTGATCTTGCCAATGGGTACAGAAGCCGAATGTCCATAAACCAACCTTTCATCGATGTTTGGTCAGGAATTCGCTGACAAGAGGCGCCCAGAGTTGAACGGCATCGGCCGAGTCTATCAAAAAATGGCCGTCCGCTCCAAAATCGGATAACAGATGATATTCAACGTTGCCGCCTGCGGCGCGAAACGCTTCCACCATCCGCTTTGAGAGATCAGGTCCAAAATAACTGTCGTTATGGGTGTAGATCCATAACATTGGAACGCGCGCCGTGCGGCCAAATTCGGCAACGGCATCGACCAGCTGATCAGGGGCACAGTTGTTGTTAGGTTTGCCATTGAGATGACCACCGCGGCCGGCTGCAAAGCCGATGATCGCCCGCACAGATTCCGGATTTTGACTGCCAAGCGCAATCGACCCCCATCCACCCCCCGATTGGCCGACAATGATGACCTCATTGCGCTTGATAAATGACTGAGTTGACATGTACTCGATGATCCACTTGTCAATCGACGCGACGGCAAGCCCCGCGTCACGAAACTCAGCATCCGAACATTTTCCGACGCCCGAGAAAAACAGCCCGAACAGACCTCGCTCGGGGATTTCGATCGCAGTAGCACCGTATCCAGGGCGTACAGGCGCGACCACCACGTAGCCCTGGCGCGCAAACCAAAGTGCTGCGGCACGGAATTCGATCACGGGAAAGTAACTTCGCGCCGTCGCGTCAAGCGAAACTCCATGGTTCATCACAACGAGTGGAAATGGACCGCCCCCGCCCCCAATGGGACGGATCAAATAGGCGAGCAGCGGCACAGGCGAGGACGGAATCGCCCACATCTCCTCGTGAACCTGGGGCGCCGTGGGCTGCTCGGACGCCGGTCCTGCCATCACCAGATTCGGCAGGATAAAGGACACGACTATGCTTGATAGAGGATACCGCATGGCTATCGACCCTTTACGTAGGATGCTCATCTTCCCCTACGTGGATGGCAAACTGTTGCGATTATGGGGGCTGACGATCAAGCAGCCGCCATGACGAATATATCATGCCCTTCTGAAGCGTGGCTGTTGACTATCCAAGAAAAATTCAAAAACTCATATTAACGCGCTTTGCGATACATCAAATTGTGGGCGGGACAGAAAAGTAGTAGGTGGCAGGATCGGGCCGCTTATCTCCCGCGCCATGGTAGCCGCGATCGCAATCGGCGATGGCTTCGCGGCAAAAGGCGCGTTGATCATCCCTGCACAGCATTACAAGTGTAGCGGATGCAATCCTGGTAAACGCCCCGACACTCGAAGGATGGTATTTGCTTCAAGGACAGGCAGGTGCGATATCGCACACGGCAGGTATTTATGCATTGCCGTTTAGCGGTCTGAGCCGCCGCGAAGGTGAGAGAGCCGAGATCGGCGTCGCGCGCATTGAGCGTTCGCGTACTCATGACGAGTGAAAGCAATGACGGAAGCACTGCGAAGAGTACGGAGACAAAGGCAAACGACCGCTTGCTACATTTCATGGCCCAGCCCCTCTAGGTCGAAAAAACACGGCGAGTTTGGAGTGACGTCGCAGTTCGTCATTGAAGTACAGCCCTTCTTGATCTGCAACAGCTTCCAACAGCTTTTTGGCCTACTTGCCCCCAGACCTGTCTCCGCGAGAATTGGCCACCCGGACATTCGTCGGACAGATCGCCGCGTCAGCTCTGAAGAGACTCATGCACCGCAGCAAATTCGTAGAAATTCATTGGCAGAATCAAACACAGCTTTGATTCCTCGGCCCTCATTTGATGCTTCATCGGCACCACCCGACAACGATGGCCCGCTATGGTTCACGAAGCGGGCCCTTACCTGACTGGAGCGTTAGAGCGAGCGCTATTGTAGCGTTGCGTTGACGCTGATTACTGACGTGCCGGAACTCGTTGGACCCCTACCAGTAGCCCGAACGGAGAACGTATCGCTACCTCTATATCCAGCCTGCGATGTGTACACGTAAGAAGACCTGTCGACCCGTTGCAACCTCCCATGTGCCGGCCTTTGTGAAATGCTCGAACTCAATATTTCGCCCCTAACATTGAGAGAAAATAAGCAACTTCCCCCGGAATTGATCGCAATATAACCGATCGAGTTAATGCCCCAATCTGATGGTGATCCTGACATTGGGCACTGAGGAGCATTCTGGGCAAGTGCCGGCGTCGCTACCGCTACCAATCCCAACGCGGCCGCAATTAGTACTGAACACGCTCGCTTTATGTGTGTCATTCGGGTGCTCCATTGATGGCGAAAACCCAGCAGCGACAGGCCTCGGATCAATGAATGCGAACCAATGATAATGTCGCCAAATCAATTCGGAAAGCTATTCCAATCCGCTCTAGACGCTATGCAACTTCGGCAGAATGTTGAGTGGGCCCTTGGACATGCACGTTGGAAGCGCGCCTGCCGCACCGCGCGGTGGCAACAATCGGAGAAGCATCCTCGGCCACTATAGGTGATTTCAGGTCATCCGACACCGGATTCGCATAGCGCACGATCTTAATCGAGGCCCAGATTCTCCGGTCACTTGCTGCGATCAGAGGAAGCGAACCATGGGAACGATCAGCGACGGCAGGCCCGGAATCATGTCACTAATCGATGCTCTTCTTGAGAAGCCCGTCAACGTATCAACTGCGTCCAAATACTCCGCAATGAACGGTCTCATCTACCTCGCGCTTGGAGTGCTATTCATTGTTTGGCCGGGCGTGACGCAGACGCTTTTCATGGATCGAGCCTTCGTAGGGGACGAACAGGGGCTCATCCGTGTCGTGGGATTGACGGTTGTTGTGATTGGCTGGCTCTACCTGTTTGGTGGTCGATCGGGAGCGCGACAATTCGTCCCCGCTTCGGTAGTCGACCGATTAATATTCGTTCCGATGGTGCTCGTGCCCTTGGCGATTGCCGGCGTGTTCCCTCATTTGCTGCTGGCGTTTACGTTTCTCGATATGTCCCTCGCCATCGGTGCGTGGGTGCTATTCGGTCGAATGACGTGATTGGCGCAAATCGCTTTCAGCGGCGGTTCTTTGGCAGGACAACCGGCTCATCGCGTACGACGCTAAATCAGTGCAGACGATCATTGGCCGTTCACTATTTGAAATAGAAAGGCGCGCAGCCGTTTTTGCATAGTCAGACGCATCCGGTTCGATAATTTCAAGATTGCGGATTTGGGAACCAAACGCGCGTTCCCAATTCGCTTCTGCGCGTTCGGAAATCGAACGCGGGTAATGGCAAAGGACAACGGCAATGAGACCAGCGACAGCACGACAGCGTCCATTAATCTGCGCAGCATTAGCTGCGCTCGTCGTCGTCAGTGCGAACCCCATTGGTTTCTGCGCCTCGCAGAGCCACGCAGCCGGAAATCTAGAGTGTCCAGAAGTCGGCGCGGGGCGGGTTCCAGATCTCATCGGCGATGCGGCGGGGGGCGGGCTGTTCACCACGGGGAGCCGAACCGACCTTGCCAACGAGATCAACGATGCGATTAACAGGCCGCAAATCAGTGACCCCAATGTCTCGTGGACTGACGTGCAGAACGCGCTGATCGCCGCGTATTGCCGCGTCGTGGCCGACAGGCGTGAGCTTGCCGCCTCAGAGAAATGGAGCCGCATGCGCCAGTTCGACAGTGTCCTGGAGCAGGAGATTGCAGCCAACGCGATGCCGCCGGGAACGCAGATCGTCGCCAATGTTCCTCTTCCTCCTGACGTCTTTCGGGAACTCAGAAGCCAGGCTGCAGCCTCCGATCAGACTACAGGTCAGCTGATGGCTGCCATTCTGACACGGGCAGCAGGAAGATAGAAATCCGATCAAGTGCAGAAGATTGATCGTACTAAATGAGGCGCCGGGTCATGAGGAAATTGACGCTTGCTTCGCTTGCGCTGGCTGTCACGTTTCGGCGCCCACTGCATAAGCACCGTAGCCGAAGAGACTCGCCCAACAGACTCCACCAGCTATATTGAATAAGAAAAATACGGCCGGCCGGCATGCTATTGGCGCCCGCAAGCAAAGCCGCAAACATTCGCAGCACTGCAATGAAACGCCCAAAGAACACGACGGCGTTCCCATATTGAAAAAAAAGATATCGACCGATCAGCAATTGATCCTCATCGGGACCGATGTACCGACCCCATCTGCGAAGAAGGGGCAAGCCAGGCCGACGCCCGACCATGGACCCCATAGCGTCCCCGACAATCGCACCCGCTGTCAGCTGCTAATCGGCCGCATCATCGACCGCTTCACTCAAACCGAATGCAAAACCGTCTTTGCGCAGAGCGTCGGACAATCGGCGCCTTCCAAAATCGCCATCCGCGTTCGAGAAATGCCGAAACTGCATAGTCCACGCCGAGCACTTCCTTCACACTGCGCCGCGTTCGACGGCGTGGCGTTCTAAGTTGCGTTGTGGGCGCGGCGATAGGAAGAACCAGACGATGATGAAGCCCGACGCTGCTACGCTAGTCCGGCCACAAAGTCTGGCCTCCGAGATGTCCCGTCACTCCGATATGGTCTGGATCTCCGGCGGCACCTTCCGCATGGGGTCGGACAGGCACTACGCCGAAGAGGCGCCGGTCCACCGCGTGACAGTCGACGGCCTCTGGATCGATCGCACCCCGGTCACAAACCGCCAATTCCGCAATTTCGTGCATGCGACGGGCCGCGCTCTGCCTGATATGCTGAAGGCGGCGTCGCTGGTTTTCAATCCGCCGAAATATCCGGTCGATTTGCGCGACTGGAGCCAGTGGTGGACGTTTACATTTGGCGCCAACTGGAAGCGACCTTATGGACGAGGGAGCTCGATCAGCGGGCTCGAAGATCATCCCGTCGTTCACGTCGCCTACAGCGACGCCGTGGCCTACGCGAAATGGGCCGGCAAGGATTTGCCGACCGAGGCAGAGTGGGAGTTTGCGGCCCGCGGCGGCCTTGATGGCGCGGAATTCGCCTGGGGCGATGAGCTCACGCCGGGCGGTAGCCAGATGGCAAACACCTGGCAGGGCGCGTTCCCGCATCAAAACCTCAGGCATGACGGCTACGAACGCACGTCGCCGGTGACCGCGTTCCCGGCGAACGGCTACGGCATCTACGACATGATCGGCAACGTGTGGGAATGGACCAGCGATTGGTACTCACCGAAACACGAGGCCGATGCGCCCAAGGCCTGCTGTATCCCGGTGAACCCGCGTGGCGGTCGCGAGGACGCGAGCTACGACGGTTGTCTGCCCGACATCAGGATTCCTCGCAAGGTGCTTAAGGGCGGTTCGCATCTGTGTGCGCCAAATTACTGCCGCCGCTACCGCCCGGCCGCGCGTCATCCAGAGCCGGTGGACACCTCGACCAGCCATGTGGGATTCCGCTGCATCATCAGGCAGGCGGGAGCGGCGCCATGAGCGATGCCACTCCGCAGGAACTGGGCGTCCTGGCCAAGTTGGTCATCGTGCTCGCTATCGTGCTGATCGTCGCCGGCGTGCTGTGGAACGGCGTTACGGTCGACGCCTTCCGACGATTCTGGCACGACCTGGTCGAACGGCCGGACGAGCCGATGAGGTTTCGCTTCATCCTGCAGCCGTTGATGGCTGCGTTCGCCGCTATCCACGATGGACGCGAGGACGCGCGGGCTGGCCGCTCTCCGTATTTCATGACGGTGCTGCGCAATCCGCAGGAACGCGTTGGACGGCTGCGCGAGGGATTAAACGCGACTGCCAGAATCATCCTTCTGGGACTGGTGATGGACGTGATCTATCAGCTCGTCGTGCTCAAGACATTCTATCCGAATGAGGCCCTCGTCGTCGCGTTGCTCCTCGGGTTTGTCCCGTACCTGATCATCCGAGGGCTCGTTTTGCGTGTCGCGCGATCGCGCATCCGCGGACCGCGCGGGGAGGGCACCGACATGAATCGTCAGCCATAAGGAGCCCGGCATGGCAGACCCAGACTCCGCCCCAAGCGCGGGTAGGTTCGAGGTAAGAGTAACCGCAGACAGCCACTTCAGCTGGATTCGCACCCGCCTGAGCGTCGAGCGCACGATGATGTCGTGGATACGGACAGCGGTCTCGCTGATCGGCTTCGGCTTCGCAATCGTCCAGTTCTTCGAACGCTTCGAACAAATGCCCGGAGCCCGACCTGCTGTTTATCCAAGCGCACCGCGGGACCTCGGGCTGGCACTGATTTCATGCGGCGTTCTGGCGCTACTCATCGCGGTTTGGCAGTACTTGTGGGGCATTCGTTACCTTTGGGGCGGAACGTTCGCCCCAATTGCTGGACTGACAAGGGAGGGAATGCATACGCCGGTTATCGCCGTCGCCCTTCTCCTCATCGGCATCGGCGTCTTTGCCTTCTTTGCCGTGCTGCTGCGCCTCGTGTAGCCGCCGGGGGAAACTGCGACTGAAAGGAGTTCCGAAATGACCAGCTCAAGCCCGACCATCGTAGACAGGTTCATCAGCATGAGCATGAAAGCGAAGCTCTTAACGATCGTTGGCAAACAAGGGAGGCACAAATGAATCGCAGGCTCGAGATCATCATCGTTGCGCTGGGCGCGGCCGTGGTGGGCGCTGGGATCACCCCCTCGCTTGCGGACGAGGCCGGAGTCGAGGTGGGCCTCGGCGAGTTGCGCAGCGCAGTTCTGTCGCTTCTTGCGCCTGCGGGTGCCGTGGCCACGGAAACGAACCCAAATTACAAAGGCGCTGCGGCGCCCGCGCCTGCGGCTCCTCCCTCGCCGGCCGCCGCGGACTGGTCGAGCTACAACAAAACGCTGACTTCCGAGCGCTTCTCAGACCTCAGCCAGATCAACACGAAGAATGTCGGCAAACTCAAGGTGCTGTGTACCTACGACACCTGGCGATTGACGAGCTTCGAGACCGGTCCTCTGATGGTCGAGGGCGCGCTCATCGGCACGACCGAATTTGATATTTTCTCGATAAACCCGGCGACCTGCGCCGAGAACTGGCGCACGCACGAGGAATATCCGGCCTACATTCTGCCGACCAATCGCGGCGCGGCGTACCTCGATGGCATGTTGTTCCGTGGGACCCAGGACGGGCGCGTGCTGGCCTATGACTTCAAAACCGGCAAGCGGCTCTGGGAGGCGACGATCGGGGACGTGAAAAAGGGCGAAGACGTGCCGGCGGCACCGATCGCCTGGCAGGGCCTCGTCTTCGTCGGCAACGCCGGCGGTGACTTCAAGGGCGGCAAAGGGCACATGTACGCGCTCGACGCCAAGACCGGCAAGATTGTGTGGCAATTCTTCCTCGTGCCCAAGACCGAGGGCGATATTGTTCGCGGGCCTGAGGGCGCCTCGCCGCTCGACAATTCGACTTGGAAAAACGTGCCTGGCGCTCCGATCAGCGGCGGGGGAGCCTGGACTTCTACGACCTTGGACCCGGCTTCTGGGCTCTTGTATGTGCCCGTTGGCAATCCCGCGCCCGACTACGACAACAGCGTCCGCCAGGGGAACAATCTCTTCACCGGCTCCGTCGTTGTCCTCGACGCCAGGACGGGCGCGTACAAGAACCATTTCCAGCTTGTGCCCAGGGATTGGCACGACTGGGACGTCTCCAACCCGCCGGCTCTGATCAAGACGAGGGGGGGCAAGAGGCTCATGGCGGTGTCGCCGAAGGACGGACACCTTTACGGCTTTGATCTTGCCGACAACAAGCTCTTGTACCGGACGCCGGTGACGAGAATCGAGAATGTGGAAGAGCCCTTCGCTGTCGACAAAGACGTCCATTTTTGTCCCGGCGCGGGGGGCGGGGAGGAATGGAACAGCCCTGGCTACGACCCTCTGACCAATCTCATCTTCACCGGAGACGCCGACTGGTGCACGACGGTGAAGCTGCAGACCACGCAAGAAGTCGTCGCGGTGGCGCCCGGGCAGTTCTGGACGGGAGAGAGGACTTTCAATCCGGCCGACGTATTCGGCCAATTTGCCCGCTCGGACGGATATTGGGGCGGATGGCTTCACGCGGTCGACGCCGACACAGGGGTGTGGAAGTGGAGGCTGAAGTCCAATTATCCGATCATGGGCGCCGTGACGCCGACCGCGGGGGGCCTTGTGTTCTTTGGCGACATGGGCGGCAATTTCTATGCGCTTGACGCGGCGACCGGCCAGAAGCTGTGGGGCAAGAAGATCGGCGGCGCGATCGGCGGCGGGGTGATCACTTACACGGTGAACGGCGCCCAGAAAGTCGCGGTGGCAACCGGCTACGTATCTCCTGCCTTTCCTACCGAAATCAGGAGAGCGAAGATCTCGATCCTGGGCGTCGAGGGCAACTGAAGCAGCCAACGGCGGCGCCGGCCGCCGCGCGAGCAAATGAGGAGCCTGGTCATGGAGCTTGATCCCGTTCTGCTGTCGCGGGTGCAGTTCGCCTTCGTCATCAGCTTCCATATCATCTTCCCAGCCTTCACCATTGGGCTCGCCGCATGGCTTGCAACTCTCGAAGGCGTGCGGTTGTTGACCGGCAACGAGCTCTATCGGCGGGTCTTCGACTTCTGGCTCAAGATATTTGCTCTGTCGTTCGGCATGGGCGTGGTCAGCGGCATCGTGATGGCCTTCCAGTTCGGCACCAACTGGAGCGTACTGGCCGAGCGCACCGGATCGATCCAGGGGCCGTTGCTGGGCTATGAGGCCTTCACCGCCTTCATGTTGGAAGCAACATTCTTCGGCGTCGTGCTCCTCGGCCGCGACCGCGTGCCGCCTTGGTTCTACTTTCTCTCCTGTTGCATGGTCTCGCTCGGCACCATGTTCTCGTCGTTCTGGATTCTCGCCAACAACAGTTGGATGCAGGTGCCGCTCGGCCATGTCATCGTCAACGGCAGGATCGAGCCGGGCGACTGGTGGGCCATCACCACCGGGCCCATCATGCGGATTCGATGGCCGCACATGCTGCTGGCCGCCTTCTTGACCACCGGCATGTGCGTGGCGGCCACCGGCGCCTGGTACCTGCTGCGTGGCAAGGAC
>WNFO01004327.1_pt1 | contig 12228 bp, 12 predicted proteins | sample 5400251 | NCBI WGS metagenome assembly WNFO01 (sample SAMN13153354, study PRJNA577476) | soil metagenome | isolation source: 100 cm saprolite under Madrone tree | place: USA:California | collected 2016-06-14
CCGGTTGCTCTATTTAATACCTTCTCTTGCATCCTGGCGTCGCTAAGTCTTCGTGAAAGCTGCATGCGGGAAAACCGCACGTGCAGTTTGAGAGGCGGACGGAGGCCAGCGCGAAAGCGCGCCTCCTCCGACCCGACTGAACCTGACGGTGTCCAAAATTCGGAGACATTGCCACGGCGTGTTCACGCCGGTGCTTGCGAAACTCGAAGTCGTTCTCGCTCATCGACTGCATCTCGGTCGGAGTCGATCGAATGCAGCGAAACTTCGAGCCCATGCGAAAGCAGGTCGAAGTGTGGCAGCGAAGTGAACTGACGGACGTTACCGCCAAGGTGGTCATCTACGAGGCGTTTGTCGAGGGCATACTGGAAGCTCCGAGACACCTGCCTCGTAGCGTGCATGACCGCTACTTCGAGCCGAAATAGGAGGAATTCCGGCCGCGAACGATCTGGAGGGTTTCGAATGCCTTCACCTCGGCATTCAAAGAACTGGATCCCATCCCACAATTCAAGGCCACGGCCAAGCTGGGCGAATTCCTCGAAACCCGGTTCTCACAAACCTTCTAAACTGCGGGACTGTGTCCGGTCGACCGCCCCTTCCCTCCGGGTAGTCCCGGCCTTGAACGGCCTATGCGGATGAGAAAGCAATCGTCCGACTGTCTGTGATCAGACCATCGCGGATGCCGAGGGTCGACGCACTGCCACGACTAACTTTCCAGAAGCCGCCTGAGGAATGCATGGGGTTCAGGGCCGAGATCTTCTTGTGAAGTCGTTTCGCTAGATACTGGAAATTCAGTGAAAACCCGCGGCCGGCGAGTCTTTGTCCCGGTACCAGGGACGAGTCAGTTTTCGCTGCTGGCCCAACTCCTGGCGAACGAGCGGTAGCAGAAGATTCCAGCGCGTTCCACCGAGGGTGAGTTCCACGTAGTGCGCCACACCGTGCCCAACTGGAGCAGAACGAAAGCCGCCACAAGAAACGCCGCAGCGAAAAGGAACAGCCCCAGGCTGTATTGTCCTGTCCGGTCTTTCACCGCGCCCAGGATGGAGGGCAGGACGAAGCCGCCTAGTCCGCCAGCGGCCCCCACAAGCCCGGTAAGGACGCCAACGCGCTGTGAGAAGCGCTGCGGCACGAGCTGGAATACGGCTCCGTTCCCCATCCCCAGCATGCCCATGGTCACGAACAACAGCACCACAACCACCGGGAGCGAGGGCAGAGTTCCCACTCCGGCGAGACAGCACGCGGCTCCGGACAACAACATCAGCAACAGGCGATAACCGCCAATCTTGTCCGCGAGCCACCCACCCACCGGGCGCAGAAAGCTTCCGGCCACGACCACGATTGTGGTGAAGTCTCCGGCTCTTACTTTCGGGAGCAGGTATTGGTCGTGGAAGAATATTGTGAGAAAGCTGGCTAGCCCAACGAACCCTCCGAAGGTGAAACTGTAGAAGAAGCAGAACCAACCAGTGTCGGGCTCGCGCATCACCGCCGCGTAGTCTCGCCAACTGGGTTGCGCAGCGATGCGAACGGGAGTGTTCTTCGCCATCAAGCCGAACAAAACCAGAACGGCGAAAACTGGGATCATGGCTACGGCAAAAGTCTTCGGCCACCCGAAAGCCTGCGCCAGGCGCGGCGCGAAGAGCGTGGCCAGCAGAGTGCCTGAGTTGCCGGCTCCAGCAATCCCCATCGCTAGGCCCTGGCGCTCGGGCGGATACCAGCTTCCGGCAAGCGGCAAGGCGACGGCGAAGCTGGCCCCCGCGATGCCCAGCAGGATTCCGACGGCGTAGAAATCGTGCAGATGCCTCGCGAAACGCCAGCCGAAAAGCAGAGGCAGCAGAGTGAGCGAAAGGCCGAGCATTCCCGCCCGCCTCCCGCCCAGCAAGTCGCCCAGCACGCCCATGATTGGGCGGAACAGCGCTCCGCCTAGCAGAGGCACTGCCACCATGAGGCCTTTCTGCGCAGCGGTCAGTTTCAGATCTTCGCTCAAGAACGGGGCCAAGGGGCCGAGCAAGACCCAAACCATGAAACTAACGTCGAAGTAAAGGAGGCATGCGACGAGAGTCGGCAAATGGCCCGAACGCAAGAAACTGTCGGGAGTCCGTGGGACTATTTCTGCTGGCTGATTCATAGTGAACTGCTCCTCTGGCGGCGAGGCCACAGCGATCGTTTTCTCAGTCTCGCCTTTCCCCTTGGTTCTCCGAACTTCTCAGACTTCTCGACGCGCACCGCGCTTTGCTTGTAGTTGGGCTCCCGAGAAATCGGGTCGAAGGCGCTCTGCGTGACTTGATTCGCATTGGTCTCGACGAAGTGAAACGGCACGAAGACCTGCCCGGGCGCAACGATCTCAGTGACCCGGAGCTCCACACTGCTGATGCGTCCGCGGCGTGAAACGACGTCAACACGATCGTGGAGCCGAAGCTTTAGCTTGTGTGCATCTTTTGGATTCATCTCCAGCCACGCGTTCGGCGCCATTCGTTCGAGAATCGGCACTTGACCGGTCTTGGTGCGCGTGTGCCAGTGCTCGACCGTGCGTCCAGTGTTCAGCACGAACGGAAACTCGGCGCTTGGCTGTTCCGGGAACGGCTCCCACTCGATACAAAAAAGGCGGGCTCGACCGTCTTCGGTTTGAAAACGGCCGTCCACGTAGAGACGGCTGGTGGTGACTTGCTGCGTGCCCTGAGGAAATGGCCACTGGATTCCGCCATGCTGCTCGATGAGTTCGTAGCTCATGCCGGAGTAATCGCAGAGCCTTCCGGCGGAAACCCTCTTCCATTCCTCGAACGCATCCCGCGGTGTGCCCCAGCCGGGGAAGAGTTCGTCATAACATCCCAATTTCTTCGCCATGTTCAGGAAGATTTCAAAATCAGGTTTCGCTTCACCCGGAGGATTCACGGCGCGATTTACTTTGCTGACGCGCCTTTCCGAGTTGGTATAGGTCTCTTCTTTCTCTCCCCAGATCGCGGCAGGCAGAACCAGGTGCGCGAGCTCTGAGGTGGGCGTTGGATGGAAGCCATCCTGCACCACGAGGAAATCCACACTCTCCAGACTCTGGCGCAAGACGCCCAGGTTTGGAAAAGAAACGATTGGATTAGTGGCGATCACCCAGAGCGCGCGAATCTTTTTCTTAACCGCGGCCTCGACAATGTCGGGATAGGCCAATCCGCGGCAGGAATGCGTTCTTGCGGAATGCCCCACAAGTGAGCGAGTTCCCTGCGGTCGTCGGCGTTTTCGAATTTCCGGTATCCGGGCAAGCTAGAGGCAAATCCAGATTCGCGCGTGCCCATGGCGTTGCACTGGCCGGTGATCGAGAACGGTGAAGCGCCGTCACGCCCGATGTTGCCCGTGATCAATGCCAGATTGTTGATGGCGTTGACGGTCTCCGTACCTTTGGTGCTGTGATTCACGCCCATGGTCCAGCCGATGAATGCGGCTTTGGCGTTGCCATAGAGGAAGGCGACTTTGAGAATCAATTCCTCTTCGAGTCCGGTGATTTCGGAAACGTACCGGGGGGTATATTTGCGGACGGCCTGCGCGAGCTCTTCGAATCCCGTAGTGTGATGGGCAATGTAGTCACGGTCAATCATCCCTGCTTGGATCAAGACGTGAATCATGCCGTTGATCAGGGCGATGTCGGATCGGGGCTTAAGCGGCAGGAAAACGTCCGATATCATCGCAGTCTTTGTGACCCGGGGATCGGCGACGATCAAAGTTTTGCGCGGGTTGGCTTCGAGATGCTGACAGAGAATCGGGTGATTCTCGGCAATGTTCGCGCCGATTAGGAAGACGACATCCGCTTTTTGCAGATCTTCGTATGCGCCCGGGGGACCATCGCTGCCAAACGACCGTTTGTATCCGGAAACGGCGGTGGACATGCACAACGTCGTGTTGCCGTCGTAATTGCTGGTTCCAAAGCCAAGTTGCACCAATTTGCCCAGGGTGTAGAACTCCTTGGTGACCAGCTGACCGGTGCTGATGACGCCGAGCGCTTCCGGACCATGCTTGGCTTGAACCGCGAGGAAGTTTTCGGCCATCGCATCGAGCGCCTCGTTCCAACTGATGCGCGTGAATTTGCCGTTCTTGCGAAGCAGAGGATATTTCACGCGATCGGGTGCTTCGAGTGTGTAGTGCTCGGCGAGTCCCTTGGGACACAGGGTGCCGGAATTGACGGGATGCGCGGGATTGCCGCGCACGGCGACGGCCCGGCCATCCTTTACGCCGACGAACATGCCGCAGCCGACCGAGCAATAGCCGCAGCTCGTCGCCACCCAGTTGTCAGGAATCTTCCTCGCGGAGGTATAGCCGGTGGTCTCGTCGGTTGCGTAGGCGTACTTTTCCGAGAGAATGTCGAGGCCGAGATTGCGTTTCAGGCTCACGCCGCGCTCTGCTCCGCGGCAAGATAGGGCGCGGCCATGTTTTTTGGCACCACACTTACAAAAAACAAATATCGGCTGAGAATCTCGCCGGCCAGCGCCACGGCGAAAGCGGCGGAAGTCGACAGACGTCCTTGTGAGAAGAGTGGAAGCACGGCGCCACCCGCAATGAGAAGCCCCGCCCGCGTGAGGAATTGCGAGGCTAGCGTGGTGGAGAGCAAACGGGCGGTAGACCGCAGTTCGTGCGATTCCGAAGCGGTCATCCAGAGAAATTTCGTCGCCCGGTTCAGCAGTTGCGCAGAGGCGGCAATCACCGATCCAATCATCAGTGCCCGGCCGCTGATCACGCCACAGGCTCCGGCAAACAGCAATCCGAGCAGAGCCCCAGTTAGGAGAAAGTCAGCGGGCGTGTGCCGACTGTTCCACGCAGGGCGAGCGGGAACCCGATAGATCCATGCGCTGGCGGTGACTCCCGCAATTCCCAGCAGAATCGTCAAAGGTCCCACGGTCGAGCTGCCCGGGAGTCTCAGCGTCAACAATCCTGCATAGACGCCAGCCACAGCCGAGAAGCACGTAAAGAGGAGAACTTCACGGCTCAGCCACGAGCGCTTCCACATCTTCAGAGCGCGGTAGGCGTGGACGGGGCGCCCCAGGTGCAGTGTCGAAGCGCCGAGTGCGAGGCCGCCAACCAGCAGGGCCAGGAGCGCTGTGGTTGTGAGCGACGTCGAAGTCCCGAAGATTTGCAAGAGCCAGAGTGTGGCGAAGGTTCCGACTGAAAGCTGTGTCAGAACGGTCATGACAACAGAGTGATGCGCGTGGTAGAAATGCTGTCGTCAGCGGAGGGCTGTCCCGGCGCATTCGCTCCCGCATAGTCGCGCTTCCATTCTTCGATCCTTACGATTTCGATCCTGATCGCCTCTTCCGGACAAGCGTATACGCAGGCCGGCTCACGGCCTTCCGCCAGACGGCCGTGGCACATGTCGCATTTTCCGACGACCCCGCGCTCGGGGTTGTACTGCGGCACTCCGTAGGAGCAATTCCAGGTGCAATACTGGCATCCGATGCATGCGTCCGGACTGTGCTGCACGATGCCGGTCGCTGAATCCTTGGTGTAGGCCTCGACCGGGCAGCCGATCAGACACGACGGCTCCAGACAGTGATTGCATCCCATGGAGATGTGAAACCTGCGCGTGTTTGGGTACCAGCCCCCTTCGACTTCGCCGACACGCCGCCAGTTGATCTCCGCAGGATTTCCATTCTGCTCGTTACAAGCCACCACACAGCATTTGCAACCGATGCACTTCCCCATGTTGAAGTGGAAGCGATATTGTTCGCCCGCTCCAGGGGATCGGGCCGGGATTCGTAACGACAAGTCCGCGGGCGAGACCTCGGCGAGATCGATCTTTTCCGCTTCGGGAGCCTCCGCAAGCGCAAGCATGCAGAAGGCGGTGTCACCCTCCGTTGCTCGTTGTAGTAGAGGCAGTTGCATCAATCGCTCCTGACTTCCGGGTGGTGGCGTCTGCAAGCGGTTGGCTTCGCCCGGCGCAGAAACCGGCCGGACTGCCAGAAAGCTACGCAGCTGCGTCAGGGGTTGTAGAACCCTGAGGCTCGCCTATGTCTTGATTTGTCGCCGTGGGGAGAGTGAGTTCCATCGGGTTAAACGCAGAGTGCGGATCCGGTCCGCTCTCCATATTTCGAATCAGATTCGCAACCACCAGGGGCAGGGTTTTGTCGCAGGGTGCGATTTCAACCAGCTGCTGCCCCGCCGCGGCATGTGGCCCGGTGCGGCCGCCCACATAAATGGCGACCGCTTCCACCATCTTGTCCCCGATTCGCGTCTTGAGGCCGCGGAATCCGATGTCGGCGGCCTCGTGATTGCCGCATCCTGCCGGACATCCCGACCAGTGCATCCGGACCGGCTTTCGGCGAGCACCCAGCTTCTTCTCCAGCCCTTCCGCGAGTTCCGCCGCGTGCCCCTTGGTATCGATTTGCGCGAGATTGCAGTAGTCCGTTCCCGTACATGCGACGAGGCAGCGCCGGAACGCAGACGGTGAAGGAGAAAGTTCCTCTAGCAGGTCTTCTTCCAGCAGGGCGGGGACGCGCCATCGCGGAACGTTGGGCAAGATCGCGTTTTGCCCGGTTGTCAGACGCACCTGACCGTCTCCGTACTCGTCCACCAATCGCGCCAACTCTTCAACCTGGTCGGGATCGACCCGGCCTTCGGGCACGCAGAGTCCTACCGAGCGATATCCGGGACGGTTCTGCCAAGCCACGCCCAGGTGATCACTGTCATGGATGCCGCGAACATCGCTTCCGGCGGGCTCCAATTCGCGTCCCAGCCTGAGGGACAGTTCCTCGCGCAGCCGTGGCAATCCCCATTCCTCGATCAGAAATGCGAACCGGCACTTGGTGCGTGCGTCCCGGGGGCCATGATCGCGGAAGATGCGAATGAGCTCGGCGGCCACCTGCGCGCCTTGTGACGGTGCCACGAAGACGTCGAGCGGCGACGCGATCGTGAATCCTCCTGAACCCATCTTGCCCCCCACGAGCACGTTGAACCCGGCCCGGTCTCGCCGCATCGCGGGAACCAGAGCCAGATCCTGCGACTCGCTGTGAGTGCAGTTCTCCAGACATCCCGTGACCACAACGTTGAACTTGCGCGGAAGATTGGTGAAGTCCGGATTGCCGTCCGAACTGACGATCATGCGGTCCAATTCCGCCAACACCAGCGAAGCGTCGAACAGTTCATTGATCGTCAAGCCGGCGAGCGGACAGCCGTTGATATTGCGGACGTTGTCCATGCCCGTCTGCAGCGAATGCAGGTCCACCCCGCGTAGCTTTTCCCAGATCTCGGGCACCGTCGCCAACGAGAAGCCCCGCAGTTGGATTTGCTGGCGGGTCGTAATATCGAGCACGCAGTCTCCCAGACGGCGGGACAAATCCGCGATAGCGCGCAGTTGCCGGCTGTTGGTGAAACCGTTTGGCATGCGGATGCGCATCATGAAGCGTCCGGGCGTCGGCTTGCGAAAGAACACGCCCACCCACTTGAGCAGATCCTTTTCGGTAGCGGTGAGGGATTCGTGGCCGTGAGCAATAAGGCGAGGAAGGTCTTCCCGGATACGTAAACCGTCGCCGCCTTTTCCCGCTTTTGCGGACTCCGTCGCATTCGACCCTGTTCGCACGGGGACTGACCTCGCAGATCGAGTTTGTGTGGTCAGGAAGCGACGAGGGTTCCTGCTTGGTCCCGAGAAGGGATTGAGTGATTTGTTACCACGCGGTGCTACAGCCCCAGAAACGCAAAATACCGATAGCATGAATCGCTTCGAGGTCAATCGTGCGAAGTACCTGCCAATGCGCGAGAAAGCCGACACCTCGTGGATTTGAAAGGTCTTTTGTAAATGCTTGTAATCAATTCTTTGCGTTGAGACGCAGCGGAATTATTGGGCGCTCAAAAGAGACAGATCTGCGTCCGCGAAGCCCGCCCGAGCGACAGGCTGACCGGAAGTTACTCAGCCCCCGAAGTCGGATTCGAGGAAAGTTGGAATCGGCATCTTGGGTTCGGAGACATTGTCACAGGCGTCTTCACTCCCGTGCTCGCAAAACACTCGAAGTCGTTCTCGCTCATCGACTGCATCTCGGTCGGTGTTGACCGAATGCAGCGCAACTTCGAGGCCCATGCGAAAACAGGTGGGAGCCTGGCAGAGAAGTGAAATCGCGGACGTCACCGCCAAGGTGGTCATCTACGAGGCGTTCGTCGAGGGCAGACTCGAAGCTCCCAAGCGCCTGGCCCGCAGCGTGCATGACCTCTACTTCGAGCCAAAATATGAGGAATTCCGTCCGCGAACAATTTGGAGTCTTTCCGATGCGTTCACTTCGACCAATCTGCTCTGGACGACCCAGATTGCATCTAATCGGGCCGAAACCGCTAATAAACCGCCAATAAGAATCTGAGCAAATCGTCGTCACAAAATTATCCTAACAGCTTCCGGCAGAACGCTGCAATTTATGCAATTCGTGCAGCGCGGCATAAACACTGGCGATTGCGCATCTCGTTGATTTGGCAAGTGGGGACGTAGTTCAGTTGGTTAGAACGCTGCCCTAGCATTCTAGTTTAAAAGTATCTCGAATATTTTAAAGTACTTACGGGTTAACCGCTCAGAGCGCCCTGTCACCAAGCCCCCTTTCACTTCCTATCCTTATTTAGCAGGCCGATAACACTCAGAAACGCCGTAATACCCAAAATGATTGTGCCGTCATAAGCAGTGACGACGCATTGAGGTGCCAGGGCGATACATCTCGCAATCGCTCTGTTTTGTCCAAGATCGGGACAAGAATCAGGGGAAAGACGTCGATTACTTTATGAGAGCCTTTCGGCTTGTTCCTTTAGAAGAACTAACAAAGGGAAGTACTCCACTCGTGGAAACAAGCGCGTTTTCTATGAGCAGGTCACTTCTCGCTAGGCAGGAAAGTGGATGAGGGAGCAGTGGATGGTTGCGTTGAGTTGGGACGCCGCGCCGAGAGACCGCCATCGAGGGTCAAGGACTATCCGCTATAGTACGACGATCTGACAGAAAACAGCCATGCAAGCGCATCGGCAATCTCTTCCGGCCGCCCGATGCGACCGATAAGGTGAACGGTGGCCATCTGGTCAAGCGCCTCTTCGCTGCCAAATACTTGCTCCAACATCTCGATTCTTACTGCACCCGGACTGACAGCATTGACTCGAATACCGTATCGTCCGTATTCGACAGCGGCGATCTTTGTGAGTCCAAGGATAGGGTGCTTGCTGGCAACGTAATGACCAGTGGTTGCGAGAATCAAGGTCAGCCCCAGTGGCACGGCTCTTACAACCATCCAAAGCTTCATTGCGTCCTTCCTGCTTTTCCCTCCCGCATCGGCGGACGCCGGTCGCAGTTGTGTCCCCTCAACTGGTAGGTGTCGCGGACAAAATAAAAGCACTCTTGCCGCGAAAACTAGGGAAGTACGAGGTTGCCAAGTTCAGACAATTGACTGCCAGTGGTTAACCGATCGAGCCCTGGCGCGACTGTCGCAGCTGCGACCACATGACGGATGTCGCAATAGCGCCGAAGTGCTTTACGCGATCGAGGCTTTTCATCCGCTACGGAACGTCTTATAGGCCTTGCACGTGATTCACTGTTGCGAGCGCGAAGCGAGGTTTTGATAGCGATGCCACGAGAACGAACGTGATCACGTTTCCTGTCGGGGTGTCGCTACTCCAACTCGGAGAGTTGTTGACGACACTCGCAATGGCGCGGACCGGGAATTCTCATTCGGATAGCGCAGTCGCTATTACGTCACTTGTCGCAACTCCGACAGACCCTCATCACCAAACCAACGAATTCGAGGTTCTCCGCACCCCGGCTCCACGCAAGCTGAACTTGATAACGGCGAGGCAAAACGAAATGGGAATGCAGTCTGTCGCGGTGAAACCGGTTTGGAAACTTACTTGCTGATGTGTGCCATGCAACGACACGTACTGCAAGGAACTCACTGTGACAAGAAACACGATCTCGGCGGTTGAGGACAACGGGTCAACCGGAAAGAGCACAAGAAACGGACTCGAGTGTGCCAGTTACGCACCGACGGCCTTTGAAGCCGCAGAGGCGTTCGGGGGCAGCTCCGAATATTTTCAGTTCTGGCGACTGCCACTATGGCCGTTCACCTTGATTCGATTGTTCAAGCAGGAGGAAAAGTAAATGTTCAATCGCATTTCACCGTTAATTCTTGCGCTCGTTGTCTTAACGGGTCACCAGCCGATCGCTTCCCAAAGTACAGGCAGCATCAAGGGCTTCGATCTCGTAGACAAGACGGGAAACATTCGAAAGCCGGCTGATGTTAGAGATCGCTATCAGGCGCTAGGAGTATATACACCGGTCGATCTCAACAACAACACCGAGATGCACTACACGTACGCATCGCCGGGCACAGCTGAGAATTATCGAAAGACTGGAAAGTTCGCGGACGGAACCGTTTTGGTGAAAGAGGTATTTGCCACTGATCACGCGCAACTGACAACCGGGGACGCACATTGGGCTACGGGAACAAAAGTATGGTTCGTCATGATCAAAGACGACAAGGGACGCTATCCGGGCAATCCGCTGTGGGGCGATGGATGGGGATGGGCCCTTTTCAAATCCGATGCGCCCGATAAGCAGGTTGCAACTGATTACAAGAAAGACTGCCTGGGCTGCCACGTCCCGGCGAAGGAGACAGACTGGGTCTATGTGCAAGGTTACCCGGTCCTCAAATCGAAGTGAGCGGAAGGGCTCTACGGAAACTCATTTCTGAAAACGCTTCACAAGGAGAATTGCAATGCGAAAGTATCTGTTGCTAGTCGTCGTTGGAGTTGGACTGGCCGCCTCAGCCGTGTACCTGGTGGTCGTGAAACCGGTTGCTGCGCAGACTGAACAGTCGAGCGTGGTATTTAATGCTGATGGCACAATGCAGCTGCCGACGGGCTTTCGCAAGTGGGTTTTTGTAGGGGCTCCCTTAACGCCTAATGGCCTTAACAACGGAAAGGCGGGCTTTCCCGAATATCACAACGTATACGTCGAGCAGAAAAACGTTGATGCATATCTGAAGACAGGCGAGTTTCCAGAAGGAACGGTCATCGTAAAAGAGCTGACGCGGGTTCTTGATCCGACTTTTCCAGACGGCTCTCGTAAGGAACCCTCCGGACGCGGGTATTTCAACGGCGAGTACAACGGCATCGACTTAACAATAAAAGACAGTAAACGCTTTGCAAAGACAAACGGCTGGGGCTTCTTCACCTTCGGGCATCATCCCCTGCCCTATGACAAGACTGCGGCTGAAAAACCTGTGACCGAGTGTGCCGGATGCCACATCGCCAATGTCGCCGCCACAGACATGACATGGATTCAGTTCTATCCGTTACTTCGTGACAAAAAAGGGTATTAGGTGCCGAGATTTCTGTCAGCGTGGCTGAAACACGCCAAAAATCGACTTCAATTTCAAAGGAGCAAAAGGAAAAAGAATATGACTACAGAGATGAACATGTCGAAACAGATGGGTATGTCAAAAGAGATGGGCATGAATGGTCGTGGTGGCCATCTCTACATGCAAACAAATGAGGTCAAGAACGCGATCATTCACTACCACCGCTCCGTCAACGGCACGCTCACAGAGGTGGAACGTGTCGCCACCGGCGGTGCAGGTTCGGGGACTTTCAAGCCGATCAGCGGCCAGGAGAGCGCGCCGAACTCCTTTGAAGGCGCGGGCAGCGTCATCCTTTCACCAGATCGCAAGTTTCTGTTTGCCACAAACGGCGGGGACAATTCGGTTTCCAGCATCGCTGTTGGCGACCAGGGCGGGCTCAAACTAATCGATACCAAACCGACTGGGAACGCTGTGGAAGGAAAGAGCGGCACTGCCAAATCGCTGGCATATTCTCCGTCCAAGGGCATGCTTTACGTGGTCCACTCCTTCGGACCCGATCATATCCGGCTCATGTCGGTCTCCAGTGATGGCAAGCTTACGCCGCGCATGGAGCGATACACGGCGAATACACCGGAGAAACCACACCGTGTTCCAACTATGGGTGTGCTCTCACCAGATGAGAAATTTTTCCTTGTCGGCACCACGTTCGATCTGCCCATTGCGATCTCCGGCACCTATCCGGACGGTTCACCCATTCTCTGGGTGCCTGGTCCAGACGGCAAACCACGGTCCGTCGCTTCGAATGCGCCAGATCCCGACGGCATCGTTATATTCCGCGTGAATGCAAACGGCACGCTCAGCGACCCCTCGTTCCAGGACGGAGGGGGCGGTTCTCCTTTCTACATCGCTTTCCTACACAACCGGCCGGATACCTTTATCGTCGGAT
>WNFO01004767.1_pt1 | contig 12227 bp, 10 predicted proteins | sample 5400251 | NCBI WGS metagenome assembly WNFO01 (sample SAMN13153354, study PRJNA577476) | soil metagenome | isolation source: 100 cm saprolite under Madrone tree | place: USA:California | collected 2016-06-14
GCTATCTCGAGCGCCAGCCGGAGGCGGAGATGTTCGCGGGCTTTGCCGATTTCGCCTTCTACCGGATCACGCTCAACGGCGTGCATCTCGTCGCCGGGTTTGGCCGCATCGTCGATCTCGAGCCGCAGGATATTTTGACCGAGACCGGCGATGCCGCCGAGCTCGTCGCCGCCGAGCCCGAGATTGTTGCCCATATGAACCGCGAGCACGCAGACGCGGTGCGGCTTTTTGCCACCAAGCTCCTCGGTGCTTCCGACGGGCAATGGCGCTGTGTGGGCTGCGACCCCGAGGGTTTGGAACTGCAGCTGGAGCGTACCGCATTGCGGCTTCCATTCCCGCAGCGCGTGGGCGCGCCGGGCGTGCTGCGCGAGATGCTCAAGCAGATGGCTGAGGAGGCGCGGCGGGCGGCGTAAGTCCGCCTGCCGTCGAGTTACAAACGTAAGGAGGATGCGATGCGCCGTTCAATGATTGTCTTGGCAGCTGCCCTCGCCGCAGGTGCCGCCTGGGCGCAGACGAAAGAGCCGGTCGCGTTGCGCGACATTGGCTCATTCCACATCGGCGGCCGCATCATCGACATCAGCGGGCAGCCGATCAAGGAGGTTGTGTTCACACCCGGCGGCGTTCCCGCCAAGATGGACCCCAACGGCAAGTACCAGGTCGAGCAGATGTACGTGCAGTACTTTCTGCCACAAAACCGCAAGGGCAAGCTGCCGCTGCTGTTGTGGCACGGCGGCGGATTGACCGGCGTCACTTATGAGACGAAGCCTGACGGCGGTGAAGGATGGCTCACGTATTTCATTCGCAAGGGCTGGGACACCTATATCTCCGACGCCGTGGAGCGCGGTCGCGCCGGCTGGACCAATACTTTCAAAGGAGATCCAGTCTTCCTGCCGTTGGGCGATCCGTGGGAACGCTTTCGCATCGGCCCGCCTGGTTCGTGGAACGACGACAGGGCCAAGCGCACGACCTATCCCGGCGTCCAGTTCCCGATCGAGGCATACGAACAGTTCATGAAGCAGGGGGTGCCGCGCTGGCTCACCACCGACGATCAGATCATCGCCGCCTACATTGAACTCGTCGATAAAGTCTGCCCGTGCGTGGTGCTTGTGCACAGTCAGTCGGGGGCGTTCGGCTACAAGGTGCTCGAGGCGCGACCCGAGAAGGTCAAGGCGCTGGTTGCCGTTGAACCCACGGTTGGCGGCGACCGAGAGAAGGTCCAGTCGATCAAGACAACCCCGATCCTGGTCCTCTACGGTGACAACGCCCGAGATCACCCGCGGTGGTCGAAGATCCGTCAGGGCGGGGTCGATTACGCCGCTGTTTTAAAGTCGGTGGGCGGCAGCATCGATGTCGTCGACTTGCCGGACGTGGGCATCAAAGGCAATTCGCACATGGTCATGATGGACAAGAACAGTAATGTGGTCGCTGACCTCATTCAGAAATGGCTCGTTGGCAAGGGCTTCGCCGAATGAGGGTCGTGCTGCTGCGCCGCAGCATTGACAGTCCCTGGCCGCCATTTAAAGGTCGCGGGATAGGGTCGCCGGCGCTATCATCAACCCTTACATATGCGACCCTTACATATGCGACGGGGAGTGGGTCCGGCGGGAGCCGACTGCGTCGTGGAGGTCTTTCGTGCAGGAAACGGGTTTGCGGAACAGCGCCTACGGCGCCGACCGATTTGGCTTTAAGGACCTCAGGGCGATCCACTGGAACCACACCGCGCCATTGCTCTACGAGCACGCGATCGCGGGGCGGGAAGCTACGGTCGTGCAAGGCGGTGCGCTCTGCGCGGCAACCGGTGTGCATACCGGCCGATCCCCCAAGGACAAGCATACGGTTGTTGATGCGCTGACCGAGAATACGGTCTGGTGGGGCGGCAACCGCAAGATCACGCCGGAAAACTTCCAGCGGCTCTACGACGACTTCATCGCGCACGCGCGCGGCAAGACGCTTTACGCGCAGGACCTCTATGGCGGCGCTGATCCGAAGTACCGGATCAAAACGCGGGTATTCACCGAGCTGGCCTGGCACTCCCTCTTCATTCGCCAATTGCTGATCCGTCCTGAGCGCTCCGAGCTCGCCGACTTCATCCCCGATCTGACCATCGTTGATCTGCCCTCGTTCAAGGCCGACCCGAAGCGCCACGGGGTGCGCACCGAGACCGTCATTGCCATCGACTTCAGCAAGAAGATAATTCTGATCGGCAACTCGTCCTATGCCGGCGAGATGAAGAAGTCGGTCTTCACCACGCTGAACTTTTATTTGCCGGCGCAGGGCGTGATGCCGATGCACTGCTCGGCCAATGTCGGCAAGGACGGCGACGTGGCGCTGTTCTTCGGCCTTTCCGGCACCGGCAAGACCACGCTTTCGGCCGATCCGAACCGCGTTCTCATCGGCGATGACGAGCATGGCTGGGGTCCGGACGGCGTCTTCAATTTCGAGGGCGGCTGCTACGCCAAATGCATCAAGCTCTCGGAGGAGGCTGAGCCCGAGATCTACGCCGCGACCAACCGCTTCGGCGCGGTGCTCGAGAATGTGGCGTTCGATCCGCAGACGCGGGTCCCCGATTTCGACGACGAGAGCAAGACCGAGAACACGCGCTCGGCCTATCCGCTCGAGTTCATGCCGCGCGCCTCACGCAGCGGGCGCGCGGGTCATCCGAAGAACATTATTTTCCTGACTGCCGACGCCTTCGGCGTGATGCCGCCGATTGCCAAGCTCACGCCGGCACAGGCGATGTATCACTTCTTGTCCGGCTACACCGCGAAAGTCGCCGGCACCGAGAAGGGCTTGGTGGGAGTCGAGCCCGAGTTCTCCACCTGTTTCGCCGCGCCGTTCCTGCCGTGCCCGCCCGCTGAATACGGCAACCTGCTTCGCGACTACATTTCCCGACATGAGGTGGATTGCTGGCTGGTCAACTCGGGCTGGACCGGCGGCATCTACGGGGTCGGCCGGCGCATGCCGATCAAAGCGACGCGCGCGCTTGTCACCGGCGCGCTCGACGGCTCGCTCAAGGAGGTGAGCTTCCGTACCGATCCTTATTTCGGCTTCGCGGTGCCGACCTCGGTGCCGGGGGTGGAGCCGCACCTCCTCTATCCGATGAAGACCTGGAAAGACAAAGCGGCCTTCGACGAAACCGCGCGCAAGCTGGTACGGATGTTCCAGGAGAACTTTGCAAAATACGAGAACCAGGTCGATGCGGACGTGCGGTCGGCCGCACCGGAAGTACGCCTTGCGGCGGAGTAATAAACAGGGATGTCCTGTCATTGCGGCCGAACCGCGATAGCGGCGAGAGCCGGAATCCATAATCACGGGCCCTGGTTATGGATTCCGGGTTCGCGGGCTTCGCCCGTGCCCCCGAATGACTCGGTGGTATCACCCCTGAGCGGGGCTGAGCCGATTGAAACGTTCCTTCTGCTCGTCGCCGAGCGATGCATAAAACTTCTCCAGCGCCGGCTGCACGGTTTGCACCGCGCGCAGCATGGCGCCGAGGCGCTCCTCCATCGCTTGCAGGCGGCCAACCGCCGTGAGCGCCCGGTAGGTCGGGCACTCCGAGCTCAGCAGATTGGACGCGTCAGCCGTGGCGTCTTGTAGCTCCTTGAGCGCGCTGCGCTGGGCATCGTCGGGCCCCACCGCGCGGTCGATTCGCTCCAACGGCACACTGGCGATGCCAGACGCTCGCCCGTTGCAGACTTGCGTCAAATCGCGCTGCGCCTGCTGCTGATCGGGGTTGTCGGGGCTGAGCGCGTTGAAGCGCGCCTTCTGCTCGTCATTGAGCGAGTCGTAGAACCTCTCGAGCGCGGGCCGGACGGTGCGCACCGCCGCCAGCATCGCCTCGAGCCGTTGGCGCATCGCCTCGATCCGGCCTGTCGGCGTGCTCGGCAGCGCCGTCGGGCACGCCGCCTTGAGCTGGTCGAGCGCGTTTGCGGTGGCGTCCCTGAGCTCGTCGAGGATGGCGCGCTGGGCGTCGTTCGGCTCGACCGTCTGGGAGATGCGCGCGATCGGCCAATCCGTCAGCCCTGCGGTCTGCCCGCTACAGAGATCGGCTTCGACGCTTCGGCCGGCCACAACGCCTCTTGCAACAGACCCGCCGCGACCGTAACGGCCGCGAGCATAATCGCCGCGGGCGTAACCGCTCGGCGGTTCGACCGACGCATAGGTGCCGCCATAGCCGAACGCATAACCGCCGAACATGCCGTCATAGAAGTCATCGTACGCATAGGGCCAGAACGTGTCATACGCGTAGGGATAGAAGGTGTAATCGACGAAGTCGTCGTAGGCGTAAGGCCAGAACAGCGGGCCGACCCAGCCGATCACGATGGGCCGGGCGAAATGGCGCCGCCACTGCGGGTCGAACAAGCGGCCCTGGAACGTCGAGCGCGCGAGCGACCGCGTGGCCGGATCGCGGGCAGCGGCCAGATTGGCAAAACTCTGATTGCGCAACACGCCGCCGGAGAAGGCGCGCGGGTCGGCAGCGGCGCGGGCGCGCGTCGCAGATGGCGGAACGACGCGGGCCACCTGATTGCGCGCAATCACGCCTTGTTGCGCAGCCCCGCCTTGCTGTGGCGCGGCGCGGCCCGCCTGATTCTGCTCAATCGCATGTTGTTGCGGCGCCACGTTTTGTTGTGGAGCTTGCTGCCGAGCCGCGTTGCGCCCGCCTTGCGGTGTTGCTGCGACAGTGCCGCCCGGACCGGGTTGCGGCGCCACGTTTTGCCGCTGGTTTGGTTGCGCCACTCTGGCGCTGCCAGCGCGGCCATGGCGGGCGCTGATTTGCGGCTGCTGCGCGGGAGAGGTTCGCGGCGTCGGCGCGTGTCGCGCCATCGCTGAAGCCGCGCCGGCGGAAGGATGGGCGAGGCGCTGCGGTGCAGTGCGTGGCGCTTGCGCCGTGCGCGGCGCGGGAGCGGGGGCGTGCCGCGGCGCGGCGATATGCGGCGCGGGTGCGGCATGGGGCGCGGGGGCGGCACGAGGAGCAGGGGCCGGATGAGGGGCGGCGGCCACGTGAGGAGCGGCCGCGGGGTGCGGCGCAGGCGTCGCGTGCGGCGCGGGCGCGGGCCCAGCGTGCGGTCCCGGCGCGCCTCCTCCTCCTCCTCCCTTATGCGGTTGCGCCGCTGCGGTCGTCGCCATTGCAGCGCAGATGCCGAAAATTGCCGCGATGCGCGTGCTCGATTGGAACATGGCACCCTCCTGAATCCCTCCCGACAATAAACGTCCGAGCCGGCGTGCAGGTTTCGCCGCGCACGTCGCATATTCGATGACGATTTGTTCAGAATTCTCGGCCGACCTTACAGGGGCCTGACAGGAGTTCCGCGTGCTGCGCGGGAAGGGAAGCGCATCGCGCGCGCAATCGAAGCGTCAACGCATCATCAGCGTGCCGGCGCCGTGATCGGTGAGGAGTTCGAGCAGCACCGCGTGCGGCACCTTGCCGTCGAGGATGACCACGCCCTCGACGCCGGCCTCGAGGGCATAGATGCAGGTCTCGACTTTGGGAATCATGCCGCCCGATATGGTGCCGTCCGCGATCAGTTCGCGCGCATCGTCGGGCGAGAGCTGCTTGATCAATTTGTTGGACTTGTCGAGCACGCCGGGCACGTCGGTGAGCAAAAGGAGCCGCTTGGCCTTGAGCGCGCCGGCAATCGCGCCGGCGAAGGTATCGGCATTGACGTTATAGGTTCCGCCCTGGGCGGAGGCGGCGAGCGGGGCCAGCACCGGAATGAGCTTGCGGCCGAGGATCTGCGTGAGCACGGTGGTGTCGATCTTGTCGGGCTCGCCGACGAAGCCCAGGTCGACCACCTTCTCGATATTGGAGCCTGCGTCGACGACCGTGCGGCTCAGCTTGCGCGCGAGCACCATATTGCCGTCCTTGCCGGTCAATCCGATCGCCTTGCCGCCGGCCTCGTTGATGAAGCCGACGAGCTGCTTGTTGATCGAGCCCGCAAGCACCATTTCCACGATCTCGATCGTCGCTGCATCGGTGATGCGCAAACCCCCTGCGAATTCCGACTTGATGCCGAGCCGTTTGAGCATCTCGCCGATCTGCGGCCCGCCCCCGTGCACGACCACGGGATTGATGGCGGTCTGCTCCATCAACACGATGTCGCGGGCAAAGTTTCTCGCCATGTCCTCCTCGCCCATGGCGTGGCCGCCGTATTTCACGACCACGGTCTCCTCGTCGTAACGCTGCATGTGCGGAAGCGCTTCCGACAGAACGCGGGCGATATCGTGGGGCGAAATGGTCATCGCGGATTTGTCCCGGCAATCCAGCGGCCGCGCCGCGGGCAGCAATGTGGCTTGCGCCTTTTACCGAGCGGGCGGCTGCGGCGAAAGAGGCCCAAGCGGCGGTGTGCAAAAAGCACAGCTGCGGTCGTCCCCGCGAGAGCGCCGACCCGGATGGCGGATGTCAAGCAGGCGAGTCTGAACTTTCCCCCTTCCGCGAGAGTGAACGGAGTCCGATGCATGAATTCGCTTAACCTCCGCCGCGCTCGTTGATGAGCCGCGCCATGGCGGCGCGCAGCTCCGGGATGCCGCTGCGGCTGCGCGCGGAGGTCACAAGCACGTCCGGATGAGCCGCAGGGTGTTCGGCGAGCGCCGTTTGGGTCTTAACGACCAGCGCAGCAAGATCCGCCTGCCTCGCCGCGTCGGCCTTGGTGAGCACGACCTGATAGTTGACCGCCGCCTTGTCCAACGTCTTGAGCACCTCGGCGTCGGTCAGCTTGAGTCCGTGGCGCGCGTCGATGAGAAGATAGACGCGCGCCAGATTCGCCCGCCCGAACAGAAAGGCATGGATAAGCCCGGTCCAGGCCTTGATCTTCGGCTTCGCAGCAGCCGCATAGCCATATCCCGGCATGTCGACGAGCGTGAGCCGCGACGGGCCGCTGAAGAAAATCAGCTCCTGGGTGCGGCCGGGTGTATGCGAGATGCGCGCCAGCGCGCGCCGGCCGGTGAGCGCGTTAATGAGGCTCGACTTGCCGACATTGGAGCGGCCGGCAATCGCGAGCTCGACGCCGCGCATGGGCGGCAGCGCCGCGAGCGAGCTCGCGGCGATGGCGAACTGCCAGTCGCCGGCGAACAGCTTGCGCCCGGCTTCGATCTCGGCGCGCGTGAAATGAGAGGCTGAGGCAAGCGAGGGCGCCTGCGGGCTGCTCATGACGATGAGCTACTTACTCCTGTATCACTTTTTTTTTAAAAAGATTTTTCAGGCTTCCCCACGTGCCCTTGAGATTATCCCACAGCTCGATCTTGGCTCCATGCCTGTGCATGATCAGGCTCTGCTGGGCCACCGAGAGCGTGTTGTTCCATGCCCAGTAGATCACGAGCCCGGCGGGAAAACTCGCCAGCATGAAGGTGAAGATGATCGGCATGTAGTTGAAGATCATCGCCTGCGTCGGATCGGGCGGCGCCGGGTTGAGCTTCATCTGGAACCACATGGTCACGCCCATGATGAGCGGCCAAGCGCCGAGCAGGAGGAAGGTGCCGATCAGCGGAACGTGCGAAGGGTCCCACGGAATGAGCCCGAACAGATTGAACACCGTCGTCGGATCGGGCGCGGCGAGGTCCTTGATCCAGCCGAAGAACGGTGCGTGCCGCATCTCGATGGTGACGAACAGCACCTTGTAAAGCGCGAAGAAGACCGGGATCTGGATGACGATCGGCAGGCAGCCGGCGATCGGGTTGATCTTCTCCTTCTTGTAGAGCTCCATCATCGCCTGCTGCTGCTTCATCTTGTCGTCGGCGAAGCGCTCGCGGATCGCCATCATCTCGGGCTGCACCGCCTTCATCTTCGCCATCGAAGCGTAGGATTTGTTGGCGAGCGGCAAGAAGAAGAACTTGATGATGACCGTGACGATCAGGATGGCGAGGCCGAAATTGCCGACGTGGCGATAGATCCAGTCCATGGCCAGGAACAGCGGCTTGGTGATGAAGTAGAACCAGCCCCAGTCGATCAGCCGGTCGAATTTGTTGAGCACGAGCCGATCGTTGTAGCCGTCAACGATCGAGACCTCTTTGGCGCCGGCGAACAGCCGGCCATCGACGGCGGCGCTGCCGCCGGGCGCGATGGTCTGCGCCGGGCCCAGATAGTCGCTCTGGTAGGTCTTGATGTTGTTGCCGATAACGCCCGTCGAAAATTTCGCATCGACTTGGGTCTTGGTATCGGGGAGGAGCGTCGCGGCCCAATACTTGTCGGTGATCCCGAGCCACACATTCGTCGCAGTGAATGAAATCGCCTTCTGCTTCTCGATATTGGCGTAGGTCTCCTCCTGCAAACCCTTGTCGCCGAAAACTCCGATCAGGCCCTCGTGCAGGATATAGTAGCCGAGCGTATGCGGCGTGCCGTGACGCGAGATCAGCCCAAACGGAAAGAGCGTGACCGGCGCCGCGCCCTTGTTGGTGACCTCGTCCTTGAGCGTAAAGAGATAGTTCTCGTCGACCGCGATGGTGCGCCGGAACAAAAGTCCTTCGCCGTTGTCGTAGACGAGCGTCACCGGCCGACCGACACCAAGCGTGCCCGCGCCTTCCTGCTGCCACATCGTGTCCGCGTTCGGCAGCTTCACCGGCGCGCCGCTCGGCGGCGACCAGCCGAATTCGGCATAAAACGGATGCGGGCTCCCTGAGGGCGCGAGCAGCACGATCGGCGGCGAGCTCGGGTCCACCGTCTCGCGATATTTCACGAGCGAGAGGTCGTCGATGCGGCCGCCCTTGAGCGAGATCGAGCCGGAGAGGCTCGGCGTCTCGATGCGCACGCGTGGCGAAAGCGCGAGCGCGGCCTCCCGGCTCATGGGCTGCGCCACGGTGCCGGGCTGAGTAGACGCTTGCGGCGCCGTTCCCGGTGCCGCCGGGGTCGTGCCTCCTTGCTGGGGGACCGGAGGCGGCTGCTGCGAGCGCTCCTGCGCCTGCTGCTGCTGGATCTGCTTCTGCTTCTCCATCTGCGGCAGGCCGAAATAGATCTGCCACCCGATCAGGACGAGCGCGGAGAGCACGATGGCGAGGATTGTGTTCTTCTGGTCGCTCATTGGGAGACCCGCCGCAGCGCGCGCTGGAAATCCTGCGTCATTTGCTCAAACGGCAGCGAAAGGGCAGCGCGCCGCCCGATGAGCACATAATCATGGCCGCAGCAAAGACCAGTTGCGGCCGATAGCCTCACGACTTCTTTGAGCCGGCGCCGCACGCGATTGCGCTCGACGGCCGTTCCAACCTTTCTCGACACGGTGAAGCCGACGCGGACCGGACCGCTGTCGCCTCGCTTGCGCGCCTGCAACACGAACGCCGCGGTCGGGGCTTTCGCTCCGCTCGCGGCGGCCAAAAAATCGGCGCGGTGCCTGAGCCGCTCCATGGGCGGGCCGCGCCGCGGCGAGTGTTCAGGCGCTGAGCCGGTTGCGTCCGCGCGCCCGGCGCCTGGCAACGACCTTGCGCCCGCCCTTGGTCGCCATGCGGGCACGGAAGCCGTGACGGCGCTTGCGCACCAGATTGCTCGGTTGAAAGGTCCGCTTCACGACTTGTTCTCCGCTGGCGCTGGATATTGCTTGCCCGCGCGGCGTTAGGCTCCGGCCTGGGCTTGCCCTTACAAGGCGGGACCGCCACGCCCAAAAACTCGCGGGCTTATACGGGAGGCTGCCGGTCGTCGTCAATGCGACCGGTGCATGCCCGGCACAAGCACGTGAGGCGCCGTCACAAGGCGGTGAAAGCGCCGTTTCGATGCTTAACCTCCGCTAAGATTGCATGGTGCACCTGGATCGACCATGACCGCCGGCAACGATCCATCATCCGCGAGCAAAAGCGGGAGATTCCCGTTGCGGCGCCTCGTTCCGCTCATTGTGATCGTCGCGGCATCTGTCGCCGTGTTCGCGATGGGCTGGCATCGCCAGCTCTCGTTCGAGACGCTCGCCCGTCACCACGACGCGCTGCGCGACTTCATCACCACGCACGAACTCTCGGCGCTTGCGGCGTATGTCGCGCTCTACATTGCGGCGGTCGCGCTCTCGATTCCGGTCGGTGCGTTTCTCACCGTCACCGGCGGAATTCTCTTCGGTGTCGTTCTCGGTGGGGCGGCGGCGGCGGTGAGCGCGACGATCGGAGCGATTTGCATTTTCCTGATCGCCAAGAGCGCCGTCGGCGAGTACCTCGTGCGCCGCGCCGGTCCGCTGGCCGAGCGATTGGCCGAAGGCTTTCGCGCCGACGCGTTCAGCTACCTTTTGTTTCTGCGTCTGGTGCCGGTCTTTCCGTTCTGGATGGTCAATCTCGTTCCGGCGCTCACCGGTGTGCGCCTCGGCACCTTCGCGGCGGCGACCGCGCTTGGCGTGATTCCTGCAACCTTCGTATTTGCGTTTGTCGGCGCTGGGCTCGACAGCGTGATCGCCGCGCAGCAAGCCGCCTACCGGTCGTGCTTGGCGGCGGCTCGCTCGGATTGTCGCCTCGAGTTCCACATGCACACGGCGCTCACGCCGGAGCTCATCGGCGCGCTCACCGCGTTGGGTGTGCTCGCGCTCGTTCCGGTCGTGGTGCGGCGCTTGCGCGCGCGCACAGGGCCCGCAACTGTCATTCCGGGTCCTGAGCGCAGCGAGGGAGCCCGGAATCCATAAGCACAGGCCGTGGTTATGGATTCCGGGCTCGCGCCCTCAGCGCGCCCCGGAATGACACAAGAGGAAGCAGCCATGCCGGAGCGGTTAACCCCCGACATCTGCGTCATCGGCGCCGGCTCCGGCGGCCTTTCGGTTGCCGCCGCCGCTGCCGCCTTCGGCGTGCCCGTGGTGCTGGTCGAGAAGGGCAAGATGGGGGGCGAATGCCTCAATACCGGCTGCGTCCCCTCGAAATCGCTGATCGCCGCCGGCAAGCGCGCCCGTGCCATCGCCGACGCGCGCGCCTTCGGCGTGTCGGCACAGGTGGCCGATATCGATTTCCGCAAGGTTCACCGCCACGTGCACGATGTCATCGCGGCGATCGCGCCGAACGATTCGAAGGAGCGCTTCAACGGCCTCGGCGTGCGGGTGATCGAAGGCGCCGCGCGCTTCAAGGACCGCGACACTGTGGCCGTGGGGGAGGCAATCGAGATCGCCGCGCGGCGTTTCGTCATCGCGACCGGCTCCTCGCCGTCGCTTCCGCCGATCGCCGGCCTCGACGCGGTGCCCTATCTCACCAACGAGACCGTCTTCGATCTCGCCATCCGACCGGAGCACCTCATCGTCATCGGCGCGGGCGCGATCGGCCTCGAGCTCGCGCAGGCCTTTCGCCGCCTCGGAAGCGCGGTGACGGTGCTGGAAGCTGCTGCACCGCTCGCGCGTGAGGACGGCGAATGCGCGGCGATCGTGCTCGACGCACTCGCGCGCGAAGGCGTTGTCGTTCGCAGCAGCGTCGCGGTCGCGCGCGTCGAAAGTGCGGGGTCGAAGGTCACGGTCGTCCTTGGCGGTGATGGCGGGGAGGCGATCGAGGGCAGCCATCTCCTCATTGGGACCGGCCGCAGGGCGAACGTGGACGGCCTCGCGCTCGAGCGCGCCGGCATCGCCGGCGACGGCAACGGCATCGTCGTCGACAAGGCACTCAAGACGTCGAACCGGCGCGTCTATGCCATCGGCGATGTCGCGGGGCGCGGCCAGTTCACGCATCTCGCCAACTACCACGCCGGTCTCGTCATCCGGAACGCGCTCTTTCGCCTGCCGGTGAAGGTGAATGCGGAGGCCGTCCCCCGCGTGACCTTCACCGATCCCGAGCTCGCCCATGTCGGCCTGACGGAGGCGCAGGCGCGCTCGCGCGCGGTTGGGCACATCAAGGTCGTCACCGACCGCAGGGGCAAGGTTCTCGGCGCCACCATCGTGGGCGCTGCCGCTGGTGAGCTGATCACCACCTGGACCCTGGCAATCAGCCGGGGGCTCAACATCCGCGCCTTTGCCGGTATGATAGTGCCGTATCCGACCCTGGCGGAGATTGGAAAACGCGCCGCCGTTACATATTTCCTCCCCAGTCTGACCAACGTCTGGGTGCGGCGCACCATCGCCTTGCTGCGCCGCTTCGGCTGAGCCGGGGTTTCATGGACGCGACCGCTCAACCCGCTGCGGCGGAGGGATCGACCCGCCGGCGCCCCCGCATGGGGCTCTCGGGCAAGCTCCTCCTGCTCACGCTTCTTTTCGTGATGATCGCGGAAGTGGCGATCTACGTGCCCTCGGTCGCCAACTTCCGCCTCAACTGGCTCAACGATCGGCTTTCCGCCGCCTATACCGCGGCCCTGGTGTTCGCAACCG
>WNFO01004329.1_pt1 | contig 12226 bp, 10 predicted proteins | sample 5400251 | NCBI WGS metagenome assembly WNFO01 (sample SAMN13153354, study PRJNA577476) | soil metagenome | isolation source: 100 cm saprolite under Madrone tree | place: USA:California | collected 2016-06-14
CCGTTGCGCTCGAGCCGGCCGAGCAGCCGCTGCACGCCGAGCATGCTGACCTGGGTGCCGAGGTGGTGGGCGGCGACATCCTCGAGATGATGGGCCTCGTCGAGGACGAGCCGCCGGTAGGGCGGCAGCACGGCCGCCTCCTGCCAGTTGTCGGAGGCGATGCGCACAGCGAGGTCGGACGCCAGGAGGTGGTGATTGACGACGACGACGTCGGCTTCGGCCGCGCGCCGCCGCGCCGCAAAGACGAAGCACCGATCGAAGTGCGGGCATTTGAGCCGCGTGCAGAGGTCCGATTCGGCGGCGACCGCATCCCACACATCGCTCGACGGCTCCTCCACGAGATCGGAGAGACTCCCATCGGCGGTCCGTGCGGCCCAACCTGCGATCGACTCGAGCTCCGCGCCCCGGCCTTCGTCGAACAGCGACTCCTGCCCCGCCCGCGCCTGCTCCAGACGGGAGAGACAGAGATAGTTCCGCCAGCCCTTGAGCAGTGCGAACGTGACGCCGCGCTCACCGGTCGAGAAGGCGCGCGACAGGATCGGCAAGTCTTTGCCGACGAGCTGCTCCTGCAAGTTGATCGTGTTGGTGGAAACGACGGTGCGCTCGCCGTTGAGGCGCGCCCACTCGAGCGCCGGCACGAGATACGCGAACGATTTTCCGACGCCCGTTCCCGCTTCGAGCAGCGCGATCCCGCCATCGTTGTACGCGTCGGCGACGTACGCCGCCATGTCGCGCTGGCCCGGCCGGTCCTCGAACGCCGTGGTGCCGAGCACGCGCGCCACTGGACCGGATGCGGTAAGCAGACTCGCGATCGCGAGTGCATCCAGACGCGTGACACTGCGCGCGCGGGGACACTCGACGACGACGTAGAGCGTCGAAACGTCGTTATTGACGATCCCGAAGCCGACGCCTTCATCGTGCAGGCGCGCGGCGACGTGCAGATCGGCGCCCGAAGGCTCGAGGAAGCCGCTGGGATGGTTGTGGAGCAGCATCTCGCCGCGCTGCGCGACGCCGGGCAGTGCGAGCACCGCGTCGATCGTGCCGCGCGCGACGACGCGTGCGTCCGTGAGCGTGCCATTGGGATCGGCGCGCACCACGAACGACACCTCGCGCCCGTGGGCCGCGGCGATCTCCTCCTGGAAGAGGGCGCGCGCGGCCGCCGTCAGGCGCTCGACGCTCACGTCTTGAGCTCGCGCTTTTTCGCGGCGGGAAACAGCACGTTGTTCAGGATCAGCCGGTACCCCGGCGAGTGCGGATGCAACGAGAGATCGGTCGGGGGATCGCCGATCTGGTGCTGCGGGTCTTCGGGGTCATGCCCGCCGAAGAAGGTCCAGGTCCCCTTCCCCAGATCACCGTGGATGTATTTGACCCAGGGCGCGCCTTCCTCTTCGGCGAGGACCGTGACGCCGGGCTTCAGCCGGTTGCGAACGAACGACGTCGTCAGGCCGTAGAAATCGGGAATCACCTGCCGGTGGCCCTGCACGAGCATCGTGGGGACCGGGTCGATCTTGGCGCTGAAGTTGAACAGCGTGAACGCGCCCAGCGGTTGTCGCCGCGCGCCGCCGTTCACTTGGTGACCGTCGATATCGGAGAAGCTGGCGACGAGCGGATTGGTCTCGATGTGCCCGCCGGTGAACGCGAACGCCTGGCTCCAGTCGAGCTTGGCGTCGGCATCGGGATCGAGCGGCGTGCCGTCCGCAAAGGTGGCGGCGATATCGACGTTGTGCGCCGCAAGCGCGAGGTCGATCGTCTCCGTCGCCGTGCACATCGCGAACAGAAAGCCGCCGTTGTCGACGTACGCGCGAATGCTCCGCGCGACCGCTTTCTTGAGGTCAGGCACGGTCTGGAAGCCCAGCCGCTTGGCCGTGTCGCTGTTGCGCTGCACCATTTCCGCGAGCCACGCCATCCCCGAGTAGATCAGGAAGAACTTCGAGTACTGGCCGGTGAAGTCTTCGTGATGCAAGTGCAGCCAGTCGTAGTCCTTGAGCGAGCCGTTCATCACCTCGGGATCCCAGATCTTGGTGAATGGGATACCGGCATACTGGAGCGCCATCGTGACGGCGTCGTCCCACGGCGCGGCGTTCGGCGGCGCGTACACGGCGACTTTGGGCGCCTTCTCCAGCGGCACCGCGTCCATGTTGCTCGCTTCGATCTCACCCCGGACCGCCGTCATGGCGCTGTCGACGGGCTCAGTGCGGATGCCGTTGAGCGCCGCATCGCGCCGCAGCGCCTCGAGATCGGGAATGACGAACGAACCGCCGCGATAGTTGAGCAGCCATTCCGCCTTGAGACCGGCCTGGATGGCCTTGTACGTGAGACCGTACGCCTTGAGATGGTCGGTTTGGGAGTCGTCCATCGGGACAAGGAGAGATGTAACGGCGGATCGCCGGATGGTCGGATGGAAACCAAACAGGTGTGCACCAACCGCCGATCCGCCGATCCGCCCAACCGCCGATAAAAATTCTCGCCGTTTCACGATTTCGGAATCGCCCCCTTCGCCCGCTCGAGCACGCGCCGTGCTTCAGGGACGAACGCGCTGTTCGGATACGTGAGAATCAGATGTTCGAGATGCGGGATCGCGGCGGCGTTCTGACCCTCGCGCACGAGCAACCGCGCCCAGTCCAGCTCGGCCGCGGCGGGCGCGGCTCCTTCGCCGCCGACCCGCACGATTTCATCGAACAGCGCGATGGCCGTGAGCTCTTGATCGCCGGCGTTCTGCGCCGCGACTTGCGCCGCGAGCAGCAGCACCTCGAGGCGTCCTCCCTGCTCCGGGAACCGCGCGGCCGCCCGACGTAACGCCGCGATGGCCGCAATCGAGTCGCCACGCGCCAGCGTGAGCAACGCCGCGCCCAACTCGGGGCTCGTTTCGTCCTGAATACGCTGCAGCATCGCCATCATCGCCGTGCGTTCGGTGGCGGCGGCGCGGTCGGTGGCATAGGGACCGGCGGTGCGGAACGCTTCCATCGCATTCTTCAGATTGCCGCGATACAGCTCGATCCAGCCGCGTTGCGCGATCGCCGCCACGCTCGAATCATCGCCCAGCGCCGCCGCGGCGCGGTCCAGCTCGCCGCGCGCGATTCGCGCTCTGGCCAGCTCCATCCGCAGCACGGCGCGATCGTCGGCCGTGATCGCCGTGGATGCGGCGGAGAGCCGCTCTTCGGCGAGGTCGAGCTGACTGTCCGCGATCAGCAGCTGGATGAGCGCGGACTGCGCGACGCCGTTCGAATCCGATTGCGCTTCGAGCACACGCCGTGCCGCGGCCTTGTCGCCGCCGTCCAGCAGCTCGCGCACCGCTTCGGCGCGCGCGCGCGCGCCGGAAGACCCCGGCATCATGTCGGCCCACCGCGCCAGTGCCAGGCCGCGCACGCGATGGCCTTCCGGGGTCGTGAGCGTGCCCGCGAGATCGGCGAACCGCCGCAACGCGGTCGGGGTGTCGCTGTCGGCCGTGACCAGCGTCGGCTCCATCGCGGCCCACGCTTCGCTCGGCCGTCCCCAGGTGAGCAGCACGTCCGCGCCAAGACGGCGCGCGCCCACGGAGACGCCGGGCGCCGTCAGGGCTCGCGCCACGCGATCGCGCATGGGGGCCGGGGCGTCGGCGAGCTGGCTCGCGGCATTGGGTTCGACGTCGGGCGAGCGGGCGACGGCGCGTCCCCATTCCGTCGCCGAGGTCTCCCAGTTTCCCATGCGCTGCTCGAGCTCTGCCAGCTCGATCGCAAGCGTGCCATCGCCGCCGAGCGTCCGCCTGCCAACGAGGAACGCGCGCCGTGCCTCATCCCACATGCGGCGATCGGCGAGCGCGAAGCCCCATTCGCGATACGGCGCCTCGCTTTGCGGTGCGCTCGCCGCCCAGCGGCGCGCGATCGCCTCGAGCGAATCGGGTTCGTTCAACGCCGCATACACTCGCAGCTCGAGACTGCGCAGCGCTGGGCTGTCGGGCTGGCGCGCGCGCGCGTTCTGGACGAGCGGCAACAGCTCGGACATGCGGTTCAACACGAACAGCGTGCGCTCGAGACCGAGCAGCGCGGGGATGTTCGTCGGATCGCTGCGAACAGTCGTGAAGTAGATCGACGCGGCGTCGGCGTAGCGACCGGAGCGCTCTAGCTCAAAGCCGGGGCCAATGGCTTGAGCCTGAGCCAGCGCCGGCAGTGCAACGATCAGGCGGAGCGCGAGCTTAATGCTTCGTCTCATTTAGCCGGCGGAAGTACTCGAGCACCATGCGCCGCTGCTCGGGCGTGAGACCGGTGAGCTCGTCCCACGTCGGGTAGCGGACTTTTGGCCCTGTGCCGGTCGCTCCCGGGAGAAGCGCGGCGGGAATGTGGATGCTGTCACCGGTCGCGGAGCGGCTGGTGCGCTGCTTCTGTTCATCCGGCTCCTCGCCGGACAGGCTGCGGCCGGCGTCGAGCAGCTTGCGATAGAGGCGCTCCTGCCGCTCGATCGTTCGACGGTCGAGGCGTCCGGCCTCCAACTGACGAGCAAGCTCACGGGCCTCCTGCGCCAAGGCGCCCGCGGCGCCGGCATCGCCTCCCGCCTGCAGGCGCTCGAGCTGCTCGGCGAGCTGGCGTTGGCGGTTGGCGAGCTCCCGCAGGCGCTGCATCACCGCATCGCCGCTCATTCCCATCATCGGCAGGAGTCCCTGCGCGTCGCCGTTCATTCCCTGCTGCTGTTGCGCCATGCGGGCGAGCTGCTCCACTGCCTCCTGGAAGCCGGATCCCGACTGCGCCCCGGCGACGCGCTCCGCCGTCCGCACGAGTGCGTGTGCGGTCGCGTTGAGCGCATCGAGCGCCTGCTCCGCAAAGGGCGCGGCGTTCGCGGGATTGGGGTCGCCTTGCTCCAGCTGCTCGCGCGCCTGCTTCATCTGGTTCTGCGCGTACCCGAGCGCGGCCTCGAGCTGCGGCGATACCAGCGCATGCCGTCCGGCCGCCGCGCTGATCTCCTGCTCGATTGCATGCGTTCCTTCTTCGACGGCGGCCTGCCGCGCGCGCGTCGACGCCCCTGCTTCACCCTCGCGCAGCGCGTCGGCGACTTCCTGCTGGCGCCGGGCGAGCGCCGCCGTTTCCGCGAGCGCCCGATTCAACGCGTCCAGCGTCTCCTGCCTCCAGGCGGACGCCAGCGAATCGCGCCGCTGCCGCAGCTCGTTCGGGAGCTGCGCCAGCGAGTCGGCGGCTTCCTGTCCCGACGTTCTCGCGCCACGCGAATTTCGCTGGCTCGCGGCGTTCGCGGCTTCCTGCATGGCGCGCTGGGCGCGGCGCGCGGCGTTCTGCGAGTTCTTCAGCGGCACGGTCTCCCCGGCGCGCTCCACACCGCGGGCGAGCGAATCGGTCGCGGCAGCGAGATCGCGCTCCGCTGCGGCTGCCGCCGAATCGGGATGCTGCGCCTCGTCCTTCGTCCAGTCGGTCTGGCGGCGCTGCAGGTCTTCGGCGTCCTTGGCGAGTGACGCCAGCTCTCCCTCGAGCGCGGCGCGTTTGAACAGCTCCTGACTCCGCTCCAGCTCGCGCCGCAGCTCCTGCTGCGCCTCCGCCAGGCGTTGCAGCGCTTGTCTGGTCGCCTCGGGATCGAGGCGCGCGAGCGCTTCCTGCAGCTCCCGGAGCCGCTGCTCCAGCTCGGGCGTCAGGGCCCGCTGCAGCAGCTCCTGCACTTCGCGCAAGCGGTTTTGGAACGCGCTGTCGTCCACGCCCGCTGCTTTGGCGGCGCGCGCGATCTCTTCGACTGCCTGCGCCAGCTCCTGCACGCGCTGCGACATCGCTGCCTGATCGCGCGCGATTTCTTCCGCGCGTTGTGTGGACTGGAACGACATCGCGCTGTTTTGTTGACTGCCAGCTCGGCCGTCCGGCCGTCCGGCCGTCCGGCCGTCCGGATCCCGGCTCCGTTCCTGAGCCAGGTCGCGGGTTCGGTCGCTCAACTCGCGCTGCGCCGAAGACACTGAATCGGCCGCAGTCGCGACAGCCCGCGCCGCCTCCCGCGCCTGGGCGCGCAGCTCTTCCATACTCGGGAGACGCAAGGCGATCTCGGCACTGCGTCCGCTGTGCGGCGTTGGAGCGTTGTCGAGCGCTTCGACATAGAGCCGCAGCGTGTCGCCGGGCAGGAGCCCGCGGTGCTCGGCATCGAGCCGTCCCTGGACGATCGCGCGATCCCCGACCCCGCTGACGTCGAGCGACTCGCGTACCGCCTCCCCGACGCGGCCGGTGCGGCTCACCCGCCAGCTCACCACGGAAAGCCGTGTGATGCCGTGATCGTCCCGCACATCTGCGACGAGCTGCTGATGCAGCGAAATCGGCAGCGTCGTGTCACGGGCGGGGACCGGCAACGTGACGACGGGTGCGGAATCGGGAACGATCAGGAGGTGCAGCTCCGGCGCGACGCCCTCGAGCGCGGACCCGTCGGCGCTCAGCGCTCGCAACCGCCAGGTGCCGCTCGCGGAGGGCGTGAAGCGACCATCGATGCGCGTCCCGGCGACGCGCAGCTGCTCAAGGCGCGACTCGAGCGTCCAGGCAGCGCTTGCGAGCGGCACACTCGCGGTCCCGCTCGTCAGGACGGTGGTACCGGCGGGCAGCGGAATCACGTCCGGGCCCACCAGCAGCGGCTCATCGGAGCGGCCCAGGTATGAAGGAAAGCGGGCGGTCAGTCCGAGATCTGCAAGAAACGCGGGCAGCGCGACGTCGATCTTGACCTCGGCGCTGCGGCGTCCGCCGCTGGACGCGCGGAGGTACAGGTCCGATTCGATCGGACCGAGATGCTGGACCACATGGCCGTCGGTATCGAGGGTGAGCAGCATCGGTTTCCACGGCTCCCCACGCCCGCGTGTCCACAGCGTCGCACGCACCGCGCCCGGGACCGTGATCGTCGCCGTGACGCTGCCACCGCGCCGCACGGTCCGCTGATCTAGGACCAGGCGTACCGGCGCGTGCGCCTCTCGCCAGGTGCGCACCGGATGCCAGAACGCGGCGGCGCGGCCCGAGGCCGGCGCGCCCGCGAGAAAGAGCAGCACGCCGGTGAGCGCCACCCCTGCACCGTAAGACATGCGCCGCAGTGTCGTGCGGCGCAGTGCGCTCGTGACGCCCGGCGCCGCGAACGAGACCACGGCGGCGGCACGCGTGTCGGCAGCAAGCAGCAGCGCAGCGCTCGAACCGGCGCCCTTGCCAGCGGTCGGACTGACCACGCCGACGATGCTGCCGGCGCGTCTGCCGGCGGCGCTCTCGATCATCCTGCCCAACGCGGGCGCGTCGGCCTCACGACGCGTACGCAGCACGACCCACATCGCCGCTCCCGCACTCGCCACGATGAGGGCCCACGCGAGGGCGACTCCCGACACAGCCGGCGACAGCGCGAGCCCGAGTGCAGCCGCGGCCAGCGCCGCGCCGAGGCCGCCGAGCACCACGGCGAGCGCCCGCGCGCGTGCGTGAGGGGCCCCCAGGCGACGCAGCCGGCGCGCCGTTTCGGTCATTTGGTTTCGCTCACTGCGTACGTGAAGAGATTCACACCCATGCGCAACGCCGCCTCGTGAAGCTCGGGAGGGTCGTGATAGACATCGGGGTCTTCCCACCCGTTCCCGAGATCCGATTGATAGGAGTAGTATACGACAAGCCGGTCTCCCAAAAAAATGCCGAACCCCTGCGCGGGCAGCCCGTCGTGCTCGTGGATCTTGGGGACACCCTTTGGGAAGGCGTACACGAGGTTGTAAATCGGGTGAGTCAACGGCACCTCAACCAGCGGATGGTCCGGAAAGACGCGCGCGATCTCGCGGCGGAACGACTTGTCCATCCCGTAGTTGTCGTCGGCGTGCAAAAAGCCGCCCTGCTCGAGGTAGCGCCGCAGGGTGCGGAGCTCGATGTCGGAGAAATGCACGTTCCCGTGGCCGGTCATATAGATGTACGGGACGTCCCACAGCTCCGGCCCGGTCAGCGTCACCACGCGCTCGCGATCGGCGACCGGGAGCGTCGTTCGCTCGCGCAGCGCGGTCAGCAGGTTCGGCAAGCTCGAGGGATTGGCGTACCAGTCGCCGCCGCCGTCGTAGTGGAGGCGACCTATGGTGAGAGACGCAGCGGATGGGCGGATGGCCGGGTGGGCGGATGGAAACACGAACGCCACGAGCAGTAGCGATCCGACCATCCGCCAAACCGACGATCCGCCGATCCTCATAGTTCATTCACCAGTTTATAGGCCTTATTCCGAGAGATCCCTGTCTCCTCCACCAAACGATCAGCTACATCCTTGCGTGACATTCCTTCGGCGAGCAAAGCCTTGGCGCGCTCACCCGGATCCGGGGGCCGTTCCTCGACGTGCTCCTTGCCGGTCCCCGAGAGCACTACAGTAACCTCTCCCCGCACGGGGGCCTCCGCATAGTGCTCTGACAATTCCTGCAACGTCCCCGCACGTGTCTCCTCGAACACCTTGGTCAACTCTCGAGAGACGGCTGCCTGTCGTTCAGGACCACACACCTCGACCAAATCGGCGAGGAGTTGCCTGACGCGATTGGGGGCCTCGAAGATCACGACGGTCCATTCAGACTGAGCTGCGGTCAAGAGAAAACGGCGGCGGTCGCTCCCTTTGCGGGGCAAGAAACCGAGAAACAAATAGCGGTCGCCGCTGATCCCTGATACTGAGACACTCGCAGCGACGGCGTTGGGACCAGGGATTGTGACGACCTGAATGCCTCGTTCTCTGGCAGCGGCCACCAGCGCGACCCCAGGATCGCTGATCGCGGGTGTGCCGGCATCGGTGATCAGCGCGACGTCACGGCCATCTGTAAGGATGCGCAGGATACGTTCGAGGGCGCGGTCGGACGAATGCTCGTGGAAGCTGATCAGCTCGGCGTGCGAGTCGGCGTGATGGAGCAGCGGCTTGCTGTGGCGCGTGTCCTCGGCGGCGACCACCGCCACCCGCTTCAGCGTGTCGGCGGCGCGCGGCGAGAGGTCGCCGAGGTTGCCGAGGGGCGTCGCGACGACGTAGAGGGTGCCGGCCACGTCACCACGTCACCCGCCAGGGGAGCTTCCCATAAAACCCGGCGGCCTGGAGAACGTAGCGGTGCTCCCGCGTTGCGTCCTTCAGCACCTTCGTCGCGGTGCCCGGCATCATCACCTCCGCGCCTTCGAGCAGCTGCAGTGCCCAGTCGGTCAGCGCGCCCGACAGGTCCTCGGGCCGCACCACGGCGTCGGGTGTGTCGGTGCCGCGCGGCACGCTGAGCAGCGCGAGCGCCTCATGCGTGTCGACGATGGCGGCCGTGACTTTCTGCGCGCGTCGCCTGGCTTCGCCGGGAAACTCGCGCTCGACCGCGTCCACGATGCGCCAGTAGAGCTCGCGGTACGTGCTGACCAGCGCGATCGCGGCCTGGGCCGGGAGATCGTCGGCGGCGGGGAATGTGCCCGCGGACATCGCGGGAGCGGCACCGTCGGGCCCTGGATCGAACAACGACTCGAGATAGCGGGCGGGCGGCACGTTGTCGGGTTTGTCGCAGAAATGCCCGCTCAGATATTTGCCTTGATCGAACTTCAGGTAGGAGACCCGGCCGTTGGAGATCAGTTCCAGCACGCCGGTCACCTTTTCCTGCTGCAACACCGGGAAGAATCGCTCCGGCTGCTTGACGTCGATAACGCGCGGCTGGTAGGCACCGGAGCAGGCTGCATACATCCACGCGAGCTGCTCCATGGGCGCGGCGCAATAGGTGAGATCGCCGCGTTCCACTTCGGTGCGCATGCGCTTCAACGCCTCGGTGATCGTGATGACGTGCCGTCCCGCGGTATGCAGCGACGCCGCGTTGACGGCCTCGCCCTTCCGGAAGAACAGCAACACGCATTCGTCGGGCAGGTGCGCCGCGAGGTAGCCGTCGATGCGGCCATCGCGGTCGCGCTTGGCGTAGGCGAGCAGGTTGTCGAGATGAATGAAGGCGAGGCGCGTGCGATGGATAAGCCGGTTCACCTGCGGAAATTGGAGATCCGCGAGGCGAACCGGCGAATTCGTCAGGCGGGCGGTGCTCGCGCGCATCGTCCTCCGGCGAGGAAGCTACAGGAGCAGCTGGTCGATCTTTTGCTCGAACGCCTGCGACGGATACGCACCCACGATCGAATCCACGTGGCGTCCGTCCTTGAAGAATAGAATACTCGGAATCGAGCGAACGTTAAAGCGCATCGCCGTCGCCTGATTGGCGTCCACGTCCAGCTTCACGATCTTCACCTTGCCGTTGTACTTCCCGGCCAGCTGGTCCAGGATCGGCGCGACCCTGTGACACGGACCGCACCACGTCGCCCAGAAGTCGACGACGGCGACCCCCACGTGCTGCTCCACTTCCGCCTGGAACGTCGCGTCCGTGACCGCGGCGAGATGCTTCACATCTTCCATAACCCTTCACGCTCCCTCTCGAGACGTTAGTTTGACTTTCTATGAACCCGTCTGTCGCTCACGTCGGTATCGCAGTCACGAGCATCACCGAGGCACTGGCATTCTATCGCGACATCTTGGGCCTTACTCCGGGACGACCCGAAACCGCCGACGGCGCCACGATCGTCAGTCTGCATTTCGGCGACGTCGACGTCGAGCTGCTCGAGCCGAGCGATCCGAAGAGTCCCGTGGCGAAGTTTCTTGCGAAACGCGGGCCCGGCATCCACCACATCTGCTACCGCGTGTCCGATCTGGACGCCACCCTGGCGCGTTGCCGGGCAGCCGGCTATCAACTGGTCGACGCGGCGCCCCGGCGCGGGGCCGGCGGACGACGCATCGCGTTTCTGCATCCCAAGACCACCAACGGCATCCTGCTGGAGCTGACTGAGTAGGTGGAACGCCCGCCCCTAGGGCCTGGTTCCCGTCCCCACCTGCTGGCAGCGCCCGCCCGGACTGCCCGCACTCTCGAGATGCACGTCGTAGACCAGCCAGCCGCCGCTGCGCGTGCGCACCACGTCGATCGGCAGCACCTGATTGCAATTCGTACGCTGCAGCTCAACCCGAAAGGTCCGCAGCTCATCGTGACCCGGCACGTTCAGCGGTCCTTCGATGATCCGATAACCGGTGTGGTCGAGATATTTCTGGATCACGGTGACGCGCTGCTGCATGACGCCGGCGTTCATGTTGTCCGCCGCGGGGCCTCGCTCGGTGCCCCAGAGCTCACCCATGCGCTTGAGATCGTTTGCTTTGACCGCGGCGAGAAACTGCGCGACGGACTCATTCATCGACTGTGGGACCGGCGCGCCCGCCCTGGGATTTTTCCCGCAGGCGGCGCTGCCGGCGAGCAGGAGCAGAGCAAGCGCGAGCCGTCGCTTCACGAGGCAAGACCTGTGGTCAAGGTGACCCGAAGGTAAGACACCATGCGTCTCTACGTCAACATTGATCATGTCGCGACGCTCCGCGAGGCGCGGAAAACCGATGAGCCCGATCCAGTCCAGGCGGCCGCGGCCGCCGAGCGCGCGGGCGCCGACGGAATCACGGTCCATCTCCGCGAGGATCGGCGCCATATCCAGGACGCTGATGTCGCGGCGCTCGCGCGCAGCGTGCGCACCGTCCTCAATCTGGAGCTCGGCGCGCATGCGGAGATCGTGCGACTCGCGGTGCGCCTGAAGCCCAAGCCGTTTCAAGCGACGCTCGTGCCGGAGAAACGACAGGAGATCACCACCGAGGGTGGGCTGGCGCTGCGCAAAGGGGATCGCCGCCTGAAGGACGCGATCGCGCGGCTGCAAGGCGCGAGGATTCGTGTGAGTCTGTTTATCGACCCGTCTTTGAAGACCATCGATATCGCACAGCAGCTCGGTGTCCCTGCGATTGAAATCCATACGGGTCGCTACGCGCACACGTGGCGCCGCAGCGACGCCGCGCTCAAGGAACTGCGTCGGGCGGCGACACACGCGAAGCAGATCGGGCTCGCCGTCCATGCCGGCCACGGTCTTACCTACCAGAATGTTCAGCCGGTCGCCGCGATTCCGGAGATCGAGGAGCTCAACATCGGGCATTCGATTGTGAGTAACGCGATCTTCTGGGGATTGGAAGAAGCCGTGCGGCGGATGGTAGCGCTTGTGAAATCCCCCTAGTCGATCTGGTTTCAGCTCTCCGCGTCGATGTCGCAGCGGATCGGCGCGGCGGGCGCCGAGTGCGTGAGCGCGCCGATGGCGATCAGTGACGCACCCGCCTGGGCATAGGCGCGCACGACATCGAGGGTGATGCCGCCCGAAGCCTGGATCGTGACGGCGCGACCGGCCCGCTGGGTCCATGCGGCGACCCGCTCGGGCGGCTGGTTGTCCACGAGCAG
>WNFO01004331.1_pt1 | contig 12225 bp, 8 predicted proteins | sample 5400251 | NCBI WGS metagenome assembly WNFO01 (sample SAMN13153354, study PRJNA577476) | soil metagenome | isolation source: 100 cm saprolite under Madrone tree | place: USA:California | collected 2016-06-14
CAAGCAAGCAGCGCATTGAATGCCGCAACCGCAAACGAGAGACCGTAGATGCCCGTGATCGGCGTGATTTGAACGAGCGCAAGATTTGCGGATGCGGGGTATCCAAGTAAGTTCCAGGGGAAGCTGATCACCGGCAGGTGCGCGCGGGCGAATTCGAACGATACCCAGACAAATGGCGCGCCAATACAAGCAAGAACGATGCTACGCCGCGAGAGCCGATTCACGATCCAGGCGAAACTGCCGATGAGAATGCCCCACACGGCTGCGATAAGGAACAGCACGCCCCAGCCACCAGCGCGCGAGAGACCGCCGTGCACCGCAAGAACAGTGGCAATCCACGAAGCCGAAGTGAACACGAACAATAGGGCATGAACAAAACCGCAACAGAACGCTACGCGCGGGCGCGCCCCAAAGAGAACAACGAGAAGAACCCCGACGCAGACCCATGAGTAGATGCTGAGATAGTAGCCGGTATAGGAAAGCGAAAGGGCCGCGCCAGAAACGCCCCCGATGCCGACCCGCAAAGCGGCGGGAAATTCCGCTCCAGGTTGCGGACGAAGATAGGCCAGCCAGCCGCGCGCAGGCATCAGTGCTTTACGATGGCTTTGAAGCCGGCGCCCTCGAGGCCTTTCTTCGCGGCGTCCGCGTCCTTTTGATCGGCGTAGGGGCCGACCTGCACGCGATAATACTTGTCCGCTCGTGGCGAAAGGACGTACGCCGGAAACTTTTTCTTCTGCAGTCTTGTGGCAAGGTCGAGCGCGTCAGCTTCCTTGGTCATCGCAGCAACCTGGAGCGAATACGCGCCGCCGGGAAAGAGCGGAGCGTTCACACCTGTCTTCGACGAAGCGTTTGATGGCCTTGTGGGCTCATTTTTTTTTGTGATGGCCGTGACAGTCTTCGCAGCCGGCGCCGGCTTCAAGCGGTCTTCGCCTGGATTGGAGTCCCGTGCGTGATAAAACTCCCAGTCAGAGCTCGGCGGCGCGGTGGTATCCGATGCGGGAGCGGAGGAGCCTGTATCCGGCGAACGTTTTGCGGCCAGATCGGATTTAGGGCGGACGTCAACTCTGGCCGGCGCTCTCGGATTCGTTGCGGCGCGAACGTGGCCGTCGTATTGGTTGCGCCCCATCACGTAACCGAGCGTGAAAAAAACACCCGAGAACAGCAGCATCAAAAAAAATAAACCGATAACGTGCCGCCCCTCTAGCACACGTTCCCCGGCGCCTCCTCTTTTTCCCCCGGAAGCCATTCTTATTTTCGCTGTCCCCCTAACGCCTGCACCCAGGTATTAATGATATCGATGGGCAGGGGGAACACAATCGTTGTGTTCTTCTCGACACCTATCTCTGTCAAAGTTTGCAGATAGCGAAGCTGGATCGCGGAGGACTGTGTCTCCAAAACCTTTGCTGCATCGGCGAGCTTCTGCGAAGCTTCGAATTCGCCCGCGGCGTGAATGATCTTGGCGCGGCGTTCGCGTTCGGCTTCGGCCTGCTTGGCGATGGCGCGCTGCATCTGCTCGGGAATGTCTACTTGCTTCACTTCGACTTTGGAGACTTTGATGCCCCACGGTTCAGTGTCCTGGTCGAGTATGACCTGGAGTTTCGCGTTCACCTTTTCGCGCTGGGAGAGAATCTCATCGAGCTCGAACTGGCCGACGATGCTGCGAAGCGTGGTCTGCGCGAGTTGCGACGTCGCATATTGATAGTTTTGCACCTGCGACATCGCAAGGTTTGCGTCCACCACGCGGAAGTAGCACACCGCGTTCACCTTCACGGAGACGTTATCCCGCGTAATGATGTCCTGCGGCGGCACGTCGAGAGTCTCCAGGCGCAGGTTGACGCGATACAGCGTTTCGATGGGCCAAAAAACCAGCCGCAAGCCCGCACCCTTGGCTTGCGGAAGCAGGCGGCCGAGCCGAAGGACCACACCGCGTTCCCACTCCTTGATGATGTAAAGCGAATTCCAGAACCATATCAATCCGATGCCGATGATCAGCGCGAACCCCAGAACTCCAATCTCCATGTTTGCCTCCTGAACGTAAACGAATTCTACTTGCTTTCCGCGACCGTTGCTTGCGCCGGCTCAACATGAAGCTTCAGACCATCCACGCGAAGAACGCGCACGGCCGCCCCTGCCGGGACGGACCGCGGGGAATAGGCCCGCCAGAGCTCCCCGTGGACGCGGATCATTCCCTCCGCGCCTGCAGACAATCCGGAAACGGCAATTCCTTCTGCACCGATCATCTCTTCCCTGCCCGTCGTCGTTTTCCAATCGCGTGAGCGGAGAACCAGGCGCATGAGAAAAACAGTAATGACTGCAAAGGGAAGCGTCGCGGCAAGGGCAACCCCAAGGCTGACGCCTCCGGTAGTAAGCGGCGAGCGGATGAGAAACATCGCGCCAAGAATCATGGCCACGATTCCACCGACCGCCAGTACGCCATGACTTGTGAATTTTGCCTCTAAAATGAAAAGCGCGAGCGCCAGTAGAATCAGCAGCAGCCCGGCAAAATTCACCGGCAGGATGTGCATGGCATAGAGCGCCAACACCGCGCAAATGCCCCCGATTACCCCGGGCGCAACCATACCCGGGTGGGTAAATTCCGTGTACAAGCCAAGAGCTCCGACGATAAGAAGAACAAAGAAGACATCGGGCTCCACGATGCGCGCAAGAAATTTCTGCCGCGCGGAAAGCTCGAAGGTCGCCCGGCTCGGATGGGAGAGCGAAAGCTTAACATGTGTGCCGTCAAACCGTGCGATTGTCCGGCCGTCGAGCTGGTGCAACAGATCTTCCGGCGACGCTGCGACAAGATCGATCAATTTTCCATCCAGCGCTTCCCTTTCCGTAAACGCCTTGGCATCAGTGACCGCGGTTTCCGCAAGCGCGGGATTGCGCCCGCGTTTCTCCGCGTAGCTGCGAAGAAACGCCGTGGCGTCGTTTGTGATTTTCTTTCGCAGCGTTTCATCGATGGCCACGGGATAAGCTCCGATTGCTATGAGCGGCGAGGCCGCTCCCGTGTGCGTGCCGGGGCCCATCGCCGCGATATCCGCGGAAAGAAGAATGAAGAAACCCGCGGACGCGCCACGCGCCCCGGTCGGAAAAACATAGACGGCGACAGGTACCGGAGACGTGAGGATGTGCTGGATGATGTCTTTCATCGAATCGCTGAGTCCCCCCGGCGTGTCCATGGTGATCAGAACGAGAGCGGCGTTGCGCTTCGCCGCATCCGCGAGGCCTTCATCGATGTAGGTGGCCAGGACGGGCTCCACTTCTCGGTCGAGCGAGAGTTCCAGGACCAGCGCGCTGCCAGCATGCTCGTCGGCAATCGCCGAGGGAAGAAGAATGACAAACAAGCCGGCGCAGAGAACGCAGGAAAGCGCGGAAAGTGAAAGCAAAGATGTGCGCGGCGGCGAGCCGCTTCGATCGCTCATTGCGCGGCACCTCCCGGCTTCGTGTTCTTCAAATGCTCGAGCAACTGCTTTGCTCCGGAATAATTGGGAGCCAGTTTGAGCGCGCGCTCGGCTTCCGCTCGGGCCATCTCGGGTTTCTTCTGTTCGAGATAAATCCTCGCAAGCATCGTGCGCACCATTGCGGAGTCGCGCGCTTCCAGCGACGCCTGCAGCTCCTTGACCGCATCATCCAGCTTGCCGTGCCTGCGGTCAATCTCTGCAAGGCCGCGATGCGCCCCGGGGTCGCTGGCATCCGCCTGAAGCGCGGCGCGGAACTCGCTCTCCGCGGCATCGAGGCGGCCGGCAGCAAGCTCCTGCCGGCCACGGCGAACGTGCGCCGCAGGAGTTCCGGATGCTGCATCGCCGGCAGCTGCGCTCGCAGACGGCTCCGGTATTTCGGTCTCCAACTGCAGAGCGATGGCGTCGAGTTCCGTCTTGATGCGCTCCAATCGTGTGAGAGCGTCGCCCTGGGCGTCACTTTGTGTCTTGCTGCTAGCCTTGACTCGGGTTTCGAGACGAGTCACCGGGAGTGCGTCGGTGCCGAGCGCTTCCTTGGCTGCTTCTCGTTCCTGTTGGGCCTCTTCTTTCTTCCCCGCCTTTTCCAGCGACTGAATCAGCAGCGCGCGGTCTTCCGGATTGTCCGGCGCACGCCGCGATGCTTCGCGGAAATAACCCGCAGCCGCGGCGAAATCGCTGGCCCGCAGCGCGAAGACACCCAAATTGAATGGATAATCGTCTTCATCGGGGTCAATCTCGCTCGCTCGGCGCAGATCGGTCTGTGCAGCAGGCGTCTTCCCCTGCCGCTCGCGCGAGAGCGCGAGGTTATTCAGAATCTCCGGCAATTCCGCACCGCTGCCGCCCTTGTTCCGAAGAGTGTCTTGCAGAGCGGCGAAAATCTCTTCGGCGCGGTCCGGCTGATTCAAGAGCAGGCGGCAAACGCCGCTGGCGAAAACAGCTTCGAGATGCCGCTGATGCGCAGCCGGCACGCGCGCGAACCAGGGAAGCGCGGAATTGCAGTCCCGGCGCACGTAATATGCCTGGCCAAGCGCGAAATCAGGGTCTGGCCAATCCGGATCAAGCCGCGCCGCTTCCCGCAATTCGCGCAAACGCGCTTCATCTTCCGAAGCAAGCAGGCCGCGGATGTAATGTTCAAAGGCGTCCAGGCGCAACGGCCGCTGCGCTTTCGAAAATTCCGCCAGGCTGCGCGAATACGCGTGGTCGTTGGCGGAGAGCAGCCGCCACAGGAGCTGAATATGGAGGTCCATCAGGGAATTGAGCGGACCGCTTTCGCGTACCGGCGCGAGCAGCGCCGTTCGGCTGGCCCCGGTGCGGCCGGTCACGACATTGACGCGAAGAATGCGTGACTCGACAGCGAGATTCTTTCCATCGGAAGTGAATGTGCCGAAGATGACGAAATCTGCATCGAGATCTTCCGCGATATGCAGCATGGCCGCCCGGCTCAATTTCGCCGACGCCGGCAGGCCGTAGCGGTCCAGCTCGCTGACGCGCCCCGCGTGAGTGTAAACCTGTTGGCTGGCTGCGGAAAGCCGCTGGATCGTGAGCTCCTCAAGTCCTTCGCCGAGCCAATCGAGCCGCGGCGAAGCGCCGGCATTTTCGAATGGAAAGACCAGATAAATGCCCTGCTGAGATCCTGCTTGCGCGGCCGCTGGAGGGTCGCTGGAGGGCTGTTGCGCGGCCCGGCTTGATGCACAAGCAGAAATGACGGCGCACAGAAGAGCTGCAACAGTTCTGCTGAAATTACGCTGCCCCATTCTGCTTGGCATTGTAGCAGAGGCAGCCGGGGCCTTGAGAAACAACGAGGGACTCTGCGCGCCAACTCAGCAGCCATGGAAAGAAATTGAAATTACGAATGGTGTAGCGAAAGATTTCCAGTTAGGGCTGGGGAGAGTCAGCAGGCTTCGGCGCCAGGATTTCCTCCATGGCCGGGAGTTTCAAAACGGAAGAGAAGGCGGGATCGGTCTGGACCTCGGATAGTGATTTGTAACCCTCCTCCTTCGCTTTGCGGAGATAGAGGAGACAACGATCGACATTGCCGGCCTGGGCGAAAGACTTCGCGAGCAAGAAGTAAAAGCGGCCGCGGTCGCTAACGGAACGATCCTGGAGCAGCGAGCCTGTCCTGGAGGTGCCGTGCTCAAATAGCTGCGGATCAATGGACAGCGCCCGGCGGAACGACGCGATGGCTTCCTCGTATTTCTTGTCCGCAAAATAGGCGTAGCCCAGGTTGCTGTGGAGAACGGCCATGTCGCTGCGCATCGCGATCGCTTTTTGATAGGCCTTGATGGCCTTGCCGTATTTCTTACGCTGGTACCAGATCGTGCCAACGTTGTTTTCCGCATCGGCATAGAGCGGGTCAACCTTCGCAGCGCGCTGGTAATACTTCAGGGCGGCGCTGAGTGCCGTCTGCTGATGCAAGGCTATCCCCAGCTTATTCAGGTAAACGGGGTTACGCGGTTCCTGGTCGGAGAGCCGCTTATACAGGTTCGCGGCTTCGCGATATTCTTTCCGAGCCATGTAAAGGTCGGCCATCTTTTCGTCCGAAACGTCCGGGCGAACGACAATAACGGGCTCCGCTTCCGCTTGCGTCGGCGATTGCATGTTGTGAGGGGCAAACGGAGGCTCGCGTCCATCGTCGGGAGTCTGACCGATGGAGGGAACCGCGAGGGTCAGGAGAAAAACACCCGCTGAAACGGCCACACGAGCTCGCGTCATGGCGAGTCACCCTACTCCGGCTTGGGTTTAGCCTTGTCGGAGTCCTTCTTCTTACCTCCAAAGATACCAAAAATCTTCTGTAAAGGGTTCTTTTTCTTGTCGGCAGTCTCTCCCGCAGGATCCCCGGGCTGTTGGCTCTCGGCTCCAGGCTGCTTATCCTGTGAAGTGGCCGGCAGAGGCTGGCCGTCAGGACCGGTCTGCGGCTGCTTGGGATCGCCCCCGCCAAATACGTGCGAGAGCCAGGAGCCGGTCGAGGAGAGGAAATTGTGGCCGCCATGGAGCTCGCAAAACTGCGTTGGCGCTGATCCTGCCACATAAACTTCTTCGCGCGTCGTTGGACAATTGGCGGTAGCCAGCTCAAGCGTTTCGGGGTCGATGAGGACGGACTGCACTCCCACGGGGATTGTGAACTCTTTGACGTCGCGATAGGCGGGCAAGGCTGTGGCGCGAAGCATGAAGTCGGCCCAGATGGGCGCGGCCGCCGCGCCGCCGGGCAGCCCCAGATCGCGATTATCGTCGAAGCCGATCCAGATGACGCAAAGCAGATTAGAGGTGAAACCCGCGAACCAGCCGTCGCGCGACGTGCCCGTTTTTCCTGCCGCTGGGAGAGTGAAACCCCGTGCGCGGACACCCGCGCCCGTGCCCCGGTTAAGCACATCTATCAGGAGACTGTCGACAAGGTACGCGACCCGCGGATCGAGAGCCGTGCGAGTTTGCGGCGTGAATCTTTCGAGCATCGTGCCATCGGCGCCCACAAGACTGTGGAGAAATTGCGGCTCGGCTCGCGTGCCAATTGTCGCAAACGTTGTGTAGCCCGCGGCGACATCAATCGGCGTCATTTCATAGGCCCCCAGCGCGACAGCGGGCGTCGCCCGGATGTTCATGCCGAGACCCATCTGCCGCGCAATTTGCACTACGCGGCCGTAGCCAATCAGTTCGGCGACCTTCACAGTGGCCACGTTCAGGGAATTGGTCAGCGCGTCGCGCACCGTGACTTTTCCCATGAATTTTTCGCCGAAATTGTTGGGCGTGTATTCCGTACCGTCGTATTCGAACGTGGTAGGTTCGTCATCAACGGTTGTCGCAGGCGTGATGATCGGCTGTACACCGTCGACGGCGTTATCGAAGGCTGCTGCATAAACGAAGGGTTTAAAAACGGAACCCGGCTGACGATGTGCGAGCGCGTGATTGAGCTGGCTCTGTCCGTAGTCGCGGCCTCCGATGACCGCCTTGATTTCTCCCGTGCGCGGATCGAGCGCCACGAGCGCCACCTGCGCTTGCGGGATCGGCTCGTTGCTTCCCTTCTTGGCCAGTTCGCGGCGCCATTTGTCGTATCTCTTGGTCAGGAGCAAGTCCACATTCTTCATCCCCGCGTCCACTGCGGCGGCGGCGGCGCGCTGGAGCGCCGGATCCAAAGTGGTATACACGCGGAAATTCTGGCTGAGCAGCTCCGTCTCCGCATACTTGTCCAGCAAATGGTCTTTTACCATGTCCACGAAGTAGGGCGCTTCGCCGCCGGTGACGGAACTACGGACAATCTTCAGCGGGGTGCTCTTGGCGTCTTGCACATCTTCTGCGGTAATGAATTTATTGTCGAGCATCTGCGCCAGGACGCGATCGCGCGCCTGCACTCCGCGTTCGGGATGCCGGTCCGCCGAGGAATAATAATTTGGCGCGCGGATCAGGCCGGCGAGGAACGCACACTCGGGAAGCGAAAGTTGCCGCAAGTCTTTCCCGAAATACGCGACGCTGGCCTCAGAAAAACCGCGAATCCCAAAGCTGCCGCGATTGCCGAGATAGACTTCGTTGGCATACAGCTCGAAAATTTGCTGCTTGGAAAAACGCTGCTCGAGCTCAAAAGAAACCATGGCTTCCGCGGCCTTGCGGCGCATGGTGCGCTCATTGGATAGAAAAAAAGTGCGCGCCACCTGCATGGTGATGGTGCTGGCTCCCTGGTAGTGCGAGCTGTGCCGGATATCCGCCCACGCGGCGCCGGCAATGCGAATGAAATCAAACCCCGGATGCTCGAAGAAGCGCTTGTCTTCTGCGGAAAGAATCGCGTGAAGGAGCGCGGGAGGCACATCTTCGTAGCGCACGGGCCGCCGCTTTTCGCGGGCGCTGTCGAAAAGATTGGTGATGAGATCCGGCTCGATTTCCGCGGTGCCAAGTTCTGCTCCTCCGGAGATCGGCCGGATCGAACGGATAGTTTTTCCCGCAAATTGAACCGCTAGCGCGCTGGAGCCCGCGAAGTAAGAAAGCTTGGAAGGCCGGATGTCGACGGCATTGCCTCGCACCGTGAACTGGCCGAGAGCATTGTCGTCACTTTGCGGGCGGTACCCCACGCGGGTGAGATACGTAGCGAGATCGTCCGGGCCCCAGGCTTGGCCTACGGAGATGTGCTCGGGAGCGGAGAAAATCTGGGTCGTATTCTGGAGGACGTTGCCGGAGAGGCGCGCGTCGATCATGTGCGAATACTTGACGTAATACCCGCAGAACACGGCGCCGGCGGTCAAGAAACAGGCGAAAACGATTCCGAGAACCGTCAGGCCGTATCTGGAAGTCCAGAAACCTTTTTCGATGCGGATGCGCAAGCGCGGCTCCCGAGGGCTAGGCTTTCATTGTCTCGCAAGACCCTGTACTAGAAAAGACGGCGTTCCTTCGCAAGCGGTTGCCAGGACCATTTGCGAAGAATTCCCAGTCATGTTCCCCATTCGACCGGCGTGCATCAAGCGAAGGCGCCAACCTATAGAATGGCCTTGTTCTCGCTCGATGGAGTGAAGTGAAGATCCATGTGATAGAAAAGCAGGTCGACGGGAACCGAATAGTCCACGGAAATTCTCACAAGGGATTGAGAGCTGGAGACTTTGATGTCCTCGCGCTTCGCGGGGATTTCCAGGGATTGAATCTCTTTGAAGATGGTGTCGCGGATTTGTTCTTCGTTGTAATGATTCACCACGGCGAAGCGCGCTGTTTCCTGCATCTTGTCGGAAAGCTGATAGTTTTGCACGTAGACCGGCACAATCTTGAAAGCCGAGTAAACAACCAGGACCAGGATGACGGTGAAAAGGATGGCCTTGAGCTTGCCCTCTCCCCATTCGGCGCGGCGGGACGCAGACAAGCGGCGTGCGTGAACCTGGTCGAGCAACACGAATTCTTCCTCCCGGCGATGCCCCCAGCCGTCTATGAGTTCGGCGACAACTGGCGGCATCATTCTGCCGTATTTCTTCACGCTAACATTCTCGACGGGGGGTGTCGAGAAGCAGGCTCACAGTGTGTTTCCGGTATGCAACGGGCTATCCATGGTTCGTTCCGGAAAATCTTCATAAGGCCGCAGCTTGTACCTCCCTTTGCAGGGGTGGAGCTAATAGGCCCGCGCAAAGATAGCGCGGGCGGTGGCGGGCCGGCCGCAGCAGATGCAAACACCGGAGCCGCCCTCCTGTTCCAGCGGAATACAGCGCATGGTGGCGCGGGTTTCTTCTTTGATTTTGGCTTCGCAGTCGGCGCTGCCACACCAGAAAGAATAGGCGAATCCGGTTTCGACAGCTTTCTTCAAGTCGTCGTAGGTCTTGGCGTCGTGCGTATTCGCCTTGCGGAATGCCAACGCCTTGTCGTGCAGCGATTGCTGGATATCCACGAGCAGGCGCTCGATCGTTTGCGGCAGATTGGCTAGCGATGCGCTGACCTTGCCCTCTCTGCCGGGACGGTCGCGGCGCGCAAGGACGGCAGCCTGTTTGGCGATGTCCTTGGGGCCAAGCTCGACGCGCAAGGGCACGCCGCGCATCTCCCAATCATTAAATTTCCAGCCGGGGCTGGAACCTTCGCGCTCGTCCAGCGTTACACGGATGTTCGCCTTCACGAGCTCGTCCTTCACCTTGCGCGCCGCATCCAGGACGGCGGCCTTTTCCTCGTCGTTCTTGAAAATGGGGACGATGACGACCTGGTACGGCGCAAGCTTCGGCGGCAGGACCAGCCCTTGGTCGTCGCCATGCACCATGATGATGGCGCCGACGACGCGCGTGGACAGGCCCCACGAGGTGGTCCAGCAATGCTGCAACTGGCCGTTCTGGTCGAGATACCTGACCTCGAAAGCTTGCGCGAAGTTTTGTCCGAGGAAATGCGAGGTGCCGGATTGCAGCGCCTTTCCGTCGCCCATCATGGCTTCGATCGAATACGTCACATCGGCGCCGGCAAATTTTTCCGCGTCAGACTTTTTTCCCGGGATAACGGGTATGGCAGCATCATTCACCGCGAAGTCCGCATAGATATCGAGCATCCGGAGGGTTTCGGCTTCGGCCTCTTCGCGCGTGGCGTGGGCGGTGTGGCCCTCCTGCCAATAAAACTCGAGCGTGCGCAGAAAAAGTTTCGTGCGCAGCTCCCAGCGAATCACGCTGTTCCACTGGTTCATCAGCACGGGCAAGTCGCGGTAAGACTGAATCCACTTCGACCACATGTGGCCGATGATCGTTTCCGAAGTGGGACGAATCACCAGAGGCTCGGCCAGCTCCGCTCCGCCGCCAATGGTGACGACGGCCAGCTCAGGAGAAAACCCTTCCACGTGGTGCTTCTCTTTATCGATGAAACTGCGGGGAATGAGCAGCGGAAACGCCACGTTCTGGTGCCCCGTAGCCTTGAAGCGGCGGTCCAGCGCTTGCTGAATGTTCTCCCACAGTGCCCAGCCGTAAGGGCGCACGATCATGCAGCCGCGCACGGGCGCGTAATCGGCAAGCTCCGCCTTCAAAACGAGTTGGTTGTACCATTCGGAGAAATCTGCGGCGCGCGTCGGTAGTTTTTCTTCAGCCATACGGCGGTTGGTCCGTTCTCCTCAGTCCAGAAAAAACGCGCGGTGTAAACGGTAAAGCGTATCGGACGCATAGGGCAGTGTCAACGCAACGCGTACATTATTCCTTGACAAACCCTCCCTGTAGGAGTATTCTTTATTTCAGAAAGAGTTACGTCTGATGCGCGCCAGCTTTCCCGGCGCTTTTTTTGTTTATGCGCCCGCCTTTTACCCAATCGAGAGTCGTTTTTCTATCTGTTTTCTATCTGTGCCCCCTCGCACACAAAGAAGTCCTATCTTGCACAGTTTTGGAGCAATGAAAGTTCTTTAGAATCAACACTTGCAAAAGTGTATGAAAATAAATGACCTTAACCTATTTAGAATCAACACTTATGAAAACCATGGGGGGTGGGGGCGACCGCCGGGCAGGTTAGGGCTAGGGAAGATTTCAGACACCAAAGAGGCTCATGGCTTGGGCCCATCCAAGGCGCTGGACCTCGGAGTTCCTACTTGGCAGGCGACGCGCTCGAGGATCATTTCGTCGAAAGCATGGGTCAGCCGGCAACTTTTCTCGGGCACATGGGTTTATCGGGTTTAAGGTTAAGTGTGCATAGGTAGCCCTTTTATTTTGTTGGAGTAATGTAAATTATCCCTATTGCCACGCGGCCAGGGAAAGAGTAGTTTCCGCAAGTCAGAACTCTGGTGGGTCCTGGCATGGCAGACTATTCTCGTGTCCCGGAGGTTCAGCTTTTGCATGCCGGCCCGCAAACGGGAGGCAACACATGCGACGCATCTCAGCCTGTCTGATTTTCTCATTTGTCTTTCTGGGGCTCCAGGCTAGTACAAGGGCACAGGACATTCTCGTGCCTGCCGGGACGCTTCTCCACTGCACTCTCAACGAACCAGATCTTTCCTCCGCGACTGCCAGCGTTGGTGATCCGGTCATCTGCCATCTGAGCAGTCTGCAGGAATTCGGCCACGTAGTATTCCCCCGCGGGAGTTACCTGGGGGGACACCTCGAGGCGGACAAAGAACCGGGCCACTTCTTTGGCAAGGGGAATCTGAAACTGACATTTGACCGGGTTGGCCTGCCCAACACGGATATCCCGGTGCCCGCCAAAGTCATTGCCGCCCGGGGATACCGGGTGAACCGCCAGGGCGAGATCGTTGGTCATGGCCATGCGAAACGAGACACGATTGAATGGCTAATACCGCCCCTTTGGCCTTGGAAGGTCTTGACTCTGCCGGCCCGCGGTCCACGCCCCACGCTGAAAG
>WNFO01013119.1_pt1 | contig 12225 bp, 9 predicted proteins | sample 5400251 | NCBI WGS metagenome assembly WNFO01 (sample SAMN13153354, study PRJNA577476) | soil metagenome | isolation source: 100 cm saprolite under Madrone tree | place: USA:California | collected 2016-06-14
TCTCTACCCAGTCGAAGGAGAACGCGTGGACCGTTCAAACTAACGACCAGGTACGGTTGCCTCCGATGCACCACAATTGAGTTCTGATACCACTCAATCGCACCAGATCAAGCTTGAAGCCCGTGCCGGGTTGGAAACGCAGCGATGGGTATTCCAGGTCGTTCAGGAAGCGGCCTGATGACGGCTTGTTCCAACTGCCACTTGTTATAAGTGTCTGTACAATCAAAGTCTGCTAGCGTGACAATTCAGTCGTCAACTCGCTTTGTGTTCAAATTTAACATTGATTCTACGTCCGCGCAAATGTGATAATGGTAGTCTCCCTAAGGGGCATATTCTATTGAGAAACCCGGGGTGCAGTGCTGACTGAAACCCTGGGTTGCAAGACTAATCCCTCGACTTCTGCGGTGATTATGGAAGTTCTGACGATTTTGTCCTCTGGCCAGCTAGGGCCGCTACTCTGCCCACTGTTTGTTTGTTTGTGCTATGTAAGAATATACTGCTGTACTTCGATCATTGGGTGCCTGTCCGCCAAGTAAATTATCGTGGAGTACGAAAAGTATTGGGTTTCTTTCTGCAACGTCCAAGGAGAGGGAACGAATGAGTGTGGAGGAATGTAGCATGCATAGCAGCTTGGAGGGAAGGCTTCCTTTGCCAATGGCGTGGAGGGAGCGCATGTTGGAATAAAGTCAAGGTTGCGCAGCTTGTCCCTCCTGAGTCCTAGTGGCAAGTTAGTTTAGTTTCTTCAGTTTTAGTATACTATATTTTTCTTCCATTCATCATGTGGACAGCCATTTATTCGAGTCGTACAAGCTGATTTGTATTGACTGCCCGGGCACGCTTGTGCGTTTGCCCATTGATCCTGACATTGATATCGATAAGTGCCGGATTGAAGCACTCCATGAAAGCTTTAATCCATCATTTCTTGTGCTTATCAAGGTCCAGAGTGAGGAATATTTGAGCGCGGCGGCTCGCCGGCGACTGCAAACATGGGCGACAGCTATCCAAGCGGGATGGGCATAACGTGATTCAATAAGAGGATCCTCGAACGCAGTACAATAGCCGAAAATCCGTTGAAGGCGTTCGAAGGGAAGGTTGGAGATGGTGGTGAGGGCCCGAGTCCCGCATTGACGGTGAAGTTGCCAACGCCTTCTCCTGATCACTCACAATTGTCTGAATTCTGTGAATAAGCCCAGAGTCGTCGGCTACAACGCACTGTCGCATCTTCAAGTTGGTATCGATGTTTTTCCTCTCGCGCCAAGAAAGTCTACTCCTTTGGGTGCGCAGAAGTATCTTGCTCTCCAAAAACAATGGCCGATTTATGGCTACTCGCGTCCCTGGTCTGTATAGGACCACAGGAAAGCCAGGACAGTATATATATAGGATGCGCAACGTGCCGAACGGCACGCCGCATGTATATGGTCGACGGACACCATCTGGGCTGGTGCTCGCGCCAGTGGTGCCAGTAATGGCTTGACGAAGGCTGAGAAGTTAGTACGTCTTAGCTCACGTTACTGGTCTGGGGAGATATCATCCGAGCCTAAAAGTACAATCATGGACGGCCGTCTCATGTTACACGTGTGCCCTCTCTCACCGCCATCTACCCTGAACGAAGGTAATGGTGGACGTACATCCTGCGGTGATGAGCTGGTCACCTGTGCCATCTCAAGCAAGTCATCGAGGGATCTACGTTGCTCAGTCTCAACACCATCGACTTCATTTGGGTGTAATCGATGAAAGAAACTACATTTGGCAAACCTGTCGAGTGCAGTATCAATTATACCTGGGAATCTCGGGGGCCAGCACGTTCGATTTGAGGAGAAATTTCATTTCCCATGCGACCCCTCTACTTTTCAAAAATTCTCGGTTTTAGCTTGATCTTGCGCTGTTTCACGCGTAGCTGTTTCTGTGAGCAAGCTGACTGACTTGATCCTAAGAGTAATGGTAGTTGGAATAGATCGTGATGACCGTGAGGCAACTAGGTGGGTAGAAATTCCTGAGGGACATCAGTTCGGAAGGCCATCAATGGGAATGAATCTACACCGGAACCAATCATTCGGAACTGCTAGAGCTGGTGGCCGATTCGATATCCCAAACACGACATATTATAGCCATTCATGAAGCCATAACGATACGGATATGGCAAATCACTTCGTTGTCGCAGGCACAACCGCCTAGGACCAAAATAAGTGTGCACGAAAATTCTGATATAGAAACGAGGGCGTCACCTTCGTCAGTTCGTATATACGCCTCTGACTCGCGAATAAGATGGCGGCGGTCAGCACGCTTTGAAGAAGCTTTGCGCCTGCGCCCTTGTATATACCACTAATACCCTCCTCGGCAACAATAGTGCGTAAACCATGCAGCGCCGAACGATAACGTGTTGCTGTAGCGTGCCCGGCTTGTAAGCGGGACTTTACGACGCTTCAAGGAATATGACCGCCATTAGATTTATCGGAATTAGATGGAAATTGACCCACATATATGGGTATGTTACCCCCGTCGCAACTTTCCAATCACATGCGATGAGTTAACATCACTTCATCGAGTGAGATAGCTTGAATGACATACCGAATTTGGAGATGGCACCAAGTAAGAAAAAGTCCCAATCGGTGAGCAGCCTGCTCACGCGGCCAGCCATACGACGGCGGCGCACAAGCGCATTCTTGAGCTGTTCAAAAACAGTGAACTGTAGTACTGGATTCACTACGAGGACAAGTGCGGGACCGAGTCCACGGAAGAACGCTCGAGGCCCGTCGGTGCGCAGGAGCTGTGCTGCTGTCGCAAAAAGTCCAAGGCGCTTCTGTGGAAACACGGTCTTTCCCTTAGAGACGTCATCCATCCCGCTCACAGTTTGTGCAGTTTGGATTACCCAGAGTGGGTTGGAGATAATAGTCGTTGTGGAGCCTGCGAAAATTTTCCTCCTGCTAAGAAAAACAACATAGGCACGATGGACGGAACGACGAACCGGCGATTAGCCCAGCAAGCATGGATTCGAAGGTAGAGAGAGCTTGAGTACCTCTTCTAGATCGAACGATGATGCCCTTCGTACTCTCGTAAAAGTAGTAATACACGCTAGTATGCCACAGCAGTCACGAGTTTCAACACGAGGCAAACAATCGATAAGAAAATTTGGCTAAGCACACCCGTTAGTCACAGCGATACCAAGAAGGCTCGAGTTAAGTCCATTATACAATCCTTGGAAGCCATCGTGCTTCAAGATATCAACGATGACCTGATAAGTTGACTAGAGATAAGAATTGAAAGTGAGAAAGGAGTTTTTTGAACCTCGGGCGACGGTGGTGGCATCGCTCTTAGAAAACAGTAGATCACCTTGTTTTGGCTCTTCGTCTCATTTGCCGTACGTGTCGAGAGTAAGACCAATGGGCTGCGCGCACGTGGGTGAGCACCCTAACACCACATGGATAGAAGAAGGTTCCGGTACTCACTATGTTGTTGTCATGGCCAAAATGCCACCGGCGGCACCTGCTACCGAATGGATGAAAGAGTCGTTGGTCATTGTTGTACAACGGACTGATATTGCTAAGGCTATGACTATGTAGCGAGAATTCTTCGAGGATAACGTAGATGCAAGTGTAAAGAGGAAGCAGAAGAAGTACGTGTCGAATAAATCACATGATAGTATGTCAAACACGTGACATTGGACTCATGACCCGGTTTTTTCCGCGTAACGTATTTTGCATTTTCCTACATTTCCCGTGACGCCGCTTTGAACCTAGCACCACCGTCTTCTACGTCGCTCATACCTCGGTACGAAGAAGCAATATTATGAAAACCAATGATACCAGGTGACCGCTATTTTTAATGTGGCGCATGTATGGTGACTTCCAAGTGGTCGGCACAGTTTTTGGGCCGGTTTTCATTATTGGAAACGCACATAGCAGGGATGAAAATGAAAATGAAAATGGTTGGAAAGGAAAGAGACTTGGATGCTTCTTCTGCTTCTTTAATTGCGTGGAGATGCTCTTATCTTGTCCATCGCAAGCCAGTTGAACAACTAACGAAGATGTCAACGCCACTAGTCGGGTCAGATATCAAGGATCGAAACGATTTTCTGTGCTAAAAGTGGGGCTGTTGTGTACACCGATTGCCAGATCTCAAGAGAAAGGAATTGTCATTGAACAATCTGCTCGAATTACGGATGCCATCTTATTCAGCACGGATGAGCGTAATTCGTGGTCACGAGTTTATAGTGATGTACCATGCCCAACGGGCAAGTCAATTCTAAATGGAGATACGCCACCCGGCAGAACTTAGCAAGTTGACCTAGGCCGTGCCAATTTGGATATCCCATCATAGTAATACTACTGAAGATTGGATCCAACCCACACTCAATGGAACATTCGACAGGTCGTGTTCTTCACAACTCCTATGGGAACAGGAAAATTGGCCGCATTCCCATGGCGCGAGAATGCCTTGAGGTAGCCGGCTTTTTCTCGGTTCTGCCCGGCGATGGGGCGTGTTCATGTCAAAATTATTCGAAGGAAGGCGAAAAGACGGCAATAGACAGTACTCACTCAATTAATCAATGTGCTTTCGCATCCTTTGCTTCCCGACGAGAAATGCGCAGATTGTTGCCAGGTGCACCAATGAGGTATGTTCAGATCTGGTCTGGTAATCTGAAATTTGATACGCCGCCGGCAATGTGAAAAATCCCCTTCATAATCTGTGAGTAGTATAAAGGCCCCCAGAGAGAGCCTGGGGATGCCAGCACCCACAGGCTCATTCCTCTCACAACATTCCTTTTTATTCTCTTTCTATCCTGTTTCACGATGATCTTCTCTATTCTCGCCGCTGGTCTCCTTCTTGCCTCGTCTACCGACGCGTTTTGGCGCTTGCCCTGCGCTAAGCCGGTCCTCGACGCTCGCGTCGACCCTATCGTCACTTCCGGCAAGGCGAGTAGCCATGCCCACACTATTATGGGTTCCAGTGGTGCATTTATTTGCGTCATACAACGGTAAAAGAAAATCTGATCGCTTTTACTAGCCATTGGATACAGTACTTCTTTTACGGACCTGCGAAATTCCCAGTGTTCGACATGCCAAGTCAAGGACGACAAATCCGCGTATTGGATTCCCGGACTGGTTCGTAGCACGCCCGCACGTAAATGCCTATATAACAAATGTAAACTGAATTTCCATTTCAGTATTACCAGTACGGGGACGGATCATTCCAGGCGGCCACTCACGGAGGAATGCTCGTGTAGGTTTCCGGCATCGTTTATACAGTGAGGGTGCCCTAATTGGTTGTGCAGGTACTATATCCAGCGATGCGCCCCAAATGAGACCGTGCAAGCCTTCCCAGACGGCCTTCGCATATTCACAGGGAACCCGTTCGCACGAAATGACACCGGCACCCTTGAATCTAAGGCAATCTCCTGGAACTGGTTGGTTTCCGCTTCCTCTTACCGCACCGTTTGCTAAACTCAAGACATGAATTAGCCTCGACTTCAATGGTCCTCCGGCGCCACAGACGCCAGGATTCGCCAACACCAACTGCCCAGATGGCCTCAGGGCTCAAGTCTTTCTCCCTGCATGCTGGGATGGTGTAAACCTCGACTCTCCCGATCACAAGTCTCATATGGCCTACCCTGACGGCATCGACAACGGTCTGTGCCCGTCCACACACCCAAACCACCTCGTGTCCCTTTTCTATGAGGTGTACTTCAATGTGGCGCCATTCAATGCCCTAAACGATGGTGGGCGCTTCGTTCTTGCCAACGGCGACCCGACGGGTTACGGACTGCACGGCGACTTCATCAACGGCTGGGACCGCAACGTGCTCGAGCGCGCGGTGGCGACATGCACGGCGGACTCTGGCGTCATCGAGGACTGTCCAGTGTTCCAGAACGAGGGCCGCTTCTACGCGGACGATGACATGAACGCTTGCTCAGCCACGAATCCCCTACCCGGCGATGTCACCCCCGACGCCACACAATTCCTGCCTGGCTGTGTCGCAGTGACAGAGGGCCCTGCACCCGCGACCCCCGCGGACCTCGTCTCGGGTTGTCCCGGTCGATATCGGAGATCCGAGCCTGAGCCCGAGTGCGACGATGCTGCTCTCATCTTTGTGCGTACCCCCGTACCCGAGGATGTCGACGTGAAGAGACTTCGCCGGCACCGCGCGATGCGTGGACAATGGCCGTACCCGTCGGTTTAATCCGTTCTCCTTAGCCCCCGGTCCTCCCAGCCTGGCCATCACCAATCAACCCCTCATTTCCGGTCTTCCTGCTTTCTCCTGAACTAGAGTACTTATTTTCTTTTCGTGCGCACCTCACATGCGCTGAGTTTGCGTCTGCGACGCGCAGTTAACTCTTCCTCTGCTTTTCACATTTCCGCCAGTGGCGGTTTCCTTATTTTTGGCACGTGATATTGCCAGTGATGGAAGTGAAGATAGACATTATGGCTAACCTCGTACGCATACCGTATCTACTCGTGAGCTTGTGAGTGTGCAAGGAAGAAGGGTGCGTTCTCTTTGTTGACAAAGATGTTGTATGACCGATAAGAGATTCGAGTTCGCTGCCGACGAGGAATACGTACAGTACTGTCATTCTTTGGTTGTGCGATTGATAGATACGAATAGATTGGTTTCGAAGTTTTGATGCCCGTTCCTTCGAGTTCTCAGCGCCCATATACGGAGAAGAGTGACAATGTTGTGGCATCCTAAGGCTTATGCCATGTTCTAGAAAGAAAGCCTTGTGATTCATTCGATTGTAGGGGATGGAGATAAGACGACTTCTATCCAGCCACCGCGCAAGCATTGACTAACCTGCATCTTGACTGCGTGCCAAAATTTAAGCGATAGCCTGTTCTCAAAAAACGGTTGCTTCATCGGTGGTAAAAGCGCCAAGGGGAGAAATAAAATAGGGTGAGTGGATACTAATACGGTCTATGGTACTTGATAAGACATCCATTTATTCCTTTCGAAGTGGACAGAGTTGCCGGCGGCTCAGTTAAGTAGGCCAGATCTCCAACTATTTTCATCCGAACTTCAATCACGATAGGCGAATAATACTTTACGAAAAAATATTAAAGGAGAAGCTCCTTGGGATTGATATCATGATGACGTGATTGGCAGGAGCTGTATGGCCCTGGCAAAAAGTGGGTCGGGTTGTCTAGAGTGGGCAATGAAATTCGGAGCATCGGGCGAATCTACGTGACGGCAGCCCCGGGCCTGTACGACATCACTAGAACTGCCATGGCCTCCTCAGATCGTGATGAGGGGCTTACATTTCACGCCCAGTTTTGGTTGTTCTGATCGAAAAGTCTACTATGGCGATCTTGACAAAGAGATAGTAAGGGATCAAAAAAAACTCGTTCCTTCCCGAACTCACTCACGTTACAGCACCTTCAAGCTTCAAAATTTTCAGGATCGGAAATCAGTTTTGGAGAATTGTGGCCGCATTGCTGCTACTACCGCAAGGTCCCGCGACTCGGAACGAAGGGGTAAAAAAAGTTTGCATACCTTATTTTCCCTACGCCGAGAAAATATGCCACTTTTCCAATACAATTATGGCCAGTCCATCGCGTCAATAACGTCCCCCTGCCGTGTATGAATAACGCACTAATCGTTCCATTTCTTAGATAACTAACGAAACACCAAAGTGGACCGGAGAGGATGCTGGAAGGACTCCTCAGTGCCTTTTTCTCGACGTTCTTGGATCCAAGTAGTTTTTTTCCCTCAATAATAAGTCATTCCTCTGGCAGGGTCGTGGTCGCACAGAATCAGGTTCTGATGGGCTCGAGGCATTAGTAAAAAACGCGCGACATGTCAAAGCACACGTGAACTTGGTGAAATTTTTATGAATTATTGCAAATACGCCACAACACGCGCTAGAACCTTACTCGAGTAACTTACTACGGTACCTAAACACAACCAGTGTAAAGTAAGTAGTTTTCAGAGGCTGTTTTTCGAATCGACTGTTTTTCAGGAGGCACCCTTTTCGAAAAACGGAAATAAGGACACGACATTCGGACTCGGGAAAAAACTTTTGAGGGTAAGAAGGGAGGGCAGAGCCTCTTTTCTTGTATAGCAAGCCCTTTCCCTGTTCTGAGGATAACGTGTCAGCTGAATGAGCAGAGCGTTTTGTCATTTGACGAGCAGTTGGCATCCAGACAGAACACCGTCAGGTTCTGCCGATAACCAACCTGGGGACTCGAGAAAAACAGTCTATCTACCCTCTCGATCCATGGTTTCAAAATGTCACCGGCGCGTGGAAGTAGTCACTTTTTCTTTATCAATGCTTCAGATTGCCAGTGACCGCTGCTCACCAGCCTGGGGATGGTCGCAATTGTTGTAATATCCCGCGCTCTATGGACGAATACATCGAATCCTTTGTGGAGATACGCCGCTCCGATGTTCGACGTATCGAATTGCACTTGCGGTGCATTGCCATGGGCATTGTGGCAGAGTGCCTTTAGGAGTATACAACTTGACTTTCTGGGAAACCCTATGCCTCGTTCTCTGTCATCACACTACAGTACAGGCTTCCCGCTGTGACACCGGAACGCCGGCCGCGCTATCGACCGCCGGTTGGAATGTCAAACGTCGGGCTTTGCAGGGTGATCAACTTGGAGATGTGTTAACTCGACGATGAAAGGTGGGAACTCGGGGATGGCCTAGTTGTCATGGGGTGCAATATATACTACTACGAGATCATGATGCGAATCGAATTCTAGTGACCGAAGAGCCCGTATATGAGTGCACGTGTATATTATGACTACAGTGCAGCACATTATCAGTTCCGCGATCAGTAATAATAATAATGAGAACTGAGGCAATAAAATTGACTACCAGGATAGTATCGTCGGCAGAGTTGGTCAGCAGAGCAGGTCACCGGTCACCTTCCGCCCTCGTTGGTAAGGTGAAATGCATTGTTAATCACGCAGAGTCATTGGGCATTGGGCTCCTTGTGGGTGGCCTTTATTCAAAAATTCTCCTTTAAAATTCTCGCTTATGAATCGCGGCGGGACGCGATGCCATTGACGAAAGCGTGCAATAGTTCGGGATCAAATGTTATATTACATTACCACGAGGCGATTTGGATGGGATGGAAACATTTGTTCTGCTTACAGTAGAAGGGACGCTGAGCTTCGTTCAGGGATGGTGAACGTTTCACCGGCGGCGAAGGGACCACTGGTCACCGGTTACTGGTCATGCCGACTTTATTCCGAAATCTGTTGATCGATCGGGCAGACCTCTACCGGGTCCTAGCAACTGGGGGGAGTTGGAGCAATAGGGGGAAGGAGGGAGCTCTCTCCGAGAGTGGTGGTACTGATATGAAAGGGAGGGTTTCCGCCATGTGGCGCAATCGAAATCGAAACTGCAAGCGGTCGGGCCGCCGGAGAAGGAAAGGACTTGCGCGTCCATCTACAACGCGGCTCGTCCCCGAACTCATGCTGTACCTTGAAAATGAAAAGCCGGCTATCGGGAAAAAGGAACGGAGGTCAAAAGAGGGTTATACTTGGCGAAATAATTAAGGGATTCCCCGTGAAACCTTCAGTTGATTTCGGTTAGTATTTTCGTTATTAGCGATTTGGCCAGATAGCTAATTCCCCACACTCGAGGTAGACACGCTATGACGCCCCGGTGGCATCTCACTGACGCGTTTGACTTGACCCCCCACCGTATTGTATGTAGCAGTGTCAGCTCTGTGCTATCTTGTGGTACAATTTTGACGTGGCATCGATCGGACGCAAGATAGAAGTAAACATTAGCGGTGTGCGGTTTGCCCTCGCCGACACAAGGCGATCGTTGCCAGGTAGCAAAGGAGGTGTGTTTGAATCCGATGCCCTGGCTGTTGCTATCCGCACGGATGGTCAATCGAATCTCATTCACATAAATACCTTCGTCTTTAGGTCAGCCCATCGCCATTAGTTCCCAGTTGCCCTCTCTTCCACTCCTTTTTGTCTCTCCTTTCTCTCTTCTCTGTTGTCATACCTGTTACGGATGATTGTCACTCTTTTTGCTGCAGGGCTTCTGCTCATCCCTTCCGCCAATGCCTTCTGGCGTCTTCCATGTGCGAAGCCAGTCCTGAATGCCAGGGTCGACCCCATTGTGTCTCCTGGCAAGGCAAGCTCCCACTCTCATACCATCATGGGTTCAAACGGTGCGCCACACGGATGGCCGTAAAAGCATCGATCTGATCTCCCTTATCAGCCATCGGCTTTGACTCCACGTTTAATTCTCTGCTATCTCCAGCGCAACGCTCGAAACGAGACCGTGCAACCCCTTCCAGACGGCCTTCGCATGCTCGCCGGAAACCCATATGCCCGAAGTGACTCTCAGAACCAGGAATCCAAGGCCATCTCTTGGCTTTGGTCGGTCTCTTTCCCGAACCTTCACGATAACTACTGACCTGAAGCTACGACCAGCATTAACTTCAATGGTCCCGCGGTCCCGCAGACTCCGGGATTCGGCAGCACCAATTGCCCAGATGGCTTCAGGGCTCAAGTCTTTTTCCCTTCATGCTGGGATGGTGTAAACCTCGACTCTCCCGATCACAAGTCCCACATGGCCTACCCTGACGGCATTGACAACGGCCTCTGTCCACCCTCACACCCACATCATCTCATTTCCATCTTCTACGAGGTATGGTTCAGTGTGAAGCCGTTCAATGCCCTAAACGACGGTGGCCGTTTCGTCCTCTCTAACGGTGACCCAACTGGTTACGGACTGCACGGCGACTTCATGAACGGCTGGGACCACGACGTACTCTCGCGTGCAGTGGCGACATGCACGGCAATGTCTGGCGTCATCGAGGACTGTCCAGTGTTCCAGAACGAGGGCCGCTTCTACACGGACGATCAGCTCAATGCATGCTCCGCTCCGAACCCTCTTCCTGCAGAACATGTCGACCCGGGCAACTTATTGCCCAACTTACCTGGCTGCATCGCAGTTACCGAGGGCCCTGCTCCCGCCACCGCTGCGGACCTCGTTCCGGGGTGCGTACCCGGGGGCGGGAATGGAAGCGCAGTTCCGCTCTCGGGTTCGCCCTCTACAAATTCAAGCACCGCTCCAGCGAAAAATACCAGTGCCACCGCCTCGTCCAGCCATACTTCCAGTAGTGCCTCTGGCACTTCTGCGCCGCACGCCAATCAGCTTGGGGCTCTAACTACGATGATTCCGGCAAGTACCTTTACCACCGATCTGTCTGCGGTACTAGACATCTTGCAGGGAGGGTCTACCGTCTCCACGTCTGCGGCGTCTTCGACTGCTTCAACCTGGCCAACGAACGTCGGAAATAACAACGGGAACGGGAGCCAATGTGGGAAGGCCGCGATGTCGAACTATCGCCGCAGGGAGAACGCCGACTCCTTTTCCGCACATCGCCGCAGCCGCATCCAGCGCAGACACGGGTCGCTTCAGTCCAACTGACCCTCCTCCCCTCACGTTTTTTCATCATCGTGATGCAAACTAATCCATTTTCATACCCGAGGTTTATCCTTCCCTCACCTGTCTGAGACGGCACTTCTCACCCTTTATTTTTTTTAAACGGATGGCTTTCTTTGTTTCTTTTTCTTACTGTAACGTTCTATGGATGTGCGTCGGCGACGCTGGCTTTTTTTCCCTCTTCCCACTCATGCGCGTGGTATTGACATACCCCGCAATCACACTGCTTGAATCGCACCGGCACTACTATACCACATATGCGCATGTTTCTCCCTGCTGTAGAACGGCTCTAGCTTACCGGAATCAATCGATGTACTGTATACGTCGTTTTGTAAAGAAAAAGTAACTCCTTTTTGGTTCACGTTGATCTCGGAAACACTAAGTGGACCTTGACCTTGGAGTTGTTGTTGATCTTCGCGCTTGTGTGTTTTTTCAAGTACGCGAGGACCAATTGTTTTCATGGAAACTGTCGACATCAGTTGCTCTCTGCCGGAAGAGGAACGATAGACTGAAACAGAATGACAATCAGGATACGCCGGTGCATACTCACACATCGCGAACGGACATGGTAGTAAAGATTACGATGAAAGAAACCCAATATGAACCGGAAAATAGGAAGCGTGCGACGGTGGAAAAAATATCATGTTTCTATTACGGTGGCCCGTAACATCCTCTGTGATTGGAAAGGTCGTGACTGGTAGGGATGAATGCTGGACACCGTGCCAGTAGCAGTCTAGGCGATAAAAGAACGGCCCGGTTCGCCACGCATTGCAGCCCAGTGATTCTGTCGACGGACCATTTCCCAACCACGAATCA
>WNFO01004332.1_pt1 | contig 12224 bp, 12 predicted proteins | sample 5400251 | NCBI WGS metagenome assembly WNFO01 (sample SAMN13153354, study PRJNA577476) | soil metagenome | isolation source: 100 cm saprolite under Madrone tree | place: USA:California | collected 2016-06-14
CCATTCAGGAGCTCAGTGCTGCCCAGCATCAGATCTACCTTCGGCTCAACGGCACCGGAGCCGTTAAGCAGGGTGTCATTGCAACACCACTGCTGGAGGACATGGTCGGAGAAGTGAAGACGCCATTGTATGTGCTGCTATCAGCGGTTGTCTGCCTCCTCTTCATCGCGTCTCTCAACCTCTCTAACCTGCTCGTCGCACGGTCGGCAGCTCGTCGAAGAGAAATGGCGATCCGCACAGCCCTTGGAAGCAGCCGCCTTTGCCTCATTCGGCAGCAACTCACCGAAAGCCTGCTGATTTGCCTAGGTGGAGGAATTGTCGGCCTATTATTCGCAAATGTGGGAACTCGCTGGCTGACGACACATTGGGACGGGCTGCCTCGCGCATATAGCGTTCACTTGGACAGCATGGCCGTTGCATTTGCACTTGGGATCACTGCGACGGCGGGAGTTCTGGCCGGCCTGCTGCCTGCCATCTCTGCGAGCGGCAGTAATGTTCTCTCGGCTCTGCAGGAAAACTCGCGAGGAATTGGCGGAAGTGCATCTCGCACGTCAATGCGCAAAGCATTGTTAACCGGCGAGGTTGCCTTGACGGTTGTCCTGCTCGTTGCTGCGGGTTTGCTCTTCAGGAGTTTTCTCCGCCTTCGAGCTGTCGACTTGGGCTGCACAACAAAGAACGTGCTGACCATGAACTATTTCCTTCGCGGGGACAAATACTCAAAACCCGAACAGATCGTAAACTTTGACACAGAATTACTGGACAAGGTACGTCATATTCCAGGTGTGAAGGCGGCCGGACTCACGAACGTTGTGCCGGGTGATGGCTACTATGGCGATCACGAATTCTGGGTTCCGGAGCATCCGCCTCAGCCGCTTGGAGAACATCACTTCGCCGCATACCGCACAGCCGATCCCGACTATTTCTCAACCCTTCAAATTCCCCTGGTCCGAGGGCGCTTCTTTTCTGAGAATGAGCGACTGGAGCACGACAAATACGCGATCGTGAACCAGGAATTCGTTCGGCAATTTTTTCCTGCCGAGGATCCCATTGGAAAGCATCTGCGTGTGGCATGGCGGACTCCGCAAGGAGAGAACTACGAGATCATCGGAGTGGTTGGTGACACGAGCTATCAAATCGACCGCTCCGCCCGCCCTATGATGTGGTTTCCGATCTTGGCAGGTATTCCCGGCAATTCCGGTGATTCCGTATTGGTTGTGCGCTCTGCAAAAGACGTAATGCCACTCGCAATTCCGATCCAGAAGGTGATTGCCTCTCTGGATCCCGACCTTCCGGTCAAGAACATACTGACGATGGAGCAAATTGTGGGTGAATCCACCGCAAATTCCAGTTTCACTGCAACGTTGGTATTAAGTTTCGCGGGATTGTCTCTACTGCTGGCGGCAGTAGGGCTCTATGGTGTGCTGTCGTATCTAGTTACCCAGCGAACGCAAGAGATCGGCATTCGCATGGCACTAGGTGCAGAGCGAGAGCGTGTGCTACGCCTGATGCTACTGGATGGACTGAGGCCGGCGCTGATTGGGCTCGTGCTCGGAATGGGGGCTAGTATCGCTCTCACACGATTGATTCGTACTGTCCTTTACGGGACAAGTCCGCTGGATGGGACCGTCTTGGCCTTGGTCGTGGCAACTTTGCTGATTTCCTCAACTGCGGCATGCCTTGTCCCCGCTTGGCGCGCAGCGCGAATCGAGCCGATGAAGGCGCTACGGTCAGAGTAAGGCGGATGAACGGGATGCAGAAAATCAAAATTATTGCAACCTTGTGGAGCCTAAGAGGCAAGTATTTGCCATGAAGTTTCTCCTCGCAGCCATTGCAGTGCTGGCATACCTCGCGATAGGTGCTCTAGGTCAAACGCCTGGCCCCAAGGCTGCGGTCAAGACTACGACCATCCCGCTGGACAGACTGGATGAACAGCAGCCTCGCAATGTGAAAACGGAATGGGTAACGTACAAAGGACGAAAAGCACTGCGAGTAATTGACACCGCACCGCCAGATGTCGCCGACGGGATTCAACTTGTCATCTTAAATGAGACTGACTTTCGGGACGGCACGATTGAAATCGAGTTGACGGGTGAACCCAGCCCGACGGCAAAGAGCTCGGCACCGCGAGGATTCGTTGGTGTGGCCTTCCGCGTCAATCTTGACGCCCCCAAGTACGCTGCAAAGTACGAGTGCTTCTACCTGCGTCCGACGAATGGGCGCGCCGACGACCAGGTGCGACGCAACCATTCGACCCAATACATTTCTTACCCGGACTTCCCCTGGTTTCGATTGCGTAAGGAGTTCCCGGAGAAATACGAGAGCTATGCAGACGTCGTCCCCGGAGAATGGACCAAGCTGAAGATCGAAGTGCATGGTGACAAGGCGCGCTTGTACGTGCAGGGCTCGCCGCAACCGGCCCTGGTCGTCAACGACCTCAAACAAACGCAAGGCAAGATTGCCTTATGGGTTGGAACCGAAACGATCGCGCACTTCGCCAATCTACGCGTATCACACTGATTTCGAGAATCAGAGTTGCGATTGACATCAGTGGTGGTTACACCAGCGGATAAGACTTGGCGCCAACCGGTTCGTGGGCAGTAACAACTTTGGTGGAGGCGGCGCAAGTTGAACAAACCAAAGGATGGATGTGATTGACTCAATTCCGTCCAGTTGGTCGGCAAACAAGAAGTAATTCGGTTCCTTCCTGTTTGCCCGTCCCCTCCCAAAGCACGGCGAATTCCGCAGGCTGGGAAACTTTTCAATGCCGCGCCCCGTACTTGGGGCTAAAATCCCGCCTCCAAGGAGCACACATGACCTCGCTCAGCAGAAACGCCAGAATCGCGGGACTACTTTACCTCACACTCCTGACTGCACCCCTGCGCCTCATCTACATTCCCAGCAAGCTGTTTGTCGCAGGGAATGCGAGCGCAACAGCCAACAATATTGCTGCGCACGAGACGCTTTTCCGCCTCGGCATCCTCAGCGATCTGTTCACCGCGACCATGGCCATCTTTCTCACACTGGCCCTTTACCGGCTGTTCAAGGGAGTGGACCAAGACCTGGCTCGGCTGGTGGTAATCCTAGGCGCGCTGATGGTGACGCCCATCTACTTCCTCAACACCATCAATGACGCAGCTGCGCTGCTGCTCGCCCGTGGGGCAGACTTCCTCTCTGCCTTCGACAAGCCGCAGCGCGACGCCCTCGTCGTGGTGTTCCTTCGGATGCATGGCCAAGGGATACTTGCGAACGAGGTATTTTGGGGACTCTGGCTGTTTCCCTTCGGCCTGCTGGTGTACAGGTCGCGGTTTCTTCCGCGCATCCTCGGCGTTTGGCTGATGCTCAACTGCTTCGCCTATCTGGCTACGAGCGTCACCGGCATATTATGGCCGCAATACGAACAGAGGGTCTCCAATTGGGTTTTCCCGGTGATGTTCGGCGAACTCGCCATCATGCTGTGGCTCATCTTCATGGGTGCGAAGGAGCGGCAGCCCCAGGCGTCCGCCGCCTGATCCTGGGGATTAGCAGTGATACTGAACCAAAAGAAGTAGCGCTCTTGATCGACCCCGGATGGCAAGTCTTCCCTAATCGGATAGTGAAAGAGTACCCCGCGACTCGGGATCAATCGGAGGTCGATAGTGAACACAACGGATTTCACGGCCACTGCCCAGAACCCGACTGGGAAGTCGGGAGACTTCAATTGCCCAATTTTGCGCGTTATATATCGGAGCCCGTCAGGGATGTGGCGAGAAGGTCGTCGTGAAAGTTCCACCTCCCGTCATCGATTACTGTTTGGCGGCAATGGTTGGGGCGAAAATTTTTTGTCCATTATCGCATCACATACTAGAGACACGACAAAAACAGTCAGAAGGCCATTGATGACGGAAAATTGCGAGCGTTGGCTAGCTACTCTTGGCTTGGGTGCATTCCTCTGCTCAAGTTCCGTCGCACAAACCACGAATTCTCCAGTGCAAAAACAACCCGCCAGCATGAGGGAGTTAGTCGTGGAATACCTAGCGGCCAGAAATGCGAAGGATCTTCCTCGACTGAAATCGCTACTCCATCCGAAGTCTTTGGAGTGCATTACTGCCGAAAACCAGGATTTCTACGACGATCGGACAACTCTGTTATTGAATGAGGACCGAGTCCCCACCAACTACGAGTTGAAGATCACTCCGATTCGAGGGACGGACGAGCCGCCATGGAAAGGATACTTCGAGTTCCCAGTCCGGCCATCTCATCAAATCGAAATCAAATACTCTCTTGGCGAAGATGACGGGATGATTGTTTTGGCGATCGTGAATGAGAGCGGACGATGGTATGAAGTAGATTCTTGCGTGACGAGAGAAACTCTAAAGAACTATCGTGAGGGCGAGGCCGCCCGAAGGGCCCAGACGGAGAAGGTAAAAGCGCTGGTGACTGCCATCAAGGAACCCTTACGCTCGGAACTCCGAGTCCTGATACGGGAACAAAAATACCAGACGGCGAGGACAAGGTACGAACAGGCAACCGGCCAGGCACCTGGCATCAATGGCATGCTGGTCATCCGCGAACTCAAGGCCGAGCTGAAAAGAAATAATTAGGAAAATTATGGGCATTTAACGCAAGCATCGTCATACCGTTCCATTCTGGGGCGAGATCAAGTGCAGCCATTGGTGCACCGATTCGTGCACTGTCCCCACCCAGCAGTTTGCGACCACTTTCGAATCCAGCCTCGGAAGTAAGCGAGAAATGCTCGTAAGCGCTCGTTCGACACTCCTGCAATGACTGGCAATGATAGAGCGACGAACTTTGGCCAATTTCGGAGTCAACGCCGAGGACTCAACGATCAAGATGTGAGCTTCATTTGGATGGTCAGCCAAGTACAGGATGAGCGTTTCGACAGCCGCCCTCATCTGACAAATGGTATCTTTGCCGGCGTCGGCAATTGCCTTGGTCAGCGCGCCAGCGACTTGCTCTCCGATGACTTCAAGAGCCTGGGCAAAGAGATCTTCCTTATTACGAAAATAGAAGTAAAAGGCGCCCGTGGAACTCCCAGACTCCCGCACGATACTGGGTATAGTCGTGGCGTGGTAATCGTGCTTGCCCAGCAAACGGATGGCTGGGCGCCAGCAATGGCGCCCGGCTACTCTACCCTTGGGATTATTTGGAGAATCCACCGAATGGAGACTTCAATCACACCGATCAAGTTCCACAAGCCGACTGGGACTTGGCCGGACTTCGCGGTGACTGTTCCTTGACCGGCGACTTGGTCTGGCGTAGCTTGTGAAAGCCGCGACCGGTCATTCCCACACTAAGAGTTCAGGCAAAACGGAGGCAGCCATGAGCACCAAGCCAGTCCCTACGAAAGACACCAGCAGCGACGCGAAGGCCGGAACGGTTGACATGAAGTTTGAGATCGTCGTCCTCCCCGTCTCCGACGTCGATCGCGCGAAGGAGTTCTACGCGAAGCTCGGATGGCGGCTCGACGCCGACTACGCTCACGAGAACGACTTCCGCGTGATCCAGTTCACGCCGCCTGGCTCCGGCTGCTCGGTCATTTTCGGCAAGAACGTCACCGCGGCTGCCCCCGGCTCCTCTCAGGGCCTGTATCTGATCGTTTCCGACATCGAGGCCGTCCGCGCCGAGCTGCTCCGTCGCGGCGTCGAGGTCAGCGAAGTGTTTCACAACGAGGGCGTGTACGCCGGCACGGACGAGCCCTACCTGTTTGGGCGGGTTCGCCTCAGTGGCCCGGATGCCGAGCATCGCAGCTATCGCTCGTTCGCCTCGTTCAAGGATCCGGACGGCAACGGCTGGCTGTTCCAGGAACTCACGACGCGTCTTCCCGGTCGCATCGACTCCGCGGCGACGACTTTCGCGTCGGCGAACGATCTGGCGAGCGCAATGCGGCGTGCGGCGAAGGCCCACGGCGAGCACGAAGCCCGCACCGGCGGCCAACGCGACGAGAACTGGCCCGACTGGTACGCCGCGTACATGGTGGCGGAGCATGCCGGGAAAGAGCTGCCGCAATGAACGACTACGACGTGATCGCCTTCGGGGGCGAGCGCTCGCACTGGGCGTGCATCCCGTCGAAGACGATGATGCTTCCCGGCGAGGCCGTCCACGGTGCGCGTAAGGCGGCGGCGAATGCCGAATTGGACGGCGGCCAGCACCTCGTCGAGGGGTGAGCCCGTGACGGACGCGCTGGCCGACCACCCGGAAGGTGGCCAGAACACTCAATACAAGGGTCGGAAGTAATCCAGTGTAGGCTTTGACTCGCACAGTGCCGGGGTGTATAGCCTTTCGGGGTTCCCACTCGACGAATCGTTTGCAAATTCAGGAGCCAAGAAAATGACAGTTGAGTCCTGGGTCGCTTCCTGTTCTGCTGCGTTCCTGCTTTTTATCGGATACACCGCGAACACTTCTGCCACGGACGCAAGCATCGATCCCGCCAAGGCCCAAATCACCGTCCTCTATGACGCCTTCGGCCAGGCTTCGGCGATGCAGAAGGACTGGGGCTATGCCGCTCTTGTCGAATATGGCGGCAAACGCATTCTGTTCGATACAGGAAACAACCCCGACATTCTCGCCCAGAACGCCAAAGCAAAAGACATCGATCTCTCGAAGCTGGACTTCGTCGTTATGTCCCACCGACACGGCGATCACATGGGTGGACTCGCCTACCTCTTGAAGGTGAACCCCAAAGTGACAATCTACGCGCCGAAGGAAGGTTTCGGCATCTATGGCGCGGATTTGGCAAGCGGCTTCTATCGCAAAGACCCGTCTCTCCCACCGGAGCAGCGCTACTACAACGGTGCTCCGCCAGAAGTCATGCGGTTTGGCTCGGCTTGGCCGGGCGCTAATTTTCAACTCGTCGACAAGAACACGGAGATCGCACCTAACATCCATCTAATTATACTGGTCTCCGATGAGCCGGGTACGCTTGAGCTGCGCGAGCTGTCCCTAGCCTTCAGCACGCCCGAGGGCATGGTCATTGTGGTTGGCTGTTCGCATCCCGGTATCGACAGAATCGTCGAGTCTGCCAGCGCGATCAACCCGCGCATCCACTTTATCGCTGGTGGCTTTCACCTCGTCGTGGCCAGCGACCCGGACATCGAGAAAATCGTAACCGCGTTACATGATCGATTCAAAGTCGAGTACATCGCCCCCGGCCACTGCACCGGCGAGCCCGCCTTCACGGCGCTGAAGAGAGCCTTCGGCGATCACTACCTTTACGCCGGGCTGGGCACAACGTTAACGCTGAATCCCGCACCGCGCTAGCTTCGCCAGCTACCACAGCGACGTCCTTGCTGCGAGGGGTTGGCGCCCACCAAATTCGGGGCGTATCGTCGGCCACTCTTCCATAACCGGATTGGGGAAGAGTAGCCCGTGATTCGCCCCCAATCGGTAGCAAGCGCCAATGGAACTTCCAAATGCTCAGGACCGGACTTATTTATGACTCGAAGCGGTGGCTGCACCACTCCTCTTCCGACATGTCCGGGGTCCTAAACGCTTTGGCGTTTTTCCTTCTCTTTATTTGCGTGGATTCGCGCCGCGGCTGAAGTGGTTAATCTGCACGGACGCTTAGCCTCAAAAGGAGGCCTGGGTAACTAACGCGCGACGACGCCTGCCCCGGTATTGACCGGAAGCCCGACGCGGCGCAGGAGTTCTTGAAAGCGCGGGTCGGCGCGAATCGAGTCCCAGGAGGGGTCGACAGCTAAATCGGTGAGGTCCTCGCGCTCGTCGTAGGCTTTCTCAAGCGCTTGTAGCGCCAAGTCCGTGTTCCCCAGTTGCGCGTGAGTCAAGGCCTCGTCCCAAAAGTTGACGTGAGCGCCTGCCTTTCGTCGATCCTTGTAGTACTTCAGTCGGCTTTTCAATGCGCCTTTGTACCCGCCGTGTGCAAAGGCAATCTTCATCGTCTGTGCCAGATCGTGTTCGCCATCAGAAATCGCTAATTGCTCCATCTCCTTGATACTTTCCTCGTACATCCCTTTGTTCGCGTAAGCGTATGCTAAATTTTCATGCGCATTCGCAAAACTAGGGTCCATGTCGAGCGCCTTGCGATTCTCCGCAATGGCTCTGTCGTATTGCCGCATGCAGCGGAAGTGGTCAGCGGCGTTTCTGATAAGAATTAAGGCAACGGGGTCAAGCTCTCGGGCAACCCGCAACTCTCGAAAGGCTTCTTCAAAGCGGCCCTTGGAGTCGAGAAAATTTGCATACATTCCGTGACTGATGCTGTGGCCGGGATTGAGCTGAATAGCCCGCTGAAATTCCTTTTCCGCACCGGGCCAGTCCCAGTCATAAATCCATTTCACCCAGCCGAGGGCGCCATGAGCTTCAGCGACTGTATCGTCGAGTTGCAGTGCTTTTTCAGCGGCTTCCTTTGACTTTGGCATGATATCGATGGGTCTACCGTAATACGCTAGTTCGTGATAGGCATTCGATAGCCCGGCGTATCCCAGGGCATACGACGGATCTTTCCGGATTGATTCCTGAAAGTACTCCACTGCCCGGTGGTCGCCCGCCTTGTTGAATTTGTGCCAGAAGTACATGCCCTGGAGATATGCATCGTAAGCTTCGGGGTTGACTTGCCGCTTTCGACTTACGGATGCACTTCCCTGGGGCCTCAACTTAGGTTGAATCTCGCTGACAATGCTGTCAGCTACATCCTGCTGGAGAGACACGATTTCGCGTATGTCGCGGTCATATGCTTTCGCCCACAGGTGACGATCCGAACGGGCTTCCAGCAATTGCGCCGTGATTCGCACCCGGTTACCCGAGCGGCTCACGGTGCCTTCAACGACCGCGTCCACGTTTAGTTCTTTTGCAATTTCAGGTAGCGGCCGGTGGGAACCCTTGTAATGCATGGCGGACGTGCGCGAGATGACGCGCAAAGAACTGAATTGTGCCAGCTCCGTAATCAGTGCGTCGGTCATTCCGTCGGCGAAGTAATCCTGTGCCGAATCACCAGAAAGGTTCTCCAGTGGCAGAACGGCAATCGAGTGAATCGGAGGCACACCCCCGCCGATATTCCAATTGCGGACTCCCGCAACATTAAATGCAAAAGCGGCGGCGACGAGTATGATCGCTACGAGGCCGGGAATCCACGCCAACCTCCATCCAGACCCCGGCCACCGGCGTATGCCCTCGGGCGCTGGAGCAGGTGAACTACCAGTTTCCGCCACGTGTTCAACCGGAGCGACAAACCTGTAGCCTTTCCCAACGGCGGTTTCCACAAAGCGGGGCTGCTCGGAGTCATCATTCAGCGCCGAACGGATTTTGCGAATCGCATTATTGATTCCGTTCTCCGCGTCGAAAAAGAAATCCTTGCCCCAGATTTTCTCGATGATTTCTTCACGTTTGACAAGCTGACCTTGCTTTTCGGCCAGCAGGATCAACAACTCCATTGGCTTGCGTTCCAGACGAAGCCGATGGCCGGCTCGACTCAGCACGAACCCATCAGCATCCAGCTCGCAATCCCGGAAACGCAGCTTTGTGGAGGGCATGTAAGCTTCCTGCGAGGACTAGGGTGAGTATATCTCCGTCATCCAGCGCAGAGAACAGTCGAAATGAGTCCAATCCACTCAAACAGTTACACCGATAGATAGAAGTGATAAAGACACAAGACCGCCGCGATTGACTTCCGCCGGCATCCGCCCGAATCTCCTGCCATCACAGGCACAACGCCTGAGTAAGAGGGGGCAGTCGTGGGAGATCTCGGGCTCGATCCGGAAACGGCACTGAAGCTTATACAGGTCCTCCTTCGCGGAGCTGCCTATTTCTTTGCAGGATTCGCGCTGCTTGGCCTCTCCGCTTATGTTGTCTTTCTCTGCTGGGAGATATTCGCTTCGCGACCTCGCGCGAAGGTCCGATTTACCAAAGTTCTCGAGCCGATGCGCTGTGCTTCCGTGGTTGAGCAGAACCGCGACCTGCTTCCCGCCGATGCGCCGATGCCGGTTAAGGAAGCAACCGTTACCCGGGTAGAGGTGCTGTTTGAGGGCTGAATCCGAGTTAATCCGCCAGGTAACCGCGCTTATCGACGGTCAGGCCATAAGTATCATGGTCCCAGACCATGATCAGACCGAAAAAGCGATTCGTGATACTCTTCATACCCTTAGCAATAATTTTGCTCACGTCCTTGCTCGCGGCACAGGGGCCGCCCGATCCATGTGCGAACATCTGTTGGCACGCCTATCGGAACGCGGTGGCAGAGTGTCACGGTGATCCAGCGTGTCTGGCCGTCGCGCATGAGGAAGCCAAAGCCTGCATCGAGGGTTGCCACCTCCGGCCGCCCCGATAATCTACCCTGTTCAGCGGATGCGCGTTCGACATGGAGATCTGCACCGACGGCCGTAGCCTTTCGAAGCCAAAAAGGGAATTCATGATAATTCAGTCGGTGTAGTTTTCTGGCATGAAGATGGCAAGCATCATCCGTTTCGTCCGAGCTCACAAGCGCGTGAGCGTGATCATTTTCTCGTGGGTTGCTTTTTGCGCCTTCGTTCTCATTCCCAATTGGCGCGAGGGGCCCTTCTATTTCCTATTCTTCTCCGCGCTCTTCTTGACGCTGCTGGCCAGCCAACTTTTCTGGATTCCTCGCGTCGTCGACCTTGGGGCACGATTCGTCCCCGGGAAGTCGCACCGCTCCTGGCTTACGGCCATCGCGACTGTTACCTGTCTGTTCTTCTTCGCTTACAACATCGGCCCCTGGAACATCCCGCGGGGCGATTCGACCCATTTGACGCTGCGCCACATTCTGTTTGAAGCGCCTTTCTGGTGGTGGTTCGTGGGGTCGTGGGTGGGCTTTGGCCTGGTGATAGTTTTCTGGACGGTAGACCGCACGACGCGCGCCGCAGCGTGGATTTACCGAAAAGCGCGCAAGGCTGCGGCACGCCACACCGCCGCTCCCACGCCTGATGCCATAGCTCTTGAGCCACCCTCGCCCGCCCGCCGCCGGTTGCTCGAGCAGACCGCCGTCACGGTAAGCGCCGCGCCGTTTGTGGCCGCGGCCTACGGGCTTCTCTACGGCCGGCTCGACGTGGAAGTCACTCGCCCGCGCATTACGCTCGCACGCCTGCCCAAAGCCTTTGAGGGGTTTCGCATCGTCCAGATTTCCGACTTTCACATTAGCCCCTTCATGACCGCGGACGAGATTCGCCGTTGCATCACAATCGCCAACGGGTTAAAAGCCGACCTGGTGGCGCTAACCGGCGACTACGTCAGCGACGACCCCGCAGCAGAAAGAGAGGTGGTGCAGGCGCTGGCGGGCCTTCGTGCGCCATTCGGCGTTTTCGGCTGCCTCGGCAACCATGAGTTCTATACTGAAACCGAGGACTCCATCACGCGACTTTTTGCCGCGGTGGGAATTCGCACCCTGCGTCAAGAGCGGGCACCCATTCAATCGCACGGCGAAGTGCTAAACCTGATCGGTGTTGACTATCAGCAAGCGCGATTCTCCAGAGATCATGACGGGCACCTTGTTGACCGGTATCTCGAGGGAAATGAAAAACTGGTGATGCGGGACATGGTCAACATCCTTCTGAGCCACAATCCCAACAGCTTTGATCGCGCTGCCGAGTTGGGCATCGACTTGACGCTGGCCGGGCACAGCCACGGCGGCCAGTTGGCGCTCTCGTTTGTCAACCGGGGCCTCGCCCTCGTACGCCCGGAGACTCCCTACGTCAGCGGATGGTACGAAAAATCCGGCGGGCAGCTGTACGTCAACCGCGGCATCGGAACCACCGGTCCCCCCATCCGCTTGGGCGCAAGGCCGGAAATTACGGTATTGGAGTTGACCAGAAAGTGACTCCAGCGTGTCGGACGTCTAAAATTGGTGAGATAGGCTATTTTCTCCTGGTGTACCGACGCGTTGTCGTTCATTGGCGCGCGATCATTTTGCTGTTGATCCTTGCTCTTGCCACATTCCTGATCGCTACACGCACCGTGTGGCCATCTCCAACCATCGCCTATATTCCATCACCGATGGCCAAGTCACTTTTCGCTGGCGTGATTCTGCTCACCACAACGAACAGAAGTTGCTGCCCCTATCGCTCGATGAATTCTTGCGCCGCTTCTTACTGCACATTCTTCCAAAAGGCTTCGTGCGCATCCGTAACTTCGGCTTTTTGGCCAACCGCAAACGCGCCACACTCCTACCGCTTTGCTTTCAGTTGTTGGGTGCGGAACAACAGCCGCAAGCAGAACAACAACACGCCTCTTCCACCGAAGACTGTCCCGATCTTTGGCGCTGC
>WNFO01005248.1_pt1 | contig 12224 bp, 9 predicted proteins | sample 5400251 | NCBI WGS metagenome assembly WNFO01 (sample SAMN13153354, study PRJNA577476) | soil metagenome | isolation source: 100 cm saprolite under Madrone tree | place: USA:California | collected 2016-06-14
GCTTTTACACCTTCTTGCTGGCTGGAATCCACAGCTTCGTGCGGACAGTGCAGGAGTCGCAGCAAACCGGCACGCTGGAAGTGTTAATGACAACCGCTACCTCGCCGGCGACGCTGCTGTCACTAAGCGCCCTATCGGCTTTCGCCAGCGGCATTGTGCAGTTGCTCTTCTATTTCTGTGCAGGAGTACTTCTCTTTGGCGTTCCTCACGTAAATCTTGTTGGCTGCCTGTCCGTCTTGGTTTTTTCAGTCCTAATTTCCGCCGCGATCGGATTGTTTGCCGCCGGCCTTCAGATCGCAATCCACAAAGGCTCAGCCGTGCTTTGGCTGATTGGTTCGACGGCGTGGCTGATGGCGGGCACGATGTTCCCGGTCGCAGCGCTACCTGCTCCACTGCGGATCGTTTCTGTACTCCTGCCTTTTACCCATTCACTGACCGCTATGAGGATGGCACTCTTTCAGAGCGGCAACCCAGCCGCCTTAATGCGGGAGGTCGAAATCCTGGCGCTTTTCCTGCTCGTGCTATTGCCCGCAAGCATGTTTTTCTTCTCCTTAATGGTGCGCCGCGCCCGGCAGTTTGGGACACTATCTTTCTACTGACTGCACAGCCTTAGTTACTTTGGTTTGCCCTGGCTCTGGTGCATCGCCGCGACTTGTCCGATGTGGGGCTAGAATTCTGGAGAGATGCGGACCTGCGCGGGTAATCCAGTTCAGCGGCGGCGGGGCACGCGAGTGCGCGCACAGATTCCAGTTCGTCTTACCAGTCTCGACCCAGCCCGCAGCTTTTCCGAACCCTGTCACACTCTGGTCGTGAATCCTCAGGGTTGCGGTGTCCGTTTTAGCAGGGAGCTCGAGCCGGGGACACAGGTTCGAGTGGACGACCTGCCCGGAGGCGGAAGCATCACCGCCAAGGTTGCCAGCAGCTTACCGTTGCAAACCGGCGGCAAGTACTGGCTGGTCGGCATCTGCCTCGATTCTCCCGGTAACCTCTGGTGTCTCGCACCCGCAACCGTCTATCGTAGAATCCGCCATCGCAGAACGCCTGCTGCGTCGCGGATAACGTCCCTTTCGTCAAAGGTCTGTCTCCAACAGCGTTCCTCAAGCAACCCAGAGAACCAGTAAACAAATCCAACCCTCATCTGGACTTCCTATGCACGCTCCTGAAGTTCCCAATAGTCTGCGATGGGTTCGCCGTGGCGCAATCATGGCGTGCTTGTTCGTGATCGCTTTACCGGCGTTCGCAACCCTTGGAGAAGACCTCTCTTCCATTAGCTCCGATCAGGTCCATATGAAGGCGGCGGTGCGGGTTCTACCCGGCCAGTTTTACTCGATCCACGAGATGCAGTCGCCGACCGGAACCGCGATCCGCGAATTCGTTTCTCCCGCAGGAGTTGTATTTGGGGTCGCATGGCAGGGACCATCTACTCCCGATCTGCGCCAGTTATTGGGGTCACATTTCGATGAATTTATTCAAGCGGTTCAATCGTCATCGAGCCGGCGCGCACGCGGACGTCACGTTGATACCGGCGACTTGGTCTTCGACTCGGGCGGACATATGCGCTTCATCGTTGGAAGAGCTTTCTTGCGCAGCAAGATGCCGACGGGAGCCGATGCCAATGCGATTCGGTAAGCTTCGAGTCGTCGCTCTAGCTACCGCAATTCCAATTGTGGCAACATTGCTCGGCTGTGGAGGTGGCAGCAGCAGCAGTTCGAAGGCGAGCCCCACGCCCGCAAGCAACTCCCAAGCCATCATGGTTAATGCTGGCCCAGCCAATAAATATGCCAATGGCTTGTTTACCACCGTGACGGTTTGCGTAGCCGGCACCACCAACTGCCAGAATATTAGCGGGGTGCTTGTGGACACCGCTTCTTTCGGTCTGCGTGTGCTTGCGTCCGCGCTCACCCTCCCATTGGCACAGCAGAAAGACGCAAGCGGAAAGCCGGTGGTAGAGTGTGCGCAGTTCGCCGACGGTTTCACTTGGGGCCCGGTGAAAACTGCAGATGTAAAGCTTGCAGGGGAGCAGGCCAGTTCCATTCCCATTCAGGTCATCGGAGACCCGGCGTTCGCAACCATCCCCGCCTCTTGCAGCAGTCACGGGCCTGCGGAAGACACTCTGCAACAGCTCGGCACTAACGGGGTATTGGGAGTGGGTCCGTTTGTCGAGGATTGTGGCAACAGTTGTGTCACGACGGGAACCCAAAACCCGGACTTTTATTTCGGGTGCACCGGCTCGTCATGCCAGGTGACCGGTGAAAGCATCAGCCAGCAAGTGAGGAATCCAGTAGCTTCTTTTGCCGCAGACAACAACGGCGTGGTCATAGATTTACCAGCAGCTTCGGCCAGCGCTCCAACCCTAAGCGGTTCGATGATCTTTGGTATTGGCACCCAGAGTAATAACTCGCTTGGCAGCGCTCAGGTGCTCACGATGTTTCTCTCGGGAACTTTCGCGGGAAACGTTAAGACCACGTACAAATCCACGGCTTACTCCGGTTTTTTCGATAGCGGCTCGAATGCCTATTTCTTCCTGGACGCCAGCCTGACGGGGATTCCAGACTGCCCGAGCACGATTCCTGGGTTTTACTGTCCGTCGTCGCCTGCCTCAGTCTCAGCAACTAACGCGGGTGCGAATGGTGTCAGCAATGCGGTTAACTTCACAATCGACAACGCCGCCACACTGTTCAGCAACAGCAGCAACAGCGTGTTCCCAACGCTGGGTGGTCCGAACCCCGGATTTTTCGATTGGGGCCTGCCGTTTTTCTACGGCCGCAGAGTTTTCACTGCCATCGCGGGCCGCAGCACTCCCGGCGGTGCCGGTCCGTACTGGGCGTATTAAGCCTCTGTGATTGTGTGGCGCGGACCTGCCCTGAGCGAAGTCGAATGGGGCCCTCGCCCGCGATTCGATTACCTTGGCCTCGGTCTCTCGCCAAAAATCGCTGTCCCGACCCGAACACAAGTCGCCCCTTCTTGAATCGCAATTTCGAAGTCATGCGACATTCCCATAGAAAGAACCTCCATCTTCATAGCCGGCAACTGTCGGCCGGCGATCCGCTCGAACAATTCCCACATCTTTCGAAAGTAAGGCCGCGACTGCTCCGGGTTGGCACTATACGGGGGCACAGTCATTAGTCCACGAAATTCAAGGAATGGCAACTCAGGCGCGGCTTCCAGCAGGTTCTGCAGTTCTTTCGAATCCGGAGGCACTCCACTCTTCACTGCTTCGCCGCCGACGTTGATCTCGATGAGCACACGAAGTTTTTTCCCGAGTTCGGACGCCGTCGTGTTCAGGTTGCGCGCGAGGCGCACTGAATCGAGAGAATCCACACAACCAAACAGTTCCGCCGCCTTGCCTGCCTTGTTGGTTTGCAGATGCCCAATCATGTGCCACTCGGCAGCAGACAAATCGCGCACCGCTTCAAATTTTCCGGCGAATTCCTGCACACGGTTTTCGCCAAACACGTGAATGCCGGCATCGTAGGCTTCGCGAATCTGCTCCGGTGGAAATGTCTTGGTCACCGCCATGAGCGTGATCGCCTCAGGCTTCCGTCCAGATCGGAGCGCGGCCGCTGCTATGCGTTCCCGCACACCGGCGATGTTTTCAGTCAAGGGCATAAAAGCAATAACCACGAAGGACACCAGGGTTCACGAAGAGACCCCGATCGCCTTCGTGGTCCTTCGTGTCCTTAGTGGTTCATGGGCTACATCATGGCAATCGGAGGCGCGGGTTCTTTCGGATCCCCGGCGGCAGTAATGGGAAGGCCAATCATCAAGGCCGCCAAAAGAGCCATTACGACAAATCCCACCAGATATAGAGGGTGCTGAAAAATTCTCGCAGACGTGACTCCAGCCGCCCAGCGCGCCGCTGAGTGTAACCAGGACTGCTGCGACAAAGACAACGCTACCAGTGCCGCCCATAGAAGCCCGAAGACCGACTCCCCGGCAATGAGTCCCGACGCGGTCAAGACCCCGGCGTTCTCGACTCGGGCGTGTTGCGCTTCATTGAATCCGCGCCGTTTGGCGACCCAGTCGCCGAGTGAGCGAAAGGCCCCGCCAATAAAAATCGCGAAAGTGGTTTCGAACGGCAGGTACATTCCTACGGCGACCAGCATGGGGCTGCGCACTTGCATCATGATCATGGAGATGCCAAAGAAAATACCAACTCCAACCAATGGCCACGGCATATTCCCGCTGACGATTCCTTGGGCGAGCGCGGCCATCAATCCGGCCTGCGGCGCGGCAAGCTGACGGCTTCCAAAACCGAAGGCTGTGTTCAGAAGAGCCAATGGGAAGTACATCACGAGGCTAGCGACCACTACGGCAATCAGTTCAGCCTTTTGAATCTTGGCTGGCGTGCCGCCAAGGATGTAGCCGACTTTGAAGTCTTGCAGCAGCTCGCCCGCAACTGACGATGAGACGCAAACGACAGCCGCAACTCCCAGGACGGTTGCTACTCCGGAGGGCCCGGAAACCCCCAGGAAGACCATGAGCAGAGCGGCGATGAGCAATGTCGAAAGCGTCAGGCCCGATACTGGATTGTTTGAGGAACCGATAAAGCCACACAGACTGCCGGAAATCGTGGCAAAGAAGAAGCCGACGATTAGCATCACCACCGCCGCCAAAATCGCTGGAAGTTTCAGGCCGGAGATGTGAATGTAGAGAAAACACATGAGCACGAACATCAGAGCAATCAAGCTGAATACCACCTTCGAACTCATGTATCGCTCGGTACGCGCAAGTTTGGCCTGATCGGCGGCGGTTTGACGCAGGTCCGCGAACGCTCTCCCCAGGCCCAACGAAAGGCTCTTGTACATCTTGATCAAGGTGTAAGCAGCGCCTACCAGCATGCCACCGACCGCGATGGGTCGCACAACGAACCGCCAGATCGCAACAGCCATTCCGGCCCAGTCGTCCGGGGTGTCTGCAGGAAGATACTGCTTCAACTGGGGGCCCGCGAGAAATATGACGAGTGGAACGATCAGTCCCCACGCCAGCACGCCACCGGCAAACTGAATAGACGCAAGTCTCAGCCCGATAATGTATCCGACGCCTAAGTAAGCCGGGCTCACGCTTGGGGCAGCGAAGGTGCTCGCTCCACCGGCTGCCAAGATCTTTGAGTCGGCTGCAGTACCAAGCCGGACCTGACTGTGCCCCAGGCTTCCCACCTGGAAGTGAATGTCCTGATCGGCGGCGAATAGTCCAAAACGGCCGAGAAGGTAAATGATTCCGCCTACGCCGATGTTCCAGAAGAGGTATTTCGCGGCTTGGGCTCCGCGTCTTCCGGCTTTGTGAATTTCGGCAGCGGCAACAGACTCAGGAAATGGCAATTCAGGGTCCTCCACCATTCCCCTGCGTACCAGGGAGATGAAGAGCACTCCCAGAATGCTCCCCACCATGATCAGCGCGGTTGCTTTAAAGTAGGTGTTCCAATCGGTGACTCCGAATGACGGCCACGCTCCCGCGAATACGAACGCCGGAATCGTAAAAATCGCCCCCGCGGCGATGCCCTCGCCGATTGTTCCAGACGTCCGGGCAATATTCTCTTCAAGTACAGTCCCTTTCCAAAGCCTAAGCACGGCCATCCCGATCACGGCAGCCGGATACGTGGCAGCAATCGTGATCCCAGCCCGCAGACCCAAGTACGCATTGGCGGCACCCAGCACCACCGTCATCCCTAGGCCAAGCAGGACCGCCCTCAAAGTGAATTCCTTCATTTCCATGGTTTCGGGGACGAAAGGGCGGTGTTTCGTGGGGGCTTCTTCCACATTTGGCGTATTTGGAGTGCTCATGAGGTCCTCTTAATGTCCAGACAACCTGAATTTAACCGCGCCGCACCTTAGCATGAGGCAGGTACGATTTACAAGTCCGGTACTGTCCTAAAATCATGCTGCGATTGGTGCAGGCCGAGCCTATAATCGATTACGCCACCTCTCTGATTCGCCTTCCTGCAAGGTTCGGAGGTATCAGAATGTTTCGAAGTTCGTATCAATGTCCGGACTGCGGCAGTTCGGACGCATACCGATCCCGGCGCCGCACATTCCTGGAGAAGTACGTTTTCAGATTGTTCCTGCTTCAGCGCGTCCGCTGTGCCAATTGTTTTCTAAGGACAAATGCTTCCCTGTTTGTTCCGGCACGCGAACGAGAGCACAAGCCGGCGATCAAGCACCAGGCCGCAGCTTGAGCAATTGCTTGTGCCTCGACTCCTCGCTATACTGAAAGGAATTCGTTCGGCTGGAGCCTAACCAGGCGCCGGGCGAGGGAGGTTGGTCTTCAGCAGTACCGGAGACATAATTCGCAAGACCGCTCCCACAGGGCGAAACCTGCTGGACTCCGCGGTTTCGGGAGCGGCCCTGGTTGCCCAAGGCCTTTTTGCTGCGCTCTTTCCCTCCGTTTGCCGCCTTTGTGGCTCCCCACTAGAAAACATTTCCCGACTGCCAGTGTGCACCGGTTGTTTGTTGGCTATTACCCCTGTTGCGGGAGAAACTTGCGATATTTGCGGTGAGCGCCTGCCGGGACTGCAAGTGGCGGTAGAGACGAGAGCGTGCCGCGCTTGCCAGGAAAGCCGTCCGATTTTCACTCGAGCGGCTGCCTACGGCTCCTACCAGGGTGAGCTAAGGGATCTGATCCATCTCCTCAAGTACGATCAGGTCGTTCCGGCTGCCGGGGTGTTGGGGCGAATGCTGGCGGAAGCAATTGATAAGTTTGGGTTCAGTTCCGGTCCCATGCTGGTTATTCCGGTGCCGCTGCACCGTACCAAGCGGCGTGCACGGGGATTCAATCAGGCAGAATTGATTGCTCGCGCGGCCTTAAAGCAACTGAGACCGGTGGATGCCGAACTCGCGACGAATGTGATGGAGCGATGCAGGGATACCGTTTCGCAAATTGGCCTCACCCGGCCGCAGCGCGCTGAGAACATCCGCGGAGCCTTCCGGGTTGTGCATCTAAACAGAGTGGCGGGACGCGAAATCCTGCTGGTTGATGACGTTCTGACCACCGGCACAACCGCATCTGAGTGCGCCCGCATTTTACGCAAAGCCGGAGCCACCAAGGTTTGGGTTGCGACCGTGGCCCGGACGTTGAAGCAGAGCGAAGCGGAACTGGAAATCGAGCCGGAGTTTGAACCAGCGATTCGGGCTTCATGAATTAAGCAACATGAGAATGTCGGTACACAGACACAATTCGGGATCAGACAACGGGCGCCATTCCGTGACCGCCGCGGTGTTTGGCATCGGCATTCATCAGGATAGCGATGCGCATGCATTGCATGCTCCGGTGTTGGTGCTGAACGCTTCCTACGAGCCGATCAATGTCTGCGCTGCGCGTCGCGCGATTGTGCTGGTGCTGAAAGGCGTTGCCATGGCGGAAGAAGAGAATGGCCATTTTCTGCATGCCGCGCGTTTCGCCCTGCGTGTCCCTTCGGTGATCCGTTTGCTGGAATATCGCCGCATCCCCCACCAGACGCGAGCTTTGTCGCGCAAGAACATTCTTCTGCGCGATCGGAACACATGCCAATACTGCGGGGAAGTGTTGTCCTCGGGTGAGCTGACGCTGGACCACGTGGTTCCGCGTTCACGCGGAGGTGCGTCAAGCTGGGAGAACCTCGTAGCATGCTGCCACCCTTGCAATCGCAGCAAGGGAAACCAATTGCCCGGCGAGGCCAGCATGAAGCTGATGCGCGAACCCCACGCTTTCAATCTGCACACCAGTCGGCACATCATGCGTCTGATGGGACGGTCAGATGATAAGTGGAGAAAGTATTTGTTTTACTAGTCAGCCGTCAGCTCTCAGCTAAAATCCAATAAAACCTTTCATTCCGAGACGCCGAGCTCGCGAGGCGCCGAGGAACCTGTTGTTCCTTTTTCTAAAGTACGCGCGATTCTGCCCGGCACGTCGGAATGACAACTTCCTATAATTTGGATTTGGCTGAGAGCTGACGGGCCGAGAGTTGACAGCTCAATTCTGCGGCTTCTCTTCGGGCGGCGCCTGCCCAGGCTTCTGTTCTTCCCTCGGAAGTTCCTTACCTTGGTAAATCACCCGTGTCTTCGAGCCGAAGCGCTTGTAGTCGGTGTACTTTACGATCTCGCGGATGTGGACGTCCTGGAGCTTGAAATGTAACGTGTCGTCAGCCATCGTGTACGCTGGAAACCAGTACAGACCATCAACCTGCTCGCGCCAAGTGCTGAACTTGGGAAAAAGGTTCTCGTTATTCTTCTTACGGATGTCTGGGACGGTTTTACCCGAGGTCTTCACAACTTGCAGATCTTTGTCATCCACCCAGATGCGCCCCTGAAAGTACCTCTTCTTTCCCTCGATGCGTTTCGGCGCGATGTCGAAGACATAGCAATGGAGCTCGTCTTCAGCCTGCTGGCCAACATAGAGAACGTCATATTCGGAGATTTCATCGGATGTCAGCACGAACGGCAAGAGATGACGGATGTCCTGCAGGTCTTCAGGAGACAACGAAATTCCGCCATTCTCCAGCGTTGATTGCGGCGCAAACACTACGTTTTCCAAATGCCTTCCCTTGTCGTCATACGTGACATCGAACAATTCCCGGTACTCGCCCGTGACCGTGTCTCCATCCACGGTCTGCACTCGTACCTCCTGACGGAAAGTGTAATTGTCCCGCGCCTGTTTGAATTCCTTCTCTTTGGCAGCGAATCTCTGAATAATCTGCTCGGTCGAGATCCCCTTTGGAGGATCAGAGACCAGCGGTCCCTCCTGCGAAAAGGCGAGGACAGTGAGGACAGGAAGGACGATCAACGGGAAAATGTAGCGAATCAGCTTCATAGTTTTTGGGGTTATAGGCTTAGCCTATCCTAAAGTTAGATGCAGCGAAAGCGCGCTCGCTGCGGGAATGTAGTAGTTCTCGGGGAGTTTTTGCGCCCGCTACTGACTTCCGTTTCCACTTTTTTTGCGGATCGGTTGTAATATGGCCGTGCGCTATGAGCCCTGCCGCGCTCCCCTCTCGGTCCGAGCCACAATCCGCCTTTGAGCGGGAAATCGCACGCTTTGCCGCAAAGCCAGAAGTACGCTCTGCGTTGGCCTGGTTTCGCGACCAGGAAGGGGAATTCTCCCGGTGGCAGCTGGACTTGGCCAGAATTCCTGCTCCGCCATTCGGTGAGCAAGCGCGCTCCGACTGGCTGGAAGACAAGTTCCAAACCATCGGACTTGATCAGGTACAGAAAGATGCAATCGGTAATGTCTTTGGAATGAGACCCAGGGGAACGAGACCCGGAGAAACGAGATCCGGGCGGACTACGTCACCGGGGGGGGAGCCCTCCGCGCAGGAAACATTCGTCTCCATCAGCGCTCACTTGGATACCGTCTTCCCGGCCGGCGCGCCTTTAAACATCCGCCAGCAGGGTCGAAAGCTGCTGGGGCCAAGTGTGTCCGACAACGCAGCGGGAATCACTGCCCTGCTGGCGGTTGCCGCCGCCTTTGAACACTTCAAACTTCCGCATGCAGAGTCGCTTCTTTTTATCGGAAATGTGGGCGAGGAAGGCGAAGGCGATCTTCGCGGCATGCGCCACATTTTCTCCGAGTCGCCCTGGAAGGATTCCATCCGCGCAAGCCTGGTGCTCGACGGCGCCGGTTCTGACACGATCGTTGCGGAAGCTCTGGGAAGCCGGCGATTCGAGGTCGTCATCCGTGGGCCAGGCGGACACTCCTGGAGCGACTTTGGCGCTCCCAATCCGATTGTCGCTCTGGCGCGCTCTATTCATTTCTTTTCTCAAACCCGCGTGTCCACTTCGCCCAAAACAACTTTCAACATTGGAGTGATTCGCGGCGGCACGTCGGTAAATTCGATTCCCGAGTCTGCCAGCATGAGGGTAGATATCCGCTCTACTTCGGCCCTGGAGATCGAACGGCTGGAATTGGACTTGCGCCGCGCCGTCGAACGCTCTATCGGCGGAGGCACGGCCGGAGAAGATGTCGAAGAAAAGTTCGGGGAAAGGATCGAAGGAAAAAAGACTCGCGCCAGTGAAAAGCGGCGATCCGCGTTGACCGCCGAAATCGCACCCATCGGGAACCGGCCGGGCGGGGAACTCGACCCCAATGCCCGTATTCTGCAAATTGCCCGCGCCGTAGATGCCCACTTAGGCAACAGCGCACAGATTCAGCGAGCTTCCACCGATGCTAACATCCCCATATCCATGGGTCGCGAGGCCATTGCGATCGGCGCCGGCGGCAGCGGAGGAGGCGCGCACACGCAACAGGAATGGTTTGATACAACCGGAAGAGAACTGGGCCTCGCTCGCATTCTGCTGATTGTCCTTGCCCTCGCCGGAGACGCGAAATGAGGGCGAGAATCATAGTCTTTGTCTTAACAATCGTGGCGTTTGCGATCGCTTCCGGGGCACAAATGTTTTCTCAAACTCAGCCTGCGGTGCTCAAGGCCGACGCAATTTACATTCACGCAAACATCTACACCGGCGTCACCGGCGGGTCGTCGTTCCATGAAGTCCAACGTGCACAGGCCATGGCAGTGCGGGGGGATCGCATCCTCGCGGTTGGAACAGAGTCCGACATTCTGAAATTAAAGGGACCGGCGACCATCGTAGTCGATCTTCAGGGACATTTCGTCATGCCCGGCTTCAACGACGCGCACATGCACTTGACCGAAGCCGGATTCAAAAAGCTCACCGTGGACCTGACCGGGACTCGCTCGATTGAAGAGTTTCGCGACCGGATTCGCAAGCGCGTAGAAACGGCAGCGCCAACCGAATGGATTCGCGGCTCAGGCTGGGACGAAACCCTTTGGCAAGAGAAGGAATTGCCCTCGCGCTGGGACATTGATGAAGTTACCACTGATCACCCCGTTTATCTCGAGCGCATTGATGGCCACGTAGCCGTCGCCAACACCCTTGCACTAAAAATGGCGCGAGTCACGCTGGCCAGCAAAGACCCTGAAGGCGGTGAGATCGGTCGTGATATCAGCGGCCAGCCGAATGGGATTTTGCGAGAAACCGCGAAAGAAATGGTTTCAGCTATCATTCCGGCACCCAGCGCCGATAAGCGCCGGCAAGCCATCGAAGCTGGGTTGGGAGAGATCGCCGCTTCCGGCATCACTTCAGTTCAGGACTACTCCCCTGAGGACAACGAAGAAAATTTCAGGGTCTATGAGCAGCTGGAGCGCGAAGGCAAATTGACCGTCCGCATTACCGAATGGTTGCCGTTTAATAATCCGCTGACCGTTCTGCAAAAGTCTCGCGCGTCCCATCCGCTATCTGATCCCATGCTGCACACAGGAATGTTGAAGGCCTTCATGGATGGTTCGCTCGGCTCGCATACTGCGGCTATGCTACAGCCGTATTCCGACGATCCAAAAAATTCCGGACTGCCTCGCTATGAGCAGGCCAAGCTTAATCAAATGGCCGCAGAACGTGTAGGCGCCGGTTTTCAGCTCGGGTTTCATGCAATTGGGGATAAAGCAGTACAGATGGCCCTTGACGCATTCGCGGAAGCCGAGAGGGCCGCCCATGCTAACGCAACCAAAGCCCAAGACGGAACCGAGAACTATCGGCTGCGCATCGAACACGATCAAGTCACGAATCCCATGCAGGTGGCACGCTTCCGCGAGCTCAAGGTCATCGCCTCCGTTCAGCCCAGCCATCTGCTGACCGATATGCACTGGGCGCAATCGCGCCTGGGTCCGGCGCGAGCGGCGCATTCCTATGGCTGGGCGGAATTTGCCAACCACGGCGTCACATTGGCATTCGGAACAGACTACCCCGTCGAACCAGTCGCACCTTTCCGCGGACTTTACGTGGCCGTGACTCGCCAAAGCGAAGATGGGAAACTAGATTATTATCCGCAGCAAAAGCTCACCGTCGAGCAGGCACTCGCGGCATATACCAGCGGCTCTGCCTTCGCCGAATTTGCAGAAAAAGACAAGGGAACACTCGCTCCCGGGATGTTGGCAGACTTCGTGGTCCTCGACCGCGACCTCACCGCCATTCCGCCCCCAAAAATCCTGGATACGCGCGTGCTGCGAACCGTCGTCGGCGGAAAGACCGTATACGAATCTAACTGAACCTTCGCTGCGGATTTTGCAGTACCGGCTTTCGAGCCTCTAATAATCCCACTATATTGTCATTCCGAACCCCGAGCTTGCGAGGCGGTGAGGAACCCGCTTTTAGGCTGACGAACACCAGGTTCCTCGGCGTCTCGCGAAGCTCGACGACTCGGAATGACAAGGGTTAAATGGGATTGAAGCGACGACGTTT
>WNFO01004853.1_pt1 | contig 12220 bp, 11 predicted proteins | sample 5400251 | NCBI WGS metagenome assembly WNFO01 (sample SAMN13153354, study PRJNA577476) | soil metagenome | isolation source: 100 cm saprolite under Madrone tree | place: USA:California | collected 2016-06-14
GAGATATCACCATATCAGTCTGGTCCGGAGTCCGGGTGCAATAGTAACCGGGCGCTTCTTTTGTCGCTTTTGGAAAAGCGAAATTGAGGACCATAGTCTGACAGCAGTGGCAAGCGAAGATACGTTACGCAGCCAAGCGAGAGTAGTGTATAACGTTAGGCATGTGTGTATGTGTTTTTTTGGAGGGGCCAGAACCACGCTCTGACGCCAAGTACCTCGGGAAGGTTCGGCCATAATCTTTGGTGACTTCGGTCAGAAAGGGAGCATGGGTGCGCTATCCGCCGGAAAGACCAGAACTACTAGATGAGCGGACCTGGTTAGTAGATTAAGATGGCTGTCCGCGCGCAGACAGTACACGACACGAGGGCGAGTTAGCTTTGGCGGATGAGGGTAGAAGTATTGCCAAAGCCTCTACGGATACATAATGGGCCATGGCGCAGTCTGCCAACACGTACACATCACACACACCTCAGTACTGCCGTGTGGCGTCGGCGTCGGCGTCGGCAAGATTTGATATATCAGACAGCGGTCTTTCCAATACCTCCAGAGCTTCGAACAATGCCATCAGNNNTGTGTACAAGTGCTGCCGTCGGATATATCCAGCAGGGATAGCAATCTCGGCCGTAAGGTCCGGAGCATAGAGGTTACATGCCCTAGCTCCAGGGTAAATAGTATTGTCTGTATTGCCAGGAGAGGACATTCTCTATGTAGCCAACGAGGAAGCGCCAGCGGGGTCTGTGGAGCAAATGGCGTAGGCCTTGGCAAGCCACCATCAGGCCTGGCCGGGATCCCTGCCGCTGCGGCGTAAATGCCCAATTTGCTGCCAATCGACAGTGCTAACGGCATCGGTACACAAATGCGAAAATGATGACTGATGGAATGGACTGTCTGGGGCCCCACGTAGACATGGCCACAGCCATGTGGACCAACCGGGTACTGTATTTCCAACTGTACCATGCTACCGGCCGGGGGGTAGATACGGCCGAAGGGACAAGCAAGGGGTGGGGAAGGGAGGGCCCCGGACACTCGTCTCGTTGACAGGCTTTGGGGGTGTCGTACGGAAAAGTCCTGATCCTGAAGATCCTCGGTAATATCCAAATTCAAAGATAGTTGTATTCATTCCTCACCTAACGGAGAGCTTCCAAAAGCAAGCTTCTCTTGCGACATCAACCTGGGATAGATCCGTGTGCAGTTGAGAGGTAGGGATGCGCCAATAGGTTCGCTGCAACCTCGCTGTGTCTACCACGAAGATCCACGGTGAGATTGGGGAACAAAAGATTCGGGGAGGAAAGTGGCGGAGTATTTGCGTCACTGACCATCCAGGGCCTATCCGATCGGTTCAGGCTGGAGGTGCCGGCCATCCTAATTGCGAGTGTGCAGGAGAGAATAAGGGTGAAGGCCACGTATGGGGCTACCTGCGAGAGAATCGCTGCTGGAGGATCGGTAATGTGGCAAATTGAACGCGGGGCCCAAAGGAAAGGGCAGCCCCAACATGGATTCGATTTCTGGACGGGAACGCGCCAGGGTGTGTATGGCTGGAGTGGGGGTCGAAGAAAACGCTTCTTAAATGAAGAGAAAGGAAATGGCTTGTGCGACGGGACTGCTGGATGTGGCGCCGGCGGGAATGGGGGGAGGAGGAAGAGACGATATGGGGCAGCCAAATGCCTTCAGTCGCAAGAGTGCCCCACACCACCCACAATGCGAAGGCTCGCTTCATAAATGCTTCACCTTCACCCGCATCCGTGCCCACCTGATAGGTCATCTGCCCTACACGCGCCTCCCTGATTTTGACTACCGCGGGACCAGAACAATCCCGTGTCTCCTACTCTCCATGGCCAGGTGAACGAAATAATTGAATTTATTGCCGAGAGCACTATGCAGGTGACACACTCGGGCTTGCTCCTCTCCCCAGAGTGCCTGCTGACCTTCAGACTAAGTAGGCGTGACGTAGATGTATTGTATTATCTGAGCAATAACGGAGCTGCCGTTTGACGGCTAGGTCACCTGCATAGGTCATCCGTCGCCCCATGACATGTCTTTGGTGCTGAATAAATTAACCGACCTCAAGCCTCATTTCATTCCACAATTTGCCAGTGAGCAACTCTGGCCCGGGACTTCCGCCAAAACTCACAAGTGAGTATTTCAAATTTGCTTTGGCTCATGTTTTTCGGCGAATAAACGCGTCGCAGATTTCCTCGTGGTGCTCTACTTCACCAGACAGCAGCCCGAATGCTGCTGATCTTCCGGATACTGACGTTGCATGACCCCTCCCCATTTCTGTACTCAAGAATGTGACTGGTATGTGACCGGTGGCTCAAGGTGTATGAATTCTTTAGATTGTGGCGCTGAGGCAGGGACTTTCGACACCATCATCACCTACAGAGTTAGTGCTCATGCTCGCACGAGTTATAGTCAGATTAACACCGTCCTTTCCAGTTGCAGGGTCGAGGTAAAAGTACAGTACTACGTAACCACATTGTCTTATTCATGGTTGACCGGATGAACGGGCCGTCCTCAGGACGCTTTCTCACCTTCCTTCATTCAACCAGATCCCAAATTCAGCTTCTTCCGAAACACACAACGCAACCAACCACAACAAAGCAAGTGTTTGATCTCGGAGCCATCAAAAAAGATGACTCCCGTTCATGGACACGTTTCAAGCGCCTGGCTCTACCAGTGCTCTACCATTTGGTGGAGCCATCTAGATTGTACGCAATTCCCGCATCAAGCTCCAATTAGACAGTACTACAGTAGTGCTGTTTATTGTAACTATGGAAGGTACATCGTCTGCCGTACCTTCATAAAGCCTTTCTTGATAACAATGCCCATTGCTTGGGGAAGTGCCCTGAGACGTCGCTGGCGTAATTATTTACTTTGCTGTAACCATGGTGCCATTCCGCAACATGTCACTCCTCAAACTCCGGGTGTGCAGTAAGATAAGATAGGGCCCCTCACCAGGAACTCAAGCGTCTTGGAGCGGATTAGACGCCGCTACCCCACACCCTCGATCCGTTCTCCACGATGACGTGAGACTCCTTGGAGTAAGTCTGATTTGTCCTTTCATCTACAGTACTTGTCTTACCCCCCACGGTACCTGGAACTCTACCGGGAATGCAAACCTGATTTATGAAACTGGACCCTGCAGGAACCTCCTGCCCAACCCTGCAATTTTCCTCGGCCGTCCCGGCTGGTATGTGGAGAATTCGGAGAAGGAGCAGAAGCCTGTCATCATATTTTCGTAATTTCTGAATCGGGGCCCCTACAGCTGCGCTCTGTTCCATTCCTTTGGGCTGATTTTCCCATAGGCTGTACAGCTTCTGTTAGGATCTTGCTTGTGTGATCCGATAACGGAACAAAGCAAAAGACTGACGCCTACAGGAACCCCAACATTTATCATTGGCGTTTATCTATGCATCACTATGCCTTGCGAGCTCACTTGAGTTCTTTCACGTACCTCATCTCTCTTGCGCGATCTAGAATTGGGCGATGTGCCAGGCTCCATCTCCTCTAAATTGGCTTCCATCCTGATATTTATTTAGCAGTATATGGCGGTGCGAGGCGTTGATCACAGTAATTTCTATGTGCCCTGCATTTTACCTTCAATGCGCACCTTGCTTCGCTCTTGCCTTAGCCTTCAATTTGCCATCATGTAAAATCCACCACAGCAGAAAATTTGCAACAGGATGTCTCGGCTACCACAGTCCCACCGTCCCGCGGGGGAACAAAGCATTTTCAATTTCGATTCGTTCTCGATGACTGATTTGTCCATTGGAAAACTCGTACGATTACGGACTCTTCATCATATTCTCCCCCATTGATTTGTGTTTTGTACACATACGCGACTGTTATCGTATATGTGAAAATTCGACAACGCGTTTGACAACGTCGTTCGCCGTCTTTTACTGTTCCAGGTACGACCGTGACCCCACGGCTAAAACATAGGTAGCCGGACTAGCGAGTGCCCGGGCCACCACCACCAGGGGAGCGATCGAAATAGTTGCTTACAGTGTAAGCAACGCAGTTGTCTCCCCTCCACGCCATATAACCTGTTACCTACGAGGACCATACTGTCCCAGTAACTTAATGGCGACCAGTAGCGATGGTGAGCGCCCAAAGTGATGGCTTGGATCTGCGACAAACGTAAACGTTGGGCTAACAAGACCCACGCGTACCTGCCAGCTTGCCCTGGCCCCACGATATTGCAACAAGCCTGGGCAACTACTATGGTCTCAGCGCTCCTGGACAGATGTAGAACGACCATAATCGCAGCATTTCGTTCGAGTTCTTCGCATGGACGAGTCGTCCTTACTTGTGCTGGCACTGGCAGAAGCCATCGCCCGAAAAGTATCCAAATATCGAGCATTCATCGTACAGAACAGAATTTCGGATCCTGTCCTCTCGCAAGAAAGTTTTTCGTTTCTTGCCATCCTAAACCCGCTGAATCCCACCACTCAAAAAGAGGCGACTTTTTTTTTGGTTTGAACCATGTTCAACCACCACACACAAGTTACTGGCCACCAGGTGCTCTTGCCGGCGCACGTATTCTCGGAGATTTTTTCGCTCTTGCGCTATGAATCATCGTATTCCCCAGAAGTCCTCTCTAGAACATCTACCCTCGTCTTGACGGGTGCAGAAGTTGTCCCTCTATCACATGTTTGTCGGCGATGGAGGCATATCGCACTGCGTTCCCCGAAACTCTGGACATCCTTCCGAAGCCGAGATCTTACACGCATGTTTCCCACGTTCGTCGAAAGAGATCAGGGAGCTCCTGTCGATGTGTCTGTGTGCATCGACTCCCATGAATATCCGTCCAAAAGCCATCAGATTTCCGAGTCAGCATCAACTTTAACCCCCAAAAACATGTATCATATGATGTATGTAGTAAATCTTAACCTGCAAAATCACTCATTGGAATCTATGTCAATGGCAATCTTCCTCAACATATCCTCATCATGTCACTTTTCGATCAGACCTGCAGGCTTCACCCCGAACGCCCCCCAGATGATCCTCCCATTATTATTCAACGTTGGTGGTACCTCGCTTTGCCAGCAAGCGCAGACCAGTCAAAGTCGACCAGTTGACCGCGCCATCCGCCCTCGCCATACGCATCTCGAGATTTCACCGACATTATGTTCTGACGCCTCGTGTCACCAAAGACGAGTCCTGCGTCCGACAGTGAAAGCAAACAACTCAGCTACCTCCGGGCTGTCATGCGGCACTGGCATCCATGCGATTCGTCCTACCGTACAGCTGAACGGCGAGCCCGCTACCCAGATTTTAGATACTCTCTGCTGGGAGAGGCACGACACCATAACATTGAGCGCTGTTTTTGGGATACACGAAGCGACCAACTCTTAGTAACTTATTCCGAATCTTTCTCTGCTCACTCCCCCTCCCATCCCATTGGCAGCCGTGATTTCGCCATCACCATCTCAGTACTTCCTAGCCCCTCTCAAGTGTCAACCAAGGACTACCAGCATGTAACCGGCATTCCTTTCGACGACCTTGTCGGCGCCCTTGCCTTGCTGCGTGACGAGCGGCACGCCGCGGTCTAGGCTACGCGGCTTTTACGTCAGAGGAATCGGCAGCGGCGCAGAGGTTTATGTTCGCGATTATGTACGAGTACAGGCCGTAGATGGTACAGATAAGACGATCATATATTAAAATACTGTCGGTCGGACTGGTAACAACGTATGCAGTTCTCCATGCTCTCGTTCGAACTCGATATGCCTCTTTGATGCGAGGAAACTATGAATGACAGAAAAGATCAGCTGATTTATGGTAAAACATGTTTTGCGAGAAGTGCGGCAGTGTGGCAGTGTGGCAGTCCATAGGCTACAAAATTAGATGGTTTCTTGTTCAAGTCCAGTTGCGTCGTTTGAGTATCCAGTCCATCTGGCTCTACAACATACCTTGAAAACGTAGCCACCTCAACACAGAGCAAAAAAAACATACCGTTTCCAGATTTGTCTTGAGAAACTTCTGCATCCGTTCTGGTACCGAGAATGGTTTCGGAAATTCTCCAGGCTTGAGATCCTCAATAGCCCTGACATCTCCATACCGCGTGCCAACGCCATTCTTTAGTGATGCTGGACACACCACTTGTGGTACTGGAAGTTCCGGCTCTAGTCTTTGTCCCAGGAAGCGCGTCAAGGGTAGACTGTTTTCTCCAATTCCGCGGGTATACAAGTAGCGCAGCCGTCGGAGGACGGGCCTTTCAGAGTTATCCCGGAGCCGATTCAAAGCGGCGACGACATTATCTAAGGGCATTCCCGTCACGACGAGGGTTTCTAGTTCTGGTAAACAACGGAAAACGTAGAAAAGATTGTCCGCTGAGACGCTCGAGTTGCTGTCATCCCCGCGAAGGACAAATCGTGTCACCTGTGATATATTGGCGGAGATTGCCCCCATGGAAAGGCCCGAGGTGCTAAATATGCGCGGCATCGTGACCGTCGGAAGACAAAAGGAAAAGGCAAGGCTGTCTTCGTGAACACCGTATAGGTAGAATTGGGACTCTGGCAGACTATCCAAGTGCATGACCAACTCTGTGACTGTTTTGAACATTCGATATGAATGCTCGGGGTTCTCGGGTATATCATCGTCGACTACGGCGCTATCTGACATGAAGATGCAAGCCAAACCAAGGCGGGGGATGCTGGTATGGGCGAAAAGATGGTTCAGATGTTTGAGAGCCCCGCGTGGCTGATGGATGTACAGAACACGGAGTCGGTCAAGTGCAATGGGTGTGTCCGAACCGGAGAAGTTCTCTGAAAGAACTGATATGGTGTTCAAAAGGGCGAGGGTCTCGAGATTGGGGACGGATCGAAGGGCGGGGTAAAGTTCGTCTGCTGAGATAAAGATAGAGGTCAGCGTCAGCGACTTGAGCCGTTCGGAGAGTAGGGGTGGCCAAGGATGTAGATTCCTGAGGAAAAGGGCAGAAACTACCGGGGCTTGCCGATCGAAAAGCACGGAAAGGCAATTATTTTCGTCGAAAGGGACGGGCTGGGGAATTGAAGCATCAAAATCGAACCGAAGCGAGAACTCATTCAGTACAGATGCGTGGCTGCGGCAACGGGAGAATATACCCTTGACCTCGTCTGTGAAGGGACCTGTTATGACTACGTCCAACGAGCGAAGACGCGAGAAGGGGAATTCCAATAGACGTTCGAGTCGCCAGATTTCGTCATAGCTGGCGTGCAATTGAACGTCTAAAAGATTGTCTTTGGAACGCTGCAAGGTCACTGGTAACATGGAAGTGAAATCTTCTGTTTCGAAAGACGACCATAGCTCGGGAGCCTTGATGGCTGCGTCTCTCCACCGGCGGCAGACATGTGACACGGGAAGGATCCTCTTGCCCGACCCTATTAGCGCAAATATTTGCATCAATATTTCGCGCGGCAGACGATGTGCAGGCCGGATTGGATTGAGCATCTCCAAGAAGGCATGATGGGCGGGTGAAATGACACGCTCGATTGCAAGCAACTGGATCTGGATTGGGATCAGCCTGGCAGCAAATCGATGAACAACTCACGTCGCGAATGGTCTCTGGATCGTTGATCTTTTCTGCGATCAGGGCTCTCTCCCGTTCTATCCTCCTCGCAAAGGCCTCTACCAGCTGAAGCAATGACACGTCCTCGTCCAAACTCCTTTGGCTGGTCCTCGTCGGAAACCAAGCGGACTTGAGAAGTAAAGGTATGCGCCATAAAAACAACAAAATGGCGGTGAGAAAGCCCAACGAGTCGCTAGTGGCCATTATGGAATAGGATCTATTCGATCTCCCCGCGCGGAATGGGGCAGCGCCAGGGCAAGTTGGACGTTCAAATGTTCGTATACAGACCCGCTTACGTCAGTCGCCTCTTTCGCTAAATCATGATCATAAAGCTGAGAAGGTATGCTGCGTATTCCGGATAGATGTAGTCGTATACTAATTTGTCGTAGATTTACCGGACCACATCCTTTTCATCCTTAGGTTTTACCATTTTTTTCCATGTTGGGCAAAGACAAGCACAACCAGGGCACAGTCAACCAGAACAAACGTTCAAAAGAAGGCATCGCGGATTATCTCGCTAACTGGCGAACCTAACTGGTGAACTAAGTAACATCTCGCACCAGTAAATGGACAGTCGTGGCCTCGACTAGCGTGGTAGCAGCACCGGTGGCCATGCAGTTCGAACCATATGGGTATATACTGTTTTGGTTCTAGATTTCTTCGAGGATAAGGGCGGTCGGATGGGGATAACTCATAAAGCTACGATCAGAAACCACTTGTCTCCAGAAGGCACACTCTGATTTTCTGCAGCCGCCACCCCACATTCACACCGTGTAACGGTTGAAGGACATGAGTCAGGCGGTATTCATTCAGTTGCAAAGCATACCGACGATCTTTGACTACCTCCGCACGATACAGCCGCACTCTCCGTGTATTATTTCCCTGTTTGACGCTTCTCTGACAAACACTGGGAATTGGCCTATCTTTTCATGAATCCATGGACCACTACTTTACAAGTGCTCCGATAACGCATGACTTGCTGCACGTCTGCGACTTGATGGAGGGATAATCCCCCAACCCATGGAGGTATGACAATCCCTCAGGGATTTGTATACCTTCATGAGTTGCGTGGCACGCCCCCCCTCGATGGCCAGTTGCGTTTTGCAGTGGTGCTTGAAGCTTGTTCATTCTGGAATCCCCGGTGTCCAATGCGAATCATTTCAGCATATGGATGTTTAATAATACTTTCTTTGTACCAGAGTGCACACAGGCAACGACGAGAAATGGTGGATCGATTTCATACTTGATCACAACTGTATGTGATGCCAGTGACTCAGGCGGACACTGGCAACCGAGATGCGCTAGTGCGCTACTTTGGCGCCACCATCGTCACGCAGTAAGGAGCTTCTTCATCCTGCATGTCTCGATGATGCAATGCTAAACAGCTGCGGAGAACAGGGTCCGTCTGGCAGTGTACAGACCGTCGATATTCCCACGTAGAGTCATTTTGCCCGTCTTTCATGTCAAAGCAAGCTCCATCTCACGCTCGGCAGTCCTGTCTCGTTCACGAGAAACTCGATATCTTGGCGGATCGGCAACTCGCATGCGTTGTTCACACCAGTCGGCCATGCATGCCGTCAACAAGGAGGCTATAATACCTTGGCCGCCTCTTTCACCTTCATATTTGACTAGACGGTGGCGCACTGATAGGTGGTTGCGGGGGCGATAGCTCATTTAAACTTCGAGCTCGAAATCGAATCAAGTCCTAACGAACACACGGTCACATAGTCTTAGGCTTCTCCAACCCACTGAAACCCTTTGTTTCTGCGCGCCGCGCAAAATAGAGGGTGTCGTTGCAACAAGCCTGTGGCGCTACTGTAAGCGCAAATTTAAAAGGCCGAGACCGAGGCCCGAGGCTGAGGGCAAAAAGATGATTGGTAAATCCCTCGTGTTTTAGGTGTCACCACAGGTCACCACACCTCTCGCTTCTTACTTCTTAGCTGACTTAACACAGCGCGCGAACATGCACCATTTGTAAATTGACTTTTTTCGCATTTACAAATTGTGGTGGTGCCCTAGCGTACCGTAACGTGCCGTAAAATGTTTTACGAGATGGATCGCAAAAAAAGGACGATACGGCGTGCGGTGTGCGGACCGGAGTCCAGAAGTACTGTATGTGTTTATTTACGGTTATTTATATCGTATCTGATCTCGGAGCAGCTCACGCCTAACACATGTAAAGAGAAAAACCCAACCCTCACCTTACAGTAAGATCCGAAACTGCGCATTGGGCGCTTGCCGCAGTTTGTTGGTACTGTGCAGTATGCAAGTCGGTGAGTTCGGCGTTACAGTAACGTTGCTAAGTAACTGAATTGTGCAGTTGGCTGTACTACTCGTATGAAAATGAAAAGTCCCAACGGAGAACATACTGTATAGAATACAAAACGGGTCCTCTCTTTCGCCGAATGGGCGGGCACTATTTTCTGACATCTGACAAGTGACAGTGGGTGATATGATGATCGGCATCGCATGAGAAAAAAAGCCCTAGCCTAGCCCGGGCCAAGCGCAGCCCCCTAACACGAAAGACGGTGAAACTACTGTACTTGGACTCGGAGATACAGCGTTGAACCAAACCCCGATGAGACCGCGCTCGCCGGGGCGAGAGTCTCCACAAATCCAATCCAAGGTAACATGCTGTGTACTAATACTCGATGCTTTTCCTATGACCCAGCTAATTTGATCCTTTCATTCACAACTCACAAGTCATCGCTCGCTCGCACTAAACCGTGATACGGTGATTTGATCCCGGACCCCGATGCGATGACGCTAGTGCGGCACCATAAAGTCGAGGCGGCTTGGCGCTCCAGTACAGTACTACTGTGCTATAAGGGGGTATTGAAATTCCCACGAGCCACTAGAGCCTGGGGGTGACATGGGCGTGATGCTAATTCAAGTTCCATGTAGAGATCACGAAAATATACCAAAATCAGTGGATATAGTCAATTTGAAGTTATTTCGTTGTGCTGTTGAAGCTACAGAAAATGATTACTGCTGTTCTGCACCTACTCATGGTACAGCTGCCGGCAGCATAGTGCCGCCCGAGTCAATTTCCAATTGAAATAGTGTCAAGTCAATCGGCATCACAGCAGGCGGAGCATCTATGACCCATCTGTCATACACTAGCTCCTACGTGGCGTAGCGTATTGCTCCCAAGCATTTTTTTTTCGTTTCATTTGGCGCAGCTTCACGTACGAGTCCACGCCGCTCATGCATGTACAGCGCGCTTATTAATAATTACGCTTTCGCCTGGGTCTGTGGAGATTCCGATAATTTCAACAGGTTCCCCCTTGGCTGATCAATCAATCGGATGGAGCGAGCTGTCAGCTAGACCGTTAGGGCCGCGGCCGGTGAGACAAGGTTGTCGTAGAGGCAGATCTGTGATCCGTTCAACCTAACCAATCTTGTTACTTGTAAGCAGCCAACGCCAGTTTCTGGTCCTGCCAACACAGATCACGAACCCCGAGTTGAAATGTGTTTCCTATTGTCAGGTTCACCTGCACCTGAAAATGAGGTGAGTGGCAGGATTGTCTATCAAAATTCACCTGGCGTGTGAGTGTGAGTTGCATACGTGAGAAAGTTTAGAAGTGACAACAGGTGGTGTGAGAAAGAAATGAAGCAACGACGAGTACACCCGTAAAAATCAAGTACTTTACTAATGTATATGTTCCACCTTAACTTTCATTCCTTTTCACAAGAGATTATCCAAGCATATGATGGTCCATAGGTCAGTTAGTGGAAGTGATACAGACAAAAATCCTGGAAAACCAGACGATTGGAGTGGAGGGAGGAACATTGATCTCAGCCCGGCCAGCAGACCGCTTGAATAAAACAGCCAAACATATATCATCAGCACCACAAAGATGGGAAATGAAGAGGAAACATACAGTTACGTTTACATGTCCGACTACGGTGGGGCGCAAGTTGGAGGATCCGTAATCATTACACGCATCGGACGCACGGCCCCGAAGCTAGATTTATGCTGAAGGATATGGACACTGTCCGGACTACCCTTAGCTGAGTCACCATGGATGGGATCCAGTGTTGACTGCGATGAAGAACGGCCTTCGCGTTCCTCGGCCTCGGCAGCACCATCATACCGCGGCGCGGGCTTGCGGCGAGGAGAGGTAACGCTTAGACTAGGAGAGTATTGAAGATGTGTATGCTCCAACGGGATCGCCTCTCCCGGATGAGCACCGTACGAAGCGCGGCTTCCAGGCCGTTCCGGGTTGGCCGTGGCTCGGCCGTCACGATAACTAGCAGTCATCTGCGCAGAGGTACGCAAAGATTGCGTGCGAGTGGGTTGTTGAGGAGGGTGCGAGGCTTGCGCGACAGCAACCAACTTTTCGTGCCCAACAGTGCTGATCTCCTCGTCTGATCCGATGATCGTTTGTTCGGCCTGAAGATTTGGAGAAGGCTTCTGTACCGAAGACCTAGTAGTGTTATTGCCCGACCGCAATTTCCTAAACGACCACCGTCGGCCTCCACCATCTTCGTAACCGCGTCGAGAACGCGATGGGCGCCGGCGAAGGAAGCAAAAGATGATGACAGCAAAGACAGTAGCCAGGAGGGCAACCCCACCGACTACGCCCCCTGCAATAGCACCTGCATGGGAATGACCCGATTGAGCGGAAGAAGGAGAACCGGTGGCAGCAGGGACACGTGACGTCGAAG
>WNFO01004336.1_pt1 | contig 12219 bp, 12 predicted proteins | sample 5400251 | NCBI WGS metagenome assembly WNFO01 (sample SAMN13153354, study PRJNA577476) | soil metagenome | isolation source: 100 cm saprolite under Madrone tree | place: USA:California | collected 2016-06-14
CGGACCGTAGAGTAACCGCGGTGTAATTAAGCTACTCTATTCTGTCACAAGTCTGGTGTCTCTCTACTCGAGTTTCTGCTATTCAGACTCGGCGTACTTGGGATCTTTCTTTAACAACCCGCCCGCTAACCACGATCCCGCTAACAGACCCCCAATAACCCAAATGCCCTTGACTTGGTCATTGTCGAGCGTTCTGTGGTGAGATTTGCTTATCCCCGTCTCTGTCGAAGTTAACGTTTCCTCGTACAAATCACCGTGCAAGGGTAGCCGGCCCTTGCCATACTTAAACGCGCCAAGGTCTTTCGGTAGCATGAGGTCATCTGCGACATCCAGAAAGAGGCTGCGCATGTTCGAAGCCTTCGGGACAGACGCCTGCTCAGCGGGATAGTGCTCCACGGTGACATGCTCCCGGATGGCTGCAGAGATATGCGTCGAGTCGGCACGAGCCGAATCTCCTGCGACAACGATGACCTTGGGGACCTGTGGTTCTTCAGATAAGGCAGGGGCAGCCCTCGCCTTGGCACGTTCGGACTCCCAAAAATCCGGGGTGAAGGGCTGAGGAAAGGAAGAAAATTGCAGACGTCACTTTTGAGCAGATTTCGCTAGACAGTCGTATAACTGTATCCGTACGATGTGGACGTCTGTCTCTGGCGGAGGAGCGGAAAGGTCTGGAAGCTTGATGTTCAGGTATGGCGGCGGCTTGAAGGAAGACTGGGACGGAGTCGGACGCGCATCCCGCGCGACACTGTAAGGAAGGGGTGAGTAGAGTGTATCGTCCGAATAGAAAGGAGCGGATAGTCACGTAGAGCACGTAAAGTTACGGAAGTGCACGCTGGGAGAAAAGGCGGATGATTTGAAGGCAGACCGCAACATGTGTAGACGATCTGACTAAGCGGCAGGGTCAAGGGTGAGGCGTGTCAGGTGGCGATGCAGATTGACTCGGACGCCGCCTGGCTTTAAGCCTTGCGCTTTCCAACCCTCCCTCTGATCTCATCTCGCATCATCTCTCTTGACGTCGTGGCTGCCTTTCCGACACAATGCTCCTTTCCCCCGCGTGAGTTTCTTCATCTCTACCGGTCATCTTCCCTCAATCAGCTGTTCTTCTCCCCCAGAGCAAGCAACGCCAGTCTACCTTCCCAAGGCTTCTGGTCAAAACTGAAGCCGGGAGGTGGAAGGCTCACCAAGGAAGCAGAAATGCGTCAACAGCAGCAACAACAGATGGCCCTTAGCAGGCAGCGTCTCCTCACTCTCGTCTATGGGGATATGGAGACCGTCCGAATGGTGTGTACATTCTAAGCTCTTTCTCTATCACCGCATGGCTGATGCAATGCACTCAAGCTCCCAAACACGTTTGTGGTACAGTTCTATCCCTTGTATTTTTATTCCTATCTTTCAATGCATAATTCTCCTTTGGACCTAGGAACTTGATGCCCTAGCCAGGGACTGGGCGAAACCCCCGCCGGATGCGCTTTTCAGTCTTCGGGTTCCGATAGACTATGTCCATATTCAGACTGCCGTAAGGTCATTCCGGATCATATCATCCCCTTGCTCATTATCTACTGCAGCGTCTCGTATCCGGAGATTATGTCTATGTATGCAGCTCTCTTATGTTCTCCACTTCTATCTAACGGAGCAGCCATAGCTGTCTAGTGAAGATTCGTACCAAATAGCGACTATGGGCGTTCCTGGTCTTCGAGTCGAGATAGTTAGTGATGCACCTCCTCCCCCGGATGAGCCGCCGTGAGTGATCCTGTTGTGGGTATTCCCTCCGGTCTAAATTCCATTTCTCTCGCTCTTTGTTTTTGAATGAGTTAGGCCCCCACCGTACGTATCCTAAGTTCTTCTTATATCATCCCCCTTGACCACAACCTCTTGCTACATATAGTCCCCCACCTGTTCTAGACATGCCAGCTACATTTAGTCTGGAGCTATCTCCTGGTCAATATGTTGCCTTGGACACCACTGTGTCTTCGGATGAACTGGACATGGCACGCATGGAGGATGGCACGACCGTGGATGGCAATTTCTGGGGCAAGCTCAACATTGTCCACGATGGGGATACACACACCATGGACTTTAGCGGGACACGACTTCTCGGCGAGGACGTCACTCCTGACTTGATGGTCGACCAGCGTGTCATCACCAAACTCGCTGTAGCCGCAAAGCCATCCGTAGCAAGGTGTCGACTCACCCTGCTCTCCCCAGCCATGCAATACTGCGATGTCGTCCTCTCCTGCTCACCAATGTGGAAGTTGGGCATCACCTGGCCTCCCGCAGAGCCCGTCGGCGATGGTAAAGTCAAGTACTTCTTACGAGTCCACCCTGGTGGCGGATTTGAGCATTTCGAGTCGGAAATGGTCTCCACTGCTATCTACTATGAAGCTATGTAATGACATATTTTTCCTGCACACCCCCGTATACAACTTACAGTGAAATCATAGGCCCGAACCCTCACTTCTAGACCCAAACGAATTTGTCGCCCCGAGGAATAGTTTCGCCATGTCCTTCCGAGATTTTATACCCCATTTGATGAATGTATTGGATCAACTAGGGATGTCTGTCCATGCTCGAACCGATTTTATCAAGTATTTTCTACTTCTCCCCTGATTTTGACGAAGCTAATTGTACGCCTCTAGTACGCATATTCATGAATTTTCCAAGCATAAAAACATAGCGTACCGATTCCTCTCGCCTGGCAAGATTGCAGCTGCCATTGACATGACGTTGACGGCCGATCCCTGTGTGTTCACCCGTCTCTTCCTCATCTTCCGTGGTATCTCCGAAGATGATATGGAGATCTTCTCTGGAGCGGGAGAAAAAGAAGCCAATGCACAGAACTGGCGTGAGGCTGTGGGTTGGTCAGAGAACTCGAAAGATGCATCACTTTTCCGCGTCCTTGAGACGTCTGTGCTGGAGATAACCTAACTGACGTGCTTGTGGGTCTCGTCCCGTGTGCTCATGGTCCGTAGAACTGGTTTCGTGGTATCCCTTATTCTTGTATTATGCCCCTGTATCGATTCACGATTCACCTTCAACCCTCGGTCAATGCTAAAGTGAGGTTTCTCTGTTTTACTACATTCGATACCAGTACCTGCTCTACACGTCTCTTTCTGTTTCAATACTTACATTGCCATGTACTTATGCTGTGTAGTCTATAGTACTCGGCTTGGAATGAGGAATTCAAAATAATAGAAGTAACAGCAATATCTTTTTCTACGAGGTTTCCTTTCCATTAGCCATCCCCGTAATAAGATATTTGTGTAGTGTGACGTGACGTACGCGTGACTGGACGCGACTCGCACGGCGCGGCAGCCCCGCAGCGACTAAATTAATTACGACTTAGACATGCCCAAGACTGCCTAGTACGTTACTCGAGCTCCTTGAAGTGGATTTGCTAAATATGCCAGAAACAGCGAACTCGAGCGCGAGGCAAAGATTGCCCGTAACCGTGCCCTCATCGAGCAGTTAGAGCTTAAGAATGCAGCTGCGTCTGTAACGCCAGGACCGGCCACTAGGGCGAAGGTATCGGCTAAGCCCAAGCCACCTCCAAAGCCTAAGGCGAAACCAGTCCAACCCATAAAGCGCGAGAAGAGGATTGTTGATGATACACCTCGCCGAGTGTCAGCGCGACTTCGTGGGTCGGCGACAGATCCGGATGAGACTCCTGGCCAGAAGCGGAAGCGAGAAGTACGTTCTTATCCTTGTGCGCATCGTCGATCCGTGTGAGTGACCGTTGTCTCAGCAAGAACAGGAAACTCACCGACGGAGGGAAGAGGAGGAGCGCCTTGCTGTAGAAGAACGCGCGCTCGAGGCGAAGAAGCCGCGGCATGGCGAGCTCGATCTCGAAATGCTCGCGGGGCAAGAAGAGTGGGAGCCTGGCGCACTCACTGGGCTGAGCACGAAGTTTCGATCTCTGCTGCAGGCACGGCATCCGCGGCGCCCGTCAAATCAAGATGCGTTCGTGTTCGAGAAGGACAAGAAAGAGGCTGCGGAGGTCGCTGCGCTACGCGAGCGATTCGAGAATATGAGGATCGTCGCGAGGGCGAAGGTAACTCAGGATAGAGTGTATAGCGCGGCGTATCATCCAGATCCTACCACAGACCTGATTTTCTTTGGCGGTGAGTAATAGATTCACGGATGAGAGCTTTGGTCGGAGATTGGCAATGGCTGATTGATGGGGTTTCCCTGTGGAAGATAAACACGGCCAACTTGGTATATGGGATGCGCGGGCTCCTGCAGATGATGTCGGGGAAGAGGACGATGATGTTGACCCGGAGCAGCGGGAAATGGGAAAGTATTGGCGTTTGCAAGTACATTGGCCTGCGACTGCCCAATCGTCCATTTCATGCATCAAATTCGACCCTTTCGACGCACACAGTGTGGGTTACATGCCAACTAGCTCGCTTCTCCTGCTTACCTCCTGTCTCCTCCATGGAAGGTATACACAAGTGCATATGACTCTACAGTTCGCTCGCTCTCCTTTACATCCGGCATCTCGCGCGAGGTGTATGCGATGGAAAAAGTACTCATTACGAGTATGGACATCCCACCTGCAAGCCACGAGATGTGGCTCTCGGACGCCGAAGGATGGGTCACGCATCTCGATCTGCGAGAGGACAAGTCGAAACGAAGAGCTTATCAGTTATCGGATCAGAAGATCGGCTGTGTGAGCGTGAACCCGACAAACCCAGCATTCATATTAACGTCGTCGAACAACCGAACGCTAAAGTAAGCGAGCCGTCCTTTTATTTGTCTTCCAGCTTTTTATGGTGCTCTGAGCAGAGTTTGGGACGTGCGGAGACTCCAAAAGCTTCCGGTGTGTCAATCATCGCTTCTCGTCTCCATGCGTGTCTCCATTCTCACTCGAGAGTGTAGATCCAACGCAATGGCGTTCTTGAGCTCGACCTGCAAGACGTCGAGCAGCTCGACAATCCAAAAAGGGGCACTGCAACGCTGCGTGCGGAATGCAGACACGACAAATCTGTCACTTCGGCATACTGGGACCCGCGCGGACGGTCGATAGTCAGCACGTGCTACGACGACGCGCTCAGATGTATGAATTTTTTTTGGGCCTTTGTGATCGCATGCGTCGTATTCCCCGTTCTTACACGCGCATATTGTAGTATGGGACGTTTCCCCATCGTTCATGACGAGAGATGCGTCGTTTCCCCATTTCAGGCCACTCTCCAGAATTAGGCATAATTGCCAGACCGTAAGTAATCCGAATGTGCCCTTGTGAACTTTGTTTGCCCACCACTCGCTCTATTCTCGCAATGTAGGGAAAGTGGTTGACGTTGCTTAAGGCACAATGGTCACAAAATCCTGACGTCTACCCTCACTTCACGGTACGTTTCGCACTCCTTACGATATGTGTAAGCTTCCTGATGGGGTTTTCCCTACAGATAGGTGACTTGGACCATTCCCTAGACATCTTCGGTCCTAAGGGCGATCTATTGGCAAAACTATCAGATAAGACAAAGTGAGATTGGTCTTTCTTTCCTTCTTGCGCGTCGCTTACAAGATGAACAGGATTTCGGCCACGCAAGCAGTGACATGTTCGCACCCCAGTATTGTCGAACGCGTCGCTAGTGGGAACGGAACCGGGCGCTGTGTACTGTGGGCTCCTGCAGATCCTGAGGACGACGCTGAGTAGCCCTGGGAGTACATCTCGCGTATTCTATCCTTTATCTTTTCTTGTGGGGTTCTATTTTGGTATCATGGTATAACATACCATCTTGCCCCACAACGTCTTCTAGGAAAGGAGTGAGAATTCATCCAGCGTACCCAGAGGGAAGAGCCGAAGTGTCCCAGAGCACAATGCGACAGTTGTGGGTGTTAGTTACAAGGAGTTGGACATCGGGCGAGACAACGATAGTGAGTTAGAAAAACAGTTACGTTACATGTACATAGCTCTGGTCAAGCGTATTCCGAGAAAACTCCCGAATATGAGTAAACTGATTGCGGTAATCCGAGTCTAGAAAAACAAATTTTGTGACCAACGCGCCAAAAGAGAAAACATCCAGGAGGAGAACATTGAGTAGCCAATGGATCGGAGCGTTTCAACACAGGATACAAAAATGCTTCGCATGCCCAGCCCCACGTCAAATTACAGTATCCAAAAACGAGATAGTGCGCCGGTTCCAAAGCCCGGAAATACCTTCTGATAATTTGGCTTGACACAGCTAATGAGGTAGGGATTCCAATACAGTACTCTATAGTACTCGCGCTCGTGATACGTATCACATCTATCCAGCCGGATAGGAGTATCGGAGAGCAAGGATTGGGATCAAGTTTTCTGAAGGATCGCCTTGGGCTTTATGGCTTTATTACTTCGGCAACCAATCTGTCTTTTTGTTTTTGAGAACCTTGAGACTTCGCTTTGAAACGACATTCTTCCCTTTTGTGGCCGAGCTTTTTACAATTTTGGCATTTTGGTTTACTGATATAGTAGCAATCGTCAATCGTGTGATTGTTTCGGCCGCAGTGGGTGCAACGTCGGCGTTTCGCATTTTGGTTTTGGTTCTTACCGAGGCGATTGGTAAGCGAGGGATCCGATGTGTATGCTGATTGGCCGTCGTTGCGTTTCAATCGTCGTCGATATTCTTCGTTACATTCTCCAATAAACATTTGGATCGCGATGTCTGGGTCGCGAGAAAGTCGCCGAGTGAAGTCGTCCCATGACATGGGAAGCGAATCAGTGAGAATTGTCTTAAACAACTTTGTCGGGATGGGAAGCTCGTCCTGGCAGACAAGCGTAGCACGGTCCCATAACTGTTTGAGCTTCGCAAGGTGTTCGATGATATTCTCGCCATCCTTCGCTTTCATCCTCATCATCTCCCTCATCAACTCGTTCCCAGTGTGATCGCCATGCGGCTGGTGGATAGCTTCAAGATTCTTCCACATTTCATTTGAAGTGTCGCAATTAATCGTGTGGTATTTTTGACCCTCACTGAGGCGGTCGCATATGACCTTTTTGGTGTACAGGTCGTTATACCTCCAGTTGCTTTCGCCTACTGGATCGACGTCCTTTTCAGGGCACTTTCGATGTCCATGTACATAGCCGAGAAGGTCGCAAACTTGGAAGGTCAAATAAATGTCCTCCCTCCAAGTTTGCCAGTTGTCCTCCCGAAGGAGGTAGTATATCTCGTGTTCACCCGCGTAGTCATTTGGACGTATGCGCGTGACACTGGGTTGTGCGGTCTGGCCGCCATCTGGTACAGACGGCCCTACCACACTTGGTGTAGCTGTCGTCAACATAGGTGAGGTGGGATCGGTAGGGGTTACCCCTATTTACTGAATCGGATCGTTCGATATTTTTAGTGGTTGCAACGTCTTTTATTCTGAGGCTTCTAGGCTGCACGGCCCATAACCTGTATAACCTCCAAAGGGTGATGGATGATTTGGGAACTCGGGCGTGTAGTGAGAGTGGAGGAGAGGTGCAAACACTATTTTCCTCCTTCCCGATGCGGATGCGTTATATTCTGTGTTGTTCAAGACGGAAGTATTTTATTATGTAATTACTCCACCCGCGAGGTTGAAGATATTTTTCACGTGATCTCCATATCCTCGTCCATTTCATACGGAGTGCGTTCATTTGCGCCCAGCGTTCGCGCGTGAGTGTAAATCCGCATAACAGTAAAGTAATATGCAGATGAATGATATTGTCGTTGCCCAAGAAACCAGCGGGTTATATGCACTATGGTCCACATTACAATCTAAAGATACAGATCGTCCAAGTCGTCTGTCTCAGGCCGGGTATCCGATGCCGCTGGTGGAACTTGTACCGGATCCGGTCGGTGGGCAGTTTCCTTTGTCTTCTCCTGCTCGAGCTCATGCATGATATCCCACATTTCCTGATCGTCGTCCATAGCTGGGGGTGCTGGCGACGTCGCCGTCACCGGTGCAGAGACCAATGCACCTGTGTCCAGGGCATCCCACAAGTCCTCGTCCTCGTCCATGGCTACCGCGTCGCCGTTCGACGTCTTCCAGGTATGGCCCCTCGAGGTGGCATTGTGAGTAGATGCGTGTGACGCCTCTTCCGCCTCGAGAAGTGTATCTAGCTCGATTGTGACTTCGTCCCGGTCAGGCGACGATGACGGCGGACGCGATGCATCGCTTGAGGGGTGCGGGTCGTCGCTGTCTCTGTCAGAATCAGTCACGGCTGAGACACCACCACCGCCACTATGACGTAGTCGTGACTGAGAAGATGGCTGGCTTGTTAAAGATGTGGCGGCGTCCTCATCGGCTGTTGCTGCCGCTATCCCTGTCCCTGTTTCATTGCCGTTGGGAGCACCATCGGCGTCTGTGTCGTCGTCCGTGTCATTATCGTCGTCTGCTGGTGACAGACGAACTCCGTTCACGAGTCCCTTGGCTTCATCACGCCATACGCTCAGTGCGACCTTTATCAATAGTATAATTGGTCGATATCCGAGAGACGAAAGAGAGTAATGCGCACCTGCATGCGCTTTGAATGGCAAAGTTTTTCCACCCGGTCTACTGTCTCCTTAAATCTAGTTTTGGGATATAATTTGTGGGTCCAGAATTGGTAAATCTGGAGCATGCGATCCAAATCCACTGCCTAAGGGCCATCCCGTTAGTCCACGCGTCCACAAGCAGGGGAAAGTGGGGAAGAAGAAGGTAGAATGATAATGATAATGACCTCATGGCCCTTCCCCTTAGGCTTGAAATTCTTCGTGTCCTTGAGCAACTGCGGGAATCCGTCTTTGCCAAGCAGACGCGCCTCGTCCAGCTTAGGAAGAGGCTTTCGCTTTTTCTTACCATCGTCCTCGCCCTCACCGTCGAGACCGTCCAGTACACCGCCTCTCCCTCCACCAGTCTTAGTCTTGGCCATCCCCGCCCCAGCGGGCTCAGCTGCCGGGATATTGGCGCCGAGCTCTGCACGCACGGCACGCGCATTGCGTGCGTCAGCTTCACGACGAAGCGCGTCGAGGTCGAGTGCAGGAGCGAGTTCTTGAAAAGTATCATCTATGTCATCTAGCCCTTCGAAAAGCGCGTCAATTTCCGGGTTGTTGTTGGCGTCATTTCTCGCGTTTGCGTTGGTAGCTGTGTCCTCCTCGTCATCGGAGGGCAGAAACAGTGGGGGATTAGAGACGCGTGGGGAAGAGGTTGGCCCATCGCCGTCGGGGTTATTCACTGGGTTATGAGGGACTGGGGTTTCGAGTGGGAGGTCCCAGATGTCATCGATGTCGGTGTCCATGAGTGGCGCGTGACCGTGTCAAGTGGAATGCAAGTCGGTATTTGCTGATTATCAGATCTTGTCATCTTGACATGCATGGCTTCATCCTCACCTCATCTTACGATGTTCGTTCCGGGTGTCCCGTTGCCTCTCTTATACCTCCCACCGTCGCCGAAGCATTCACTTGAAACCGGGGGCAGGCGGTTACGGCCCTGGTGTACGCTCTCATTTCTGTCTCTCAGCGTTCCTGAAGCTGACTTGGGGGCCGGCGTTGGACGTGTCACGGCTCATACACTTCTCCACTCTTTTCCGACATCGTGCTCCTAGAGCCTGTTAAACCTTTGCTTGACGTTGCACCAAGTATTCAAGAAATGATAGCAAGCTACCCTATGAGAAACGGAGATGGGGAGGCATAGCGAGACTTCTAAAAGCGTTACCATGGGCACTTTACAAGCTTTCCATCCTGCACGTCCTTGCGAACAGCTACTCCTTGGGGTCATCCCCGTTTCCTTGACGATTATACTGTTCTGACGTGGTGTGGTGCCAGTGGTGCCTCTCATATACTGTATGATGGATGCCGACCTCATCACATTTCTCAAGCGCAGTCGAGCGGCGCTCCGCGACGGAGATGCAATCGGTGTGAAAGAGAACGTGTGTAAAGACATCGAGGATGGTGTTCCGGATAAGCGTTTCCACAGAGTGGGCCCAAGCATAACATGGTACTTCTTATTGTCTCGATGTTACGTGCTCGCATGTAGAGTAGACTTCGGCCTCAAGGACGATGACCAGTGTCTTTCGGTTCATTTTGACGGCGAAAATGGGCGAAGGGAAGAGTAGATCGCAAATCATGGATTGCCGCTGGTGCGATAAGTGACGTACAGAAGAGCATCTCTATCGTCTATTTTGAAGGAGCGAATAAGACATGGTGCACCACACTATGCCTTTTCTACGAGTGTTGCTTCTACCTAGAATAGTATGTAAGTGCCCTCCTTGTGCCACAAGGTCACGTAGCTGCACCTCCAACGATGATGCAAGCCATCTCATCGGTGGATATGACACGAGTACGGTGTATTCGCCAATAGGTGGTGTTATGGAGATTGTACGTTACAAGGGACCGGTACAGAGTGGTGTATTATGCAGCCCGAAGCTTGGCTTTCTGTGCCTTTTTCTGGTTTTCCCGGATTATAGTAGACCCAATGAATGCGCCGATGGCAGATAAACCAAGGGCGAGAATGAAGGCAGGAAGGCGCACTGCCCATTCCCGTGAGGGGAACCACGCGTGTATCGGACTCGATGCATCAAAGAATGGCTAGATATTCTCAGTGTGAAAGCGGCATTCTCTCTGTATGAGAGCATGTACGCACGACAATGATGGCCCATGTCGTGTAGTAAACGAAGACGGTTGCAGCGGCGGCCATCATGGCGCCGCCTAGTGCCTTGTCTGAGACAGTCTACGACGCTGGGAAGTCAGTCGTATGGTTGCAGCTCGCAGAGGGAAATCGGCCGTACCATGTAGGTGAAGGAACACAAGATGATGTGAAATACGTGTCCCGTTGCTGTTGCTTTCCGCTAACATGAGCGCCTCTCAGTGATATGGTGTCTTCCTCATCCTTACCCTCGGACTCGACTCTCGTCACGGAGCCAAAGCCCGTGCTCCAAGATAGTTTGAGTTACTGGGAAAGGCAAAGCGCGACATATGATGGCGTACTGGGTGTGTCCCGTTACCTCTCACATCTCCCATCTCACCGAAGCTTTCATATCCAACTGGTGCAGGCGGCTACGGCTCTGGTGTATGCTCTCTGTTCTATCTCTCACCCTTCTTCAAGCTGACTTGGGGCTCTTATGTAGTCACTTCCCCGCGTTGATTCTCTTGGTTCTAGGAAATTCCTGTTGTATATCTTGCCAGAGCTCTCCACTATACAACCTTACGTGCGACCAGTTGAAGATCTCAACGCCTACCAATCTCCCTTACCACTTCAGACATGTTCTCCATCAAGTCGTTTTCGTGCTCTCGATGTAGGGGCCGGTATCGGACGTGTCACTGCTGATACACTTCTACCCCTCAACCACGATGTTGTGCTCCTAGAGCCTGTTGAATCTTTGCTTCGAGCTGCCATTCTCCGGGGCCAAGCCAGTGCGGCCCAGACACCCTCAAAAAATGACAGCAAGTTACCCCTACAGGAACGGAAATGGAAGGGCATAGCGGATCTTTCTAGAAGCGTCACCTTTCTCCAGGGTACTTTACAAGCCTGCGATCCTGTACATCCTTCCCGAACAGCTACTCTTCGTGCTCGTGTTGGTCATAGACCCCCTTCTCCTGATGACGAGTCAGGTTTTGATGTGGTGTGGTGCCAGTGGTGCCTCCCATATATGACGGATACCGACCTCATCGCATTTCTCAAGCGCAGTCAAGCGGCGCTGCGCAAGGGAGGCGCCATCGTTGTGAAAGAGAACGTATGTAAAGACGGCGAGGGTGGTGTTCCGGGCATACGTTTCGACGCGGAGGACTCAAGCGTAACACGGTACTTCTTATTATCCGCATTACTCTTTAGGACCTAAAGATGTCACGTCATTATAGATCTGATTTGTATTGGAAGAAGATTTTCCGTGATGCTGGTTTGAGTCTGTTCCACGAAAGGGTGCAGGACGCATTACCAAAAGGTCTTTTTACAGTCAAAATGTGAGTATCCATCCATTCGGTCACTGGTAAATTGTGAGACTCTCGTTAGGTATGCCTTGAAGTGACGCGGAGATGACAGAAGTAAAGCGTCTTCGGTAATAAGTAGTACCATCGAGACTGTATTTTAGGGCGGCGCAGAGCGTACTGTATTATGCAGCCCGAAAGCTTGGCTTTCTGTACCTTCTTCTGGTTTTCTCGAAATTGAATGATAGTAGACCCAATGAAGGCGAAAAGACTCATTGCCCATTCCTACGCCGCGTGTATCAGACTCGATGATTTCAGTGTGAGAGTAGTGGTGTACGTGACCTGTCGCTGTTGCGGCCTCTCGCTCGCTCGCCCATGG
>WNFO01004337.1_pt1 | contig 12218 bp, 8 predicted proteins | sample 5400251 | NCBI WGS metagenome assembly WNFO01 (sample SAMN13153354, study PRJNA577476) | soil metagenome | isolation source: 100 cm saprolite under Madrone tree | place: USA:California | collected 2016-06-14
TGACTGCCGCGCGCGTGGGCGATCTCGATTCGGTGAAGGTTCTTCTTGACCGCGGCGCAATCGTCGATGCGAAAGACCCGACGTTTCAACAGACAGCCCTGATGGTGGCCGTGAGGGAAGGTCATGCCGAAGTCGTCCGGCTTCTGATTGACCGCGGAGCCAACGTAAATGCGAAGACCAGAACGGGCGAGACACCGGGTTGGGTGCTGCCGAATTCGGTTCCCGGCTTCGGTCACGGTATCGGTATCGTACGCGGGGGTTTGCCTGACCGCGGCTCACGTTACACCATTCCCGGAGCGCTCACTCCTCTCTTATATGCGGCCCGCGATGGACGACTGGAGGCTGCGCGCATCCTCGTGGCGGCTAAAGCGAATGTGAACGACACCGATGCCAACGGAATAACCCCGCTCCTCATGGCGATCACCAACAATCAGATGGAAACGGCGCGCTTTCTACTCGACCACGGGGCAGACATCAACGCGATGGACTGGTACGGCCGGACTCCCTTGTGGGCAGCAGTGGAAGTTCGAAATATGGATGTGGATAACGGATTATTCGAAAACGGAGTTGACCGGGAACCCCTGCTCGAACTGATCAAGGTCCTGCTCGAGCGCGGCGCGAACCCGAACGCCCGGACGAAGGAGAGCATACCGATTCGAAGATTCATGCTTCGAACGACGGGGACCCTCGAGTGGGTCGACTTCACGGGACAGACGCCCTTCCTCAGAGCGGCGTGGGCCGGCGATCTGACCGTCATGCGACTGCTCCTGAAGTACGGCGCCGATCCGAAGATTGCCACTTTCGGAGGGACCACGGCCCTGATGGCGGCTGCGGGAGTCAACTGGGTCGTGGATCAGACCTATGACGAAGGGCCGAAGGCCTTGCTGGAGGCCGTGAAGCTCTGTTACGAACTCGGCCTGAGTGTCAATGACGTGAATTCCATGGGTATTACTGCCGTCATGGGCGCCGCGAACAGAGGATCGGATGACACCCTGGAGTGGCTGGTTGAAAAGGGCGCAAAACTGGACGTTAAGGATAAGGAAGGCCGCACGCCCTTGAACTGGGCGGAGGGCGTCTTCCTTGCGACGCATCCTGCGAAGCCGAAACCGAGCTCGATGGCCCTGATCCAGAGATTGATGGCGAAGCAATGAATCGAAATTACTCAGAATCATCGGGAATGCACGTAGCCGTGGGCTTTATGCCCGCGTTCAAATACCTCCAGAAGAATTTTTTGATTGTGTTTGAACGCGGGCATAAAGCCCACGGCTACGTGTCCGCTGTAGACGCCTCCAAAAACTCAATTGGGTTCCCCGCCGCATTCTTCCTCATCCTGACGATCATTTTCAGCGTTGCGCAGGTTGCCGGCGCTCAAAGCCCACCCGCCTTCCTCACCCAATACTGCATCACCTGTCACAACCAACGCCTGAAGACCGCCGACCTGACGCTCGATACCATGGACGTCGACCACGTGGAAAAGAACGCGGCGGTCTGGGAGAAAGTCGTACGCAAGATCAAAACAGGCATGATGCCTCCCAGCGGCGCTCGCCGGCCCGACCGTGCTGCACTCGATAACTTTGCCACCGAGGTCGAAACGCGCCTGGACCGCGCAGCGGCCCTCAGCCCAAATCCCGGAACTCCCGCGCTGCATCGGCTCAACCGGACCGAATATGCCAATGCAATCCGGGACCTGCTAGCGGTGGACGTGGATGTCTCAACGCTCCTTCCAGGAGATGATTCCACCGAAGGTTTTGACAATATCGCGGATGCGCTCGGCACCTCTCCGGCGCTTGTCCAGGGCTACGTTTCCGCCGCGATGAAAATAAGCCGGCGGGCCGTGGGCGATCGCACCCTGATTCCGACGCAAATCACGTATCCCGCCCCCAGCGGGCTCTCCCAGGACCGTCACATTGAAGGTCTGCCCCTCGGAACGCGGGGCGGTATGCTCGTGCAGCATACGTTCCCGATGGATGCCGAATACGAATTCAACGTCGGCGGAGGGTTCGGTGGCGGCACGGGCGGCGCCCTCATCGATGTCACGATGGATGGGGAGAAGATCGCTGTAGCCAATCCCCGCAACTTCCGGCTTGCCGTTAAGGCTGGGCCGCACACTCTCGGCGCGGCTCTCGTCGACCGGCAGAGGGCGGCCGGCGTGGACGAAGCGTATTCGGACTTCCGGATCAAATCGGTGTTCACGGCTGCCGGCGGCATTACCAGCGTGGTGATCAATGGTCCGTTCAGTGCCGCCAGTCCCGGCGACACGCCGAGCCGGCACCGCATATTCGTTTGTTATCCCGCAAGTGCTGGTGAAGAAGCCTCATGCGCCCGGAAAATTGTGACGACGCTGACCCGCCGGGCCTTCCGGCGCCCTGTCCTCGACGCGGAAATCGACGCATTGATGAGTTTCTATCAGCAGGGCCGCAAAGAGGGAGACTTCGAGATCGGCATCCAGCAGGCAATGGCGAGGATCCTGGTCGCCCCGCGATTCCTCTACCGCGTCGAAGAGGACCCTGCAGGCGTGAAGGACGGTGCGGCGTATCGCGTGAGCGATATCGAACTGGCGTCGCGGTTGTCGTTTTTCCTGTGGAGCAGCATTCCCGACGACGAGCTTCTCGATGTGGCCGGCAAAGGCCGGCTGCGCGATCCCGGCGTGTTTGAACAGCAGGTAAAGCGGATGCTTGCAGATCCGAAGTCGGACGCTCTGATCCGCAATTTTGCGGGCCAGTGGCTCTACCTGCGAGAGCTTTCCAAGGTAGAAACCGCTGCAAAGGATTTCGACGAGAATCTCCGGCAGGCGTTCAGGCGCGAGACCGAGATGCTTTTTGAAAGCATTGTCCGTGAGGACCGGAGCATCGTCCGTATGCTCGATGCCGACTACACCTTCGTGGATGAGCGGCTGGCACGTCACTACGGGATACCCAATATTCGCGGGAGCTACTTTCGCCGCATCACCCTCGATGCATCCAGCCCGCGCCGCGGCCTTCTGGGTCAGGGCAGCATTCTGACTGTGACCTCGGTTGGTAATCGAACTTCGCCGGTGACGCGCGGCAAGTGGATTCTCGAAAACCTTCTCGGAACCCCCGCTCCCGTGCCGCCGCCTGGAGTCGAGACAAATCTCGACAAAGACCAGGAAGCCGTCAAGATCACCTCGCTGCGACAGCGCCTGGAGCTGCATCGCGCGAGTCCTGTCTGCGCCTCATGCCACAAAATCATGGATCCGATCGGCTTTGCCCTGGAAAACTTCGATCTGATCGGAACGTGGCGCGACCTGGATGGTAAAGCGCCGATCAACGCTTCCGGTGAACTCGTGGACGGAACACCGCTGAATGGTCCCGCGGACCTCCGTCGAGCTCTTCTCGGCAGGCGTGAGGCGTTTGTGACGACTGCGACTGAAAAATTGTTGACCTATGCGCTGGGCCGTGTGGTTCAGTATTATGACATGCCCGAAGTGCGGCGAATTGTTCGCGATGCGGCGCCAAAAGACTATAATTTCTCGTCACTCGTTCTGGGCATAGTGAAGAGCGCGCCGTTTCAGGTGAGGAAGAAACAACTGTAGCGGCGGTCTATGACCGCCGACGATCCCGAAGCTGGACATAGCCGGCGGTCATAGACCGCCGCTACAGAGGAGATGGAGATCATGTTCATCACGAAAAAATGCCTATCCCGACGGACAGTACTCCGAGGTATGGGTGCAGCCTTCGCCCTGCCTTTTCTCGAGTCGATGGTCCCCGCTGCGACTCCACTGGCGCAGACAGCCGCCAGGCCACGCACGCGGTTCGGCGCCATTTACTTTCCGCACGGAGCCACCATGGACAAATGGACGCCGGCAGCGGAAGGCTCGGCTTTTGAGTTTTCAGAAATTCTCCAGCCGCTCAAACCGTTCAAGGATCGGGTGAATGTGATCAGCGATCTCAGCCACCCGCAGGCCTACGGAGGTGGTTCGGCTACCTCCAACCACACGCGCTCGGCGGCCGCGTTTCTGAGCGGCGCTCAGGCGAAAGCCGGCACGCAGGCCTATCTGGGCATCACGATGGATCAGCTCGCTGCACAGAAGATCGGACAGGACACTCCCCTGCCATCCATCGAGCTGGGAATCGAAGACGCGAGTTTGAGCTGCGGCGACGGCCTCAGTTGCGCCTACCGGGATACGATTTCCTGGCAAGGACCGACGTCTCCGCTGCCGATGCAGAACAATCCTCAGGTGGTCTTCGAACGGTTGTTCGGCGACGGCAGCACCGATGCCGAACGCCGGGCTCGCCGCGGGCAGTCCCTGAGTCTTCTGGATTCCGTCATGGGAGAAGCATCGTCTCTTCAGAAAAGGCTTCCCGCTGGCGACCGCAGCCGCGTGGATCAATATTTAAATGATGCGAGAGAGATCGAACGCCGGGTCGAGAAAGCGGGCCAGCAGATTTCCGCAGATTTGAACGTGCCGTCCGCGCCGGCAGGTATACCCAAGGATTTCGAACAGCACATCAAGCTGATGTTCGACCTCTGGGTCCTGGCCTGGCAGGCCGACATTACACGAGTGACCACGCTGTTGATGGCGAAGGAACTGAGTAATGCCGTTTATGCGAAGAGCGGAGTGCGGGATGCCTTCCATATCCTCTCGCACCACTCCAATCTTCGGGAAAACATGGACCGCTTTGCCGTGCTGAACCGCTATCACGTCAGCACCTTCACCTACCTGCTTGAAAAGCTTCAAGCCATACCGGACGGCGACGGGAGCCTGCTGGATCATTCCATGGTTCTGTACGGCAGCGCCATGAGCGACGCCAACCAGCACAATCACAATCCGCTTCCCATCATTCTGGCTGGAAGCGCGTCCGGCCGGCTGAAGGGTGGCCGCCACATTCGCAATCCAAAAGACACCACGATGTCCAATCTCCTGCTGGCCATGCTCGACAAACTGGACATCCGCGCCGACAAATTCGGCGACAGCACCGCAATGATACAGATCTGAAAGAAAATTAGCCGCGGATTTCACGGATTACGCGGATGGCGCGCATCAACGGTTTTTAATTGCGCGCCATCCGCGTAATCCGTGAAATCTGCGGCTAATTTTCTTTCACCGGATCGCGATAGGCGCCACAGTGGAGCCGGTAGCCCCCTGGATTTTCAACGGCTCGATGATCAATGCAAACTCGTAGACGCGTTTCGCCGCGAGCTCGTCGAGTTTGAGATTTTCCAGCAGGTGAATCCCGTTGACGGCCAGCATGATCTGATGGATCGGCAAAGAGATTTGCGGATCCGGATTCGGTGAGACCTCGACGGGAGGCGTATCCGCCCCGACAAGCATCGGACTCTGACGCGCAAGCCATTCCGCGGCGGCAACGCCGATGCCGGGATTGCCCCTCGAGTAACGTGCATTATCTTTTTCCCAAAGCTTGCCCCAACCCGTGTGAATGATCACGGCATCCCCGGCCTGCAGCGCGAGGTTCTGCTTTGCCAGAGCCTGCTGCAGATCCTGCACCGTAATCTCATAGGTTTCCGCCAGTATATCCACACCCTTCAGCGCGGCCACGTCGATCAGCACACCGCGCGTCACCAGCGCGCCGACATTCTGGATGCCGAGCTTAGTGAATCCATTACGCGTTGACACTTCATCCACGTTGAAACAGTTGTACAGGCTGTTCCCGATTGTCTGATGAGCAAAGCCGTCGAATTGGGTTCCGACCTGACCGATCTCCGCAATGACAAGCTCTTCGTTGGAGCCGCGGCGATTCGACTGGGGAGCCATTGTTGTGCGCTTCGTGTCGACTTCGAAACGCCGCCCTGCGGATAGAGGCATTGTGCTGGTCAGGACGTGTCCCAACTCAATGACCTCGCCGGCCCGAATGAGACGCGCAGCTTTCAGCACGGTCTCCGAATTCATAAGGTTCCCCGCGCCGCGCTGATCACCTGCTCCCCATTTCGAAGGACAACGCTGGCTATCAGCCGGTGGCTGCCACGATTGAGCCTGAACAGCCGCGTTCGCCAGGACAAATGCTGCCGCGACGGCGATGATGATCCCTCGCATAAACTCCTCCTTAGCTATTTACTTTGCTTTTTCAGCGAATCCGGCAGCGACTTGGTGAGCCAGCGGGACATGACCTCGGCAATCTCCATGTTGTTCTTCTCGAGCATTGCCATGTGGCCGTTGCCGTGAATGCCAATATCTCCAAGCTTTATAAAGGCTGGATGAACCCCCGCCTGCTCCAGGAATTTCACAGTGCAATGGTCGTAGGGCGCGTGGTACGAAGCCTCCGTTGTCAGGATCAGAATCGGTGTCTTCTGGAGATTCGGAAGCTGCCGAGCCGGCGACTTTTGTATCCAGCATCGGACGAGATCGGGCGCATCGGGCTTTTCCTGTCGCACGATGGCGAGATCCGACGGTTCCCTGGCCGGCGGCGAATACGAGAGAGGAACGCTCGTGACGCCCCATGGGCGAGCCGGTGTCGCGGCATCGCGAAACCATTCGGGCGCAGGAACATTGTCCGAATTGAAAAATGGCGGTCCATTGGGTTCAACTGCGAGGATGGCCTTGACCAGGTCCGGCCTTGCATCCGCTACCGGCCAACCGAAAGCGCCGGATTGAGAGTGCGTCAGGAGGATGGCTGGGCCGATCTTATCGACCAGCGCCACGATCGCATCGCGGTTTAGTGCCACCTGCAACGTGAAATCCTGGATTGAAGGCAGTTGCGACGCATAGAACTGATCAAAAACCGCATCGCCCGGCGCGCCTTTTCCCGGCCACTGCGTATGGAGACGTGCCTGCGGCCAAAGGTTGTATCGCTCGGGAGCGACAAATCGCCGTTGCACGTTCTCGATATCCGGTCCCGTTGCCGGGCCATAAAGGTTCGCCTCGTATGCCGCCCTGCCCCGCCCCGGCTGGTCCACTACATAAACCGCGTAACCTTGCCGGAGAAAGAAATGGGTCCAGCCTTCGCGGCCATCGGGCGTTCCTGTGAAGTTGGTTCCGGACTGGCCGCCGCCATGGACCATGACGACAGGCCAGGACTTTGTCTGTTTGGCGGGAATCTGGAACTCGACGTAGAGATGACCGCTCAGCACCTGCCGGTCGTTGACGGTCGAGTATTTCCCTCCGATGAAGAAGTAGCCTTGCCGCGCGATTGCTAGAGACTCAGCTTCCCTGGCTTGTGACGTCACCAGGATTGCGGCCCCGATCGCGAACGCAAAGGCGAAACCGAACGCCAGGAGCTTGATCCGATATGGCTTCATAATAGTGCCACTCATTATAATCACTGCCTGCAAGGAGGAAAGAAATGAGACAGATCTTTTTTGCCGTGGCATTGACCGTCACTCTGGCCGGATTGTCCCTGGCAGCGCCGCAAAAGAAGGCCTGCGAGGAATTGAAGAGTGAGATCGCCGCCAGGCTCGACACAAAAGGGGTAAAGAACTACTCGCTTGAAATCGTCGCCTCGGATAGCGTGAAAGATGAGAAGGTTGTCGGAACCTGCGAGGCCGGCAGCAAAAGCATCGTCTACAAGCGGAACTAGCGCGGGTCGAACCTGGCCAGAGAAAGCAGCTCGGGGACAGACGGGTAAAAAGAATTAGCCGCGAATTACGCCGATTACGCGAATGGAGCGCAAGAAACAATTCTTGATGCGCCCCATTCGCGTAATCGGCGTAATTCGCGGCTAATTCTTTTTAGCCTATATGGAAAAGAGGCTAGGGACAACTTCAGACCTCCACCTTGCCTTGACTTCCCTTATTAGTCTCTTAATAATCAAAAACGAAATAATTCAGGGACAAGTGGTTCTGCAGTGCGGCCATCGTTCTCCAATTGAAGGAGGTCGGTAATGACTGAGGCTCGTCGCGACTGGAAGATTTTGCTGCTATCGGCGCTTTGCGCCGCTCTGGTGGTGTGGGTCGCTTACGGTAGTGAAAGGATTTCGGGGCTGGTCTATGCGGGCGGGCAAGCGGCCCCGGGCCGGACGGAGGCAAGGCCGATCACGATTGACCGGGCGCCGAGGCGGGTGATCAAAGATCAATATCCCTCTTTCAGTGCGGTGGCGATCAATGCCGAAGAAAACATGCTCGTGGTTGCCGACGAAAATTTGTTCCAGATTCTGGAATACGACCGCCGGGACAACACTCCTCCTCAAGCCCGTTTTACGGAACCGAAACGCGTCATTTCGGGAACCAACACGCATGCTGAAATGATATGCGGAGTGTACATCGATCCCGTGACCAAGGAAGTGTACGTCCTCAACAATGACACGCAGAACTGGTTGCCTGTATTTTCTCGAGACGCCCGTGGAAATGCCACGCCCTCGAGATACCTTGCGGCTCCCCACGGAACTTTCGGGATTGCGGTCAACGAAGAAAAGCAGGAAATGTTTCTGACCGTCCAGCACGAGAACTCGGTATTCGTTTATCGCAAGCAAGCCTCCGGGAATGAGAAACCGCTTCGAGTGCTTGTCGGGAGCGACACCCAACTGGAGGATCCGCACGGTATCGCTCTGGACATGAAAAACAAACTCATGTTCGTGAGCAACTTCGGCAATGCCCAGGTGAAACCTCCTGGATCAGGCGGAGGGAGGCGGGCGGCTGGAAGCTACGGCAGATTTGACCTGCCGTCGATTACGGTTTATCCGCTGGAGGCTTCCGGGAATACGAAGCCCCTGTGGATCATTGAAGGCTCCGAGACAATGCTCAATTGGCCTTCGCACATCGCTCTGCACGAAGAACGCCAGGAATTGTTTGTGGCGAATGATGCCGACGATTCGATCCTCGTGTTTCGCGCGAGCGACAAGGCAAATGTCGCCCCGATCCGGATGATCAAGGGTCCGAATACCGGGATCAAGAATCCTCCCGGCATTACGCTGGATGTCAAGAATGGTGAGATCTCTGTGGCCAGCATGGGGACACACGCGGTGCTGTTTTTCCCCGTCACGGCCAACGGAGACGTCAAGCCGTCGCGAATAATTCGGGGCGGACCTGCCAATCAGGTCGCCCTCAATATAGGTAACCCCGGAGCGGTTGGATATGACACGAAGCGGGACCAGATCCTGGTCCCGAACTGAGTGGCCCACCCGCAGATTGCGGCGTTCGCCAGGTTGGCGAACGGCGGACAACCCCCGGCCCGAACCGTGTTTGGTCAGGTCAGCAAATTGTCCCGGACAATGCACGATATTCGCTACGATGAGGTACACGATGAGTTCCTGGTTGTGAACCCGTTTGCAGAAGCGATCCTGACGTTCCGTGGAGCAACCTCGGGGCAGGAGAGCCCTGTTCGAATCATTCAGGGGCCCCATGTACAGATTGGAGGCAACCGGTTGGATGTGGACCCGGTTCACAATGAGATCTTCGTGCCGGACAACAACAGGATCCGGGTCTATCCGCGCGAGGCAAACGGTGACGTCGCTCCCATCCGCATCATTGAGGGTCCGAACACGCAGCTTACGAGAGCCCAGTCCGTTTCCGTTGATCCGATCAACAATTTGCTGGTCGTAGGATTCAACAAACAAGAGAACGATCCGGATGGAGCGATTTTGATTTTCAATCGCACCGATAACGGCAACGTGAAACCCAGAAATGTGATCCGTGGGCCCAAATCGGGGATCATTCGCATCAACCAAATGGCCGTTTATCCTCCGAAGAGATTGATCGTCGCAACGATGCCGGGACTTGCGGATCTTATGGAGCCCCCGCAGGCCTTTCTGGGAATCTGGACGTACGACGATAACGGGGATACTCCTCCGAAGTGGAAGATCCCCATTGGCCCCAGGACAACGCTCAAGAAACCCTTCGGAGTAGTATTGAACCCAAAGAATAAGGAGATTATCATCTCCGATATGCGGCTGAACGGGGTGTTGACGTTTTCGGTACCGGAGATCTTCTAAGAGGTGGATATGGCGTATAAACCACAAAGACACAAAGGCACAAAGAAATTCGGCAAGGAGGGGTCAGACCTCTCGTTGCCGAATTTCTTTGTGCCTTTGTGTCTTTGTGGTTTATACGCCATTCTGAGTTGGATCCTCATGGTGGGCAGCGGCTTTGCGCAGGAAAGCGGCAGCCGCAAGACCGTCTGGGATGGCGTGTTCACCTCGGCTCAAGCCGAGCGCGGCAGAGAAGCTTACGCGGTCCATTGCAGTTCGTGCCACTTCGAGGACCTTCGGGGCCTGAATGGGCCGGCGCTCAAAGGACAGCAATTCGTGGACAACTGGCGAGAGGACAGCGTCAAGAGTTTATTCACTTTTATCCAGACCTCAATGCCGCGTCGCGCTCCCGCCAGCCTCAGCGCGGAAACCTATGTCGATATCGTGGCCCACATACTCGCGGTAAACGAGTTTCCCGCCGGCTCGAAGGAACTGAGCACCGATGCTCTCGGCAGCATCCAGATCGTTGGAAAGGACGGCCCTGCTCCGATACCCAATTTCTCGCTAATCGCGCTAGCCGGCTGTCTGGCTCAGGGGCCCGACGATACATGGACGTTGAAGAACGTTGCGGCCCCGATGCGGGCCCGACAGGAAAAACCGGCGGCTCCGGAAGTGCAAGCCTCTGCGGCCCGGCCGCTGGGAACCGACACGTTCCGGTTGGTATACATCGATTCTTTGCGCCCCGATTTCCTCGCCGAACGCCACGTTGGCCAAAAGCTGCATGCCCAGGGTTATTTGCTGAGGAATGACCAAGGTCTCGGCCTGAGTGTCACCTGGCTGGAAGCGGTCGCTTCGACCTGCGCAAACTAACCAAGGGTTTCACCCTGGCTATCCGGCGATCACCTGCTGTAGCGGCGGTCTATGACCGCCGGTTTTTCCTTGCTTGCCGGAAAAGCCGGCGGTCATAGACCGCCGCTACAGTTAGAATCGTTCGCAACGAGGACAAAATTCTCGCTACGTGCATAAGCGGCTAATCAGCGTCGTTGGTTGTCCGTCCTCAATCTGAAATCGGCCATCGCCGATACGTACCGCGATGGCGAATTGGTGATGTGACGACCTAAAACTTGTATCAATTAATCAGTAAATGATAACTTGCGCCCCATAGCGAAATTTCATCAACAATAAGGAAGAAAAGGAGAAGGACGATGGCCCATGTGGTTCGAGCATGGCGTAGCTCGCGGATGATTCGGTTGATTGTCCTGCTTGCTTTACTTGGGACTGCCACACAACTCGTCCTGTCGCGGGAAAGCGGTTTGGTTCAGGAAGGAACTCGGCAGACGAAAATCATCGGGAGCGACCGGCTCGTTTCGGTAGAGCTGCTGCCGGAGTTGGCCGAGTTTTGCGAACCGGTCCCGGCCAGCAGAGAAGAGATGCTGCTGGCAGCGATGCAGCAGCGGCAGGATGCGCGCGACGCTGCTAAAGCCGCCAGGACCGCCGGCCCCCAGAACAGTACGGCCACGCGGGACGCTTCGAAGCTGAAACCAATCCGATGGATTCACGACCCATATGCCGCATACAGCTCCGTCGCGGTTGACGCCATCAATAATGAAGTTGTGCTCACGGACGAGAACCTTTTCCAGATCCTGGTCTACGACCGGACCGCGAATACTCCTCCCTCCGCAAGGTTGACCGAGCCGAAGCGAATCATTGCAGGCCTGAATACCAAGATCGAATTTCAGTGCGGCCTTTATATCGATCCCACGAATGGCAACATTTACGCGGTCAACAACGACACCGTGGATACGCTGGTGATCTTCGATCGCAACGCCAAATTCAACACCCCTCCCACGCGGGAACTGTACACGCCGCACGGAACATTCGGCATTGCCGTTGATGAAGCTGCGCAGGAGATGTTCCTCACTCTGCAGCATGACAGCGCTATGGTGGTGTTCCGGAAGTACGCCGAAAAAGACGAATCTCCACTGCGACTGCTACAGGGCGACGCGACCGGTCTCGCCGACCCTCACGGTATCGCGCTCGATTCCAGGAACGGATGGGTGTTCATCGCTAACCACGGCTCTGTGAGCTCCAGGAGCCCGCGGCCGGAAGCCCGAGCCTCGCGTCGGGCCGGGCAAAAGCAGAACTGGCCGCTGGAGCGCGCGCAGACAGTTCCAGGTTCGGGAAGGAGCCTTCCTCCGTCGATTATCGTCCACAGCATGAAGGCGCAGGGAAACGTTCCTCCGCTTCGTGTGCTTCAGGGACCTAAGACCCGCTTCAACTGGCCTACAGGTCTGGCGGTGGATCAGCAGCGGGGAGAGCTCTACGTCGCAAATGACATTGGCAACGAGATCCTGGTGTTCAACGTTACTGACAGCGGCGACGTCGCGCCGAAGAGAATCA
>WNFO01004338.1_pt1 | contig 12218 bp, 10 predicted proteins | sample 5400251 | NCBI WGS metagenome assembly WNFO01 (sample SAMN13153354, study PRJNA577476) | soil metagenome | isolation source: 100 cm saprolite under Madrone tree | place: USA:California | collected 2016-06-14
GGTGGTCGCGGACAACCTTTACGATCTCCCGCTGCGTATGGAACTCGTCCCCGCCGTACGTCTCCCCGACGACGCCATTCTCCAGATGGATGCGCGTTACGATCGTGGGCCGTGATCTCACTTCATAGGTGCCACCCTTGAACGCTCTCTCCAGCTTGAGGTCCAGCGGAATGATCTCGATGCCTTCAATTTTCATAATCTTACCCACTAATCGCATCATCGCTTGGTCGGTGCGGCCGCGACACCTGAGCGCCACTTCCGTGGGCCGCGCCCTCCTCCAGAACTCTCCCCATGGCACCAATGAATCTTGCACCGGTGCGGCCATCGATGACGCGATGATCCGCCGCGACCGCGATGATGCATCCCCTGCGAATGGCCACGTTGCCCTTGTGCGGCATGACACGGCCTGCTATTCGCCCAACTGCGACGATTGCCGTTTGACCGGGGCTGATGATCGCCTCGAACTCATCAGCCTCATCGCGTATGAGGCTGGACAGTGAGATCGACGCGGGCGCCGTGAGACTTTGGTCCAACCGACCGGCGCGCGCGGCTGCCAGCGCCGATCTGCGTCGCGCCGCCAACTGCTCCACGTCGACTCCGCCCACGTCTTTGAGTACTGGAATCAGCAGCCCGTGGTCGGTGCTGACGACAAGCCCGATATTAGTTGACGCGAGGTCCTCGGCGAGCATGCGTTGAGGGTTCCACACGCATCGGAACTCCGTCACTTGGGCGACCGCACGGGCGATCGCGTACAGCAGGTAGTCCGTTTCGCTCCGCTGTCGCTCGAATTGCGCCAGATCCGCCAGGACCGCCTCCATGTCAATCCAGCGAGACAGCACAAAAGCCGGAATCTCGCGTCGGCTTGCCGTTACCTGCATCGCGGTCTGCCGGCGCGACCTGGTCAGTCGCTCCAACCCGGACAGCAGCCCCTGACCGCCAGCCACTCCTCGCGTGATCCTTTGGGCTGATGGCTCGGCTGTCCTGTCGATATCGGCGCGCACGATGCGGCCACCGGGACCCGTGCCACGGACACTGTCAAGATGAATTCCCGCCTCCCGGGCAATACGCCGCGCCAACGGTGAGGCAAGCAGGCGTCTGGGAGCGGCGTCGGGAACGGTAGGCGAAGCACCGACCGCGGATGTTTGATCGCGGCCGTCGATAGCGCTGCCCACGGTCTCGGGTGGCTGCGCGTCGGCTGCCGCGATCATATCGATCTCGCCCTGCTCATTCTCAGTCAGGATCATGACAAGAGCCGCTCCGACCGCGGCCACCTCACCGGCGGCAACCGCAGGTGTGCCTAATATTCCGGTAGCCGGAGCCTCGATCGTTAAAGTCGCCTTGTCAGTTTCGATCTCCAGAACGACTTCGCCAGACAACACCCGATCTCCCGCCGCCTTGTACCATCTCACAACCGTTGCCTCTGCTGTCGTGGCACTGAGCTTCGGCATGGAGAGCACCGTGGCCATCAGATCGATCGTCCGATGAGTTCGCGGGCGACCTCGGCAATGCGCTCGACGCTGGGAATGGCGTGATCCTCGATGGGTGGGCTGTACGGCAGCGGCGCCTCCGGCAGCCCCATCCTGACCGGTGGCGCATCCAGGTAGTCGAGTGCCTGGTAGACGACCTCCGCGACAACACTGCTTCCCCACCCGCCGTGCACCGCTTGCTCCTCAACCGTCAAAAGCCGCGATGTCTTCTTCACGCTATCGATGATCGCTGCAGCATCAAGCGGCCGCAGCACACGCAGGTCGATGACTTCCGCCGAGACGCCGGCGCTCTCCAGCCGCCGTGCGGCTTCTAGAGCCCGTGGCACCATCGCGAGACTCGCGACTATCGTCACGCTCTCGCCGGGAGAAATGACCCGCGATCCATCGAGCTCGCGGATACCCGCTTCACCAAACATCACGGGCCCTTTGGTCCCGAGCAGAGCTTTGTGTTCCAAAACAACCACGGGGTCCGGATCCCGGATCGCTGCACGGATCATTCCATACGCTTCAGCCGGCGTGGACGGAACAACGATTCTCAATCCCGGCACATTCAGGAACCAGCTCTCACAGGTTTGCGAATGTTGCGGGCCGAACCTGAGCCCACCGCCGCCGATCGCCCGAATGACGAGCGGCGCGTGCATCCGACCGCCCGACATGAAGTGGTGCTTGGCTATCGAATTCACGATCTGGTCGAAGCACACGCCGAGAAAATCGGCAAACATGATCTCGACCACGGGTCGGTAGCCGGCCACGGCAAGCCCGAGCGCCGCACCGACGAACGCTTGTTCCGCGATCGGTGTGTCACGCACCCGTGTCGGTCCGAACTCCTTATGGAGACCCATCGTAGTCTTCAAGGGACCTTCCGACTCACCAATATCCTCCCCGAGGATCAGCACCTTGGGGTCGCAACGCATCTCATCGCCAATGGCGCGGCTGATCGCTTCCCGATAGCTCACTATCTCCGGCGACAGCGGATCTTCTTGTAGGAGCGCTGCAGATCGAGAATCGCTCATGTCCTGGCCAGCGTGCATTTGAGGTATGCGTTCGCATCCGGCCAGGCAGCAGCCGCAGCTTCGCGCGCTGCGGCCTCGACCTCCGCGGCCGCTGCCAGCTTGATCTCCTCGAGGTCTCGGGCCTCGCAAATTCCGTGCTCCAGGAGTCTCTTTTCGAACATCGGCAGTGGATCCCGCGCGAGCCACGCTTCGACTTCCGCCGGTGGACGATACTTCCCGGGATCGGTTCGCGAGTGGCCGGAATGACGATACGTGCGGCATTCGAGGAACGTCGGTCCGCCGGCGGCCCGCGCCCGCGCGACCGCCTCCGAGGTTGCCTCCCGCACCGCAATGACATCGTTTCCGTCGACAGCGACCGAGTGCATTGAATATGCCGCACCGCGACGCACGAGGTCCTCGAAAGGCGTAGTGCGATCTATCCGCGTGAACTCGCCGTAGTAATTGTTTTCACATACAAAGAGCAGCGGTAGGTTCCAGACCGCCGCGATGTTCAGCGATTCATGGAACGCTCCGATGTTAGCTGCACCGTCACCGAAGAATGTCGCCGCCACCTGGCCGCGGCCCGACAATTGCGCCGCAAGACCGGCGCCGATGGCGACCGGCAGACCTGCGCCGACGATCCCGGCAGCAGCGATCAGATTCAATTGTGGGTCTGTGAGATGCATCGAGCCGCCGAGCCCGCCGCACACGCCGGTGCGGCGACCGAATATCTCCGCGAACGCGGCTGTCATCGACATGCCGCGCGCGATGCAGACACCGTGGCCGCGGTACGTGTATGTGAGATAGTCGTCTGCGCGCAGCGCGCAGGTCACACCTGCACACACGGCCTCCTGGCCTATGCACAAGTGTGTAGTGCCATAGACCAGGCCTTCCAGGTACGCGCCACGTACGCGCTCCTCGAACTTTCGGATGCGTACCATAGCCGTATACATCTGCAGCATCTCGACCCGGCTCTCTGCATAAACGAGAGTTTCACGCCCATACGGCACAGCGCTGCTCGCTTGAGCCACGGCATTCCCCGTTTCCAGATCACTTCGGGTCATCATAAAATGGAATCGTTTCCATCGCAAGGTCGCAGCGGCAGTTTGCTCAGATCCGGCAGTGCCCTGCCGGTGCGGCACCGACATCGCGCTCGCAGCGCCCTGACCGCACAAGCGCCGTTCGTCTACCCCAACGCCTAGCTGCAGTGCGCCTCACGAAATCGCCGCGCCGGTTCGCCCCCGAGTGCGGGCGCCTGCGGTCGCGTTCCAAAAGACAATCACCTGAAAGCCGAGCACCGCAGGCTCGATCCATGATCATCTTTTCGGACATCGCTGTCCAGGTCGTGGATCGGGCGCAAGCAGTGGCGATTGCGCTGAGTGCAATGCCTCCAAGCCCGCCGCGCGACTCGCTGTTGACGAACATCAGGCGCTCACACTGGCGTTTCGCACAGCCCCATGCGTTGACTCCGCAACCGTTCCGAGTAGTCTATTGGAAACGGTTCCAAAGCACGACAGTGCAAGCTAGCGGGCGCTTCGATGCTCACGGTGGCGATCTTCGGTGCAGGGCAACTCGGCAACGGCGTCGCCGCCCTGCTCCAGGCTGGCGGACGCTGCACGGTTCTGGGCCCCTTCGGCCGGGCTCAACGTGCGCAGGCGCTCGCATCGGGTGCGGACGTCGTGCTGATAGCGACCACGACTCGGTTCCGGGACGTTGCCCAGGACATCGAGATCGCCGTACGAGCCGGTTCCGACGTTCTCGTATCAGCGGAAGAATGCGCCTACCCCTTTGCCGTCGACGAACAGCTGGCCCGCCGGCTTGATCAGCTCGCAATCGAGCGGGGGGTCAGCATCGCCGGCTGCGGTTTGAATCCCGGACTGATTTTCGACGCGCTAGTGCTCACGCTCCTTGGCGCAGTACCTGGCAATTGCCTGATCGAGGTACGCAGGACCGTGGATATCTCCGGCTTCGGGACGGCGGTCCTGAGACGGATCGGAATTGGTCACAGCGCACGAGCGTTTGCCGAAGCGGTTTCGCGGGGGGAAGTTCTCGGCCATGCTGGATTCCCTCAGTCCATGTCGGTGGTGGCCGCCGCAATGGGATTGACCTTGGATCGAATCACCAAGGAGCTGCAGCCCGTCATAACGGACAGCGAAATCACTCTCGCAGGGCGATTCTCGATCAAGCCAGGCGAGAGCGCCGGGGTGGATCAGACATACACGGGGTTCATCCAAGGCACTCGGTGGTTCACGTGCCATTTCTTCGGTCACGTAGACCTGGCGCGCATCGGCAAGACGACCGCGGACGACATTGAGTTCAGCCGAGGAGACGCTCCCGTACAAAGCTTCCAGATCCGCCCCGGAATCACGGCCCAGATGGGCTCGCAGCACATGCTGGCGAACTCAGTCGATCGGATCGTCTGCGCGCCACCTGGCTGGCGAACCGTCGCCGAACTACTGCCCGCGCATCCCGTGGTTCCAAGACACACGCCGGGTCCGTGATTCTGGAGTCACCGACATCGTCCGGAGATCCTACGTGACAGCCGCGCCCAAGATCGCTCGAGTGACGGTCCACCCGGTCGCCTACCCTGAGCCGAACGACAGTAACGCCACGCGCTACCTGACTTTCGTACGCATTGAGTCGGCCGACGGAGCCGTCGGCTGGGGAGAGGCCATCACTCAGTTTCCCGCGAGCACCCGCGCGACTGCGGTGATCATAGCAACACTCGCGGATGATCTGATCGGCAAGAACCCGCTGGACAACATCGGCATCTGGCATGACATCCGCGAGCAAACGTGGTGGTATTCGTATCGCGGCGGCGTTGCGCACTTCGCTCTCTCTGCCATCGACATTGCGCTGTGGGACCTGCGAGGTAAACTCACCAGTCAGTCTCTGTTGCAGATGATCGGCAAGCGCGATGCCGCGCCGCAGACGCGCATCCCGGTGCTCGCTTCGACTCATGCATTTCACGCTGACCTCCAGCGGGAGGTGGAACGGCACGCGCAGTATGTGCAGCGGGGCTATCTCGGCGTGAAGATCGGCCTCGGCAAGCGCGGCGACGCCCGGCTTGGTTACGACGTTGAGCGCGATATCGCGTTCGTGAGAGATCTGCGCGCCGCGCTGGGCCCAAAGCCCTGGATCATGTTGGACCGCGGCCATTCCTTGACCTGGACCGTGGATGAAGCCATCCAACGCGTACTGGCTTGGCAGGAGCAATGTCTGAAATGGGTGGAAGAGCCATTCGAACCCTGGGAATTGGAACACTTTCGCAAGCTGCGGGCGCACGCGCGCTGCATGATCGCGGGCGCCGAGCGGGAGTGGGACTATCGTGGCTACAATGAAGTAATCGCTTCCGGAACGCTTGACGTGATCGGCTGCGATGTCGGTCGTGTCGAGGGCATTACGGGCGCCCTCGGAGTGATCAGGCTTGTGGAAGCCGCCGGGCTATGGTTCAACAGTCATGCATGGTCCAGTGCGGTCAATACCGCCGCCTCGATCGCACTCTCTGCGTCCACGCGGCGCTGTCTGGTGCAAGAATTGAAGCCCGACGAGAGTCCGATGCAACATGAGCTGGTGCGCGAGCCGTTGGTTCCGCAGAACGGCACGATCGGCGTACCCACGCAACCAGGTCTGGGTGTGGAGATTGACGAGAAGGTGCTGCAGCGATATGCCTTCCGATGACATTCTGGGACTCGCCGGACGAGTGGCGGTCGTAACGGGCGCCGCCAGCGGACACGGACGCGCCACGACGGAGCTGCTGGCGAAGTTCGGAGCGAACGTGGTGCCCTGCGATGTCAACGCAGCTGAGCTCGCAAAGGTTGCGGCGACTCTTGCGCGGTCCCGCGACCATTTTCCCCAGATCAGGGACATCAGCAGCGTTGAGGAATGCGAAAACCTGATCGAGCAGACGCTCGCCCGCTACGGACGCTTGGACATCCTGGTGAATGCCGCGGCAGTGCTGCTACCTGCCAACATCGAGGATGTCACTGAACAGCTCTGGAATCGCACGCTGGACGTCAATCTCAAGAGCCAGTATTTCTTGTCACGCGCCGCGTGCCGGCCGATGAAGCGCGCCAAGTGGGGCCGCATCATCAACTTCATCTCGACCGCGGGCATTACGGGAGGAAGCCTCCCAGTCTCCGTTTACGGAATCTCGAAGGCGGGCATAATCGCCATGACCAAGAGCTTCGCCCGCGCCTTCGGCCGCGACAATATCCTGGTAAACGCACTTTCCCCGGCAACCCTGCTCTCGCCCCTGTTCCGCCGCGGCATGAGCGACCAGGAGCTGGCAGCTGTGTCCGCGGATTACCTCAATTCGTGCGTGCTCGGCAGGTGGACGCGCCCGGAGGAAGTTGCGATGTCAGTAGTCTTCCTCGCGAGCGAGCTGTCCAGCTGCATTACCGGCCACGTGCTGCGCGCGGATTCCGGGGCCGATCTGCTCCAGACTTGAGCGAGCCGGCGCATGCACGCCAGCGCCGGTTGTGCTGCCGAGGACGATTGCAAGGATCAGAGCGCACCACCTCCCTGTGCACATCAATAGTATATCGGTAATATACTGTTGGCGGTGCCCTCCATCTTGCGGGGAGCGCGCAGGCGCGCTGCCGGAGCCATTGATACGCCGAGCTGCGCGTTCCTGGCCGCCGAGCGGTGGCCGGCAGCGGCCTCGAGCCGCCAACCTGACCGCAACACGGAGAAGCGAGCATGACGAAAGGCGGCGGATGCGATTCGGGCGGGCGAGGTCTGCAAGCGTCCCCGCTCGACGAGCTGCACGACATGGTTTCCTGCGGGGACTGGCTGACCGCGAGATCTGCCTTGGAGACCTTCTTGGCAGCCCACGAGGCGGTCCACGACGGCTATAGAAATGTCATAGCCCGTATTTTGAGCAGCGTCCTCACCACATTCGGACAAGATGCGGTCGAGCAACTGAACGAAGCGCACGCCACATGGGAGGCGCTCAGTCCGCTGATGTCGCTCCCTCCCAGGGATCTCGTCCGCCGAATAGCCGATGTCAATCACTGGCACATGTCGCGCTTCCGCGTGATCGAGGATGCCGAGAAGGTCATGTTCCTCCTGCAACCCTGCGGATCCGGCGGTCGCCTGATCAACGAGGGTCGTTACTATGTCACTGAAGACCGCCCCTACGCCCTGATGCCCCGCGCGAGCCCGTCGACTTTCGCGACGGCGGATTTCCCCGTCTACTGCAATCATTGCTCGGAGATGGCGCGTACGATTCTCAAAGGCGGAGGTCACGGCTGGCTGATAGAGGGATGGACACCAGATCATCGCTTTGGTGGCTGCAGGCTCCATGTCTTCAAGAGCTTCGCGAACGTCAGCGGGAAATTCTTCACACGATTGCAGCTATCAGCCCCGACTGCCAGGCCCTCCGAGACAGATGAGCGCTGGTTCTCGGCCGACGAGCTGACCGAGCTCTCCACACCGGCCTCTACGCAGTTGCGGAAAGCCCTGGATTTGCAGGATGCGACGACCGCGAGCGCCCTGATTGCGACGGCTAAGGCTGCATGGGAAGGGGGGCTCCTCCCAGCGTACAAAGGCTGGGTCACCGAGCTGTACGCATCGATTCTGCAGGCGTATGGATCGGACGTATTTGCGGACATGTTTCGCGATACGGTGTTTGATCTCTTCTCGAAAGCCCAACAGATGGCGGGAAGGGGCATGCCTGAGCACGCGTGGGAACACTATTGGAGATGCCAAGGGGGGCTACTAGGCGCTAGCAGCGCTCCCGCTCGCAGAATCCTCAGAATTTCGGCCACATCCTTGTTTGCCCCGGGTGCTCGCGCGGAACCGCTGCGGCGCGCCACGGGACATCTGTGTTACTCATTCAACAGCAGACTTGGCGGCCGTGGACCCGGCACGGCCTCGATGCTGGAGAATGATGCCGGTGACCTTGTCATGCACGTCACGCTCTCGTGAGCGGCGAGCGCTACCAAGAGCTGTCGGTTGGTATCGTCGGCTGCGGCGAAATCATGCAGTGCGCTCACTTGCCGATCTACTCCCGACTGGGAATGAGAATTCGGCAGGTGTTTGACCCGGACCCCCGCAACAGCCAGGCTCTGCTAAAGCGGTTTCCCCAGGCACATGCCGCGAAGTCATATCAAGACCTCATTTCCGAACCTGAGCTTGACTTCATCGATATCGCCATTCCACCGCAGCGGCAGACAGAAGTGGCACTCGCGGCAATCCACGCCGGGAAACATGTACTGTGCCAGAAACCCCTCGCATCCAACATTGCGGACGCCCGCAGGATCGTTCAGGCCGCCCGCGACGCCCAAGTCTACCTCGTGGTCAATCATCAAATGAGATGGGCGCCGTTCATCCGGCAGTCAGCCGCAACACTGCGACGAGGTGAGTTCGGCGATCTCGTGTACGGGCGCGTCAATTTCCTCAGGCACGGCTCCATCCCGCCTGCACACTGGATTTCCGAGCAACCGCGCCTCACCTGCCTGTTCAACACCATACACGTCATCGATTCCTTGCGATTTCTGTTCGGGGAGCCGAGCACAGCCAGCGGACTTGTCCGCCGCGACCCGCAGTACGCCATTGCCGGCGACACGACTGTCGAAATCTGGCTCCAGTGGCCAACAGGAGCAGTGATTTCGATCACCGATCGCCTCTCGATGAGGCAGCGGTACACGAATACGGACATTTTGCTCGAAGGAGACCGAGGCACGGTGTTTGGACGCGTTGGTCTGTGGGATCGCTATCCTGCACCCAGTCCCGATACTGTCTGGTATCAACCGCCGGGGGCGTCGGAGCCGACTCTTCTGTGCGCGGACCAATGTTGGATACCAGATGCTTTCGCCGGCCCGATATCGGAGCTGGCCGAGGCTATACTGCATCGCGGACTACCGACGATTGACGGCGTGAACGCGCTCCGCAATCTCGAGATCGTTGAAGCCGTGTATGCCTCCAGCGAGTCGGGCCGAAGTGTCGATATCGGCGCGGCGCCGAGCGGTTCGTCGGACACACACGCAGTGCCGATGGGCTCCGCCCCCCGCGGCGCCGCATGAGCCATGGTCAACCCACAATCGTAGACGCCCACGTCCACTTGTGGGATCTGCAGGCCCTCTCCTACCCATGGCTTACGACTAGTTACGATCATGCGGCCCCCTTCGCCCCGTATCATGCAATCTGTCGCAACTACATGATTCCTGAGCTGCTGGCGGATGCCCAAGATCTGAGGCTGAGCAAGGCGATTCACATCAACGCCGCTGTGGGACATCCCGACCCGACGGCCGAGACCGCGTGGGTTCAGGAGCAGTCTGACAGACACGGCTTCCCTCTCGGGATCATTGCGGGGATGGATCTAGCTGCGCAGACGTGCGAGGCAGAAATCGAACGGCACAGCAGATACGCTGGATTTCGCGGCGTACGGATGCTGAGCTTCGGCCGCGACATCTATGCCGATCCGAAGGTCCTTGCCGGGTTGAAGCGCCTGCAAGCGGCTGACTTAGTCTGCGACGTCGACGTCGACCTGCCGCGTTTCGATTCGGTAACCAGAGCGGCTCTGGAGCACCCGAGTTTGCGCATGATCATTGGTCACGCCGGTCTGCCCACCAGCAGATCAGCGGAATATTTCCGCTCGTGGAGCGCAGCAATGCGTGCCCTCGCGAGGGCCGAGAACATTGTGTGCAAGATTTCGGGCCTCGGAATGTACGATCATTCGTGGTCAACGCAAAGCATCAAGCCGTGGATCGAGACTTGTCTCGATGCGTTCGGCGTTGAGCGCTGCATGTTCGGTTCAAATTGGCCCGTTGACCGCTTGTTCTCGTCATACCGCGATCTATTTCGCGCCTACGCCCAGGTCGTCGGAACGCTTGGACCGGGTGACACGCATAAGCTGTTCGCGGGAAATGCTGGGCGCTACTACAGAATTTGAATGAAGGCCTGCGGTCCGTCGGCGCACGGCGGAAATCGAGCCGCTCGACAAGGTCAATGGCAATTCGCTCGCCGGGTTGCGAGAGCGCGCTCGCAGGCTGCCGCTTTCAGGTGGTTCGCATCACGGATGCGTCGGAAGGTTCATAGCGGCGCTCCGCCGCCATGATGTCAGCGAGGCCGACGATTTCGTTGAATCGGTCAAACGTGTGCATCCGCGCCGCCATTGCTCCATAGGTTCCCGAGCGCTTGAGCTCTCCGAAGTACTCCTCGAGTAATCGGGAGACCGCGAACAGCACATCTGCCTGCAAATAATAGCTGTAGCCGAGATCGGTAAGAGTCTTCGGATCGAGCAGCGGAGATCGACCGCCGTACACCCAATTGTAGAGTACTGGTCCTGCTATCAGTTTCGGAATCCGCTCTGCTTGCTCGAGTGAGGTCGGAGCTTCCACGAAAATGACGTCCGCACCTGCTTCCAGATAGCGGTTTCCACGTTCGATGGCCGCTTCGAATCCGAGCACGGCCACTGCGTCCGTGCGCGCGATCAGCAGGAAGTTCTCTCTTTTACGCGTATCCACGAACGCTTTGATCTTCGCAATGAATGCGCCCACCGAAACGACCCGTTTGCCGCTCATGTGACCGCATTTCTTAGGCAGCACCTGATCTTCCATGTGAATCCCGGACGCTCCCGTGCGCTCTACCTCTCGCACCATGCGAATGACATTGAGGTAATTCCCGTAGCCATCGTCGCCGTCAACCAATACCGGCCTGCTGCACGATGCTGTGACGATGCGCACGGTCTCGAGCATCTCGGCGAACGTGACAACGCCGACGTCTGGCAAGCCGAAGCGTGATCCGGCAACGTTGTAGCCACCGACATGCAGCCAATCAAAGGCGCACCGATCGGCGATCTTTGCGCTGAGCGCGTCATAGACTCCCACGATCTGCCGGAGCTCGCCTCCCGTCCTGCGTGCCGTGACGCTCTTGCTCATACCTGTTCCTCGGGCTGTGGTTCAAGATCGACGTCATAGGCGCGCTCGAGAAATTCTCGCGAGAATTTCCCGGAGATATAGTCTTGGACACTTCGTTCGGCCGGCCTCGCGCTCGGGCTTCCATAGCCACCCGCGCCCGGGGTAGTGAGGATCACAGCTTCGCCGTCGGAGATGGCTATGCCCGCCGGCTTGTTGGGCAAGCGCACTGTGCTGCCGTCCGGACGGCGAAGGAAGAACGAGCCGGGCTTACCTGCATGCCCGCCGAAGATTCCCCACGGCGAATGGACGAAGCGCTCTCCAGATCCACTGAAGGTGCACGAGTGCCGCAGCGGACGAATGACGCGTCTCAGCCCCAGCCCCCCGCGCCACATCCCTGCACCTCCTGAGTCGGGTACCAGGCTGTAGCTTTCGACGTATAACGGATATTCGGACTCGATGACCTCTACCGGAAGGTTGGAGGTATTGGTTATGTGGACCTGCACCCCATCCTTACCGTCCTTGCTCGCCCGCGCTCCGAATCCTCCTCCAAGTGTCTCGAGGTAAACATACTGAGTGCCAGTGTCGGGGCGAATCCCGGAAAACACCGCAGTCGTGTTTGCCCCGTTCGCTGCACCGACGGCACGCTCCGGCAGCGCTTTGGAGAGCGCGCCCAGAATCACGTCAATTATCCGCTGGACGGTCTGCGCGCGATGCGCAACTGCGGCCGGATACCTGGCATTTACGATCGACCCCGGCGGAGCGACCCACTGAACCGCATCGAAGGCCCCCTGGTTGTTCGGCACGTCAGGATCGAGCAGCGCCTTGACTGCATATCCGACGGCGGATTGCGTCGCGCTCGCCGTGCAATTTACGTT
>WNFO01025192.1_pt1 | contig 12217 bp, 12 predicted proteins | sample 5400251 | NCBI WGS metagenome assembly WNFO01 (sample SAMN13153354, study PRJNA577476) | soil metagenome | isolation source: 100 cm saprolite under Madrone tree | place: USA:California | collected 2016-06-14
AAATGATTTCCTGGTCGATTCACATCTAACGGAAAGCGGCACGCGGCGGCTTTTCCCCGAGCGTCGTCGCCATCGCCGAGATCAGCGGCTTCATGAAGAACGCGTCGTTGGCGGGTGAGATGTCGGCACGCATGCCGTGGGATTTGAGTTCATCGGAAACCACCGGCCCCACCGACGCAATCGGCGTGCGGGCAAGCCCCTCGCGCAGTCGCGCTTCGCATCCATGGGCCTCTGCGACCTCGAACAGGCGACGAACCTGGCCCGAACTCGTGAGCGCGATGGCGTCGATGCGGCCTTGCGCCATTTCATCGATCGCGGTGACGATGTTGGCGTCGGCGGCGCTGGCGTCGTAGATATAGGGCACGACGGCATCGACCTCGGCGCCTTGTGCCGAAATAGCGCCGATCAACGTGCTGTGGTCCTTGTCCGGATAAAGCTGCAAGCCGACGCGGTGGCGCTTGAGATCGACGCGCGCGAGCATCTCGGCGATGCCTTCGGAAGTCGGCTTCTCCGTCGTCATTTGCGGCTCAAGGCCGATCTCGCGGAGCGCGCGGCCGGGTTTTGGCCCGCGGGCGAATTTCCGCGCCTTGCCGAGCGCCGCGATAAAGGCCTGCTCGAGATCGATCCGCCGCACGACCTTCATCAGGCGCCGCAGGCCTTCGCCGGTCATCAGCACCAGATCGTCACAAGGCTGGTCGATGAAGCGGCGAATCCAGGCCTCGATCGGCGCTGAATCGGGCGCGTCATGAATCGCAAACATCGGACACTGCACGACGTCCGCGCCTTGCTCGGCGAGCAAGCGGGAAAACTGCGCCTCTTCGCGCGTTTCCAGGATCAGGATGCGGTAGCCGTTTAGTCTTTCAGCCATATCTTTTGATCTGAATCGCCTTTTTGATCCGATCGCCTTTGGTTTATTCATCATGGCGCTTCGGCGGGGATTGGCGCAAGGGCGCCGCGGGTGATAGAGCAGGGCCGCAAATCTTTCAATTCCGCTCCCTCGAAAACGTAATCCCCCATGTCCGACCATCAATTCGTGCTGACGCTGTCTTGTCCGGATCGTCCTGGCATCGTCTCCGCCGTCTCCACCTTCCTTGCGCATAATGGGCAGAACATCCTCGATGCTCAGCAGTTCAACGACGTCGAGACCGGGCATTTCTTCATGCGCGTGGTGTTCAACGCCGCCGATCTCGCAGTCCAGCTTTCCTCGTTGCAAACCGGATTCACCGCGATCGCGGAGCGCTTCGGCATGGATTGGCAGATGCGCGACCGCGCCACCCGCCGCCGCGTGATGCTGCTGGTGTCGAAATCCGATCATTGCCTCGCCGACATTCTCTACCGATGGCGGACCGGCGAGCTTGAGATGATCCCGACCGCGATCGTCTCCAATCATCCGCGCGAGAGCTATGGCAGTCTCGATTTCGGCGAGATCCCGTTTCATTATTTGCCGGTGACGAAGGAGACCAAGCGCGCGCAGGAAACCGCGGTCTTGGATTTGGTCGCTCAAACCAAGACCGATCTCGTGGTGCTGGCGCGCTACATGCAAATCCTCTCCGACGAGATGAGCGAAAAGCTTTCAGGCCGCTGCATCAACATCCATCATTCGTTTCTGCCGGGCTTCAAGGGCGCGCGGCCCTACCATCAGGCGCATGAGCGCGGCGTCAAATTGATCGGCGCCACCGCGCATTACGTCACCAGCGCGCTCGACGAGGGCCCGATCATCGACCAGGACGTCGAGCGCATCAGCCATCGCGACACGCCCGAGGATTTGGTCCGCAAGGGCCGCGACATCGAACGCCGCGTGCTGGCGCGTGCGATCCGCCATCATCTGGAAGACCGCGTGATCCTCAACGGCCGCAAGACAGTCGTGTTCATGGATTGAGGCTAGTGCACGGGGTCCAATGTCACCGCGTTTGTCGCCGTGTTGGACTTGACGGCGTTGTCCTTTGCCACCACCGGCTCCACCACCGCGGGCTCCAGGCGCTTTCGCTCTCGCTCCCGCATGAACTCCTCATATTTGGCGGTGCCCGGACGCGGCGGGGCGTCCGGGGGCAAGCCGCCGGCCCATTGCGGGACATAATCGCCCAACCCCGTCGCCAGCTTCTCGTTGATGGTCCCACAGGCGCTCAAGCTGCAGGCGAGCAGAGCGATGGCCGGAAATATGATCAATTGGCGAGGAACGATGGGCATCTTAAGAGGGTCGCAACCTTATGAATGATTTTGCGCGCCGAGCGATCGATGTCTTCCCGATCTGGCGCGAGCCTATCCCTTAAAACGGTAAAATTGGCTTATTCAAGAGCGGAAGGTATTTTGATACCAAACAAATCACGTCCTGCCAAACGCCGGCGCAGGCCGAGGATGAATTGGCACAACCCGGTCGGCTGCGACAATCGCGTCCATTCCCCGGTTGACTTCGCCGAGCGCTTGAGACGCCATGCCGCGCCGCTAGAGCATGATCCGGAAAAGCGGAAACCGGTTTTCCACGCGACAAACGCAATGCGTTTGCGCGCAGATCATGCTCAAACAAGAGATCAGATCATGATGCGATTCCACTTGATCGCATCATGATCTAGGCGGCTGGAGAATCTGCGCTATGCTGGAGCGGGGCCGGGGCTCGGTTCGAGGCACAAACCGATCAGGGAGAGCGTTCATGTCAATTCGTATGAGGATGTTGTCGCGCGCCGCAGCCGGCGTCGCGACGCTGGCCGCTGTAGCGGCTTTGGCGCCGGCGCAGGCGCAAGAGGCGGTCAAGATCGGCCTGATCCTGCCGATGACCGGCGGGCAGGCCTCGACCGGCAAGCAGATCGACAATGCGGTCAAGCTGTACATGCAGCAGAAGGGCGACACCGTCGCCGCCAAGAAGATCGAGATCATCCTCAAGGACGACGCCGGCGTTCCCGACAACACCAAGCGGCTCGCGCAGGAGCTGATCGTCAACGACAAGGTGAGCTTCATCGCCGGTTTCGGCGTCACGCCGGCGGCGCTGGCGGCCGCACCGCTCGCAACCCAAGCCAAGGTCCCGGAAATCGTGATGGCGGCCGGCACCTCGATCATCACCGAGCGTTCGCCCTACATCGTGCGCACCAGCTTTACCCTGGCGCAGTCGTCCACCATCATCGGTGACTGGGCCGCCAAGAACGGCATCAAGAAAGTAGCAACCCTGACGTCGGACTACGCTCCCGGCAACGACGCGCTGACCTTCTTTAAGGAGCACTTCACGGCCGGCGGCGGCGAGATCGTCGAGGAGGTCAAGGTGCCGCTCGCCAATCCGGATTTCGCGCCGTTCCTGCAACGGATGAAGGACGCCAAGCCCGACGCCATCTTCGTGTTCGTGCCGGCGGGGCAGGGCGGCAACTTCATGAAGCAATATGCCGAGCGCGGGCTCGACAAGGCCGGCATCAAGGTGATCGGCCCCGGCGACGTCATGGACGACGATCTGTTGAACAACATGGGCGATGCGGCGCTCGGCACCGTTACCGCGCATTTATATTCCGCCGCGCATCCGTCTGCGATGAACAAGGATTTCGTCGCCGCCTACAAGAAGGCTTTCAACTCGCGTCCGGGCTTCATGGCGGTGAGCGGCTATGACGGCATTCATTTGATCTACGAGGCGCTGAAAAAGACCGGCGGCAAGACCGACGGCGACGCGCTAATCGAGGCGATGAAAGGGACGAAGTGGGAAAGCCCGCGCGGCCCGATCTCGATCGATCCCGAAACCCGCGACATCGTGCAGAACATCTATATCCGCAAGGTCGAGAAGGTCGACGGCGAACTTTACAACGTCGAATTCCAGACCTTCGAAGCAGTCAAGGACGCCGGCAAGACGAAGAAGTGACTTTGCGAAGCGTGGGATGAATAAGGTTCGGCATCGCTCCCTCCTCGTCATGCCCGGGCTTGTCCCGGGCATCCACGTTTTCTTTTGAAGATTCGCGAGAGAAGACGTGGATGGCCGGGACAAGCCTGGGCATGACGAGGTAGTAACGCGTGTCGCGATTTATAATCGCTAATCCTGGCCACTACCCATGACCACGCTCTTCACCATCCTGTTCGACGGCGTCGCTTACGGCATGCTGCTGTTCGTGCTGGCCTGCGGATTGGCCGTCACGCTTGGGCTGATGAATTTCGTCAACCTCGCCCACGGTGCGTTCGCGATGGCGGGCGGCTATGTCTGCGCGGTTCTGGTCAATCAATCCGGCTGGCCGTTCTTCGCTGGCCTGCCGCTCGCCTTCATCGCCAGCGCGGCGATCGGCGCGGTGTTGGAACGCTCGCTGTACCGGCATCTCTACAATCGCAGCCATCTCGATCAGGTTTTGTTCAGCGTCGGGCTTGTTTTCATGTCGGTGGCGGCGGTCGATTACGTCATGGGATCGTCGCGGATTTTCATCAAGTTGCCGGCGGCGCTTGAGGGGCAGATCGATTTCTTCGGCGTCGGCATCGGCCGCTACCGGCTGATGATCATCGTGATCTGCGGCGTGCTCACCGCGGCCCTGCAATTGGTGCTGGCGCGCACGCGATTCGGCAGCCGGCTCCGCGCCGCGGTGGACGATCCGCGCGCCGCCAGCGGGCTCGGCATCAACGTGCCGCAGGTGTTTGCGTTCACCTTCGCGTTCGGCTGCGGCCTGGCCGGTTTGGGCGGCGCGTTGAGTGCGGAGATTCTCGGCCTTGACCCGTATTTTCCGCTCAAATTCATGATCTACTTTTTGATCGTGGTGACCGTCGGCGGCTCGTCCAGCATCACCGGGCCGTTTTTGGCATCGTTGCTGCTCGGCATCGGCGACGTCGCCGGCAAATATTATGTGCCGAAGATGGGGCCGTTCGTGATCTACACCATCATGATCGTGATTCTGATCTGGCGCCCGAACGGCCTGTTCGGCCGCACCGCCGCCCGTTGAGCGCGCCATGATCGAACGCGTCATGACCACGCCCGCCGAAATCGGAGACCACGCCAAAGCGCACGCGCGCTGGCATTGGGGCGAGTTCGCCTTTTGGATATCGGCGCTTGCTTGCGCCTTCCTGTTTCCCTCTCGTTACCTGATCATGACCGACATCGTGCGGCTCGCGCTATTCGCGCTCTCGCTCGATCTGATCCTCGGCTATGCCGGCATCGTTTCGCTCGGCCATGCGGCGTTCTTCGGCATCGGCGCGTATTCCGCGGGCTTGCTCGCGTTGCACGGCATCGTCACCGAGCCGGTGGTGGCGCTGATCGTGGCGGGGCTTGTCGCGATGGGGAGCGGCTTTCTCACCAGTTTCCTCGTCATTCGCGGCGTCGATCTCACCCGCTTGATGGTGACGCTCGGGATCGCCTTGCTGCTGGAAGCGCTCGCCGAGCGCTTTTCCAACATCACCGGCGGCACCGACGGTCTGCAAGGCATCGAGATGCAGCCGATTCTCAAGCTGTTTGCGTTCGACCTTTTCGGCAAGGTCGGCTTCTTCTACTCGCTCGCCGTACTGTTTGCGTTGTTCCTGTTGGCGCGGCGGATCGTGCATTCGCCGTTCGGCCTCTCGCTGCGCGCGATCCGGAACAACCCGCTGCGTGCGGCTGCGATCGGCATCCCCGTCAACAAGCGCCTGATCGCCGTATATACGCTCGCGGCGTTTTACGCCGGCATCGGCGCGCTCTTCACCCAGACCACGGCGCTGGCTTCGCTCGACGTGTTCTCGTTCGAGCGCTCGGCCGATCTGATGCTGGTGCTCGTGATCGGCGGCACCGGCTATCTTTATGGCGGGCTGATCGGCGCGGTCGCGTTCAGGATGCTGCAAGAAGTGTTTTCGACCATCACCCCGCAATATTGGCAGTTTTGGATCGGTCTCGTGCTGGTGGTGATCGTGCTGCTCGGACGCGGGCGCTTGCATCGTTGGGCGTTGTGGGGGCCGAACCTGATCATCCGCCAGCTCGGTGGGCGAAAGGCCGCCGTTGCCGTTCCTGAGGGTGACGCGCCATGAGCATTGCGCTCGAAACCAAAGGACTGGAAAAGCATTTCGGCGGGCTGCGCGTCACGCGCGACCTTTCGCTGCAGATCGAAGCCGGCGCGCGCCATGCGTTGATCGGCCCGAACGGAGCCGGCAAGACCACCGTGATCAATCTCTTGACCGGCGTGCTCAAGCCCGATTCGGGGCGCATCCTGCTCGAAGGCAACGACATCACGAATCTGCCGGTGCATACGCGGGTATTGCGCGGTCTGTCGCGCACCTTCCAGATCAATCAGCTCTATGCGGATTTGACGCCGCTCGAGACCATTGGGCTTGCGGTATCCGAACGCATGGGCCGGGGCGGCGATTGGTGGCGGGTGATGGGCACGCGGGAGGACGTCAACGCCGAGATCGCCGAGACGCTCGCGCGCTTCCATCTGCTCGACGTGATGAACGAACTCACCGCGACGCTTCCCTATGGCAAGCAGCGCCTGCTCGAGATCGCCGTCGCGATTGCCGCCAAGCCGCGCGTCCTGCTGCTGGATGAGCCCGCCGCCGGCGTGCCCGAAAGCGAACGCCACGATATTTTGGCGGCGGTCGCCGCCCTGCCGCGCGACGTCACCGTGCTTCTGATCGAGCACGACATGGACCTGGTGTTTTCCTTCGCTGACCGCATTTCGGTGCTGGTCAATGGTGCGCTCCTGGTCGAGGGCCCGCCCGACGAAGTCGCGCGCGATCCACGGGTCAAGGCGGTCTATCTCGGCGAGGCCGCGTGATGCGTGATCTGTTGCGAATCGAAAACTTGCGCGCCGGCTATGGCGAGGCGGTCGTCTTGCCCGACATGTCGCTGCATCTGGCCGAAAGCCAGGTGCTGGCGCTGTTGGGCCGCAACGGCACCGGCAAGACCACGCTGATCAATTCGATCGTCGGGATCACAAGGCGTTTTGCCGGCACCGTCAGCCTCAATGGGCTCGACCTCACGCGGATGCGCCCGGATCAGCGGGCGCGGGCGGGCATCGGCTGGGTGCCGCAGGAGCGCAATATTTTCCGCTCGCTGACGGTGGAAGAAAACATGACCGCGGTGGCGCAGCCGGGGCTGTGGACGGTCGAGAAGGTTTACGAGATGTTTCCGCGCCTCAAAGAGCGCCGCGGCAATTTCGGCAACCAGCTCTCCGGCGGCGAGCAGCAGATGCTGGCGATCGGCCGCGCACTCACGCTCAACCCGAAAGTGCTGCTTTTGGACGAGCCGACCGAGGGCCTGGCCCCGATCATCGTCGAGGAGCTGATGGCGGCGCTTGGCACCATCACCCGCGCCAGTGGTATCTGCGCCATCATTTGGAACGATATCTGGGTGTGGCGGGGAAATCGTGAGGTCCCATTGCCCTCTCGCCGTCATTGCGAGGAGCGTGAGCTCCGAGGCAATCCATCTTTTTCTCGGCTATGGATTGCTTCGCTTGCGCTCGCAATGACGAGTTAATGGCTTTAGGAAATAAGAACAGATCAATTGTCGTTGGAGTGAAACATGAAAAAAGCAAAACCACCTTTCCGCGCCGACATGGTCGGCAGCCTGTTGCGGCCGCAGCGCCTTAAAGAGGCGCGCGCCAAATTGGAGGCGGGTGAAATTTCGCCTGCCGATCTTCGCAAGATCGAAGACATGGAAATCGAAAAGATCGTGCATCGGCAGGCCTCGACCGGCTTGAAGCTCGCGACCGACGGCGAATTCCGCCGCTCGTGGTGGCACTTCGATTTTTTGTCCAAACTCACCGGTTGCGAAATGTTTCATCCCGACGAGGGCATTCAGTTCGCCGGCATTCAGACCCGGCATGAGGCCGTGCGCGTGATCGGCAAGCTCGATTTCCCCGACGATCACCCGATGCTCGATCATTTCAAATTCTTGAAGCGGCAATGCGAGATCGCGCATGTGACGCCGAAGATGACGATTCCTTCGCCCGCCGTGCTGCATTTTCGCGGCGGCCGCCGCTCGATCTCGAAAGAAGTTTATCCCGACCTCGAGCCGTTCTTCGAGGATATCGCGAAAACCTACCGCAAGGCGATAAGAGCGTTTTACGACGCCGGCTGCCGCTATCTGCAGCTCGACGACACGGTGTGGGCCTATCTCTGCTCGCAGGATGAACTCAGCAAAATGCGCTCGCGCGGGGAGAGCCCCGACGATCTGCAGGCGATTTACGCCCGCGTGATCAATTACGCGATCGCCGAGCGCCCCGCAGACATGACCATCACCACGCATGTCTGCCGCGGCAATTTCCGCTCCACCTGGATTTCCTCCGGCGGTTATGAGCCGGTGGCGGAAACCTTGCTCGCCGGCACCAATTACGACGGCTACTTCCTCGAATATGATTCCGAGCGCGCCGGCGGCTTCGAGCCGCTACGCTACTTGCCGAAGGGCAACAAGATCGTGGTGGTCGGCGTCATCACCTCGAAATCAGGCGAACTTGAAAAGAAAGACGACATCAAGCGCCGGCTCGACGAAGCCGCCAAATTCGTGCCGCTGAATCAGCTCGCCGTCTCCCCGCAATGCGGCTTCGCCTCGACCGAAGAGGGCAACATCCTCACCGAGGAAGAGCAATGGGCCAAGCTCAAGCTCGCGGTCGACGTGTCGCGGGAGGTGTGGGGGAGGTGAGGGGCGCGTTGTATCCCGGACGCGGTGCAGCCCGAGGCACGTATCGTTCGCCGCCTTAAGCTATGCGGACGATACGCGCCCCTAAAGCATGATCCGAAAAAGTGGGTACCGGTTTTTCGAAAAGATCATGCTTAAACAATTAAAGCATGATCCGAAAAAGTGGGTACCGGTTTTTCACGCGACAAACGCGAAAACGCGTTTGCGCGCAGATCATGCTTAAACAATAATCTAAAGCGCGATCGCGATTCTACCTCAAGCGACCGCGCTTTAGCACATAACGTTGGTCATCCCATCCGATGCAAGGCGCAGATCTTGTTGCCGTCAGGATCTCGCAAATAGGCGAGATAGAGTTTGCCCGCGGGCCCTTCGCGTACACCCGGCGGGTCTTCGCAGGTCTTTCCGCCGTTGGCGATGCCAGTCGCGTGCCAGACGTCAGCCTGTTCAGTCGAGCTGGCGGCAAAGCCAACCGTGCCGCCATTGGCCGAGGTCGCAGGCTTGCCATCGATCGGCTTCGACACCGAAAAAACGCCGGTCGAGGTTCTGTAGAAAACGCGATGGCGGTCTACCTTCCCGGGCGAAATACCGAGAGCACCAAGCAATGCGTCATAGAAAGACTTGGCTTTTTCCAGGTCGTTGGTTCCGATCATAACATGCGAAAACATTTCCTCATTTCCTTCCCAAAAGTTCTTTGAGCGATCGAAGCGCGCTCCGCGCTGATGAACGCTAACAGCGCCGGCGCGGATACGGAAGCGTCGCGATCCAGTTTTCCCGGTGAGGGGTTACCCCTTCGCGGGCAGCCACGCCATTTTTCATGCCCTCAGCATTTAATGGTTGCTACGGGCTAGACGATGGGCAATGACGGTGCGCTGCCTTTCTGCCAGACGTTAAAGGTCGCTTCCCACTTGGCGATTTCCCCGCCCCGCATGGTCAGGAGTTCGATCCCACGGCCCTGCATCTCACGTCCGTCTTGCCCGTCTTCCCATTCACCCTCCCAGTAACAGGCGATGACCTTGCCCGATACCGCACGCAATTGCTTTTGCAGCCGGTAGTTCTTTTGGCGTGCAAATCGGGCCAACAGGAAATTCTCGAGAGCCGGCTTGCCGCACGTTTCGGGAAGATCGGCAAATTTGACCACGACGTCCGAAGCGAAAGTCTTCATAACCTCGGAGATATCGCCCGTGCTCATTAGCCGCTGGGCACGCTCCAGCACCGCTTCGGCGTCGTCGAAAGTAAGTTCTCCGATGTTCAGTGCTACCGGCATCTAACGCTCCTGATGTTGCAACCGCGGCGGCCGCATGAGAGCTCAATACTAGGACGTTGGGTTGACAGATTCCGTCAGCAGCAATGTCAGCGGGGCTCGGGCAGGCCCTCGATTTCGCGCCACTCCTTGATCAGAGCCCGGCGTCGCCTCGGGTATCTCTCCCCGACCTCGGCGAATGCGACGATTCGGTCGGTTCGGAAGTGCCGGTAACTCTCTCGAAGTTCACACCATGCGGCAAGCAAACGCACGCGCGCACAGAAAGTGAGTGAAATGGGCCATATCCTTCGCTCGGTCCGTACGCCGGTTTCATCGTTGTAAGCGATCCATATCTTGTACTCCGTTCGGATGGCATTCCGAATTGGTGCCAGGTCCACGCCATCCGTCGCAGCCGATTTGATGGCGCCTGCGAGAAGACCTGACGCGTCGGCTTCATCGCCTCGGCCCGTCGGCAACACGGCCTTGATCTTCGCAAGTGCGTTGCGCGCGGCCTTCGCTAACGCGGGGTCGGCGGCCCGCGCTACCATGCCCGAACCGAGCACAACGGCCTCGATCTCATCGTTGGAGAACATCAGCGGTGGTAAGGTAAAGCCGGGGCGAAGCACATAGCCGACTCCAGCCTCGCCGTTGATCGGCGCGCCTTTCGCGATCAGTGTCTGTATGTCGCGATAGATCGTTCGCAACGAGACACCAAATTCATCGGCAAGTTGCGCTCCGCCCACCGGCCCTCGATGGCTTCGCAGAACCTGGATCAGATCGAGGAGCCTATCGGACCGCGACATCCGCATCCTTTCTCAGACCGTCCAATCGTCCATTGCGCCTGTGGGTTCCGCTTACGGCGCCTTGATTGTTTACCCCGAGTCTCGGTTCTCATCTAGCGATGTGCGGAGTTTGTAGCGAAGGGTGTTCGTTCCGGGTCAAAAAGCCGAAGTCTTATTGCCTCAAAGCGAGTTCGGCTTTGGCCGGAACGGCGGACATTCTTCGACCGGATCGCAACGCAAGCCGTTGAAGCGACTGAATCGATGTGCGCGCAAAATCTAATTTGTCCTGACAGATCAAGCTGATTTGCCCTGTCCAGTCCTGGTTGCAAAGATATTCCGCTTCGCGTTCACCCCAAATCAAAACTATAACTTCGGTCATCCCGCTCCTTCACAAGGGGCGTTTCGCGATCGTCACGGACGTGGGGCGGGGTGCGGTGGACGCTGGAAGCGCGCTTGACGAAATGCGCTGACGCGGACGGCGAAGTCGTGTGGTCCTGACGCCCCGACGCTGGCGTCAAGTTTTTGCGGAGTCATTTCCGCGAGAACGATGGTGGCAAACAAGCCCGGTCACCAAGGAGAGCGCGAAGGAAACCGTTAAAACCATTGCGTAGGGAATGCCGGGTGATGCCGGTGTCCTCGTGGTGACTACGCTCGTGTGCTTTTTCATTTTCGCACGCGAGGCTGCGGGCGCATCGCGCGCCCGGCATTCCCTGCGCCCTTCGATTTCTTTGGGCGAAGATACATGCACAGCTCGGGCGCAAACGTGTCGCGGGAATGCGGTGGCATGTGTCCCGGGCGCAGGGCAGCATGAGCGCAGCGAAATGATGCGCTGCAGAACCGGGACCCACCTTGATTCTAGCATAAATAGGTCCCGGTTCTGCGAAGCGGCGTTGCACGCCGCTATCCGCGCCCGGGACACGAAGAGGTGGCGGGATTACCCCGGTGGGCAGAAGATGGTAGGACAACCTTGTCGTCCCGCGCTGCCCACTCCGTCCCAAACCCTGGCCCGATGAAAAACGACCAAATCCTTAGCCTGATTTCCGAATATTGCCGTCAGGTCGATATGGCGGAATCGACGTTCGGCCGGCGGGCGGTCAATGACGGCAAGCTCGTCAATCGCTTGCGCGAGGGCAAGCGGATCACGATCGATACGCTCGACCGCATCCAGGCCTTCATTGCGGCCTCGATGCCGGGCGGGGTGCCGCCGCCGAGGGGCCTTGAAGTGCCGCCGGAGAAGCGCGATCCGCGCGGCAATTTCCGCTTCTTCGAGAACCGACAGAAATACCTGCTGTTCGTCCATACGTGCAGCGAAAAGCGGGTGATCGCGGAGCGGGTGGCGCTCGAATTCGGTAGCATCCATCCCCGGCCGCCGGCGTTGCGGGTGTTCGATGCGGGCGTCGGCGACGGCACGGTGTTGGCGCGGGTGATGCGCTCGATGCACGGGCGTTTTCCGCACATGCCGTTCTACATCGCCGGCAAGGAGCTCAGCCTCGAGGACGTTCGCCTGATCCTGGAAAAGCTGCCGGACCGGCTGTTCGAGCACCCCTCGACCGTCTTCGTCCTCACCAACATGCATTATGCCGAGGCGCCGTGGCTCGCCCCGGCCTCGCCGGTGGCCGCCGCCGGCATGATCTGGCACGAGGTCGCGCT
>WNFO01018047.1_pt1 | contig 12216 bp, 12 predicted proteins | sample 5400251 | NCBI WGS metagenome assembly WNFO01 (sample SAMN13153354, study PRJNA577476) | soil metagenome | isolation source: 100 cm saprolite under Madrone tree | place: USA:California | collected 2016-06-14
CTTTTGAGAAGAGCGGCGCGCGGTCCGTTGGGAGCCTTCTTTGGTCGATGTTTTTCCTTAAGATGGAACAAAAAGAAGAGTCAGATTTAGCCTGCAGAATATTTTTTCAGCGTTGTCCAATATTGAACTGCAACCCTGTCCCGCGTCAGCATACCGTTAGATCTGCAAGGCAAGCCGTGTGTTAGAAACAACCCGCTTTAATCCACGGCTGATCGAAATGTCACGGCTGAAGAAATGCTGTTGGATATCAAAATAGCAGGTGCAAGTCGGCTGTTAATTCGCTAGCAACGGAAGGAAGCAAGATGTATGGATGAGAGACATTTAGGAAATGACACGAAGAGGCTCAGATCCGAGAAGCGGCAAAATAAACCTGCCTGCCTAATGGAGTGAAAAGATGAGAAAGCCAATGTCGACTAAGCTTGAGGAAGAAAAGCCAAAGCGAGCCGAGTCTACGCCCGAGCCAAAAGAATCGAACAAGATCGGCAATCCGAAATATTTTAGTTGTTCGATGGGACGCAAAGATCCTAGAAGAAAGTCGGAAATCACTTTATACGCGACCCGGAGGTAATGAAAAGTCTCGCTGCCTCTACGGATTAGCCAATGCGCGGGCCAGGAAGGACCGATCGAAAAAGCGTTCAAGGTCACCCCTGATTCCCAAGGCAGCAAGCAACGCGACGATATTCTCGCTTTCGATCCGAACGTTCAGGTCCTGAGCAAAATAGTCCAACGCCTTTCGCTGCGTCTCGGGATTGGCTCGTATCTTTGCGGCAATCGCCAACTGAATCGCCTTATCCTTGTCTCTCTGAATCAATTGCATCGACTTGGAAAGCGCCCGAATGAAATGCACCACCGTTTCCGACTCCTTGGCAGCGAACTTTTTTGCTGCAACTAAAACCGCAAAGGGAATTTCGGGGACGACGCTACCGACTTCCAGAAGCACCGGATAACCCTCTCTTCCTCGAGGGTCTGACGGTCGCCGGAGCTCAGTAATCTCTTTCAACTCCGGGGCCTCAGCTGCAACGGAACAAAGAAGCAACAGCGGCAAAATAGCCCGGATCTTCATAAAGGGTCTTGGGAACCAGGCACGTCATTACGCGTGCTTTCGCATTAAGCCCGCCGTGTGCCTGCTCGAGCAAACTCGTCTCTACGGCCCACGGTGGCTTTCAGCATCTCCGGCGGTATGGGTTTCGCGCCTCCCAGAACCTCGGCATAGATCGCCATCTGCGCTGCCTCCTCTACAATGAGGTTGGCCCGCGCAGCGGCCGCGGGGTCCGCACCGAAGGCCAGCACACCGTGATTTTCCAAGAGCACGGCTTTAGTGCTCTTCGCGCTGGACAGGGCTGCGGCGATGTTATCGACTGACGCAGCGGAGCCGCGCGGCCCATAGTGCGCGAGCGGCACGCCATCGGTCATCTCCGAGCGCACGAGCGCTTCGTATGAGCAGCCGATGGCTCGGCTCGCCAGCGCGAAGCTCGTCGCATATGTGGAGTGGGTGTGGACCACGGCGCCGGTCTCAGGCCGCTGTTTATAAACTATCGCGTGCATGTGCACGATCTCGGCGTTGGTCGGGTTGATCTCTCCTTCGAGCAGCCGACCCTCCAGATCGAGAAGCGCCAAGTTTTCGGGTCTCAGATTATCGAAGGAGCTAGTCGCAGTTAGGAGAATGGTGTCGGTGTTGGGCACGCGCACACTGAAATTGCCGTGGTGGCTCATCGAGATCGCTCCGACCCGTACGAGAAAGTTCGCTCCGTCGACAACCGCCTGCCGCAGCGTAAGATGACTGATAGCCATAACACCTCCCGTGGTTAGATCTGTTGCCTGCATAAGCCTGTGGCATACAGACGGTAAAAATCGCGCTCGCGTTTTCTTAGTCTTGCCAACTGTTTTAGTTGACAAACCATCGTCTGTTCAATATCGCTCGGTTAAAGAAATCTTGTCAAGCAATGCCGCGTTACTGCTGATGGTGATACCTCCCGGATTCAATTCTGGATCATGCAAAAGCAATTCGGCAACCTAAACAAAAAATCCGATCTTCCTACTTCGGTAATCAGTATGTCCGGAGTGAAGGCATGGATGCGCTATATATAAAGGATAGCGTTCCGGTGGAGTTAATTTATTGCCCGCTTTTTCCTTCTTGTGACGAATCATGACAAGAACCTCTCGTGAATCTTCACTTTCTCCATAACCCCGACATGGATAGGTGGGTTCGAGCGCAAACCTTTACGGCGTTGATGTGATTTTCGGCGCCCCAGTTGTACTCGGTAATAACCGATCAACGTTCCCGGGTAATACGTGGTCACCCAGTTTTTCAGGCGCGGAATCAACTGGACTCGGTCGTTGATCCAGGATTCATCGACATAACTCTAGGGTCCCACAGCGAGCGGGTGGAGCGGTTGCGCCGCTGTTGCCTCGAGACGTCGTCGCTGAATTCACCGCCCTGGTGATAGTCATGCACCGCAAAGATGTCCAGAAGGCGTTTTCCCGTATTGGCGCGTTGGTTCTGGCGCAATTGATCGAGAAGCCACGGTAAATAATCAGCGCCCCCATGATTGTTGCGTGCCGGAAGGAAGCTCCACTTGGGGTGCCCCTATATCGCTGATCATAGCCGCTAAATAAGTATCCGCTCCAACCCCACTCCCGCCGTGTGCAGTTCAGCAGCGGAAACTATGAAATCGAAGAACGAATGGAACTGGTGTCGGCCTCCTCGGCCTGGGCGAGCTGCCGCGGACTGGCGCCGGCGGCGCGCGCGATACCCGCCAGTGTGCGGCGGGAGACTGCAGAGCGCGGCTTGTCGGCAATGATATCGGTAGTCGAAGCGGCCTTGTCGCGGTGCTTGATCAAAAGCCACTGACGATCCCGCATTCTCACGAGCACCCATGAGCCCCGAAGTTTTTGGCCATGAAGCGTGAATTTCAGATCGCCCTTCGCCAACGCGCGATCGACATCTTCCACTTCGGGCTCCCAGGTGCCGCGATCCCAGATCATAACGGTTCCACCACCATACTCCCCTTCCGGGATCACACCTTCGAATCGGTTGTATTCAATCGGATGGTCTTCGGTCTGCATGGCAAAACGCTTGTTGGACGGATCAAGCGACGGGCCTTTCGGAACCGCCCAGGAAAGCATGACACCGTCGTGCTCCAGGCGAAAATCGTAGTGGAGGCTGCTTGCCCGGTGCTTCTGGATAACGAACTCTAGAGCTTCTTTTCGTACACGTCCCAACTTACCTGCCGGTTCCGGCGTCACACCGAAGCTTCGCCGGCGATTGTATTCGGCGAGCCTGCCAAATTTACTGAGTTCGGATGATTTCGAGCGAGTTTTCTTCATGATACTCACCTGCTTGATTTTCACTCCGTCTGGAGCAAGGACTCTTTTTTGAGGACACCCATGAAGGCGTGCCCTACTGTTCGCCACTCAGATCGAAGGTCGCCACCACCGGCGCATGGTCACTCGTTCCAATTTCGCGATAGACCGCGCACTGCGCCGCCTTCGAGGCCAAAGATTCACTTGCCAGGATGTAATCGAGCCGCCAACCGATATTGCGCTGGCGCATGTTACGCCAGGGCGCCCACCAGGTGAAAAGATTCTCATTATCGGGGTCCAGCGCGCGCCCAACATCGACAAGACCCTGCGCCAAAATGCGCTCGAGCATCTCCCTCTCCTCTGGCCGCTGCCCCACGAGTGCGGGATTGCGCTCTTTCGGGTGAACGTCCCGCTCGGTGCGGGTGATGTTGATGTCTCCACAGAGAACGACTCGACCGCCACTCGCGTGAATCTCTGTAACGTAGCGCTCCATCTCGTGCAAGAATTGCATTTTTGCTGAAAAATCTTTGCCGCCGTTGGGAACGTAGACCGACACAAGGTTCAGATCCCCCATTTGTGCGGTCACGATGCGGGTCTCGTAGTCGAAAGTTGGGTGCAGAAAGCGCGGCTCCTCAGGGAAGGCGTCCCGACGGATATGGAGACCGACTCCCGAATACGCCCGCGCACCGTGCCAGTAACATCGATACCCCTCCAGCTCGCAAAGCGACGGTGGAACCTGAGCCACCGTCGACTTGAGCTCCTGCAGGCAAACAACATCGGGGCGCTCGCGCTGAACCCATTCAAGAACTTGCGTTTCACGCGCGCGAATCCCGTTGACATTCCAAGTGGCAATCTTCAAAAGAGGCATCTGTTTCCTTTACGCTTTGTTTAAAGAAAAGTATAGAAAGAGCCTTACCAATGTTCAAATAGGGTTTGTGTTGTAGAGCTATTGCCCTTAGGAGGAACGATGCCGAGACCAAAGGTTCGCAAGGGAATGCCAAGTGTCCAGTTGACGAAAAAGGAATTTTCCAAACGGTTTCACGAGCGGTTCTATGATCCGACCTTCAGCGCGGTCGCTCCGGAAATCGAAAAAGTCATCCCCGTGGCATGGAAAAATTACATCGAATACCACAGGAGCCCGCGGACCCGGCGGGCAGGCGCCGCCTTCAGCGATCCTGATTTTCTGCTGCCCATCGAATGGCTTGAAGCTCGCAGCGCCATCCAACAAGCGGAAAAATGTCAGAAGAATCGCAGATCCAACTCGCGGATTCTCCTCATCAACGGCTCGACCCGTAGCGACCAAACTTGTCCGGGAGAAATGTCGAAAACCTTTCGTCTGGCGAAAATGGCCGAAAAAGTTATTTCAGGGAACAAAGGTTTCGAGGTGGACTTTCTGGATCTGAGCCGGCTCGCGTCGGAGTATGGTCGGGTCATCTATCCGTGCAAGGCCTGCGTCTCGACGGCGATGCCGTTGTGCAACTGGCCCTGCTCCTGCTATCCGAACCACGCCATGGGACAGGTCAACGATTGGATGGCGGAAATCTATCCACGCTGGGTTGCCGCGCATGGAGTGATGATCCTCTGCCCGGTCCACTGGTACCAGGCCCCAAGCTCGCTGAAGCTCATGATCGATCGCCTGGTCTACGCCGACGCGGCGGAAATCCGGACCCGACTTTGACTGGCGGCAAGAATCCTCAACGCGCAAAAGAAGTGGAGCTCAAAGGATGGAACTACCCGCGTCATCTTGCCGGACGGGTTTTCTCGGTCGTCGTCCACGGAGATGCTGTAGGCGCGGAAACTCTCAGACGCAGTCTCACAGACTGGTTAACGGACATGGGATTGATCGCCGCCGGTCGCGCGGCCGTTATCGAGGGTTATGTCGGTTACTATAGACCCTACGCAACCAGCCATGATGAACTGGATAAGGACAAAGACTTTCAGGAGGAAGTGCGCAATGCGGCCCGGAGCTTGACCGGCGCCGTGCGTCTCCTCCGGCGCGGGGAGTTAAAACAGCCCGATGCGTCGCTGCGCGAACCGCGTCCGAAGTAGAATCTTACTAACTTGACTAACTTGACTAATTGACACGCTTGGTGTGCCTCTGTTATTCGACGGGCCGGGTGAAGAACCGCGGAGTTTGGCGGACCAAATCATGGTTCAGCCCACTCCTAAACAATTAGGCATTCTAAAACTTACTCGCGTGCCTTTTTTCTTTGACAGGAGAGTAACTGAAGACGCACCTGCACGTTGCGCCGCTTGGTTCTGAAATCGCGGGAGGAATCGATATGAGAAGGCCAATCTCCGTTACTATTCTCGCGGCTGTACTGTTGTTCGTGGCGACCGCTGGGGCGCAAACTACAGTTCTCACCAATGCCACGGTCATCGACGGCACCGGCGCGGCGCCGCAGAACGACATCACCATCGTGATGGAGAACGGCCGCATCCGCGACATGCAACCGTCCAAAATACCGGCCCCGGCCGGTGCCACCGTTTTGGATCTCACCGGCAAATTTATCGTGCCAGGGATCATCAACGCCCACGGCCATGTCGAGGCGAATCGGGTCCCCCAGCTGCGTCAATACGCTCTGTATGGCGTTACGACCACTACCAACATGGGCTTCGACCCTGACGACATCACGGAGTTCAAGGCGGAGCAGAAGCGCGGCAATCTCCGCGGCGCCCGTATTCTCACCGTTAAGTATCGCTTCATGTCCCCCCCTTTCAAACCCGGTTCCGAATACAAGACACCGGAAGAGGCGCGCGCCAAAGTCGATGAGATCGTCGTCCAGGGAGCCGATTTCATCAAAGTGTGGATCGACAGCCAGAACGGCAAGCTGGTCAAGCTAAGCCCCGAATTTTGCGCGGCGGTCATGGACCAAGCGCGCAAGCACGGCAAGATCACCATGGCTCATGTTTACGAATATGCCGACGCCAAGATGATCGTGGACAAGGGAGTGAACATTCTCGCCCACAACATCCGCGACCAGGAGATAGACACCGATTTCATCGCCACGCTCAAACGGCGCAACGTCTCGGTCATATCCACTTTGGCACGGGAGGAAGGAATGTTTGTGTACGGCGAAGCGCCGGCCTGGATCGAAGATGCCTTCTTCCGCCGGGGTCTGTCGCCGGAGCGGCTCGAGATTCTCAAGACAAAGAAGCGGGAAGAGCAAGCGAAGGATCCGGAGATTGCCCGCAACAAGCGAGCTTTCGAAATCGATAAGATCAACCTCAAGAGACTGTCCGATGCCGGCGTTCTGGGCATCGACAAGGAATTCGGCGCGCTGGCCAAGGGCAAGGCCGCCGATCTCCTCGTGCTCGAAAAGAATCCGCTCGACAACATCACCAACATGCGGACCATTCAGGCCGTCTATCTGGGCGGCAAGAAATTCGACTAGTCGTTTGCCCTGAGCCCTTCGACGAATCAGCCGTTGGCAAGTTCGCTGCGCTTATCGCCCCAGAGAGCGCAGCGCCGATTTCAGAAAGCGGTCATCCATGAATGCTTTGGGGTCGAAGTTCGGACGCTCTTTGAGTGTCGCAATCTCGAGTTCGGCGCGCTGCATCACCCCTTCAGGAGTGAGTTCTGGGGAATAGGCATCGCGCATGAGATCATAAAGGGAAGTCGCGGTTTCCTTGTCCACTTGGCCATGGCGCATGATCATTTCGATGCCGCCCTCGCGATTTTCGCGTATGAAAAGCAGCGCCTTGGTCACCGCCGTGACCCCACGTTGAACGAGATCCGGCTCTTCTTGAATAACCTTCGCCATCGTGAGCATGGCGCTGAAGGGCACATTCTTGAACACATCACCGACATAAATCAGCCGTTTGAATCCTTCTTTAAGCAGTTGCCGGTCTGCCGGCGGTGCCATAAGAGCGGCCGCGACCCTCCCTTGCATCAAGGCCGCGGTTTTAGCCTGATCGCCTGGGATATTTAGATACTCGGCAAAATTCGGAGCGATCTTAGACTTGCCGAGCAGAGCGATCAGGACACTATAGGTTGAACCGCCAAATGTAACAGCGATTTTGTTACCCTTGAGATCTTCCAGCCGTTTTACCTCTTGGCGGGTCACCAGGCTGAATGGAATCTGGTTGAAGATAGGCATGAGGATGCGGATCTGCTCACCGCGAAACATCGCGTGCATCGACGGGCCAAAGGCCGACGCGAACTGGACACTGCCCGCGAGCAATGCTTGAACGTTAATGGAATTGCCGCGCAAAAACACAAGTTGCGCGTTTGTGATGCCCATCTCATTGTAAAACCCTTTGAACTTTGCGGCCGCCAACGGAAGATGCTGCAGATTGCCCGCCGAAGGCATCGAGACGTAGACAGGTTTAGGGTATTGGCTGTGAACGGATGCCGGCGGAAGCAAAACAGAAATCACGAAGGCAAAAACCCATAGAGTTTTCACTTTTTTCCTCCCGTGACAGCCCTTTAAATAATAGGGTGCGTCACCTTATAAATCTAAGCGCTTACCATATACCTTCTACGTTTTCATTAGTTCCTTGGCAGCAGCGACGAGACTTTCCAGCGATGGCAAAAACGGCCGCTCGTCCCAATACGGGAGAAACTCGTCGGCTCCGGAAATGATACGCGGCGTAACGGCGAGGACACCCGATGGAAGCTCATCAAGCAAACAACGGACGTAAGGCGCGTACCCCGACCACGGCGGTTCGTCTTGCACGATAAGTACTCTTCCCGTCTTGCTTGCCGCTTTCAGAACGGTCTCCTGGTCTAGCGGCTTAATAAAGCCGAGACTAACCACTTCGACCGCTCCGCGATTTCCTTCTTTCGCCAATTGATCGGCGGCATCTTCGGCAAGCGCCGCGGTTCGTCCGGCGGCGATGATCGTGAGATGATCCCCTGAACGCGTTACACGCGCTTTAGCGCCAGGATTAGTAGCGGCGATTTCTCCCAAACGGTTGTGAATCGATCGATCCTCAAAAAATAAAGTGGGTGTTGGGCGCTGCAAGGCGTTGCGAAAAGACCAGTAAGCTTCATCAGACGAAGCAGGCATGACGATATTGAGATCTGGAACATTGTAGAACCATGACACGGCAACTTCGTTGCCCATGGGGCCGTGCCCACGGAAACGCGCGATGGGAAGGCGAATCACGACGGGACATTGTAAACGCCCGCAGGTAAGGTAATGCATCTTAGCGGCGCTCTGCACGATGGCCTTGTGACAGACGGAGGAAATATCCGCGTAGGCAATCATCACCACCGCCTTCCACCCTTTCATCGCCGCGCCCACCGCCATGCCCACCATAGCGCTTTCGCTGATGCTGGTATCGCGAATGCGGCTCTCGCCGAATTCTTCCGCCATTTGCTTCAAAGTATAGCCGGCAATATTTTGACCGATGAGGATTAAGCGCGAGTCTTCGCGCAATGAATCCTGAAGCGCTCTGCCGACTGCATCTCGATAAGTCAACGTCGCCATCGTTTCCCTCTTTCCCCTTGGTCTAATCAACTAATCATCAACGTCGTTTCGGCCAAGCCGGCCGACGCGCGAGTTAAATTCTTTGACCCCCCTCTTTTTCTTCCCCCTTAGCATTAGCAAAGAGAGAGAGTTAGTAGCGCTTCTAGAATCTTTCCCGCTTGCTTTCACCTGCACAACTCCACGCGAGTGTTGTGTGTAGTGCGGAACGATAGTTAAGCTTGTTATTTTCATGAACTCTCTGAGCTGTGACACTGCCGTATTATTTCAACTCCGCGAGAACTTGGTTGAACGCTTCCTGGACTCGATGTTCTTCCTCTTGCCGCACTCGCTCGAAGTCTTGCGCCGATGCGAGGCCACGGCCGATTAACCAATCGGCCATTCTCTTTAACGGATCGCGCTTTCCCCATTCGGCCAGATCTTTCTCGATTTCCGGACGGGTCTCACCGAAATGCGAACTGTAGGTGCCGCTGCGAAAAGTGATGCAATCGAGAAAAACCGCCTGACCGCTTAACGCAGTAGCGCGCGCCCAGCGCGCCGAATGGTAGACGTCCCACGGATCGTTGCCATCGACCTTGCGCGTAGCAAAACCGAAGGGCTCTGCATAAGGAATCAGCTCACGATGCTTGCGCACTTTCTCCCAAGGAGTGGCCATCTCCCATCCGTTGTTTTCACAGACGAGAATCAACGGCAGCGACCAGATGCCGGCGATGTGCATGGTTTCATGAAGATCACCCGAACCTAACGTACCATCGCCGAAGAAAGCTAAACTTACCATGCCCTGCCCTTCCAACTGCATGGCCAACGCTAGCCCAGCGGCCATCGCCAGATGCCCGCCGATCATCGTCGAACCGGGCATCACGCCGCGCTCGGGCCACGAGCTGTGATGTGGAGCATCGCGCGAATCTCCAACGGCCAGCGGGCTGTGCATGATCTCGCGCAGTTGTTCGACGATGGTGATGCCCATGGCAACCATGGCACCGCGCGTACGAAACGATGGAATCACCGTATCCCCTTTTTCCATCGCCAGGCACGAGCCGACGGCAATGGCTTCTTGACCGCGGCTGGGGAACACTTGTGCCGACATCTTGCCTTCGTGCTCCCAACGGATGCAGGCCTCTTCGAACAAACGAGTCACGAGCATGTCTCTATAGAGATGCCACTCGATGTCGTTATCACGATCAATACCTAGCGGCGATTGGGTTGGTTCCATTGTGGTCCTCTTTCTTTCAATCACTCACCAAGGTTTTAATCCTCTACCTCGACGGGAGAGACAAAGGTGAGGGTGCCTGAGATTTATATAACCCCTCACCCTAGCCCTCACCCGGAAGGGGAGAGGGAATTCGCATGGTCATCTTGAGTTGACTAAGCCTCCGCCGGAAAAACAATGCAAGATTCCGGCGCCACTGAAAAATGTACTTTCTTGCCTGCAGCCGGCGTGCGCGCGGGATGTGCGCGTACTCGCAGCGCGATTTCACCGCAGCGAATCACGACATCGGCCGAGTTACCCAGAAACGTGACCCGCTCGACGGTGCCGGTTCCAGTATTCGTTTCGTTATTCAACGGATTGTTCCGGTCAAAAAATTCGACATACTCGGGACGGAAAAATAACGACGCAGGCATTCCTTCCCGCCACTCAACGCTGCGCCGGGCGACAAAAGCCCCCAGCGGCGACTCAACGAGCATCTCATCCCAAGCTTGATTACCACTTCTTTTGACTTGCACTGAAACGAAATTCGATGTTCCCAAAAAATCCGCAGTGATTCGGTGTGCGGGGCGCAGATAAAGATCATCTGGCGCACCCACTTCGAGCAAGGTGCCCTCATGCATGAGGCCGATGCGGTCCGACAACGCCAGCGCCTCTTCCTGGTCATGTGTGACATAGACGGTGGTGATGTTTAACGACTCATGCAGCGCCTTGAGCTCAAAGCGCATCTGTTCCCTGAGCTTGGCATCCAGGTTACTGAGAGGCTCATCGAGTAAAAGGACCTCGGGTTGAGCAACCAACGCACGAGCCAGCGCGACCCGTTGTTGTTGGCCGCCGCTCAGGTTCGGAGCCAAACGATCCCCAAGGCCACCTAAACCCAGTCGCTCCAGAATTTGTTCCACACGGCCCGCCAGCTCTTTGCGGCTCATGTCGTTAGCCAATGGATACGCGACATTTTGAAAAACCGTCATGTGGGGCCAAATCGCATAGGACTGAAAGACCATTCCGATACGACGCTGTTCCGGTGGAACGAATGTCCCATTGAACGCGCTAAAAACCGAACGCTCATTGACCCATATCTCGCCTTCCAACGGTTGCTCTAACCCGGCGATGCAGCGCAAGGTCGTCGTTTTGCCGCAACCGCTCGGGCCAAGCAACGTGAAGAGTTGACCCTTGCTCACTTCGAACGAAACGCCGCGCAAGGCGCGAACTTCGCCCTTCGCTCCTTGAAAACTCTTCACCAGGTCTTTTATCCGAATCACCGTCGAGAACCAGCTATTGGTAAGAATTTCTTCTCAGATAAGACAAGAGTTGCCCGCCTAAAAGCAACAGAGCCGACAGAAGGGTTAACATCACTCCCAACACAGCGGCATCCGCTGTCCTACCGTTTTGCCACATGCTCCAAATCATCGTTGAAACCACCACAGTGCTTGGATTGTAAAGCATCAGCGCCATAGAGAGCTCTTGCATCGCGTGCACCGCAACCCAGAAGAACACGTTGATCATGGCCGGCGCCAACAGCGGAACTGTTATCCTGCGCAACGTCCGAAACCAAGGAGCACCGGCCATTTGGGAAGCTTCTTCCAACTCGCCATGTACCTGAATGAGCGCGGACGTCGTTGTACGTGAGCTAAAGGCGAGGTACCGAGTTGTCATGGCGAGCACAATGATCCAGAGCGTGCCATAAATGGGAATCGGAAAACGAACATAGACAAAGATGAGCGCCAAGCCGATGACGATGCTCGGTACGCCCTGAGGTAGAAACGCGATGGTGGCGAGATAACCCGCGAGAGCACCCGATTCGCGTCTACGCCGCACGACAAACCAACTCACAAGAACTGACAAGGTAATCGTCGCCACGGCCGTGACCAAGGCAAGAATGGTTGTATTCCAGACGGCGCGAACGACGCTGCTATCGCGCCAAATATTTAGATAACCATCGAAGCTCGCGCGGCCGAATGAATCCATAGACGGAGGAGCATAGAACGGTTGCACGCTGGTCCACAGCAACATCACGAACGGCAACAACACAGCTACGAACACGTAAATTCCACACAATAAAAGAGCCGGCCACGTCCACGCACCCAGGTTAATTTGTCGTGGCCGATATCCTTTGCCCGTTATGGTGGCGAATCTTTCCTGATGCGACGTGAGCCGATGATAAATCCACATCAAGAATAGCGCCATGGCCAACACGATCGTTCCCAATGCGGAGGCAAGACCGTAGTCGGGCAACCCGACCTCTGAATGAGTCGCCCAATAAATGGCCGTGCT